>Ga0315904_10011439_pt1 | contig 11317 bp, 13 predicted proteins | sample LakEriMetagenome_6_FD_203529 | JGI IMG/M metagenome (GOLD analysis project Ga0315904, IMG submission 203529) | Freshwater fungal communities from buoy surface, Lake Erie, Ohio, United States - Buoy 12 MA120 | ecosystem: Environmental > Aquatic > Freshwater > Lake | place: USA: Lake Erie, Ohio... | reverse complement strand
GATTGGGATGTGCGTCACGATTCGACAGCTCTTGCCACACGCCCCGGCTCGGAAACAAGCATTCTCAAAGTAAAATACGATCAAAGCAACTTGAACGGAACCAGAGACAGTGCTTGCGAAACGTATTTGTACGGCGACTTTACAGTGTTCGGTGACGGTTTGACTCACTCGGGTGCAGCCGGAAACAGAACCGGTCACAGCTCGGTAACATTTGCAGTCGATCCAATGACCAGCACTGTTACGGTTGAAGGAAGCAGCAACAATTTAGGAAAACCAGCACCAATATTGTCTTTTATTGATACTGCAAATCCTGGTAATTCTCATATAGGAAAAATAAAAGGTCTTACAGCTCCTGTTGCAGATGATCAAGCCGCCAACAAGTGGTATGTGGATAGAAAAAATTTGATATTTGAATTTAGTGGCGACAACCAAACACTCGATGTACCAACCCAAACTTCATATCTAGGTACTAATAGCACTGTCAGTGGTGCTTTTCCTTCTTTTGATTCATCAGTAAATGGTTATTATTTCCGTATGATTAGCACCACCGATATTAGTGAATGGTATCAGAAATCTATCAACTCATTTACCCCGAGTCTCATTACCGACGAACCTGGTATATATTTACTAACAGTAAATTTTGGTGGCGATTCTAGTAATACGACTTATTCAACGATATCTTGTGTGATTACAGGACTCGATTCATCAGATTCACAAGTTTCTAGAAGTAGACCATATCATATTGTGCAAGCAAATATTCCAGGAAAGATTTTTATGACATTCCAAGGGATAGTTAAAATAGTTTCTGGTGGAAAATTTACTGTCAATTTCTATAGCAATAATTATGACGAGGGAAATAGAGCAAGAATCGGTAGTATCATGCTCACTAGAATGGCATAACCATGGCAACAACAAAAAATCTTTTTATCGATCAAGGCAGCACGTTTTCGTACTCGATCACCGCAACCGACGAAAACGGAACGGCTCTGAACATCACAGCCGGTAGCGGTTACACTGCTACGGGTCAACTGCGCCGCAGCTACTATTCTTTGACCAGCACTTCGTTTAGTGTTGGCGTTACGGGGGCAACCGGCAACATAACTTTTGCGTTGGGTCCAACCAACACTGCCGCTCTCAAACCGGGTCGTTATGTTTATGATATTGAACTTGCGTTTCCCACAGGAAAAGTTGTGCGCCAGTTGCAAGGTACCATTACGATCGATCCTGAAGTAACTAAATAACATGCGTAGGAGAAATCGCGATGATACCTTTCAAAAAGTATTTGGGCGAATCGCACGCGCCCGACTGGATCGATTCGGATGCAACGGTAGTGTCGTTCACTTCGTTGGAAAAGTTGTTGTTTGAACGCACCAATCTTGAATACTGTTTGATTGTTCCCAAAAATTTAAACGCTCGTCGCGAAAACGAAACAATACGTTCTTATTTTTCCGAACAACGCGTCGGCTTGTATCCTGTTGCTGTTGGCAACAAAAAAAGTTACGGTAGAATGTACGTTGTCACCAAAAAACCTCACACCAAATCGCAAGATTTTCGTGAAATGGTTAGCGACGCATATTATTTGCTTGAAAACTTTCACGCCATATACACAAACGGTTGCGCAATCAAGACGTTAATTGATGCGCAAATAAAAAATTTAAACGAAGAACCAAGCATCAGCAAGTTTCAAGAAATTGTTTCTTCGGTCTTCGGCAAAAAGACTTCGTTTTATGGTTTGGAAATTCCAATCAACGAAGAAATACAGTATCATTTCCGCAAAAACAATTTAATACCGTATCCGTTGACCGAATACGATCTTAAATATTCTAAAAATTGGAACGATTTCTTGAATGATTGATCGCCACAACGATCCGTTACGCTGTTATCTTCGCAAACCGCTTGGAAATTACAGCGGCGATTGTTGGTTTGAAATAGTTAACGAAGAAAAGTGCTTGTTTCCAAACGAATATCGTTTGGATTCGGGCGATTGTAAACTTTACACCAACGACAAATACGGCGAATCGGTAGTTTTTTATGGTTCTGCCGAACAATTGCTTGAATATTTTGTTTTACCATCGATAAAACAAGATATTCAAGAAAACACAGCTGCTGTTCCGGGTCCAATCGGACCTCAAGGTGCTCGTGGCGAACGCGGCGAGCAAGGTTTGCAGGGTCCGCAAGGAAAAATAGGACCAATTGGACCACGAGGACCACAAGGCGAGCGTGGTGAACAGGGTGTTGCTGGTGTTCGTGGTGAAGCTGGACCTCAAGGCGTTCAAGGACCACAGGGCGAACGAGGCGAAGCTGGACCTCAAGGCGTTCAAGGACCACAGGGCGAACGAGGCGAAGCTGGACCTCAAGGCGTTCAAGGAAAAATAGGACCAATCGGACCAATAGGACCTCAAGGTCCACGGGGCGAACGTGGCGAAGCGGGACCTAAAGGCGAACGTGGTGAAGCGGGACCTCAAGGTGTTCAAGGTCCACAAGGCGAACGTGGCGAAGCGGGACCTAAAGGCGAACGTGGTGAAGCGGGACCTCAAGGTGTTCAAGGTCCACAAGGCGAACGAGGCGAAGTGGGACCTAAAGGCGAACGCGGTGAAGCGGGACCTCAAGGTGTTCAAGGTGAAGTAGGTCCTCGAGGCGCACAAGGTGAAGCTGGACCACAAGGACCACAAGGTCCGCAAGGCGAAACGGGACTATTGGAAGTTGCGTATCCACTAATCTACGACAAACCCAAAAAGTTTTTAAAAATCGACACGCGTGCGTTTGAAAAATATTTTAGTGATCGTGGATCGTTGGTATCGAGTGGTGGCGGTGTAGGCGAAGCTTTTAAATTTGTAAGCGTAACCGGAGCGTTCAATCCAATCGGACAAAGCGGTCTAACAGCAGTTGCATATGCAGCCGAAACGCTTACGCTCGAAGCCGGTTACAACGTAACGCTACAAACCAACGCTAGCACCAACACCATAAAAATAGAATCCAACGATTTCAACTACGGAGCCACGCCACCCGCAACCGGCATCACTAGCGGCAATCGTTGGATGGACAGCGATACGGGTATCGAGTATGTGTATGTGCCTGCTGCCACAGGCGGTGCTTACATTTGGATGCAACCCAACATACCGCTACCGACTGTTTCGATACTTGCAACAGTTTCGGTGACGGGTGCAACATACGCTGCAGTTTACAGCGATTATTATATTGGTGTAAATTGTACTGGACCGTGTACGGTTACGTTGCCGTACAATCCCGAAACCGGCAGAAGCGTTGTGGTCAAAGACGAATCGGGACACGCTGGCGATGGCATTCATCGTGCAATTACGATTGTTGGTGCAAACGTAGCCGACACAATCGACAATCAAACTTCTGCCATTTTAAACATAAGCAACGGTGCTTTACAGTTTATCTATCGTGCGGGGTGGAGAATCATATGAGTTACTTGTTCAACGATTTGGTGGGTTTCAAAGAGGATACGGTTGACGCTTTCAATCGTCTGCGTGTAGCCAATCCTTTCACTCTGTTTGACTCGCAACATCGCTATCAAGAAAACGACAAGTGGAGTACCATCACCGCAACGGGCGGAACTCACTATCACATGATCGACGAAAGCGCGATTAATATGCAAATCGGCTTGACCGCTGGTAGCAAGGTGTACCGTGAAACCAAGCGTGTGTTTCCGTATCAACCCGGCAAGTCGCTGTTGAGTCTCAACACATTCGTGATGAACCAACCGCAAGAAAATCTGCGCCAACGAGTCGGATATTTCGGCGAGAAAAACGGCGTGTATTTTGAGCAAGATGGCTTGACCGCATACATGGTGCTTCGTTCAAATGTGACAGGAACTGTGGACAGCACCACTCGTCGCATTCCACAATCAAGTTGGAGCGATGACACATACGATGGCAACGGACCAAGCGGTCGTGTGTTGAGTGTCACAGGCGCAAACATTTTCTGGACGGACATTGAATGGCTTGGCGTGGGCGATGTGCGAACGGGTTTCTTCATAGACGGCAAGCCTGTGATTGCCCACATATTTCACAACGACAACATCAATTCCACCACATACATGACCACGGCGGTGCTTCCTGTTCGCTACGAGATTGAGTCCATCGGCACGGGTGTGACTGGAACCTTGAACGGACAGGGCATCACGGGCGCAACCATGAAGCAGATTTGCAGTAGCATAATCAGCGAAGGTGGATACGAAGGTTTCAGTCGGCGATACAATGTAAGCACCGATGGTGTCCCCAAAGCAAATATATCCACAACATCTTTGGTTCCGATAGTGTCGATTCGTCTAAACTCGAATCGTCTCGACAGCGTGATTGTTCCGTCCAATCTGAGTGCCTTGATTACTTCAAGCAATCAGGCGGCGGGTTCACGAGCGGTCGAGTATCGAATCTTGCTGAATCCTGTTCTTACTGGAGCATCATGGCAAACACACTACAACGGAAATGTTGAATATGATCTTTCTGCGACCGGTCAAACGGGAGGAAGCGATGTAATCGGTGGATTTTTTGATTCCACGGGCGTGTTGACAATCGCAAGCATCAACGATTTCAACTTTCAAATCGGGAGAACTCAGACGAGTATCACGGGGTCAACAGGAACCAGCGATATTCTCACCGTTGCGATGCGAGCGTTTCAGTCGAGTACCGACATCTCGGCTGACTTGAGTTGGTTCGAAATCATCTAAGGAGCAACCATGGCACTCGCATTTCCCGCAAATCCTTCTGTCGATCAGGTGTATACCTACGGTTATTCGAGTTGGCGTTGGGATGGTTATGCTTGGAATGCTTTTCCTTCGGCTATGTTGCAAGTTCAGATTGTGGCTTCGGAAGTTTCGGTTTCGGCACCTTTAACTGGAAATTATGAAGGAAAAATTTGGTATAATTCGGATGAAGGTAAATTCTACATTTATTATCAAGATAAATGGATTGGTGTGGGTTAATTTCTTTAGATAAATAAACTATATGGCTGAATTAAGTTTTCCAATTGGACCATCTGATGGGCAAGTGTATGCACCAAACGGAACCACATCCGACTATTGGGTGTGGAACAACACGGGTGGTTATTGGCGTTTGGTACAAGTTAAAGTTTCTGTTGTAAACGGTCTTTCGGGACCTGTTGAAGTTACAGCCGGATCGAACGTTACAGTAACTCTAGAAGGTCAGGCAATTCGCATTGCTTCTAGTGGCGGTGGCGGCGGTGGAGGTGGTGCTGGACCAACGGGATCAACAGGACCAACAGGCTCTACAGGAGCAACTGGTTCTACAGGACGTACAGGACCTACAGGACCAACAGGCTCTACAGGAGCAACTGGTTCTACAGGACCAACAGGCTCTGCAGGAGCAACTGGTTCCACAGGCGCAACAGGACCTACAGGACCTACAGGACCTACAGGACCTCAAGGAAACACAGGAGCAACAGGACCGGTTGGAGATTATGTACAGTCTTTTAACGGTGCAACCGGTGTTGTAAATTATTATCCACCCCTCGCTAGCACAAGCGTCACAGGTGTCGCCTCGTTCAACTCGTCAGACTTCACGGTTTCATCGGGTGCTGTGAGCCTCACGAGTGTTGCACGAACCAACACCACCAACACATTCGATAATTTACAAACATTCAACGCTGGTCTCACCGCACAGAGTCTAAATGTATCTCAAGGTGCTACCTTTGATGGCGATATTTCTTTTTTGAACAGCGCATCTTATACGCTTTTGGTTCAACCTCAAACTCGCTTTGAGGCTGATGTTACAATAGAAGGAGCATCGCTTTCGGCGGGAGGCAATGTTTATGTTGGCAACGATATCACTTTGACGGCAATAAGCGGTCAAGTGAATGCCACTACATTTGTGCAAGGTGGCAACAATGTGCTTGATTCGTCTAGTTCTGTTGCTTATACGGATGCAACCAACACCTTCTCGGAACGGCAAATATTTACTACTGGTATAACGGGCAATCTGTCGCTCAACAGCAACAAGATTACCGATTTGTCAACACCCACCAACACATACGATGCCGCCAACAAGTACTATGTGGACAACATCGCCGCAGGTCTCAACTATCATCCCAACTGCCATGTGGCCACCACCGTTGCGCTCGGTGCGACATACGACAACGGACTCACGGGTGTGGGTGCGTATCTTGAGGCTTTAGCGAATGGTTTTATCGGTCAGATTGACGGTCACACGGCGGATGCCAACGACCGTATTCTTGTAAAAGACCAAACAAGCACCGTTGAAAACGGCATTTATTTTGTTTCGCTCACAGGTAGCGCAAGTCAAAAGTGGAAACTGATTCGTGCCACCGATTCCGACAACAGCATTCCCGGTCAGGTGGCAGGCGGCGATACGGTTTATGTTGAAATGGGAACTACCAACGGCGGCGCAGGTTTTGTGTTGATTGGCACTTCGGGTGTGGGTCTCACGCTCGGAACCAGTCCCATCATCTGGACGCAGTACACGGGCGTGGATGTGACCACCGCAGGCAACGGTCTCACAAAAATAGGCAACACACTCAATGTGAATGTTGATGGCTCAACGATTCAGATTGTTGGTGATACACTTCAACTCGTCAACTCGTCGGTGACGGTCAATGCAGGCACGGGACTTACGGGTGGCGGCTCGGTTGCGCTTGGCTCGTCGGTTACGCTTTCTAACACGGGCGTACTGTCGTTCAATGGTTCTACTGGTGCAGTTACGTATGCTCCACCTTTGGCAACATCAAGCATCACGGGTGTAGCTTCATTCGGTAATGAGTTTGTAGTGAGTGCCGCAGGAGCTGTGAGTCTCACAGCCAATTATGTCAAATCGTTCAACGGCTCTACTGGTGCAGTTACGTATGCTCCACCTTTAGCAACATCAAGCGTTACAGGCGTAGCTTCTTTTAACTCTACTTATTTTAGTGTTTCGAGTGGAGCAGTAAGCCTTGCTTCAGCATATCAAGCTACAGGCGACACAGTTTCCGCAGGAACCGGTATATCCGTATCTCGTTCTGGAACTGCAGTAACGGTCACAAACATAGGTGTTACTTCGTTTAATGGTTCCACAGGAACAATTGTTTATGCTCCACCGATAGCAAGTGCAAGCGTTACGGGTGTAGCTTCATTCGGTAATGAGTTTGTAGTGAGTGCCGCAGGAGCTGTGAGTCTCACTAGCAACTATGTGACCGCAGTCAACAACATAACCGGTCCGGTCACGATTGCTCAAGGTTCTAATGTTACTGTAAGCACGGTTGGAAGTACCATCACAATTGCCTCTTCTGGTGGTGGCGGTTCTTCGCCTCTTGCTACCACCACAGGCATCACGGGCGTGGCTTCATTTAACCCAAACGATTTTTCGGTAAGTGCAACAGGAACCGTAAGTCTTACCGCTAATTATGTTCAGTCGTTAAACGGAGTCACTGGAACACCTTCGCTTACCGCAAACTCAGCAAGCAACATGACAATTACAGTTCAAGGAACAGACATATTTATAGCACTGGGAATTTCCAGCGGAACTGCAGCTCCTTCTGGCGGAACAAACGGTAACATTTATTTACAATATACAATTTGAGGAACAACTATGGCTTCGATAATTTCATCGTCCGCATCAACAATAGTATACGAAGACGACCGCAAAGATTGGCGGCTCACCGCCAATCTTTCTCCATTTTACATTCACATGGACGGAGTAGCACAAATCATGAACATGGATATGGCTTCTGGAGTTAATCTTGATTCGCTCGTTGAAGTTATTACTTTTGCAAAAGATGATTTGATTTTGCGTGGAGTAAACTGGGAGAACAAGTGATATGCCAAGTATTGCTGATCTTGATGAATTGATTAGTTTGGCGAGTTCCACCGGCAACTGTGAAACAGAATTTTTTCACAAAACTACATTCATTGGCGGAACCGCGACCGACGTTACAACAACATTTATGACCGGTCGTGAAATGAGTTTGTGGCGGCAAGATGGTGTACCCAGTGGAGGTATCACAGGAGACATAGCAACCTCTGGTACAACCGGATCGATTCCAACAAGCGGTACAACCGGAAGTATGCCTATTGTGAATGCTCAAAATGGCAACGACAAATGGTTGATACAAACTTCTGGTGTGGGGTCGATAGGAGGAACATACATTCTGTACGATCGATTGTATCACAATCGCAACCTCAGCGGAACAAGTATTGTCGAACAAACAGTTCAAGGCGATTCTTCATCTCCAGCAATCACGCGCTACACCGATGGTGTTGGAAATATGGTTTTTCTTGAAATATACACAACTATTGGAGCAACACTTACAACCGTAAAAATGACTTATACCAATCAAAATGGTGTAACTGGTTGTGTGAGCGAATTGACTGGCATCGGAAGCAACGGTCGTCGCGAATCGCCACGCACCATACCAATGCCTTTGAAAAAAGGCGATACGGGTGTGCGCGCCGTGAAAAGCGTCACTCTAACAGCCACAACCGGAACCGTTGGCGATTTTGGAGTAACAATAGCACATCCGTTGGCTATGTTTGGTGGAAATGCTGCAGGAATTTGTGGTTGGCGCGATTATACCACTGGTGTTCCGGGAATACCCAAAATATTAGACAATGCGTGTCTTGCTTGGATGTTTATGCCAACCACATCAACAGTTCCAGAGTTTTTTGGTAGCATAACAATGGTGGAAACTTAATATGGCTAGTATTGTAGATTTGTCGGATTTATTGAATTTAATGACCATAACCGGCACCACATCCGGTGCTGAAACTATATTTTTTCACAAACAAGCTTACACACCAGCCGGTGCCGCAACTGCAGTGGTCCCAGGAAGACCCGCCAGTCTTTGGAATTATGTGGGACAACCATCGCACGGAACAACCGCTGATATTGCGGCTTCTGGAACTGTTGGTTCGATTCCCACCAACACATCCGATGGCGCACTCAAACAACGAAACGCAACCAGCGGAAAAGAAAAATGGCTTGTTAGCACAAGTGCGTCAGCACATGTAGCAGGAACGTTGATTCTTTACGATCGTTTGTATCACAATCACAATTTAAGCGGCACTGCTACAACCGAACAAACGGTTCAAGGCGATCCAGCTTCGCCTGCGCTCACTCGTTACACCGATGGATCCGGAAACATTGCATTCGCCGAAATATACACAATCGTTGGTACGACTGCACGAACCATCACCATGAATTACACCAATCAAAGTGGTGTTACCGGTCAAACAAGTGTGCCTGCCGATTTTGGTGCAACAAACTTTCGTGAAGTATCGAGAGTTATTTTTCTGGGTTTAACCAGCGGCGACAGTGGTGTGCGTGCGGTTAAAAGCGTAACACTCAGCGCATCCACCGGTACTCAAGGAAATTTTGGAATAACCATAGCGCATCCGTTGGCGTACATAAACATTCCAGTTGCGGGTGCTGTCGGATGGCGAGATTTCGCAACCGGTTTGCCGGGAATTCCAAAAATACACGACAACGCTCATCTTGCTTTTTTGTGGATTGGAAGCAGCAACGCCGCGCCAGAGATCATAGGAACTTTAACTACGGTGGAAAAATAATGCCCATTTCAAATTTTTCAACGTACAACAATTACATAAAAAACGAAATTGAATCGCAATACTATATTATTTCAGGAAACGCCGCAGCGGTCGGAAAAAGCAGCAACACTTGGGCTTTGGGTTTGCCGGTACCGGCAACACCGCCAACCACCGCTATCGCACCTTCTTTAACAAGCAACACCGCTTTTCCGTTACCCGCCGTTTCTGGTACGCGTCGTTTGAAACTTGTTGGTGCAAATATAACTTCTTATTTTACAAACGGTTATTTTTTGTTGGTCGATATTTTGAGTCATCAGGGTGGTCTCAGCGGAACCGTCACAACAGCTCAAACCACCAATCTTCCAACCGCAGCTTTAACAAGATATACTAATGGTGTGGGTGTAATGATTGGATTAACAATCTACACTCAAATTGGAGCAACAACCACAAAAGTAAGCGCAAGTTACACCAACCAAGCGGGAACCAGCGGCAGAACAACTCCGCTCACAACAATCGGAAACACAGGATATCGCGAAGCAACTCGAATGATAATGCTTCCGTTGCAATACGGCGACACGGGTGTCAGAGCTGTAGCAAGCGTAACATTGTCCGCTACAACCGGCACCGCCGGGGCATTTGGAGTTACATTATTTAAACCTTTGGGTGTATTTGCTGTGGATGAAGTTGGTAGATCCAACGACTGTGATTTTGTGACGGGTCGTATGCCTTGCGGTATACCCGATGTTACGGGTGCTTGCTTGGCACTTGTTCAGATAAATGGTAGCAACGCAACCGCTACAACAATGATGAAAGTTCAAGTAGTGGAGACCGACAACTAATGGGCGGACGTAGATTCTTCGACGGCGCACAGGAACAAATCGGCAGTTTGCCGATACAAACTTCAGCTTCACAATTTTGGTTGAATGTTAATGGTGTGTGGAAAAAAACTAAAATATTCTTAAATGTAAACGGTGTATGGCGTCAGGTTGTTGCTTATTTTAAAGAATCCGGAGTATGGAGATAACGCATGCCTCGAGTTGTAAGAAAAGGTGACATTTGCACGGGTCATGGTTGCTATCCGCGTCGTGAAAATATCGAAGGTTCCAATTCAGTTTTTGCCAACGATATACCTTTTCACTGTGTAGGGCATGCTTGGGCAGTGCACTGCTGTCAAACTTGTCACAGTGGTGTTTTAGCCGCAGGATCTCCAAATGTGTTTGCCGAAGATAAATCGGTTGGACGTGTTGGTGATCCTGTTAGTTGCGGCTCGGATTGCGCAGAAGGAAGCAACAACGTAATATGCAACGATTGAAAATATCAAACATAAATATATTTAAAGAAAACAACTATGGCAAAAATAGTAAACTATCGAGATTTAGATCTTAGCTTTAATCGTCACCCGTTGACGAACGATGTTACTCAGTATGTTGAATCTGATAGTGTAAAAAAAGCATTGAGAAATCTTTTGACTCTCAAAAGATACGAAAAGCCTTTTCATCCAGAAATAAATTCTGGAATATACGATTGTTTGTTTGAAAACACTTCTAGTTTGCATTTAGACGCTATGAAAACTGTAGTTTCGCAATTAGTAAAAAAATACGAACCAAGAGTTCAGCTTTACGATGTTATAATTTTACCAAACTTAGATGGCAATAGTTTCTCGGTAACTTTAAATTATAGCATCATAAATTTACAAACTCCATTTAATTTCACATTTAATATAACGAGAAATCGATAATGGCAACAACAAATCTTAAAATTGATGGATTAGATTTTGATGATATCAAACAAAATTTAAAA
>Ga0315904_10011438_pt1 | contig 11317 bp, 5 predicted proteins | sample LakEriMetagenome_6_FD_203529 | JGI IMG/M metagenome (GOLD analysis project Ga0315904, IMG submission 203529) | Freshwater fungal communities from buoy surface, Lake Erie, Ohio, United States - Buoy 12 MA120 | ecosystem: Environmental > Aquatic > Freshwater > Lake | place: USA: Lake Erie, Ohio... | reverse complement strand
AAACGTCATTGAGTGGTAAATCGTCAACACGAGTATCTTCAGCTGGATCGATGGCGATCAGCGGCACTTCAACTTCTATTACATCAAAATCTTCAATCAAAGCGTCAAAGATGAGCGTTGCTGGTAAGGTTTCAGCAACTGGCGTTGGATCAAATGCTAGTGCATTCTCGATACCTGAACTCCCAGCGCTCCCAACTGATATCGAAGATTTCGCAGAACTCATACCAGGTGCGTCTGATATATTGGCACAAGTAAATGAAACCATGGCTCAAATTGATGCTGCAGTTGCAGATGTGACTGCTCTAGCAGATACGCAAGCTCTGTTGGGGAAACTTGATGTTGCTCAGTTGGATAGTCTATTGGAACAAGCGACCAGCTTCGACATTGGAAATATCGTAAGTTCAATTGGTGGAGAATTCGGCATAACTTCTCTGATTGGTGGAGCCAGCCCACTCGGATTGGCATCTATGGTCACTGGATTGACGCCTCTTTCAGCAAATATGTTGACAGATAAACTGTTATCTGAAGTCGGACTTCCTGGGGCTGATGGTCTGGTATCACAGTTTATAGATAAACTACCAGTCGGAAAAATTAAAGAATTGACCAATAGTTTAGAATCTGGAAAAATTAGTCAGCTAGTCACTCAGGCAACTGGTAAAGATGTTGACAAATTTTTAACAGGATTGGCTAAAGATAAAATACAAGATACGATAACATCATTGGCTCCACCGCAATTGAGATCAGTTATGTCATCGCTTGAAGGAATTAATGTACAGAAAGTGTTTGATTCGTTATCTGAAGAAAACCTGGCGAATCTGAAGAATAAGATCGGCTCTGAGCTGGAGAAAAAACTCGCAGATAAAATAAATCAAAAAGTTGGCTATCCAATAATCGTATAAATAGATGAATGCTCAGCGCGTAGACTAAATGGAAAATCAAGCTAGAATTTACAAAGATTTGGATCTGGCATTTATTCCTCATCCAATTCGCAAAGACGTAAACAAAAAGATTGGTTACAATGCAGTAATTCAATCAGTTACGAATCTTGTGTTACTCGCACATTACGAGAAACCATTTCACCCAGAGATTGGTGCGAATGTTCGTAAGATGTTATTCGAGCCACTCGATCCAATTAGCGCAAACATTATTGCAAAAGAAATCGAAGACGTGATTTTAAACTTTGAACCGAGAGTTGAGTTGAGTTCCGTCGAAGTTTTAGAAAATATCGATGGGAATGGTTATGATGTTACCGTTACGTTCTTTTTGTTGAATTTAGAAGAACCAATAACTACAACAATATTTCTAGAGAGACTACGATAAATGGCAAAACTCTCAGTTTCTGAATTAGACTTTGACAACATCAAGGATAGTTTAAAAGACTATCTTCGCAGTCAAGAAGAATTCGACGGATTCGATTTTGAAGGTTCTGCTATGAACATCCTTCTTGATGTTCTTGCATATAACACGCATTATAATTCGTTTTATTTGAATATGATTGCAAATGAAATGTTCATGGATTCAGCGGCTCTTCGTCAATCCGTAGTTTCTCACGCTAAACTTCTCGGATACACACCAAGGTCAACAACGTCAGCAACCGCAACAGTAAACGTCGCAATCACAAAGTCTATTTCTGATGCAACAACAATTCTGACTCTACCAAGATTTACACAGTTTACAAGTCAATCAGTTGATGGGCAATCTTTCGTGTTCGTTTCTGTTGACGAGAAAACAGTTTCAAATACTGGAACGCTATTCAACTTTACTGGAGTGACCATCAAAGAAGGAAATCCAGCGAGTTTTGTGTTTACCGTAGACAATCTGTCGAATCCAAAACAAATATTTGAACTTCCTGATGCTTCTATTGATACATCAACTCTATTAGTGACTATTCAAAAATCATCAACAGAAATATCCCAAAGAACATATGTTCTTGCTGACGATGCGACTGAAGTTACAACCAATTCAGAAGTGTATTATCTCGAAGAAGGTGATGCTGGTCGGTATAGAATTTATTTTGGAGATGGGGTTCTTGGGAAGAAACTCGACAATGGAAATCTGGTGATTGTTTCCTATATCGTAACAAATGGTTCTTTGGCGAATGGAATTGAGAATTTTAGACTGTCTGGATCTGTTCTTTCGGGATCAACGGCGGCAGTCACAACTTCCATGAAATCTTCAGCTGGTAACATCCGCGAAACGATTGATGATGTTAAATTTAATGCGCCGAAGAAATATTTATCGAACAATCGAGCAGTAACAAAGAACGATTACATCGCATTGATTAATCGCAAATATCCATATTTCGATGCAGTAAATGTTTGGGGTGGTGAGGAAAATATTCCACCAGTTTATGGTAAAGTGTTTGTAACGGCAAAACCAAGAGTTGGATTCGAAGTCACTCAAGGCGAAAAAGATTACCTGGTAAACACGGTATTGAAACCAATTAGTGTTATGACTGTAACACCACAATTCGTTGATGTTGATTACAACTATTTGCTTTTACAAATTCAAGCAACGTATGATCCAAGATTGACGTCAAAAAACGCTGGTCAAATAGTGAGCACAATAAAAAATGCTGTTCTTGGATTTTCGGACCAATATTTGAATACATTCAATTCAACATTCAAAGCATCAAGACTTCTGAGATTAATCGACGACTCCGACACATCAATCATCAACTCAACAGTTGATCTCTTCATTCAAAAGAGAATCCCTGTAACATTAAACGTATCCAAAGATTATATTCTAGAATTTGGAACAGAATTAGAACGATGTTCTTCTGCCAGCGAAAGAATGTACAGTACTCCAGGATTTACGCAATTAGATACAGCTGGTGTTAGAAGAACGTGTTATATTGAGGAAGTTCCAGATTCATTCACTGGAATTGAAGAAGTTGAAGTTGTTCTGACTGGATCGAATTATACGTCAACTCCAGTTCTAACAGTTGTTGGTGATGGAGTTGGCGCTAGAGTCGAAGCTGTTATTGTGAATAGAAAATTCAAAAGTGTTCGTGTTCTTGAGCCTGGTACTGGATATACAACTGCAACAATACAAATTACTGGTGGTGGTGGAACGGGAGCCACTTTGAATCCAATAATTCAGGGTAGAACGGGAAGATTAAGAACATATTATTATGACGATAGTGATATCAAAACCGTCTTAAATGATAATGCTGGTATTGTAAATTACAATTCAGGTCGCGTTTCAATTCTGAATTTAAATCCAATTGCGATCGACGACCCACAAGGATTTTTGAGATTTAATGCCAAACCAAATTCGTTAACATTCAAAAGTCAAAGACAATCACTCACGACTCTAGATGAATTTGATTTGGGTGCAATCACAGTCAATTTGAGTGTTTCTGACTGATGTCAATTTCAAACCCAATATCGTTCATTGTAAAGAATCAACTTCCCGAATTCATTCGGGACGATCTAGACAACAAATATGAAAATTTCGTTGCATTCATTAAAGCATACTATGAGTGGTTAGAAGAAGAAAATGGAGTAACAGCTGAATCCAGAAGTCTTCTTTCTTATGCTGATATTGATAAAACCACTTCAGAGTTTATTCAATACTTCAGTAAAAAGTTTCTGCCATATTTCCCAGAAGATTTGGTCAACGATAAAGCTAAGTTAATCAAAACAATCAATGATTTTTATGCGAAAAAGGGAAGTATTGAATCGCTGAAGTTCCTATTCAGAATTCTCTATAATGAAGATATTGAGATAGTATTACCGAAAGAAAATATTCTCAGAGCATCCGATGGTAAATGGAGAATCCCAAGAACACTCAGACTGACAGTTGAAAATACACCATCGAGTTTTGATCTGAATTCAATTGTTAAGCGATTGGCTATTGGTCAATTATCAAAGGCATCTTGCGTCATCGAAGGCGCATACAGAACCATCGACGTCGGGACTGGCGCAGAAATTATTGAAATCTATGTATCAAATGTCCGAAAGACTTTTGAGAATGGTGAATTGCTTGACGTAACTTATGTCGATGATAATGGTGAGCAAGGAATTCTTCTATCAGAAAGAATTATTGGCGCGCTATCAAACGTTCGTATCGACCCAAAACATAGAGGGTTGAAGTATAAGACTGGAGATCCCGTTGTTTTAATTGGTGGGCTATCGGACAATCCAGCAATATCAACCGCTGAAGCGAGAGTTGTTGTAAACGAAGTTACGGACGGTAGAATACAAACAGTTGCTGTATCGAAAGGTGGATTTGGATTTAGAATAAAGCCAAACACTGAGGTCGACGTTATCCCATCTGCAATTGATATTGCGCGTGGTGATATTGTTGATGCTGTTGTTGAAGTTACCGAAGTCACCAACACTATTCCATTTACATATAATTTAGATTCAATTGATCAATATGCATCAATTCAACTTAATGCTGCATCATATGGTTTTCCAAATTTAACTACGGCAAATATAGCGACTGTTTTAAGCGAAGCGTTTGAATTTGAAACGGTAAATATCGGAGCGATATCAAAAGTAAAAATCAGATCACCAGGGTCAAAATATACTGAGGTCCCGACAATTGATGTTAATTCTTTTTATGACACAACAACATCAGAAAATTATTTCAATGATATATTTTTTGCTGGTGAAGATACTCCCGCAAATAGAACTGCCTGGGAAGCGTCCAGACAATCATTTCTAAATCTTGGAATTATAGCTAATGTTCAAATCGTCACTGGCGGAACTGGATACAATACAAGTACAGATAAAATTTATGTAAATAGAAATGCTGGTGGTGGATATGGGGCAAATATCACATTTACAGTAGATGGGACTGGGAAAATCACTTCTTTGACGTTGGTTTCTGGCGGAGAAGGATACATTGGACCGAAAGGGTCGGTTGAACTGGTAGTCAGAAATAAGAACAATGTTTATGCTTCTGCAGCTGGCACTGGCGCGAGTTTAATAGCGTATCGATATGGTGAGGGTGATGAGATTGTTTCGACAGTAGAAGATGTTGGTAGGATTAAAAACTTTAGATTATTGAGTAGAGGTAGTGGTTATGTTGATACGCCAATTGTCTCTCTTAAAGTAAGAGATATCGAAATTGCTGCCATCGATGATCCGATAGATACATTTGTAGAAAAACAAATGGTGTATCAAGGTAATTTATCTTCTCCAACATTTAGAGCTAATGTCGATCAATACATATCATCAAGCGGAGTTCTAAGAGTTTACAACTATAATGGGTCTTTGAATACATCTGCAAATCTGACGATAACAGCAACAGATTCAACTCCGCAATATAATGTGGATGTTATTTCAGAAACAACCTATGGCAATGGTCTTGCCCGAGCAAATGCTGAATTTTTAAATGGTCTAATTATCTATAATGGATATTATCTAAATACTGACGGGTTCTTAAGCTCAGATAAAAAATTGCAAGATTCCAGAAAGTACCACAATTTCTCATACGTTATAGTAACAGAACAGTCATTAAACAATTATAAACAAGCATTGTTAGATATCTTACATCCAATCGGAATGAAACCATTGGGAACGAAAAAGATTATCGATGTGGTGACGACAGGATTTACTTTCTCATGAAGATATTTACCAAAAATACAGCTATAGTTGGAACTGTTACTCTTGATCCTGAAAACAGAACAGGAAACGTTGTCGGGTTTTCTATCAACTTCACATCTAATGTTTCAAGTAATGACATCATCATTTTAAATAATAATATTGAAACTAGAAAACAAGTAAAAGTTGTTGTGAATGTTAATACTTCTTCGCTATTGACGTTGGAAAGCAATACCAAATTCTATGGCGATGGATATATTAACGTCCCATATAATTCTAACACGATTACATTCACATCAAATACATATACTTTGAATCTAGTTGCAAATGATATTGTGAAATTTAAATTCAATTCTAGCAACATAAGTGGAAAAATATTGAGCGGAAGCGGAAAAACATACACGATAAATACTTCTTCTGCGACATTCACGGCAAACGCAAATCTGGTGAGTTATGCTGTTTACCCATACTTCGACAATGTTTCTTTCGAAATACTTAAACAAATTCAAGAGTAGAATTTAATGAAGAGCCTAAGCACCATACAAAATAGAGTTTACATGGCTAAAGAGTATGAAGAAGCCATTACGCTTGAAGCTAACACTTATGTTGGGATTGGAAAATCAACACAATGGCCACAGAGTGATGCGTTGATTGCCGATTCAGTTGAGACTGTTGAAGCTCTAGATAACGTGTATAAGAATTTAGTTTCTGTGAAAAAGATTAATGGCGCTGATATTAATTTGGTTGCCCCTAGAGTTGACTGGGCAAATAACACCGCCTATACCGAATACACTGAAAAATCTGAGTTATTTACTTACGAGTCCAAAACTCAGCTCCCAGCAAATGTTTCTGCAACAATATCAACCATGAATGTTGTTGGTAGCGCAGACACATATTTTACATCGAACCTGAGTATTGGTGAAATTATTCTAATTGATGGTGATGGTATCAACGTACCAAAGGTCAGAAAAGAAATCGTTTCAATCACAAACAATCGTCATCTGATGGTAAATAGTTCATTCGACTACACATACACTCAAAACGCATACAGTAGAGTTGAGAATTTGTATCCTCAATATGCAAATAAATTTTATGTGAGAAATACCAGGGATCAAGTCTTCAAGTGCCTCTTTAATAACGGCGGCGCAGAATCAACTGTTATGCCAGAAATTGATATTGGTGGGCAATTACCCGAAAATCCATACATTCAAACGTCAGATGGTTATCGATGGAAATATCTGTATACAATACCATCTGGTCTGAAAGAAAAGTTTTTTGATTCTCAGTGGATGCCAGTAATTGATGATGAAATTGTAAGTGAAGCCGCAGTCAATGGAAGAATAGACATCATTGATATTGTGAATGGTGGTACAGGATATGTTTCAAATGGGACATCGGCATCAGCTAATGTTATTTCTATTATTGGGGATGGAACGGGGGCGAACGTAACAGCAAATGTTCTGAACGGTGTGATCGTTGGTGTGAATATTCTGGATGGTGGTTCTGGATATACGAATGCAACGATACAAGCAACGGGAACTGGGGCGAATGCTAATTTAATTGCAGTTATCAGCCCTCGTGGTGGTCATGGATCAAATGTTGATATTGAACTTGGCGCCACACATTTAATGGTGTCAGTTGAACTTGATGGAACGGTAAATGGGAATTTCCCAACAGAAAATGATCAGGAAAATTTCAAATACAGGCAAATTTCTCTGCTGAAAAATGTTAGAGAAACTGATGGTGGTGCGATTGGAAACGATTCAACGTATGTCGCAACATATGTTGTTACAACATCAACAACGCTCGGTTCTGGTAGATTCTATCTGAACGATAAAGTCTATCAAGGTCCTTCTTATGCTGCAGCGACATTCGTCGGTACAATTGCTTTCTGGGATGAGACTTCTAATGAAATCTGGATAAATAATACTAGCGGAACAATAACTGATAACGCAGAATTAAAAAGTTATAGTGAGGTTGGGAATCCAACAACTTCCGTTGAAGTGTTTAATATTGTAGAGCCAGAAATACAAGCATTTAGTGGCGATGTTCTTTATGTTAGAAACAATTCTGCTATCGAAAGAGATGATGATCAAGCAGAACAAATTAGAATACTAGTTTCATTTTAGGAAAAATAAATGCCAATTGAATTCAACGTCAACCCCTATAATGATGATTTTAACGCGGACAATGGTCCACGAGAAAACAACTATATGCGCATTCTGTTTAAGCCAGGATACGCAGTACAAGCTCGTGAACTGACACAACTACAAACCGCAATACAAAATCAGATTAAACTGTTTGGCGACCACATTTTCAAAGATGGATCGCAGGTTCTTGGTGGACATTTGACGCTGGACACTGCAGTTATATCATTGAAACTGCAAAATCAATTCGGCAACACAGACATCGATGTTACTGAATTTGATAAACAAATCATTACAAATAATACTGGAACTGTACAGAATAAAAAGGCTAGAGTAATTGCGGTTGACGATACTCAAGAATTTAAAACCTTAATGATTCGATATGTTCGTGGTTTAGAATTCCAAAACGGCGATGATATTAAAGTAGTTCCTGGCGATTCTCCAAAAGCGACATTATTGGCAGCGGAATCATCAAACGTTGGTTCTGTTGTGTCGATCAACGAAGGCGTATTTTACGTTAATGGATTTTTCGTGAATGTTCCAGAACAGACTATTGTTCTCGATCCATATTCCAGAAAACCAACGTATAGAATTGGTCTAGAAATTGAAGAGACCATTGTCGATGAATCTGTTGACACTTCTCTACTCGATCCAGCACAAGAATCTTTCAACTATCAAGCTCCTGGCGCTGACAGATATCAATTTAATCTTGTTCTGTCAAAAAGAACATTAGACTCTCTAGACGATAGCAGCTTTTTTGAATTGCTTCGGGTTGAGAATGGTGTAATCACAAAGCAAGTAAAATATCCAGTTTATTCTGAAATTGAAAAGACGCTCGCAAGAAGAACATACGATGAATCTGGGAATTACACGGTATTTCCTTTCAGAGCATCCGCATCTGACATAGCAACAGACGATTCAAAAATCAGCGTTGATATTGAGCCTGGAAAGGCATATATTAATGGATTCGAGCTGGAGACAGTAGGAACAACATCAATACCAGTCAATAAAGCAAGAACAACAGCTTTAGTAACTGACTATGATCTCTCCTTAGAATTTGGGAATTACATTACAGTAAAGAATTTCTTTGGCGCGAATAGCGGAATTTTTGATACTACAAATTTCGCAAATCTAGATATGCACATCGTTCCTACTGCAAATATCAATACAACTTCAGCAATAACATATAATTATACTTTGGCTGGAACTGCGAGAGCTAGATCTTTGCAAAGAAATAGTGGATCGAAACTTGATCTTTATATTATCGATCAGAATATGACGAAGAATACATTCAACGTTGCAGCAACTTCAAATTCAACAGCGTTCACCTTCCCATCATCATATCCAATTGATCCTGCAGGATTGTATAATGACATCTCATTTACTGTAACTGCAGGAACTGGGATTGGACAAACAAGAAGAATTGTTACATATGATACAGCAAGAGTTGCAACAGTTGATAGAGCGTTTGACACCAACCTCGATACGAGTTCTCAAGTAACATTAAATTTTGCAATCGAAGATGTAAACAGCATCACTGTTAGACCAACAACTTATGGTTCCTCAGTGTATGGAGCGAAAAGCGCTTCTACCGCATATTTCCCATCGATGGATGTTGATAGTCTAAGTCAGTCGAGTGAAGGTTTCACATTCTTAAGCAGAGCAAGTTTCAATAAACTTATATTCCCACTCCCAGAAACTTATATTTCTAGATCTAATTTTAGTGACGTTGATTTTGTACACAGAAAACTTCTTACAAATCAAACATTCACTAGTGGCCAATATATTATAACACTTTCTGGAAAAGAAAAATTCTATTATGGAACAGATTCAACATATCTGTCGAATTCTAATGTAGAAGAAAATTTCATCGTTATAGTCAGAGATAAAGGCTCTTCTAGCTTCAGTAATGGTCAATTATTGTCGCTATCAACAGTGGCATCAAATGGAATTTATCGCCTTGGTGAAACTCAAGTTAGAATTGAAGCTGGGGCTTCAACTTTCACTGGAGATATTTTCGTTAACGTCAAAGTTGAAGACGCTGACGTCAGCCCATCTATCGTCAAACAAAAAATTCTGAAGGGTGCAAAAACATCAATTTCCGATGTAGATTACAATAACGCGACTCTATCAGTTACTGGTGAAGCGAATACTAAAATCGATGCGGCGAATGGTGTTGTTTGGTTTACAAGATATTCTGATATAAACAAAACACCAGGCGTTAAGCAGTCATTGTATATTTCCGATGTCGTTAAAATTAATAAAATCTTCGACTCTGGAAATACTCAATTCAGACCAAATGCAACAAATGCTGTAGATATTACAGAACGATATCTGTTTGAAACTGGTCAGCGCGATAATTATTATGATCATGGATCAATCATTCTTAAAGATGGTAAATCGCCACCAACGGGTCAAACTGCTGTTCTCTTGACATATTTTGATCACAGTGGTTCTGATGGGTTCTTTACCGCAGAATCTTATAGCGTGAGCGATGTATCAAATAATTTTGTTGGCGTTTACTCGTCAGCTGTTGTTGGTACAACCTCACTAGCAGATACAATTGACTTCAGACCAAGAAGAACTGATGGGACAACTGCATTTACATTTACTGGACTGAAACTACCATTTACTGATGAGTCAATGGAGTTGTCGTATGGTTATTATATTCCAAGAATTGATAAAGTTGTAGCAACTTCAAATAAAGATTTCAAAGTTATTCCTGGAATTCCTTCGAAATATCCAAAACCACCAAATGACGTTCCAGATACAATGACATTGTATACAATGTTCGTTCCGCCATACACAAGAAAAGCTGCGGATGTGAAGTTTAAGTTCCATGAAAATCGCAGATATACGATGAGAGATATTGGTCGTATTGAAAAGAGAGTTGAGCGACTTGAATATTACACTCAATTGAGTCTACTCGAACAACAGGCTAGAGATGAAACATATTTTTATGAAGATAGAATTATAGAGAAAGAGAAGTATGGAATTCTAGTCGATCAATTTGATGGATTCAATATTGCTGACAATAAGAACCCAGATCTACTTTGCCACATTTCATTTAATCAATTGAAGCCATTTAAGAAAATAACGCAAATTGATCTTGAACTTTTATCTAGCAGTGGCAATTATAAATTAAATGATAAGACTTATTCTTTATCTTATACTGAAGAAGAAATGATATCGCAAAACACTGCAACGAAGGCTACAACTGTTCAGCCATATTTGTTTGGAACCTATAATGGTAGCGTTGATTTGACACCAGAAATTGATAACTGGATTTCTGAAACATTTTCTCCTGCAGTTGTTTCGACCGATACAGTTGAGAATCAAATACCTCGAACATTTGAAGATGTTGCAGCTGCATTTACATCTCTAGTATCAACACCAGCAGCTACATCAGAACCCCAACCAACAACGACCACTACAACAGCACAAACTGGGGAAACGCTAAATCATACTGGATTTGATAATCCACTATTTGACACGCCTCCGAATGAGTCTTCAACTGTGTCTGGCATAGTTGATGCTGTTGCTGGATTTGGGGAAATAAACTTTAATGGGATATTCCCAATCACACCAATTGGCGATATATCAGGACTCTCGAAT
>Ga0315904_10011436_pt1 | contig 11318 bp, 16 predicted proteins | sample LakEriMetagenome_6_FD_203529 | JGI IMG/M metagenome (GOLD analysis project Ga0315904, IMG submission 203529) | Freshwater fungal communities from buoy surface, Lake Erie, Ohio, United States - Buoy 12 MA120 | ecosystem: Environmental > Aquatic > Freshwater > Lake | place: USA: Lake Erie, Ohio... | reverse complement strand
GACGGTAAGCGAGACATCAGCAGGATCTCCTTGAGAACTGGGATAGAAACAGGGGCGCACCTTGAATCTACCCGCAAGCAGGCTATGCGCTTAGAGAAAGCCGATCAGGCTGGTGTACGCTCACACCATTGACGAAGAGTCGTGTAGGGAACATCAACGGCCTTGGCCGCAGCCGCCAAGCTGTACCCCTCCTGGGTGACTAGCTTGACTGCACCATCGATGAAATCTTGATCAAAGGTCCGACGGGGTTTCTTTTCATTGGTTGACATTGGACTTCCTCCGGCTTGAGTTTAGGGTTCGCCGCCGGTGTCCGCCAGTCCTGGGCTATCGCACGGTAACACTGCTGGTTGATCGACTTCACGCCGAAACGGCACCTATGCGATCTACAACCAATGAAAATTTGATTTCCAGACTTCGTTCCGCCTTGGAATATGAAGAGCTATTGATTTCCGAGGCTGGAGGAACTGTAGTTAGCAAGTTGATAGAGCGGTTCCTCATCGATAAGTCGGTGGACTGGAACTTGGAATCGAACGGCGCGAGTGACTATCCAGATTTGTTTTTTAGAGACAACGACTACAGTAAGCTATCCAAATTCCAACGCGTGTCAAAACAAATTTACGGGGCGGCGTTAAAGGGGAAATCACTCCGTCCGGTCCGTGTATCCGACGGCCTTGAAGTCAAAACTTGTAAGGGGCCATTTGCTGTTGATTGTCACCACGCACACGCTGGTTTGCATTTGGTTGTCCTCTTCAGCAAGACACGAAATCAGTTTCGCGTAAACGATATCCAGGTCGCCTTCATGAGGCGAGAATTCTACCGAATCACAGTACCCGCGTCACCAACTACAACGTTGAAGGCATCTTTCAACGGGCAGAACTTCATCTCAATCCTAAGCTCCATGTAGGACAACGGACGAAATCGGGTAAGGATCCCCGTTGAGCGTTCGTTGAGAAATGGCTCCTTTTGAATGAATATCGGCCAAATACCGATCTACCGATTTTCGGTCGATTCCGAGCGTTCTAGCGATCTTTCGCTTTGTCATCCCTGTCGAGAATAAATGCTCGAGTCCCTGCGTTTTGTGTAGATCCAGCCGACGTACCATGGGCTAACTCCAATAAAAGGACTCCGAAGCATCCACCTATCAGAATGACCCATGCCTTTCCTGTCGAACTGCCCCTTTTGAAGCGCCGATCACTGGCCCCTTTTAGGCGCTCACTGACACTCTGTAGCGTTTCAGTTTCATACTTGCTTGACTCTGCCCAGGTCGTATGGTAGATTTAGTTTTGCTTGGGTTATGGTAATTTTAATAGAATATATGTTCGCCATTAGAGGATTCATGACACGACCCTCAGTGTTTTATGCTTGGCAAGCCGATAGGCCACGTGGATCAACGCGTGACCTTATCCGTAATTGCGCTACGAATGCGATCGCGAAAATAGCGTCAACTGGGCCAATCACAGACGCTCCTAGGTTGGATCATGATACGTTGCAGCAATCTGGTACGCCTCCGATCGCCGAAACCATCTTCCGAAAGATCAAGTCATCCGCAATGTTTCTGGCCGACGTAACGTTCACTGCTGAGACGCGTGACACAAGGGGCAAGGTGATGAAGCGAATTTGCAATGACAACGTAATGATTGAATTGGGATACGCGGCTGCGACCATAGGTTGGGATCGCATAGTCTTGGTGATGAACAAACACTATGGAGGCCCAAGCCATCTACCTTTCGATCTGCGCAACCACCGGTTTCCTATTGTCTACGATCTTGGCCCCGAGTCATCCAAAGATGTCAGCGATGATCTGACAGGCGAAATAGCCATGGCCATCCGAGAATGCGTTGCTTCGGATTACGAACTTGTAGACGGCACGTTACGCAAGATGTCGTCATTTGCGAGATCAATTATGCGGAAAAACGGTCCGAACCAAATGTTTTGGGAGACGAAAAGCGAAAACACATTGCTATCTCGTCTCGACCAGGCCATCTCGCAAATGCTCGCAGCGGGAGTGATCGAATGCGTCGATGTCGCAAATGATGCCGGAGTTGGTTACACATGGACTTACCTGGGGCAACAGTGCTGCCTTAAGCTTGGCGCTACAGCCCCAACGGAATCGATTTCCTTGGAAGCGACACCCGAGAATGTCTTTGTCGATACCTCAATGTACGATGAGCTGGTCTCGCAACCTAAATTCCTGCAGGAACGAGAGGGCGATCCAGACGATGCACGTGAGTCGCCGAGTTGAGTCTGTTGAAGTGGTATGTCATTCGCGGCGACCACGTGATCGTTTTTGTTACCCCCGATGAACAAGGGATCGATTCGCTCAATGTCAAAGCGCGACTTCAAGTTCTCCGAAAAGTACGCCGTCTGGCTGCACCATCAAAAGAGATGCTGGCGTTGTCGCGTGCCGTTGCGACTAATTGAAACAAGCGTGGATCATTTTGTTCCAGAGAAGCTGATTGGCGACGCCCGGCTGGAAAATATAATTAAGCATTATCAGCTTCCCCCAGACTTCAACATCGACGACTTCGAGAACTGGTTGCCTTGTCATCGGCATTGCAACGAAGAGAAGGGCAGTACATTTGAACTGCTACCGGCCCACGACGCCATTTTTCGCCAGCTCCAAACGAAGAAGTTGGCAGCCAACAGAACCTATCTCCGCATAAAGGAAGACGTAAACAAGGACAAACTGTTCGCAAGAATCACCTCCGCTCTGGAGGCCGGTGAAATACAACTTGGTGATCTGCAAGCACTCATTGCCGATCTGAGCAACGGAGCGTTTTTGCCCGATGAAACCGCAAGGCCTGCCATGATTCATTTGGACAATGGATATTGGCTGCACGAAGACGACATCGTTGCACAAGGACCATGTGAGTGTGGTGAACCACATTGCGTCGGGGCGAATTCGACCGTGTACTGTTATTTCCCGGCATCGTTGCATGCGTGGGTCGTTAAGAAACATCTGTTCTGGAAGTGTTACGATGAGCTAGTATCGTGTCCCCGCTGCAGGCAGACGCACAAAAGAGGGCACATTGGCAAGAGCGGAGTTTGCAGCAGTCCGTACAAGAACCAATCGTTGCAGCTCGATGATTGATGGGATAACAATGGTGTGCACCCGCGTGGCGGATCGGAGCGGAATCGCAATTGAAAGTCATTTGGCCGCCACCGGGTGACACCTGTCGTTAGCTCGGCACGAACGAGACGAGCAGAAAAGTGCGTCGCTGGAGTATTGAGCCCTACTGAAAATGGGGTCCCTCTGTGGTACAATATGATGGTGTTAGAGACGGTCTCTGACTGAGAATGACACGTCAGCAGTTTGGACGACGGCAATCGACCCTCCGGGCAAGAACGCGTGAATTCGCTAACCAGCGGATGCAGTCGACGTCTCGATCCTCCGGCCTCTGGCGGTCTATGCTCCCTCGTTCGACGTGAGTGAGCCTTTTCGCTAGCCAAAAGATGAACATGGGACAACAAGTTTGGCATGAGGACACGGTTGTACTCTTGATTGGCAACGTCGATCACGAGGGCGTAAGGAGCGTTTTGTTCCAAACTGGCCGTCAGTACAAGAAGAAAGTGCTGCACTCAAAGCCAGAGAATTGGCAGTCGATAATCGATCTGATTGACAGTCGGTCCGTGTCGACCGTTCTTGTAAAATTGACTGACTACGCATATGAACTGCTTGCACACCCGGATTATTCCTCTATTGGCAAAGCATTGCTGACCCGGATTGCAACGTTACCTCATGTGATATATGTCTTCGAGGGGCTTTACACTGGCGAAGTAGACGATCAGAGCGAAAATGAAAATGAATGGGCACGGCTTTTTACAAAACCGAAAGAGGAAGTTCGAATCCTAGTGAACGGCTTACTAGACGATCACAGATTGAACGTCTCCACGTACAATCGCAACTCTGAAGTTACGGTCTTGGCCCAGGCTTTTCTTTCTCAATGCGAAACGGGACTACTGCTTCGCCTCTACGTTCCCAATGCCCAACTCTGGGCTCGCGAGACAGACAAAATCCTGCAATTGTTTCGTGATTATTTGACCAGAGTTGCGCGTGTAAACGTACGACTGGATGAGACTCGGACCCCATCTGGGGTTATCTACGAACTTCACGATGACCCCAACAGGACGGTTGACATTTCGACTGAGTTTGAGGAATTCTCGCATTTCGTGAATTTGTGTGCGTCCGATATGACGCAGGCGGAGTTGATCCTTCACGATCGAGAGATCGCCCAAGCGGAAGTAATTCAGATTCTCACACGATACGCGAAGGAATCTCGAAGGCTTCAGATTGATATGCGTCAAGAACGCGAGCAAAAGGTCCTAAGTATTCGGCATCGGCTAGAGTCAGAACTCATCGATGTCCTACCTTCTACGTGTACGATCGAGTCGCTTGGACTTTTGGTTGATGCTGCTGTCCCGGCCATACTTGGACCGCGGATGCCACTTCTGATTCCCGGCTCACCTACTGCAAACCAAACCATGACGGTAAACATCAATCCTCAATTCGTGAATACCGTCAACGGGATTGTCGCACAAGAAATTTCCGGTGACGTCTCTTTGACGGAGAGTGATCGCGAGTTGTTTCGACTGTTTGCTAAGTACGCAAAATATCAACAGGCCGAACTTGTATCAGCGTTACGTGAGCTAAATGACGAATCTGCACCAAAGCCTGGCCGTCTTACTGCAAAGCAGAAGATCGGAAAATTCCTGCTTGCGGTGGGTTCAAAAACAACCGATGTCGCCGTCGGAATCCTTCAATCGTATATTGAAAAAAAGATGCTTGGCCTCTGACGACAGATTGGCTTTTAAAAAAAATGCACCCGAGTTGTTGATCGGGCGTTTCCTGAAATCAAAGTCCCTTGGCGGCAACCGGGTGATTTTGGTCGACTATGAAGTCCTGGGTTTGGCAAGTGACGGTCGCCAATGTTGGATGATTTTTTGTTTGGGCCTACATACTTCTTGGTCTATGTCCTAGATGCTGACTGCGGAGACGATCGTTGTTCGCTCACTCTAAGTGGCTAACAACGCTTCGGTGTAGCAGTTGGCACCGGCGACGTTTGTGAGTCCGCGTTTGGCTGTGGCTTGCGTGGAGCTTCGATGAGTTGCAAGCCACCTTTCTCCCGGCGCTGGCATTCTTTAGGGCGACACCTCTGATGTTTCAGTGATCGCTCTCGCGATCGGTCCATGCGAAACTCAGTGTCCGCGCCGCAACGGTTGCGTGGCACCGACTTGGCAGCCGACGATTCGGGTTCCATCCACGGGCCGTAGCCACCTGTCGCCAGACGGTGGAGGCATTTCTAGCTCCGCCCCAACGGGTGCCTGGCACGAATGGCGCTTCGCGCCGATACATGCTTCGCATATCCTGGAAAGGCAAAATTCCGCATAACCTATAATGCAGCAATTCAATATCTCCTGCCTGTGTCCCAGAGGCTATCGCTGCGGCAAACTCTTGCACTGTAGCGATTTCAGTTTCATGCTTGCTTGACTCTGCCCAGGTCTTATGGTAAATTTGGGTTTGTTTGGGTTATGGTAAAATCAAACAAATATATGTTCGTCAGAAAGAATATCGCTAAATGGCTGTCGACTGGGAAGTTGTTAAAATTCTATCTGGCGTCCTCGGCGGTGGTGCGGTAGGAGCCGTCATTACCAATGTCGTGACCAGTTATCGAAACCGCGTCCAGCCTGTTGGGCATCGTATCACTGTGTCCCCATTGTTCTCTCCCAATCTACGCGACACGGTTATACGACCAGTTGTCAGCGTGCAAGTCGGAGACGAGCGGCTCGATTGCGCGAATCTTTTCGTTGCAGAGGTCCAGGTATTGAATCGCGGAAATAGAGATTTTGAATCGTTCACTTTCGGGATTAGCCTAAAGGACGGCGATTCAGCAATTCATGCGGAAAATACCACTCCTAATCGATTTCATTTGGCTGAAATTTCTACGCCTCCGTCCGTATTAACGCCTAAGGGGCACTTAGATATTACATTAAGGCCGTTCAATCGCGCGGACCTCTATGAATTTAAATTGTTCATGACAACAACAAATGCTGAACCAGGGAAAATCGATCTAGCGACTGCGCACCCGATTCGGTTTGTCGAAGTTCCGTCATTAACCGAAACACTATTCGACATCGCATCTACGTACAGTGTCGCTCTGGGGCCAATACAAATTCGGCTACGATGACGAACAATCCCTTGCATTGAAGTGGCGGATAGGCTGCCTCGATTTTTAGAAACTTTACTTGCCGCCACTCGATGAATGGTGGCGTCATCGCACTCATTTCTGCAAAGGTCTTAATTGATTGGTTGAAAAGGAGATCCATCTTGGCGACTTGCAACTCGATGACGACGCGGTGATTTCGAAGCTCGATGATCTAAAACGAGCGATCAAGACATGGGCTAGTCGGCGGCGGCTTTGGAAAGACACTTGGTTCCACACGCCATACATTCACCGAAATGAGTGCCCTCGCCGCGGCGACATACTCTATCTCTGCTCGGAGGGACCGCTCTATGACGTTTTTCGAGGAATTCTGGACGACAAGTACGAGCGATATCAGGAACAGTTTGAGGAAATCCTGAACTCCTTCGGATTTCGGTACGAGATGGAGGACCACATCACCGCAACCATTTTACCTTCAAACGAAAAAGCATTTGACGATTACTTAGCGGTCTATCGCTGGCAGTGGCTCAAAGAGAAATCCAAACACCGCCTTATTGACCTTCATGCTGAGGTCTTTGAATTCGTCTCGAGTCGTCCAGGCTCTGTTCGAAATCTTTCCTGGCGAGAATTTGAAGAATTTCTAGATGCCGTGTTTCGCAACCAAGGCTTCTATACGGAATTAGGTCCTGGTGGTGACGACGGTGGCGTTGACATACGGCTTTACCGAAACAGCGTTATGCCAGAACTCGTCACGCTTGTGCAAGCAAAACGATATAAAACACTCCCGATTGGACTCGAACCAGTAGCCGCACTTCTTGGCGTTGCGAGCGAGCAACGAGCACTTGACGCCATTTTTGTAACAACCTCCCGTTTTCAGCCAAAGGCAAAACGATTTGCGAAAACGACGCAACAACGAATTGATTTGCCGAGCATCGAACTTGCCGATTCAGAACGCGTTGCTGAATGGTGTCGCGATATTTCTGAGTCACTTCGGAAATTTTATCAGGGCGAACAATTTGCGTTTCTCCCGAGTAGTCTATCAGCGAAGTCCACCGGGCTTACAGGAAAAGTGGTCGTGGCGCATAGTCATTTCGATGGCATTCGCAATTATTTTTGTGTCGTCGACGCAGATTTCCCGAACGAGTCGATCCTCCGATACATACCCTCGACAGTAGTTTCGGACGATGGCTATGGCCAACGAGGAAGCGAAGTTGCTGATATCCAAAATCATCATGTTGGTCAGCGTTTTGTCGCATCTAAAAGCATTGACGATAAAGGAAGAGTTTCATTTTGGGGGGATCGCCACTTGTTTTTTCTCTGGGATGGAACCCCGCAACATTTCGATTGTGATTAGGCGTTTCCCGTTAACTTGCGGCAACTGCGCGATACAATGCGATAACAAAAAAATGCACCGCAGACCCGGCTTACGGTTTCTTGGTATGGTCAAAACATTCGCCGGGTCGCGGTGTTTTTCAACGTTCGTGCCTCGCATCGGACTTCGTCGTACTCGTACTCAGCAAAGCGGTACTCAGTCCGCCGCGGCGGACGGTACTCGTACTCGATGGCTGTTCGAACCTCGGCACTGCCGATCGTGGATCGAGGCGATTCGCTGGAACTTGCGGACCGATGGGCCGGATAGCTATACTAGATCGCTTCGAGTACGAGTACGAGTACCGCGATGCTGAGTACGAGTACGAGAAGAAGCACGATCTATGAATTGCAGCCAAGTGCTCGGTCGGCCGTCTAGACTTGCGTAGAGTCTGCTGCTCGCACTGGCTGAATTCGGTCGTTTCGCCCGCATAAGTTCCAGTTCCGGCAATCTGGACGACAGTTTCGGTGCGGCTCAAGTGCGCGCGTCAAATGGAATCAAAAGTACTTCAAGGAGTTCGGCAATGGAGGAAATAATCGGTGGCTGGACGGGTAAGATCGTCGTGGTAGTGCTGCGAGTCGGTGGCGGAATGACTGAGCACCTGCATTCGACTCTTAAAGGGAAGCTCCTAAAAGTTACAGAGTCGGGAGTGTTACTGGAATTACCCAAGGATCGGGCGCACGGTGGACCCACGAATCTAACGTTCGTCCCAATCGCTGCAATCCTGCACGTTTGCCTGACAGGGGCGTGAAAGACCAATGTGGCAAAAAGCAATGCCAAACAACACGATGGACCAAAGCCCTCGACCGATCGCGTTGACTTAAGTTGAGTCAATCTCTCGGGCTTGGTGATCGTTTCCGTTTGTCCGGACAGGAGGCACATTCTGATCTCATCCCAATTCATGATGCCCAAATCCGAGGTCGCGAATTTTCTACATGTGGTCGCCACTTCCACTTGTTCTGTTCACGCAATGGACGCAATGCCCATCGGAAGCTCCGATGCGTCATGGATGCGCTACCAATGCAATACCGAGAACGCGCAGGCGATCATCACAATTGGAGAACACTGCCAACTGCCGAACGATAGTGTCGTCACTGTTTCGACAGACATTCGTCGACTTTGGCGGGTCACGCGAATCTTCGGTGATTTGGTGCTCGTGAATGCAATCTGCCGCAATGCAACGGATCTGCGCGGAAAACCTTTGGATGATTGACTTCCGATGTTTACACGCGTCAATTATGGAGTCTTTCGATCTGCCACGATCAATCTACACGAAAGACGTCCGCACAACTGGCGTCACAAATCTCGGACGAACAGCGCGATGCACCCACTACTTGTAACGATGCCCCAGGAACAGGTAGACCAATTCCGAGCAATGTTCGCGACGCCTTGATCGCGGATCACAACGCCGTGAACCGGAGCACGCGATCCGGCCGTTTTTTACCTGGGGACTTTACCCGCGCGTGCCGGGTGATGGCCCTTGTTCGGGACGTCGTTGTTCCATTAGAATGATCTTGAGTCACCAATAGAAACGACCTCTACGAGGAGACAAGTCAATGACTCAATCAACTCAATGCCTTGCGAAAACAAGCCAACTCCGAATGCATACTCAGTCGAGCAGCCAAGACGCTCGGCGAAGCGATTTAGCCCAACGTACCCTCTAACCCTCCGTTCCGCTTGGCTCCAGTGGGGATTGATTGTCATTCGTTCGTCGGTACCAACAGCGTCTTCCCCTCGATGCAAACCATACGATGCCTAACCTCGAAAGAACCTATGGATGAACGCTCCAGACCAAGAGACGATTGACGGATTTGCGAAACGGAGCGACAAAACCGTTACAGCCATCGCGATGGCATTCGCCTTGGGCGGTGCACTCATGGATATTGGAGCGCACACGATTTCTGCGCTTTTTATGAAAGGCTCAGGCGTATCCATGCTCTGGGGCATATGGATACCGCTCTGTTTCCTAACCATCCCACCGATACACTACTTGTGTCGCCATGTCAAAAACCTGCAGACGCGGATCGATGCTCTTGAATCACAAATAGGAGAGCGACGTGCCGGGTGACCACAGTCGTTACGTGCCTCGCATCGAATTTTGTCGTGCTCGTAATCGATGGCTGTTTGAACTGCGGCGATGCTGATCATTGATCGAAGCGGTTCGCGGTAACTTGCGAACCAATGGGTCGGATTGCTATACTAGATCGCTTGGAGTACGAGTACGAGTACCGCGATGCTGAGTACGAGTACGAGAAGAAGCACGAACAAAGCATTGGACCGAAGTGCTCGATCGAGCGTTTTTCATTTGCGTTGAGTTATCTCCTCGCACTCGGTCGATGCCAAACGTTCTTCGGAAAGATTTATAGGAAACTCACTTGCCAATCCCTGACTTTCAGTCCCTGATGCTCCCGCTCCTTGAGCACGTCGGTGACGGGGCTGAGTACACCATCGCCGGTTCGCGGGACATACTTGCCGACAAATACAATCTGTCAGAGGAAGAACGCAGTCAACGACTTCCAAGTGGCGCTGCAAACACATTTTACAATCGACTCGCGTGGGCAAAGACCTACCTGGAACGTGCGGGCTTACTGATCAAGGTCAAACGTGGCGTTTTCAAAATCAGCACCACGGGAATTGCCCTGCTCCGCAATCCCCCCGAAAAAATCGATATAAACTACCTGCAGCGATTTGAGGCCTTCAACGAGTTCCACAAGAAAACGACGGAAACCAATACCGATCACATCGATCCGTCACTCCCCAAGGAAAACGAGGCTACACCGGAAGAAGCGTTGGACCTCGCATACAAAGAATTGCGAGACGACCTAGCGACTCAACTGCTGGCACAAATTAAGTCGTCACATCCTTCCTTCTTCGAGAAGCTAGTTGTCGACCTGATGCTGAAAATGGGCTATGGTGGCCCCGGAGATGATGCTGGAACCGTCACTTCTTACGGACACGACGCTGGAATTGATGGGGTGATCAACGAGGACACTCTTGGCTTGGACGTCATTTACTTGCAAGCCAAGCGTTGGGACAACACGGTTGGGCGACCCGAGATTCAGAAATTCGTCGGAGCACTTCACGGAAAACGTGCCAAGAAAGGAGTATTTCTTACCACGAGCAGTTTTTCTGCTGACGCCATTGAGTATGCAAGAGCGATCGACTCCAAGGTCGTGCTGATTGACGGCTTGAAGTTGTCGCAACTTTTGATTGACTTTGATGTCGGCGTTAGCACTGCGCAAACGTACACGATCAAACGGATCGACACGGACTACTTCGAGTCCGAATGACGCAGAACCAACCGATGCACGCGCGGTCAGGAAATAGTTGAAGACATGTAGCTTCTCCCACCCGGGTGGCTCTGAGCCAGCGGCTTTGTACCGAGAGTTGCAGGTCTTCGCTACAAGGGTTGGCTCGCCAACTTGTAGTGCCCGGTTGAAGTGTCCACAGAGAAGCCTACACAGAGAAGCCTACACGAAATGGTAGCGAGGATGAAAGGCAGGGGCTAGCGCCCCCCCGGGTTGCCACTAGGCTGTCGAGAACACTAGACTGTAGAATCCCAGGAGCGGATCAAGTAGAATCCACACAGTTCAGACACGGCGAAGCGACTTAGCCCAGCGCACAATCTACCCCCCCGTTCCGCTTCGCTCCAGTTGGGATAGATTGTTATTCGTTCGTCAGTCAACAATCCGAACCTATCTGTCATGAACACTACAGATTTCGACTCACACACTGCCCAAGTACGGTGCGATTGCGGCAAGACTTTCTGGAAGCTCAGTAGGCGTGAT
>Ga0315904_10011435_pt1 | contig 11320 bp, 7 predicted proteins | sample LakEriMetagenome_6_FD_203529 | JGI IMG/M metagenome (GOLD analysis project Ga0315904, IMG submission 203529) | Freshwater fungal communities from buoy surface, Lake Erie, Ohio, United States - Buoy 12 MA120 | ecosystem: Environmental > Aquatic > Freshwater > Lake | place: USA: Lake Erie, Ohio... | reverse complement strand
TCGGGATCGGGATTCAGCTGGAAAGGCTTGGCACTGAAGCCGAAATGGCTTTCGTACATTCGGCGTCCTGAAATTTATTGGAATCGATAGTCTGTTGCAACGAAGACAGCGGCCTCGTCATATTGAACCGTCACGCCGCTTCCGGTCTGCTTCTGAAGGCGAGCACCGACCGAGCCCGTCCAGCGCGGACGCAGCCTCACGTCCCAGGAACCGATCATGGTCCAGAGGCGAGCTTCCGAGGCATTGAAATCCGAGTCGGTCAGCGTGTAGCGAAGCCCGAGATTCAGGGTCTGTACCCCGTCGAGTCGATAGGACCCGGCCAGCGAAGCCCCTCGCTGATTGAGATCGGACAGCCCCAAGCCGCCTAGATTGACTGCGGAGCGCCGGTCATTGAAAAACAGGGCCCCTTGAATCGCTGTGCGAGCACCCTGGATGCGCACACTGGCACTGGCCTGTTCAAAATAGACCAGAGGGCTGGGCAAGAGTCCTGCGAATTGGAGGGCAGGGTTGAGCGTGGCTGCAGCAACCGCAGCCGGGCTGGATTCGAGCCCAGCGACCACGCCGCTACCGGTTCCCGCGGAGGTTGTGCCAGCCTGTGCAGAAATCAACTGTTGCCTGAGCAAGCTGTACAGATTGGAGAGATTGCCGTCCTGAACCCCGCGTCCATAGGCCAGTCCAAAAGTCCAGGGCCCAAAGCGATGATCTGCATTGGCCGTCACCTGACTGCCATAGTAGCGATCGGCCCATCGGGCCGCGACGCTGGTTCGTGGGGTTGGGGTCCACTCCAATGCGGCGACCGCACCGTCACCTTGGTCTTGCCCGAGGCTGTTGAGCAACCGCTCGTTGTAAGACCAGCCCCAGCCTGCCGCGAGGCGCAGATTCTCACTGACCTTGAACCATCCGAGAAGGTCGGCCTCAGCGCTCTTGTAGTCGAGCCCGTTACGATAATCCGTCCAAGAGGAGCGCGCATCCACCGACAGTCCCAGAGCGCGCCGGCTTAGATCAGTGCGCAGCCCGGCCTGAACCGATTGCTGCACATTGCTGCCGGCATAGAGCGAGGTCAGGCTGGTCGCATTGCCCAGATCAATGGATCGAAGACGATACGCGATCCGCCAACTGCCGTCGCCACTCAACTGGCCCGTGGCATAAGGGGAGATCTCGAAGTCCTTGAGAGTGCCAGTATTGGCAGTCTGCGCTCCAGGATCCACCGAACTCGAGCGAAAGGGATCGAGGTTGACTGCTTGCACCGAGGCTCGTGCTTGAACATGCATCCAGTCATCAATGAGTCTCAGATCGGTCGACCCTGAAAACTGTCCACGCACCCGAAACGAGTCGGTATTACCGTCGCGAAACTGCCCACGCAGTGCGCCCGAAGCTTCGACGGGCCCGCGGGTGGTCAGGGCCCGCAGGCTTGCATAGGGAGCCACCTCGAGCAACCCATGCCCGGTGTCGCTGCCGTTGGGTCGGAAGTCCAGGTTGTTGCTGAGAAGGATATTGCCGCGCACACCCGTTGTGAACAGAGTGTCGCCCACCGAGAGGGGCGTATTGCCTGGGGCCCTCAGGCCCGAACCTGCGAGCCCGATGGAGGGCAGCGCAGGTGGGGCCATTTGAGCGAGCGCCAGGCTCGGCACGCCCAGACAGGCAATCGCCGCTGCAATCCGGGTGGCTTGCAGGCTTTGAGTCAGGCCAGCCCGCAGATTTGGGGCGGCGACGAGGGCGCGCAGACCCGCAGTGGCGCCGGGTCGGGCCAAACGGGTGTCAGGTTTGAGCGGTTCCATAACCATAGCCATACCCCTGGTAGCCGCCGTGCCGGGATTCGCGTGACTTGTTCAGCACCATGCCGACCATTTGAGGTGAACCCATGGCCGCCAGTGCGTCTGAGACTGAGTCGCGCGAGGTGTGTCCAGCCTCGACCACCATGACGATCTGACCCATGTAAGAGGCCAGAACCCGTGCTTCGGTGGTGATCAGGATCGGCGGAGAATCAAAAATGATGATCCGATCATCGTACCGGCTTGCGAGGTGATCCACCAGCGTTCCCATGGCGGCACTGGCCAACAATTCTGTCGCGTGTTCGTGGCGGCGGCCTGCAGGAAGAATCGAAAGCCGATCGATGTTTGTGGGAATGACCACCTCACCCACATCGATGTTTGGATCCACCAGGCAATCCATCAGCCCTGCAGACGTCTCGATACCGAGCTCTCCGGGGATGGACGGTTTGGCAACATCGGCATCCACGAGCAGCACATGGGTGTCCCGTTCGGCAGCAATGCTCATGGCCAGATTGATCGCACAAAAGCTCTTGCCTTCTCCGGCGAATGCACTGGTTACCATTACCCGGCGACCATTCGCGACCGCAGGGACGCTGCGGCCAAAGGCATTATCGAGCAGTGGGCGCTTGATGACGCGGAACTCCTGGCTGAGCGCGGTGGGCGCCGCATCGGGGGTGACCATGCCGCGGGCCCGCAAGGTTTCGATGCCAATCCGAACAGCGCTCGGACGACGAGGGTGGGTCATTGGGCGGGCAGCAGCCCGGGAGTCGACGTCGGGCCGCACTGGTGTCACGGTGGCCGGCTTGACCAGCTTGTTGATGGGCTCGCTGGGGGACAAGGGCGTCGGCGTCGATGCCATCGCTCGCTCAATCAGCGAAACCTCGGCGTGGGGCGGTGCACTGGACTCAGCCGGTTGCTCCGCAACTGGGTGGCGTGGCGCAGTTCGCGCCAGCTGATCCACGGCTTTCTCGATCAGACTCATGAGGGCCTCCTGGGCTCAGCGAATGAACAAACGCGAGGCGAACCACGCAATCAAGATTCCGAACACCGCCAAATAAGCCACAGCACTGCCTGAGAAGGTCAACATCTCACGGCGTTCACGGGCGGATCGGATCGGGTTGGTCAGAAGCCCCACTGTGCCGAGCAACGGAAGGCCAGTCACCTTACGCAGGCTGCGTGCGTCGAAAAACGTCGGGCGCAACTGATGCAGCGCAAAAGCCAGGGCAACACCGGCCGCCAGCGAGGCGAGCAGGACCCCCGACAGCAGCAGAGCCCGGTTGGGGAAGACTGGATGAGGGGTCACTCGGGGAGGGTCAACGACGCGGAACTCGCCAACACCCGAGCGAGAATCCATTTCTCCCGAAATAGCAGCGGACTCGCGACGAGAAATCAGTGCTTCATAGTTCTTCTTGTTGATCTCATAGTCACGATTGAGTTGAGTGAACTCCGCCTCGATCTTCGGGATGGTGGTGACGGCCGCACGAGATTGGGCCAGACGGCTGTCGGCATCAGCGACCTTGGCACGCAGGGCAGCAATACGCGATTCCGTATCGGCCAGCGACACCTTGATGTCCTGGTAGACCTTGTTGGGGATGATCGTGGTGGCCACCACCGGAGCGGTCTGAGTCGCCTCGCTGAGCGCCCGCCGCTCGGACTCAGCCAGTTGCTCGAGGTCACGAACCACGCGCTTCTGGATGATCACATCCGGATGCTCTTCCGTGAAGCGAAGGTTGAGCTCATCCAGCCGCTTGCGTGCCGCCTCGGCGCGCAACTGTGCTTCGCTCGGGCCGCGAAGCGCCGCTGGATTGCGTGCACCGGCAATCGGCTCAGTGCTCACGAATTGGGGTTTTTCGTCGGCCAGCTGGCGGCGTAGTGCTTCCCGGCTGTTTTCAAGCTGGCGCAGCTCAAGCCGTGCGGTATCGGCTTCTTTCTGAGCGGCGTTGGCTGTAGAAACATAGTCAGCCGACAGTCGGGGCATGACATCGATGTTTCGGATCTTGAATTCCTTGAGCGCATTCTCGGCTTCCAGAAGACGCTTTTCGTAGATCACGATCTGCTCATCGATGAAGCGTCGGGCCTGCTCGCCATCTTTGCGCTTGTCGCCCAGGTTGGCCTCAACGAAGATCGACAGCAATGACTGGACCACCTTGCGAGCGGCATCGGGTTCCTGGTTGCGATAGGTCACGGTGTACAGATTGTTGCCACCCGCCGCTTTGAAAACGATGTCCTTCATCAGGCCATCGATCATGGCTTCGCGTTCGCGGGCGTCCATGGACTTGAGATCCAGGTCGGACATGCCCAATACACGGTCCACGTTAGGACGGCTGACCAGGGTACGGGCCATCATCTGGACCTGCTGATCCAGATTCGGTTGAACCGCAAGCCCCGCCATCAGAGGCTTGAGGATGGATTGTGTGTCCACGAAAACCCGAGCATTGGCTTCATACCGGGAGGGAATGGAGAGCACGACCAGGGTGCCCACGATACCTGTGACCAAGGTGGCCAGCAGGCCCCACCAGCGTTGTTTCCAGAGGCCGGGGAGCAGTTCACGAAGTTGCAACCAGAATTGAGCCATGGTCAGAAGTAGCTTTCAGGAATCATGATGACGTCACCGGGCAGCAGCTCGACATTGGCCGAGACGTCACCCCCCTTGAGCAGATCCCGCAGGCGAATGGCGTATTGCTTGCCGCCATCCCCCTGCCGAATCAGGACCGCGCGATTACCAGCGGCCATTTCCGTGATTCCGCCGACCGAGATCATCACGTCCAGCAGGGTCATGCCTTGCTTGTAATTGATAGCGGCTGGCTTGGTGGCCTGCCCGACGACACGAACCTGTGCTGAGGTATTGCCCACAAAACTGGTGACGGCGATCGAGACACTCGGATCGCGGATGTATTTCTTGAGCTTGTCTTCGATTTCTCGAGCGAGCTCGGCGGGCGTCCGCCCGATGGCCACCAGATCCTCTATCAGAGGCGAAGTGATCTTGCCATCAGGCCGGACCGGCAGATTGGCCGAGAGCTCCGGATGACGCCAGACGCTGATCTGAAGCACGTCGCCGGGACCGATCTTGTAAAGATACTCGGGCTGGGCCGCTTTGGCGGGCGCTTCGGGAAGGTTTTGCTGGGTTGCACAACCGCCTAGCAGACCTGTCAGAGCGGCACTGACACACAGTGCAGGGAACAGGGGTTTTACAAAAGACATGACTGACTCCGCAGGGCAGGTCGTGGGGATTGATGGTCGCGCGCGGCCAGTGGAAACAGGGTTTGTTTGGACATGTTGACGAGCATGCGTCCTTTGAACTGTCACAGCTGTGATTAATTCACTGATTGAACTGAACCGGTTGAACAGTCGGTCTAAAAGGCGGTTTTTTCTTTACCAGCGGCGCAGGACGGCCTCCAGCATCAGCACTGACCACAAGGGACGGCTGAAATCTGCTTTTTTCTCCAAATGGTCTTGGGCCATCTGATTGAGCCGATTCAGGTTGAGCAGACCGCTATCGGCCAGAGCGGGTCGCTTCGCGATCTCCTGAACGACGGACCTGAGAGGGCCGCGCATCCAGCCCGCCAGGGGCACTGAAAATCCCATCTTGGAGCGGTGAAGAATGTGTTGGGGCAGACGGTTGGACATCGCGGTCTTGAGCACCTTTTTGCCGATCGCCCCCTTTAACTTCACCGAACTGGGCAAGGCGGCCGCCCATTCGATCAGCCGATGGTCCATGAGGGGCTCGCGAACCTCAAGGGAGTGGGCCATGCTGGTGCGGTCTACCTTGGTGTTGATGTCGCCCGGAAGGTAGGTGGCGTAATCAATGGCCTGAATCTGCTTGAGAGGATCCGAACTGCCGCATTGCTCAACAATGGATTGAAATCGATCTGCGCTTCTGTAACCGGCTAGATCGGCGGTTAATCGATCAGATCGCAAGGTTTCTCGGACCTCGTCTCGCATGACCGCGACGGTATTGAAATAGGCATGCGCGCTGCTTCTGCCCAGGGCCTGAAAAGTGGTGCGCGCCCGAAACATCCGGGGGAGCGCATCGAACTTGGGGTAAACCTGGCCCAGACCTCCGAAAGTCAGGCGTCTGAATCCAGCGGGCATCAACCGACGAAACCGCTCCTCATTCAGATGCATCCGGTAGCGACGGTAGCCGCCAAAGGTTTCGTCACCTCCATCGCCGGAAAGAGCGACGGTCACGTGGCGCCGAGTCATCTCACTCAGGCGATAGGTGGGAATGGCGGAGCTGTCTGCAAAGGGTTCATCAAAAAGGCCGGCCAGCGTGTCAATCAGACCAAAGTCATTGGCGCTGACCTGTTGGGCATGATGCCGGGTACGAAAAAGGAGGGCGACTTCCTGAGCATGGGCTGACTCATCATGGTCAGCCTGGTCAAAACCGATCGCGCAGGTTTCAACCGGTTGATCCTGGAGTTCGGCCATCACCGCAACCACGGTACTTGAATCAACTCCGCCGGAAAGAAAGGCCCCCAGAGGCACTTCAGAGGCGAGGCGAAGCTGGACGGCTTCACGCAGCAACTGGTTCAACTCGTCGCTGGCTTGCTCAAGACTGCAGGGCCGCTCGATCGAAAAATCAACCTGCCAGTAAGCGTCTATGGCAGGTTCGGCCTGGCCCACCTGGATCAGGAGTCGGTGTCCAGGCGGCAGCTTTCTGGCGCCAAGCCAGAAGGTTGCTGGGTCCGGGATGTATCCCAGGGATAGATAGTCTTCTACCGCGTGCGAATCGATCTGCCGGTTGAACCCAGGCTGATCGATGATGGTCTTGAGTTCTGAGCCAAAAACCCAGGCGCCCCCCTGGAGGCGGCCGTAGTGCAAGGGCTTGACACCCATCCGATCTCGGGCGGCAAACAGGGTTTTGCACTTGCGATCCCACAGAACAAAAGCAAACATGCCTCGCAAGCGACCCACAAGATCGGGACCCCACTGTTCCCAGCCGTGCACGAGAACCTCGGTGTCGCTGACGGTGGAAAAGCGGTGGCCCGAGGCGATCAGCTCGGCTCTCAGCGCGAGATAGTTGTAGATCTCGCCATTGAAGACCACAACGACGCTTTGATCTTCATTGAACAGGGGTTGCTGTCCGGTGGCGAGATCGATGACTGAAAGACGACGATGCCCCAGGGCAACATGAGGCTCGATGTGGACTGAGCCTTCATCCGGGCCCCGATGAGACTGAAGGTCGTTGACTCGCTCAAATGCCCTGCGGTCTGCAAGCGCAGCAGTGAATGGATCAAACCGCGCAGTCAGTCCGCACATGGCGCATGCATCCTGCTTCTACGCTCAAGTGGCATCAGCACGGGTGCTTTGCTCGACATGGCTCAGCCCCCTGCGAAGCGCTTTTGAAGCGCCTGAACTTCTTCGGCGCGAGGGGAGCCCGGAAAGTCCTTGATCCACTGATCGGCTTGGGTGCGCAACTCTTCTTGCTGGCCTGCTTTCTGAAGCGCCTGCAGCAAATGCAGCCGAATCTCTGAATTGCGGGGTGCGAGCATGACGGCTTGCCGCAACAGCTCAAGCGCCTGATCGACCTGGTTTTTGGACAGCAGGATGACCCCAAGCGTGTCGGCGATCGGACCAGAGAGTGGGGCAATTCGGAAGGCCAGCCGGGCATGGGTTTCGGCCTTGGGATCGTTTTGCATGTGCAAGGCCCAGGCGAGGTTGTTCTGCGCCTCCGGGTTCGCGGGGTTGAGCTTGACGATTCGCTCAAAGTGTTCGACCGCCACCTTCCATTGCTTGCCCGTCAACGCTCGCTGGCCGGCATAGCTTCGCAGAGTGAGGTCGTCCGGATTGGCGGCAATGCTGGTTTTCAGTGCGTTGGCCGACTGCTCGTTTTCACCCAACTGCACGAGCGTCTGATACTCCCGAAGCGAACCCATCGACGTTCGCTCGGCAGCAAGGCTGCGGCGATAGGCGATGAGTGCCTCCTTGGGCTGGTTGCCTGCGAGCAGCAAATCGCCTTCGATGATGTGGCCCAGTGCACTCTTAGGCTTGTCCTGTTGAAGCTTGCGGGCGAATTGCAGCGCTTCGTCCTTGCGACCGTCCTTGAGCAGCGCACTGGCTATGCCAAATCGTGCGCCATGGGCCGTGGAGTCGAGTTCGGCGGCACGCTTGAAGCTAGCAAGCGCGCCGGTCTGGTCACCCACCGCACTTCGTACTTCGCCGAGCTTCTGATGGGCAGCTGCCGAATCGGGCTTCACTCTCACGATTCGCCCGAACATTTCCAACGCCTGCTGCTGGTCCTTATTGCGAAGATGCAGCGATCCAAGAAGATTCAGAAGACGCAGGTCTTCTGGATTCTGTGCGACAGCCTTCTGGACCAGGGGCACCGCATCAGTGATCTTGTCCTCGACCATGAGCTGAGTCGCCAATGCCAGTAAGGCTTCGACCTGGGTGGGGGCGGCTTCATGGGCCCGACGCAACAATCCAGTGACTTCCTCGGACTTGGCGCCTTGCGCTTTGTTCAGCTGGGCGAGCGCCAGGAGACCATTCACGTCTTTGGGGTTGGCTTTGACAAAAGCCTCCAGCCTCTGGCGCGCTTCGGTGGACTTTGTTTCGTTCAGATCCAGGCGCACGAGATTGGCCAGGGCCGGAAAGAATCCGCCATCTCTCTTGAGCGCTTCCTCAAAACTTTGCCTCGCGGCTTTGGCCTCGCCCTTGGCGAGCTGCGCAGAGCCTCTCAGATTGACGGTGAGTGCCTTGCCAGGCTCTTTCTTTTCGAGGCGCTCGATCGCCGACAACGCCGCATCCCATTCGCCTCGCTGCAGGCGCTGTCCGATCAGGACGAGATCGGCCCGTGTGGAGTCCGCGTCTAGATCGACGGCACGCTCAAGTTCGGTAAAGCCAGCACGGGCGTTGCCAGCGGCAAGGCTCGCCACTCCGAGCGCCGTCCTCATGCTGGGATCATTGGGTTCGACTCGCGTGGCGCGTGCCAGAAGGTCGATGGCCCCCGGCAGATCATTGCGTCTTAGGGACGCCTCTCCCGCGAGCGCAAGAAGCCCAGGATCCTCCTGGCCCCGATCGATCCTGGAACGGGCGATCTGCAACGCCTTGTCGGGCTCATTTCGAGCCAATGCGACGGCCGCCTGTAGTCGAAGTCCGGGAATCGAACCTTCTGTCAACTCGGAAACGCGCCGTGCCAGTTGGTCGGCACGTTCCAGTTCGCCGCGTGCCAGCGCGATCTGTGTGCCAAGAATCAGCGCGGGCGGATAGTCGCCCGCGCCCTTGAGGACGGTCTCGATGCCTTCACTGGCCTGTTGGAGTCGGCCTTGGCGGTGATCGAGCAAGACCCGCATGAGACGGGTCGGGACGGAGTGTTTGGATGTGGCAGCCAGTGCGGAATACTCTGCCTCGGCGCTCTTGTAGTCTTTTTGTTCAGCCAGCAGCGTGATCAGGCGTACGCGGGCCTGGAGATGGCGAGGGTCAGAAGCGATGGCCTTGCGTAGCAAGTCTTGCGCGGTTGTGGAATCTCGATCGGACAGCGCATATTCAGCCCGCAAAAGCAGCGCATCGGCCATGCCCGGGGCTTGTTCGATCAGTGCATCGAGCGCCTTGCGGGCCGCGAGCGGATCCTGATAGACCTGCATGCGAATCAGCGCGAGGCGCGAAGGATGATGTTCGGCGTTGAGCTCAAGCGCTTGCCTGAACAGCGCGCGTGCCTCATCGACTTTACGGTCTTGCCACAGCGCCTGAGCTCGCCAGTACAGCACCTGAGCGCGCGCACTCTCCGTACGAACCGGGTAGCGCTCTGCAGAAGAAAGTAATTCCTGATACCGACCCGAGCCATGCAGCGAGGCAAGTAGCTTTGGCAGAACCAACTCCACATCAGCGCCCGCGTCCAGTGCACGCTGCCACTCCTTGGCGGCGGAGCGTTCATCACGCGCCTGCACATGAAGTTCGGCGAGCAGCATGCGCCCCTCTTTGTTCTGAGGGTCCGACTGAAGAAGGTTCTTCAGGTGGATCTCGGCCGTCTTGCGCTCTTCCTTGGCAAGTGCGGCCTGAGCCTTGGCCAGCAGCGTATCGGAGCTGTTCCCTGAGCATCCCGTCAGGGCGAGAATTGACAGGGCGCAGGCCAGCACCCGCTGTCGCGAGGCGTTGGAAAAACCAGAATTCATCATGACGCGCGAAGTCCGTAGCGGGTAAGAAGGTCATACAAGGTCGGTCGACTGATGCCGAGGAGTTCGGCAGCCCTCGCGACGTTGTCGTCAGAGCGGGCCATGGCACGGATTACCGCATCACGTTCTGCCTGGTCACGGATGTCTCTGAGCGTGAGCACAGGCTCGTCGGCGGCCGGGTTGAGCCCCAGGTCCTCGGCGGTAATGTCGTCCTCGTCCGCCATGATGACGGCGCGTTTGATCGCGTTTTCGAGTTCACGCACATTGCCTGGCCAGGGGTGCCGTGCGATGGCTTGAAGGGCGTCCTCGCGCAGCTTCAAGCGGGAGCGTCCATTGGCTTGCCCGAATCGGTGGACAAAGGCGTGGGCAAGCAGCTCGGCATCCCCGATCCGTTGTCGCAGCGGGGTCAGTTGAAGCACCATCTCACTGAGTCGATAAAAAAGATCCTCGCGGAAATCACCGCTTTGGATACGATCTTGCAGATTGCGATGGGTGGCGCAAACCACCCGAACATCGACCGGGATCTCCTGTCGTCCACCGATTCGCTCGATGACCCGCTCCTGAAGAAACCTCAGCAACTTGGCCTGGAGCCCCATGGGTAGGTCGCCGATCTCATCCAGGAAAAGGGTGCCGCCATCGGCCAACTCGACCTTTCCGGGCGTCGTGCGAACCGCACCGGTGAACGCCCCTTTTTCGTAGCCAAATAGTTCTGATTCGAGCAATGCATCGGGAATTGCGGCGCAATTGATGGCCACGAAGCGCTTGGCCTTGCGATTGGAGCCCTGATGCAGGGCGCGGGCCATGATCTCCTTGCCGGTCCCGGATTCGCCGAGCAGCAGGACACTGGCCTGGGTCGGCGCAAGTCGCTCGATCTGTCGGGCGATCTTGAGCATGGCGGGATCGCGGGTGATCAGGCCGGCCACACGATCATCGTTGGCCACCAGCTGCAGTCGGCGATTCTCGGCTTCGAGTTCAGCCATCCGAAAAGCGCGCTCAATGACCAGACCGAGGATGTCCGGCTCAAAGGGTTTGGCAAAGAAATCGTAGGCCCCCAGGCCGACCGCGCGGATGGCATTGGATCGATCATGCTGGCCCGTCAGGGCAATGATCTTGAGTCCGGAGTTCAAGGCCAGGGCCGAGGTCAGCACCCGAAAACCCTCATCTGTACTGTCAGGATGCGGGGGCAGCCCGAGGTCGAGGGTCATGACGGTGGGTTCGTGCCGTCGGATCGCCGCCATGGCGCTGTCGTGATCTTCGGCGAAGACAACGTCATAGGCATCGAAGCTCCAGCGCATCTGCTTTTGCAGACCGCGGTCATCTTCGACCATCAGCAGGGTAGGGCGGCTAACACTCATGCGGGCTCTGACCAGACAGGAAGACGGATTTCGAAGGAGGTTCCACGATCGGGCAGGCTTCGAACGCTGAGATCACCGCCGA
>Ga0315904_10011434_pt1 | contig 11320 bp, 11 predicted proteins | sample LakEriMetagenome_6_FD_203529 | JGI IMG/M metagenome (GOLD analysis project Ga0315904, IMG submission 203529) | Freshwater fungal communities from buoy surface, Lake Erie, Ohio, United States - Buoy 12 MA120 | ecosystem: Environmental > Aquatic > Freshwater > Lake | place: USA: Lake Erie, Ohio... | reverse complement strand
CCGGCACAGCTCGGCAATCGAGTACTCGCCGCGTAGACCTTCAAGGACAATCCGGATCTTCTCCTCGGCCGAAAACTTCCGCCGGGTCTGACGCTTGATTGCTTGCACATGCTTCTCGGCCGAAGACTCTTTCGGCCCGGATTTCTGTCTCATCTTCACTCCTCGTATCAGTTACGATGAGCCAGAAATCCTCCTCAAGCAATTTAGCCGATCTGTCTCACAGTCGCTGACGGGGAACAGCCACGTCAGCGGCCGAGTGCCTCGCCCTCAAATGCGTCGTCCACGGACGACCTGCGCTGAAACCGTCAGAGCGCGATGGCCGATATCAGTCCAGCCACCTGTTCCAGCGAGGCCCCCTTGCCATAGCGTTCCCGGTCGAGCGCATGGCCGAACACATCGCGCCGGATCCGGTCATCAATGCCGGCCGCCAGCATCCGGTCCTCGAACGCATGGCGCAGCGAGTAAAACGAGTGCTGAGCTGTCTCCAGGAGGCCATGCGCCTTGAGGTACTTGTTGACCGTCGCGCTGAGATCGGCGCGGCTGCGATAGCGCGGGAATCCGCCGGGAAACTCGCGGAACGCCTCCAGCGACACGCCCGTCAGCGGAATGACGCGGCGCGCATAGGCGCTTTTCAGCTGGCGGCCTTCGGGTTCGATCGAGATATGCGGGATCGCGGCCTCCAGCCGGATCGTTGCCGCTGTGAGCGCGGCGCCTTCCGACGGGCGGTAGCCGGTATTGACCATGCCGAGCAGGAGCCCGCGCGCCTCATCGTTCAGCCCGGAGAGCGCGCCCGGCGCCAGCAGGCGGCTCCTGATCCACGCCGCGCTGAACGGCGGGCGGGTGCGCATCTCGCCTTCGCGGAACGACAGCTCGCCGAGCGGCAGGGTGAGACCCAGCCGCTTCATCGTGTTGACGGTTTTCAGCACGTCGCCGAGATGGATCAGGTCCTTGTTGGCCGAGTTGGGCGTCACCTCGCCCGCCTCGATCCGCTCCAGCCAGTGCTGGCGGAAGTCCAGCATGTCGTCGCGCGTGATGGCCTCAACCGGCTTGTTGCCGACGATCTCGACGAAGGTGCGCACGGCCTTCAGGCGCGGGTTCTTCCAGCGCCGGATCTGGTCCTCGCTCTTGCCGAAAGTCTTCTCCCGCGCAAGGCCCCAGTAGAGCTCCAGCGCCTTCTCCAGCGTCAGGGACGGCGCTGGGACCGTGCCGAGCAGGGCAGACGCCTCCAGCGGGTCAGGCGCCGCCCGGCGGGCGCCGATAGCCTCGACGCGGGCCAGGTGCTCCTCCGACGGCAGGCGGGATACAAGGCCGACATCGAGATAGCGAAAGCCGCGGATGCGGGCGAGCTCATGGGCGGCCGCATGACGGGCCTCCGCGTCCCCGGTATCGCCCGCCAGCCGGGCCTCCCAGGCTTCGACCAGATTGCCCCAGGCACGGTCTGCCTTGCTGCGGGCTACCGTCTCGGAATCTGTATGCAGGCTGATCCAGACAACACCTCTCGGCTCAACGTCGCGATACCTCTGCGGCACCCGGCGGCGCAGCTGGAACGTGCTCCCGCGTTTCACGATCGACATGCGCACCTCCGTCACGCTTAGCGGACTTTGTGCAGCAAAATGTGTAGCAAAATGTGCAGCAGTTCAAGTTCGAGCGTGTGCAACGCAGTGCAGAATTGTGCAATAAATTCAACAAGTTCAGAGAGTTGGAAGGGGCGCGATCTTGTGCAGCTGGCGGAGAGGAAGGGATTCGAACCCTCGATACCCGTAAAGGTATACGCCCTTAGCAGGGGCGCGCCTTCGACCACTCGGCCACCTCTCCAACGCCAAAACAGGGGTCTATTGAAAGCTCCGGCGCTCTGCAAGGGCTTCGCGCGGCTGATATCGCGAGCACTCGCCTCCGCCGGTCGGTTGCCTGAGCGTTTTCAACCGCTCTCCGGTCCGGAATCTGACCTGGACTGCACCTGCGACCGACAGCGCGTCAGCCGAATCGGCCGGCGAGGCGCGCGTCATCCTGCAGGCGATTCATTACAACGCCGATGACCGTCCCGCCATGGGCTTCCACCTCCTGCCGAAGCGCGGCGACATCCGCTGCGGGCGTTTCGTCCGCCTTGACCACCAGCACCACGCCGTCCGCCTGCCCCGCGAAGGCCAGCCCCGCCCGGGTCCGCTCGAGGCAGGGCGCATCGATGATGACCCAGTCCGCCGCCGCCCGCAGCGCCGACCACCAGCCCGGCGCCGTGCGCAGCTGAACCTTCTGGCCCGGCGCCAGACGGTCACTGCGAAACCGCGTTACCAGCAGCCGCTGACCCTCGATCTGGTGCGCGTTGAGGAGCTTGCCATAGGAAAGATCGCTCTCATGGCCGGCCACGGTGTAGATCTGCTCGGCGCCAAGCGAGGCATCCAGTGCACGCCCGGGCCGTCCCGCATCCTTGACTATGCCTTGCGCAAACGACGTGTACTGATAATTCCGCCGGATATCGAGATCGACGATCCAGGCAGTGCGCGCCGAACGGCTGGCGGCAATCATCGCAAAGGAGGACGCTACACTGCTCGTGCCCTCGCCCTTGTGCGCCGACATGAACAGAATCACCCGGCCGCCTTTTGCCGGCTGCACCTGCGCGGCAATCCGCCAGAGGCTCGAAAGGTCTTGCCTCAGGTCACGCATCCCGGGTCACCATCAATACTTCTGGATAGCAGCAAGCACAGGAAGGCCGAGCGTACGCTCCACCGATCCCGGCGTTGCAAACCCGCTGCGGGTCAAGGCGCGCGCCAGGCCCGCGGCCAGCGCCGCCAGACCGGCGAGGATCAAGGAAAGGATGATTGCCGGCAGTTTCAGGCTGACGCCCTCAACCGGCAGCGTTGCCGGCTCGAGCACCCGGATGGCGTTGTCGCCGCGCCGCGTCATCTCGCTGCGGGCACGGGCGTCCACTTCCCGTTCGGAAAACGCAAACGCCGCCTTCTCCGAAACCAGCCGGCTGCGTTCCAGTTCCTGCAGCGCCGGCTCCAGTTCGACCAGGCGGCGCTGGCGCCCTTTGAATTCGGCGATCTGGGTTTTCAGTTCCGCAGCCTGCCCTTCCAGGGCCTGCACTTCAGACTGCAATGTCGCAATCGCAGCTTCAACTTGCTGATAGAGCGGATTGGGGCCCCGCCTCACAATCCCGCCTGTTCCGGCGCGTGTGTCAAGATAACTCTCCGCTTGCTCGATCCGCTTGTCGAGTTCCTGGATGACGCGCGATTCTTCACGGTACCGCGACAGCTTCTCTCGCCGCTCCAGTTGCAGGGCCAGCAGTGTCTGCTGGCTCGAATCCTCGACGTATATATCGAGCTCCGGCGCAATTAATTCAATCTGTATACGGTAATTATCCAGCCGTGCTTCAGCCTGCCGTAATCGCGACTGCGCCACCAGAAGCTCGCCGCTGGCAGACTGGTACAAAGCCCGCAAAGTGTCGCGCTCTGCGGCAAGGTCGGTCAGGTTGTTTGATTCAAGGTAGGCCCGGATCGCCTGATCCGCCTCCGCAAGGTCCTGCTCGAAACGCTCGCGCTGATCGCGCAAATCATCCGTGAGGGTATCGGTATGGATGTCCGCGCGGTAGGCCAGATAGGCCTCGATCAGCGCGTTCAGCATCTCGGCGGACATCGCGGCCTGGGCATGCCGGAATTCAGCAGTAATGACAGGGTTCGTGTCCGTCGCCGTCGCGGACAGGCTGCGCGTGATCGCGGCTATCGCGAGCCCCTCGCACTCCGCGGGCCGGCATCCGCGCGCAATATCCGGATACACGCGCACCAAAGTCACCTTCGCCAGCGCCTTTTGCGCCACAACCGGGCTGCGCAGAAATTCCAGTTCGGCCGGCGCCGACACGCCCCATGCTGCGTAGGCAGCCGTATCGCCCGGCGTCACCAATATCCGAGAGGTCGACGTGAAACTCTGGGGCAGCACAAACGCAATCGCCAGGCCCACCGCGCAGAGCGGCGCGAAGACCGCCAGCATGAGCCATTTGGCGCGCCACAGGTGCACGGCGATATCCAGCGCTCCAAGCCGCGGGCGCAGGCGCGCGCCTTGACGTGCGAGGCTTGCCTCCGAACCTGTTGCGCGTTCGCCGGCTTGCGGCATGTTCTGTCCTGACCCGGATCGTCCCAGTCTCGAGCTTTCGCATGCCCGATTTGATATTTCCTTAATCATTACTGCCGATAAAAAAGATACGCTGCGCGCCCCATATCTTGCGAGACATCCGCCGCCCCATGAGCGCCCGCCTCCTCACCGCTTCGCTTGCCGGTCTGCTGTGCGCCTGCGCAGCCGCTCCGGCTGCGATCACCTCTGCCGATTTCCCGGCCGAAGCCTGGTCAGGCGCCATCCTCGCCGACGCCCCCTATCTACTCGCGCCAGGCGACAGGCTCGAGGTCATCGTCCACACCGCACCGGAACTCTCCCGCGAACTCGTCATCGCCCCGGACGGCCGCATCCATATGCCGCTTGCTGGCGGCGTGATGGCCATGGCCCTTACACCTGACGAACTGGCCACCCTTCTGCGCCAGGCCCTCTACAGCGAACTGATCGACCCGGATCTTGATGTCGTCGCCACGGAGTTTGCCTCGCAGAAAGTCTTCATTGGCGGTGAAGTTGCCGCCCCCGGAATGTTCGATCTGCCCGGCCAGATCGATCCCTACCAGGCCATTGTGATGGCCGGCGGCCTCACGCGCGACGCACAGGCTAGCAACGTCCTGCTCATCCGCCGCCTGCCCGGCGGCGAAGTGCGCTCCATCCTGATCGATGTCCGCGCAGGCCTCAGCAATCCCGACAGCGCCGGCTGGCTGCCGCTTCGCCGGTTCGACGTGCTCTATGTCCCCCGCAACCGCATCGCCGAGCAAAACCAGTTCGCCGCCCAATACATCCGCGACGCCCTGCCCTTGCCTTTCTCACTTTTTTACGCGGTCAGCAGCGCGCATCGCTAAACTTGCGGCGGGGTGACGCTCCCCCTATCTGGCGACCCCAGATTCTGGCAAAATGCCTTCATGACCCAGTATTTCGAACCGATCCCTTATTCGCTCTGGCACACCGACAAGGCCGCCTTCGCCGCCGCGCTTGGCCGCACGTTCCGTGAGACCGGCTTTGCCATAATCACCGGCCACCCCGTTGCGCAGAAAACCATCGACGACAATCTCGCCGCCACGAAAGCCTTCTTCGCGCTGCCGGGCGAGGCGAAGGAAAAATACCATGACGCCCCGGGCGGCCGCCAACGCGGCTACACGCCCTTCGGCACCGAGAACGCCAAAGGCCAGGCCCAGGCCGACCTGAAGGAATTCTGGCATACCGGCCGCGCGCTGCCGCCAGGCTCGTCCTACCGCGACACGATGAAGGACACGCCCCCCGTGTCCGAAGTAGCGGACTTCGACCGCGCGACCCGCGCGCTTTTCAATTCCCTGGATGCCTTCGGCGCCGAACTCCTGAAAGCCGTCGCCCTGCATCTCGGACTGGCCGAAGACTGGTTCGGCGACAAAGTGAACTTTGGCAACTCGATCCTTCGCCTGCTGCACTATCCGCCCCAGGTGGCCCCACCGCCGGAAGGCTCGGTCCGCGCCGGCGCACACGAAGACATCAACGTTATCACGCTGCTCCTCGGCGCCGAAGAGGCCGGGCTTGAAGTGAAGCACCGCTCCGGCCAATGGCTGGGCGTCAACCCGCCGCCCGGCGCCCTGGTCATCAACTGCGGCGACATGCTGCAACGCTATACCGGCGGCGTCCTGCCCTCGACCACGCACCGCGTCGTCAATCCGTCCCCGGAGCGTTCACGCTTTCCGCGCTACTCGACACCCTTTTTCCTGCACTTCAACCAGGATTTTCGCATCGAAGCCCTCCCTGGCTGCCTCGCCGAAGGCGGCAAGGCCGCCCCCCCGATCACCGCCCAGGACTTCCTGATGGAACGCCTCCGCGATATCGGCCTTGTTAAGGCTTGAGACATGTCTGAATAAAGAAAGCGCCCTTCAACCGAAGGGCGGCTTTCCGTCCGGAGACTGATCTTGTACGAAGTTTAGTCCGCCTCGTATTTCCGCGCGATTTCATCAAACAAACGAACCCCGAAGCCGACAGCGCCCTTTGGTTCGGTCGGGCGACCGGCATTCTCCCAAGCCGTGCCGGCAATGTCGAGGTGCACGAACGGCGTTTCAGGCTTTACCCACTCCATGATGAAGGCAGCGCCAACAGATGCGCCCGGGGCCGCTCCTTGTTCCGCGATGTTCTTGACGTCTGCTATGTCGCTCCTGATCGATTTGATCGTCGCCTCCGTCACCGGCAGACGCCACAATTGTTCGCCTGCAGCCCCGCCGGCTTCAAGAAACGTAGTCGCCAAAGTTTCATCGTGAGTAAACAGTCCGGCATGCTCACGGCCAAGCGCGCCCACGACGGCGCCCGTGAGTGTCGCGATCGTCACGGCCAGCTTCGGCTTGTAGGTTTCCTGCGCCCACCAAAGTCCGTCAGCGAGCACCAGGCGGCCTTCCGCGTCCGTGTTGAGCACTTCGATCGTCTTGCCGCTCATCGAAGTCAGAACATCGCCTGGCCGGATGGCATTGCCGTCCGGCATGTTCTCGGCAAGTGCCAGCACGGCGACCGCATTCACCTTCGCCTCGCGTTTGGCGAGCGTCAGAATGGCGCCAGCCGATCCGGCCGCGCCGGACATATCCGTCCGCATACGCCACATGCCGTCATTCGGTTTGATCGAGATGCCGCCCGTATCAAAGGTGATGCCCTTGCCCACGAACGCAATCGGCGCATCGCCGTCCTTGCCGCCCTTGTATTCGATGGACACGAGGCGCGGGGGACGGGTCGACCCCTGACCCGTGCCATAGAGCGCGCCCATGCCAAGGTCTGAGATCTGCTTTTCGTCCAGCACCGTGACGGTCACGCCGGGCATGCCCGCAAATTCTTCCTGAACCTGAAGCGCAAACCATTCCGGTGTCTTGATGTTGGACGGCGTGGAAATCAGGTCGCGGGCGAACGTGACGCCCGCACGGATTGCTTCACCATCCGTCCGGAACGCGGCTTCGGCATTGGCCGGCTTCGGCGAAAGGAAGATCAACGCTTGCGGCGCCTCGGCCTCGTCTGTTTCTGCCGCGCCCCATTTGCCAAAGCTGTAGCTTCCGAGACGCGCGCCAATAGCCGCCTCAGTCGCATCGAGAGCGACATCCGCCGCATCCGGAACAACCACTTTCGCCGGCTTGGCCCAGCCTTTGGTTCCGCTCGCAGCATGCGCACCATAGTCCCGCAAGTCCGTTGCTGTTTGAAGGCCTTCGCCCGTACCGACAAGCAACACGGCTTCAAACGGACCTGCATCATAAAGCGTAAGGGTCTGACCCGTGTCACCTGTGAACTTTGCGAGATCCAAAGCTTTTGAAAGCGCGCCGTTGGATGCATTGTCCGCATCCTGCGCGAGACCCGTCAGCGCGCCGTCCTTGCCGACCGGCAGGACGACGAACCCCTTGGCGGGGCGTGAGGCTTTCTCGAAGTCGACCTGCCGAAGGTCGGCGAAGGCAGGCATCGACAACGACAGGGCAAACGCCGAAACGGCGAGGGAATTCTTGTATCTCATGGCTAAAAGCTCCGGAGCTGTTACTTAATTACAATAACAATATCGGCAGCCGCAACTGAACGTTACGAATTGTCTCAGGAACCGGGCCGCACTTATTTGGCCACGAAGGCCTTAAACTCTTCGACTGTCACGAACAGCAGGTCTGGCTTCGCGGCCTCCAGCGCCGGCTTCATACCGAAGCCCCATGCCACGCCAGCCGTCTTCAGGCCAACTTCGTGCGCCGCATCAATGTCGCGGATCTCGTCGCCGACGGACAGCGCCCGCGCCGGCGCAACCTTTGTCTCGCGCAGCACGTCGCGGAAGTGTTTCGCCTTACCGAACAGTCCCGCCCCGCAACTCCAGGACGTGACCAGCGCGCTCAGCTCCGGCCCCAGCGCGCGGCGCACATTCCCCTCGGCGTTCGAAGAGACCACCGCGATCTTGACGCCTTTCGCCGCAATCGCACGCAGCACTTCCGGCACGCCGTCAAATAGCGGGAACGCCTCGGCTTTCGCCGCGCGCTTGCGCACATGTACGGCGATGAACACCAGCTTCCAGCCAGGAATCTTCAGTATACGCATCACTTCGCGCGGCGGCTTGTGGCGCAGCACTTCCAGCTCGAGATCGTCCGGGCAGCGGAAGCCAAACCGCCGCGACAAGTCCGGCAGGATCGACCGGAACCAGCTGGCGCTGTTGGCCAGCGTGCCGTCAAAGTCGAACACCAGAAGATCGAAGTCGCGCAGCGTGCTCACGGTCGGGCCTAGATCAATCCGGCGAGCGGCGAGCTCGGATCGGCATACCGCTTTTTCGGCATCCGCCCGGCGAGATAAGCCTCCCGTCCCGCGATCACCGCATGCTTCATCGCCCGTGCCATTCGCAAAGGGTCCTTCGCCGCAGCGATGGCGGTGTTCATCAGCACACCATCACATCCAAGTTCCATCGCAATCGCCGCGTCCGACGCCGTGCCTACCCCCGCGTCCACAATCACCGGCACGCGCGCTGCTTCCACGATCAAGCGGATGTTCACCGGGTTCATGATGCCGAGCCCGGAGCCGATCAGCGAGCCGAGCGGCATGATCGCGCAGCAGCCAGCTTCTTCCAGCAGTCGCGCATAGACCGGATCATCCGAGCAATACACCATCACCTCGAATCCCTCCTTGATCAGCGCTTCCGCCGCCTTCAGCGTCTCCGGCATGTTGGGATACAGCGTCTTCTGGTCCGCCAGCACTTCCAGCTTCACGAGGTTCCAGCCGCCCGCCTCGCGCGCCAGCCGAAGCGTGCGCACCGACTCGTCGGCGGTGTAGCAACCGGCCGTGTTCGGCAAGTAGGTGAACTCCGTCGGCTTCACGAAGTCCGAGAGAATCTCCTGGCTCCTGTCGGAGAGGTTCACCCGGCGCAGCGCCACCGTGACGATCTCGGCGCCCGCCGCGCGCGCCGCCTCAGCGTTCTGCGCATAGGACGCGTACTTCCCCGTGCCCACGATCAGGCGTGAGGTGTACGCCTTGCCGGCGATGATCAGCGGGTCACTGGATTGCTTTTCAGACATGCGGCGTGATCTGGCCGCCCCCGGCGCGGGCGTCAACACGCCAGGCGAAAAACCCCTCATTCCGATATGCAGGAGTCCAGATCTCGCCCCACCCCGTGTGGACAGTTTCTGGAGGGGTTACCCGCCTCCGACGAACTGCACCAACTCGATCTGGTCGCCCTCTGCGAGCGCCGTCAGCGCGTGTTCGGACTTCGGCACGATCTCCCGGTTGCGCTCTACGGCGATGCCGCGCGGGTCACGCCCGGTCTCGGCCGACAGCCGCTCGACCAGCATCGCGACCGTTGTTCCGGCGGCAATTTCGAGAGGTTCGCCGTTGAGAGTGATTTTCATGGCAGTCTGCTTTCTGTTGCCCTCTTGCAACACACGGCGTTCCAGCGCAAACGGAGGCCCATGTCGAAACCGGTATATGTCCTCGGCGGCCCGAATCTCAATCTGCTCGGCACGCGCGAGCCCGAGATTTACGGCCGGGATACCCTGGAAGATATTCACGCCCGGCTGCGGTTGCAGGCGCAAGGCGCTTCGCTCGTGCTGCGCCAGACCAACTCGGAAGGCGAGCTCGTCACCTGGGTTCAGGAGGCTGGCCGCGAGGCTTCGGTCCTGATCCTAAACGCTGCCGCCTACACCCACACATCCATCGCCCTTCATGACGCCTTGAAATCACTCAAGATTCCCGTCATTGAAGTCCATCTGTCCAATCCCGCGGCGCGTGAAGCCTTCCGGCACGTTAACTATGTTGCACCTGTTGCAACGGCTACGATTGCCGGGCTAGGTGCCTACGGATACGAACTGGCGCTGCGGGCTGCCCTGCGGCTTTCCGGTCAGGGAGGAGCTGAAAAAAAATGAGTACTTCCAAGAACAAGCTGGATACAGGCCTGATCCGCGAACTTGCCGCCATCCTTCGGGAAGGAGACCTGGGCGAGATCGAGATCGAGCATGACGGACTGAAGCTGCGCGTCTCGCGCCAGTCGACACAGGTCATGCACACCGCTGTCGCCGCTCCGGCCCCGTCCTATGCACCTGCGCAGGCGGCCCTGCCCGCACCGACTGGCCCAGGCGCTGTCCCGGTCGCCTCCGCCGCGCCGGACAATGCCGTCAAATCCCCGATGGTCGGCACCGTCTACCTCTCGGCCGATCCTCAGTCGAAGGCGTACATCAACATCGGCGACAAGGTGAAGAAGGGTGACACCCTGATGCTGGTCGAAGCGATGAAGACCTTCAACCCCGTCGAAGCCGACCGTGCCGGCACCGTGAAGGCCATCTACGTGCAGAATTCCCAGCCCGTCGAATACGGCGAACCTCTCGTCCTGATCGAGTAGTTCATGGCTGCCCCCCGCCCGATCCACAAAGTCCTGATCGCCAACCGCGGCGAAATTGCGCTGCGAATCCACCGTGCATGCAAGGAAATGGGACTGATGACCGTGGTCGTCCATTCCGAGGCCGACCGCGACGCTATGGCGGTGCGCCTCGCTGACGAAAGCGTCTGCATCGGACCGGCGCCGTCGTCGGAAAGCTACCTCAAGAAATCCCGCATCCTGGCGGCCGCCGAAATCACCGGCGCCGATGCAATCCACCCAGGCTACGGCTTCCTGTCGGAGAACGCCCAGTTCGCAGAGATGGTGGAAGCCCACGGCCTGGCCTTCATCGGCCCGACCGCGGAGCATATCCGCATCATGGGCGACAAGATCGCCGCCAAGCGCGCGATGATCGAAGCTGGCGTGCCCTGCGTGCCCGGCTCCGAAGGCGCGCTCGAATCGATCTCGGAGGCCAAGAAGGCCGCAAAAAAAATCGGCTATCCGGTTCTCGTCAAAGCCGCCGCCGGCGGCGGTGGCCGCGGCATGAAACTGGCGATGACCGAGGCCGACCTCGAGAACGCGGTGAAGACGGCCAAGACCGAATCGAAGGCCGCTTTCGGCGACGACGCCGTCTATCTCGAGAAATACCTTCAGGGCCCGCGCCATATCGAGATCCAGGTGATCGCCGATACGCATGGCAATGTGGCGCATCTCTGGGAGCGCGACTGTTCGCTCCAGCGCCGCAACCAGAAAGTCTTCGAGGAAGCGCCCTCGCCTGCCCTGAACCAGATCCAGCGCGAAGAGATCGGCCTGATCTGCGCCCGCGCGATGCAGAAGATCGGTTATCGCGGCGCCGGCACGATCGAGTTCCTCTACGAGGACGGCAAGTTCTACTTCATCGAAATGAACACCCGTCTGCAGGTCGAG
>Ga0315904_10011433_pt1 | contig 11322 bp, 5 predicted proteins | sample LakEriMetagenome_6_FD_203529 | JGI IMG/M metagenome (GOLD analysis project Ga0315904, IMG submission 203529) | Freshwater fungal communities from buoy surface, Lake Erie, Ohio, United States - Buoy 12 MA120 | ecosystem: Environmental > Aquatic > Freshwater > Lake | place: USA: Lake Erie, Ohio... | reverse complement strand
AAACCGTAAGAAGCTAGTAGCCGCAGGTGACTCCGGGCGTACCGGTGTCGAGTTTGGTGAAGGTGCCAACTGGGTAGCTTTTAAACAGGCCCTTGGCGGCTCTCTAGGCGAAGCGCTTGCACCTCTAGCTGCAGGGGTCGGTATTAGTTTTGTGGGTACTCCGGTTGCCGGTCTTGCTGCAGCAACTGCTACTTCAGGCGCACAAAACACCATCAATAACTTGCTGCGTCAGGCGCAAGAACAAGAACGTGCCATTGCCGAAGGTAAAGCGCCGGAAGAAACGTCCGTAACTAAAGCACTCACTGCCGCTGCAGGTCAGACCGGTCTAGACGTAGCTGCTGGACCGGTATTCAAAGGCATCGCTAAATTATTCCCGTTTGCTCGCCCATTACTAGGTGAAGGCGGTAAAAAAGCTGCCCAAGAGGCAGGAGAAATCATTGCAGACGCCGCAGCTAAGGGCACTATTTCATTTGCCAAGGGTGTGGCTTCGGGCACTGGTAAGGGTATAGCCTTTGAAATACCGCAAGAACTAGCACAGACCAGTCTAGAACGGTGGCAGGCTGGCCTATCGTTATCCGATGACGACGCACTTGGTGAGTATAAGCAAGCGGCTATAGGCGCTGCGCTTCTAGGTGGCGGCTTCGGTGCAGTTAGTGGTGGTCTGGAGAGCAGGCGTCCTGACACTGCGCTTAAGCCAGCCGATGTAAAAGATACACCTCTGGGTAACATACCTTCAGAGATGCTAGACTCTGTAGAGAAGGAAGTTATTACCACTCCCGAAGACAGAGCCGAATATGATGAACTAGTTTCACGGCTGTCTGTTAGTAGCGGTATCCCCGAAGAAGAAGCAAAGAAGTACGCACTTAGCACAATAGCTGAGCGTAAGAAGGCGGAGCGTGCGCAGCAGGCTCGTGAAGCAGGTGTAGCCGAAGAAGCTGACGTAGAAGCTGGCGCTGAAGAGGTACAGCAGGTCGAACCAAAAGTTGCTACCGACGAAGAAATTGAAGCCGCTATGCCTGACATCCAGCAGGTATTTGAAGATGCTTCTATTGACTTTGAGGACGCCTATGGTGTCACAGAGCTTGATGATGCCCAGAAGGCGCAGGCTGCAAAAATAATTGTCGAAAGCCCGGAAGTCGATGCTTACGACGCCATTGACTCTGTACTTAAGCGTGGCACAGCAGCGCCTACGGTAGAACCCGTACCGGACATAAAACCTGCACCTACTGTAGAGCCTGCGGCTGCTGTAAAACCTACTTTGTCCCCTATAGAACAGTCTGCTGTTGACCTTGTTTCTGCAGTCGATGCCGGTGGTGTGCCTTTCAACACGCCTAGGATAAACGCCATTGCCCGTGGGTTGGGGCTTGACGTCGGCAAGAAAGATAAACCTGAAGCTACTGTTGACCGCATTCGTGATGCTGTTGGCCGCTTTACCTATACCCCTCCGATTTCCGAAGCTGCACCCGCTGTAGAGCCTGCACCGTTACGTTCGGTATATGATGCACCGAATATGGCTGCTCGCGTTGAGGCTGCTAAGCCAATCGTATCCAGCATTATCGAGTCTATACCGGGCATGACGGACGTAAAAATTCCGACTAAGTTCGTAGGTACAGCGGCTAGGCAGATAGCACGACTAGCTGCCAACCAGCAGTCTTTTGATGCGGTGCAAATAGTTACCGATGGGCTGACAGCTTTGGGTATAGCCCCTAACCCTGTTGAAGCCGCGCCAGTAACCGAACAGGCCGCGCCAAGCGTAGAGGCTCCCGCTCCTGAGTTTGAAGAGCCGCAGTTCGCGCAGGCTGAAGCTGTACAAGAACCTGTACAAGAAGCGGTAGAAGAAGTGCCGGTAACCAAGTTACCTCCGGGCGTAGCCCGTGGCGTCAAGCCAGTACAGCGCGGTGTACAAGGTAACAAGCAAGGTAGGCCAGTAGAAGGCGCTGCCGAACTAACCGAGGGTATGCGAGCGCAACAGGCGCTAACCACCGACCTGACAGCTGCACGCGACACACAAGAAATTACCGACGCTGAGATGCGTGAGGTGCTTGACTATATACGTGCGCCGGAGACCCGGCTGCAGTTGCGTGAGAAACCCGAAGATATACGTCCCCAGTGGCGTGCGGTGCTAGACCTAAGCGACAAAGTCGAACTTCAGCAGCAGTTTGTATATGACCTGCCGACTAGGGATAAAGCTAGGCCCGCTGCGCAGGCCACCCTAGATGAGTTAAAGAGCAATCTCAATGCGGCCCAAACGGACATTGTAAATAGTGCCCGCGCCAAGCTCGATGCGGCACGGACCTCGCGTGTAGCAGCACGTCAGAAAGTCGAAGAAGACTTCAAGGCCGGTAAGATAACCGAGCGTGACCGTCGTATACAGCTAGGTGAGCTATCTATATCTCCTGTTGAACCCGGTGGCCTAATGGGTGGTGTCCGCATGGACATCGACAAGTATCGCGGTGCTACCCTCTCCGACCTACTGGAAGAGATATTCAGGAACGCGGACGGCCAGTTTAGTGAGTATGATGCGTACCTAGCTGGACGTATAGCGTCATTGCTACCCGAGGTTGAAGCTGCTGGGCTGCAGGTTAAACTAAATATTGTACAGAAGGGCGACCGTGCGCCAAATAGCGTAGCTAGCGGCACTGCCTATGGCGCGGTTGCTGCCGACATTAATAAAGGCACAGTAGACGTATACTTACGTTCTCCGCAGATTGGTGAGGACCGTGCGGGGAATACCTCAGAGGTTGTGTTGCATGAAGCATTGCATGCGGTCTCTTCTTCGCTTGTAGTGGCACAGAGGGTGGGACGTAATACACCTAAAATGTCGAAGTTTGTTGGCGACCTGAACGAATTGCGGAACGCGGTCGTAGACCATTTCAACCAACGGGTAAGGTCTGGGGCTGAGCTTACAGAACTAGAAACGTCATGGTATGAGCGTGATAGCAACGTCTTTGCTAACCTTGATGAGTTTCTAGCATGGGGTATGACCAACGCTAAGGCTCAAGAATACCTACGTGGTATCAAAGTTGGGCCGAAGGATACGCTGTTCACTAGGTTCATAGCCATGTTCAAGGCATTGCTGAGCATACCTGACGGTGACACATCTGCTCTTAGTCGGCTTATTGAAATCGTAAACCCGCTGTTCGAGGCCACTGAAGCGGACTACAAAGCTATTGTAGGTACGAAGGCGAAGTCAGTTAGTAACGCCGAAGAGAAGATGGACCGTGGGTTATACAAAGCCCAGATGTCCAACACTGCTACTGGGCTTCTTGATGGCATCGACGAAGCTGTTGCAGGTGCAAAACTCACTAACAAAGAAAAGTTCGGTGCCATGAAAGAGGCATTGGATGCGGGTGTGGGTGCAAACTCATTAATATTCTACCCGACTTCAGCGATACGCAAAGGCATATCCAACAAGCTTCCGGGCTTGGGTTCCATAATTGATGGTATTGACCGGCTAGAGCAGAACATGCGTGGTATGCGCACCTCTATGCGCACTGCGCTCTCTCGTCGCGTTCGGGAGTTCGAAGACTTCGTAAATAAGAATGGTCAGGGCGTCATAGCCAGCATGATGACTATTGCCCGTGTGAACCGCGTGGACGTGACTGCATATGCTAACCGTGCTGAAGCCTTGGCTAACGACCCTGTTATCCGGTTTGAAAAAGCCCGCAACAATGTCAAGGGCATGCGTAAGCGCGAGAAGGCGGTAAACACTGCATGGGATGCGTGGGAAGCACTAGGTAAGCAGCCGGGTGGTCATGACCAATATAAGAAGATACGTCAGTTCTACAAAGACATGCACATTGCACTGCGCGCTGCGCAGGACCAAGACATACGTAACCTTGGGCTAAAGAAAGAAGCTACTGAAAAACTCATCCGCGAAGCACGTGGCGATATGGATGAAGACACAGTTACGGATAAGGAAGACGAAAACCCCGGGGTGCCGCAGAAGCTGTTCCCCAAAGAATATTTCCCATTCCGCCGTTTTGGTAAATATGCACTCATAGTAAAGAATGGTAAGCGTGGTGAACGTGAACGCTACCACTTCGACACGATGAAAGAGCGTAACCTATTCGAGCTGCAAGTAGCAAAGAAACTAGGGATACAGCGCGGTACTAATGAGTACAGTGCTACTTTTAAGCAGCTAAACGGTATAGAGAACTTGCGCGATGATGTGGCGGATAACGAAAGCGCTATGCTTAAACGTATGTTTGGCATCATAGACAAAGCAAAAGCAGAAGCTACGGGTGACGAAGCTAATGCCAGCATAGCTACTGAAAGTCTGAAAAATAAACTATACCAGACATATCTGATGACACTGCCAGAGCGCAGCCTGCAGAAGCAGCTCATCCATGCTAAGCTAGTACCCGGGCAGTCTGCGGACGTCTTGAACGTGTTCCGTACTGCTGTAGCACAATACTCAGCACAGTTACCCAAAGTGGTGTACGGTGGGCAGATACAGAAGCAGATTGAAGCTGCGTATGACAGCATCGACCCTACTAACGAAATGGACCCAGCAAAGCGCGCTAAGATTACGACCCTAGTAGATGCATTTGTGAAGCGCGTCCGCGCCACTAACGACAATGAGTCATATGGCCCGATAGAGCAGTTCATAAGCAGCTTTACGTTCTTGTCGCTTATGACGTCTATCGCGTCCGCTGCGGTGCAGCCGCTCACACTGCCGTTTCAGGTTATGCCGCGCATGTTTGCCCGCTACGGGTTCAAGAATACTTTTGCTGCGGTAGGCAAGTACACGCCGGTACTTAGCTTGGTGGAAGCGTCGGTAGACGTAGACCCAGTCACTGGTGTGCGGACGTTGGTAGCCCCAACCATAGGTAACACCACGTTCATTAAGAGCAACCCACTACGTGCACGGCTATGGAACGAACTCAATCTGAAGCGTGATTTGTTTTCGCAGAAGCAGACTGACATGCTTCTCCGCGACAGGCCGACCAAGAGCACAGCGCGGGACACAGGGCTCCAGAAATTAAGCGGTGCCTATGAAACACTCGTAGATAAGTCCGGTGCGATATTCAGTTCGGCTGACCAACTTACACGCGAAGTCTCCGGCATGTCGTTTGCTGAGCTAGAGTATAACCGCCTGATTAAAGCCGGTAAGTCACATGAAGCCGCCATCGAAGGTGCGGTAGAAGCCGCGGTTAACAACACTAACGAGACTATCGGTAACTATACGGAGCTAGAGAAGCTTGATGTGTTCCGGGGTGACCCGCTGCGGCGCATGATTGGTTTCCTACGTACCTACTCAGTGCAGCGCACTGCGTACTATTTCCGCATGCTGAAGGCACTAACCAAGGGTGACTCAACACAGTCGAGGCTACAGGCGTTTAATGAGATGTCTATGGTGCTTGCCTTTACATCGGCAGCTGCAGGTCTGTCCGCTAACTTCGGTTATACATTCATAACTTCTGTTATCGACATGATACTACCAGCGTTGCTGGGTGAAGATGAAATGGAAGAGTGGCGCAAGCAAGACCCGCTCGGTGCAGACGATGCAGACTATCGGTTCCGGTTTGGCTGGTTACCACAGAATTTCGGCCCAGACTCAGTGGTTACTAGGGTTATGCAGAAGGGCTTGCTGTCGGAACTGACCGGTTGGGACTGGAGTACGCGCTTAAGTCAGAGTAGCTTATGGTTACGCGAAGGCCGCGACGGAGATACATTACGAGAAGATGTAGTGAACTTCTTCGTTGCTAACCTTGCACCGCAGGTATCGCAGAGCGCTAACATGATTGACGGTGTTGACGACTTCACGCGGGGCGAATGGTCTAAGGGCTTTTCCAAGATTGTACCCGCAGCCATACGCGGTGCCTTTACCGCAGAGCGTCAGGCACGTGAAGGCGATACCACGAAGACCGACAAGATTGTACGCGGTTCTGGCGAATTTACTACTGGAGAGTTGGTTGGTCAGGTACTGGGCTTCACCCCAGACGAATTAGCGCGTGTACGTGAAATCAACCGGACCACTAACCAGTGGCAGCGCAGTATGAAGGAAGAGCGCGGCAAACTGTTCCAAGAGTTCCGTTCTGTGTACGGAGACGGGGACGAAGAAGCACTGGAGGTAGTGTTCGAGAAGATGCGCAGGTTCAATGCCAAGGTGCCGCTCGGCAGCAATGGTCAGCCTCTAGGCAAATATTTAATCGAAGGTAGGGACCTAGAACGGTCACTGCAAAGCGCAGAAAACCTAGAAGAAAAATCATACCGTGGCGTTGAGTATAACGACGGTGAGGAAGAACTGTTCTTCCCATACGAAAGTAGAAAACCAGTGGTCGAATAAAAAACCCCCGCCGGGGAGGAGCACCAGCGGGGGTAGTATCAACCAAACGGAAGGAGCATCTTCCGGCGCTGCTTATAATCACACTCGCCAGATACGTAAACCCCTAATACCAGATTTAGGGTCTATTACGCTTCGATATACCACTTTTAGCTTTAGCCTACGTAGTACGGGGCGTATTTCCTTCTTTGCAGCTTTAGGGTCTAGGCATGGGAAAAAGAGCGACGCGCCCTTTGTGAAGGCGCGCCAGTTTATATCGTAGCTGACCCCAGCTACCTTCATTCTACCTCGGGCGAACCTACTACAGCTGCTGCCGCAGCCGTGATGCTTTCGATATCCGTGAACTCTGGATGGTTCGCGTCAAACAGTAGTGCCTGTACAGCCAGTGAGTTAACCCGCATGCCCTTTGTCATGCGCTTGTTCTCCGCGTTCAGATACAGACCCTTTGCCTTCATGGCATTAATCGTCGAACGATAACCGATGTTACGCGATGCACAGAACTCACGGAACGAACTGGCCGTTATATACACCCTGCTTGTATCAGGCTCGTAGCGCACCATAAGCTCGCGCAGCGGTTCAACAATCGGCGCTTCTTTCATTTTGCTGCGCCGGTCTACCCCATCGTTAACCACTAAGATATTACCCAAGCGGTTATTCAAGAACTCACCTAGTATCTGCTGCTCACCCTCTGGTGGCGGCGTCATCGTGTTGCGCAGGTTGAGGAGCATCTTGCAAGTCCACTTAAAGATTGCAGCAATGTCCCAGTTACACAGCTTTAGATGCAGGGCGATGTATATACCCGTGATATTCGCTGCCGCTGTTGCCGACCAGAAGCGCTCACGCTGTGTTAGCTTAAGCTTGGTGTCTATGCGTTGTTGGACCGTAGCATAGAGCGCCTTCACCTCATCATAGTGCGTAATCAGGTACCGTGCGTAGATGTCACCTGCATGCCCGTAGTTTTCGAGCAGTTGGTGGTCGAACATCTTCTTGCCATACTCGATGTCAATCGCGTCAGAGTAGTCGATGCTGTACTCGATGATACGCATGGTCTCACCGTCAGGCGACCCCTTGTTAATCTCCAGCTTCTCATAGAACGAGTGGTTAGACGAGCACAGTGCAATGGTCTGCCACGATGTCAGGTTTGCCCGAAGCTCGTTGGCGGACGCCTTCATGCGGTCTTTGCCCGTACCCTGTGTAATAAGATAGGCAAGCTCACTTAGCTGTTTGGGCTCTGTGTTCGACATTTCGTCGAAGCTGATATGCAGGTTGCAGAATACCCCTATCTTAAACACCTTCGAGTTGAACGTGTCGTCCTTCTTCGCGCAGAGCGCCACAGGGTCACCGTATACGCTATTTGCCATCAAAAGGGCTGTTGTCTTACCCGTGCCTGACTTAGGGTGCACCACGTTGATAATCGCCCCACGCTGCCCAGAGAAGCGTAGGAGAGGCGCACCGAAGGCGGTGGCTGCTGCAAACGCATGCCCCTCAAGGCCCGGACGCCCATACAAGTCGAACACTTCGCGCCATTTCTCTAGTGTGCCCTTGGCTGTCATGTGCTCCGCTAGCACTTTGGTGACGGACGACGGAGGACTATGGTACGTGCCCTCCGCGCTTATTTCACGGTCACCTATAATAAACTTACTGTCGTTATCGACCCATCCAAACTGATTTCGCATTTGCTCTACCTTTGCGTTGTGAAAATATTGTGCAACTGATTTAATTATGTAATCGACTAGATACGCATAGTCGGTCTTGGAACTAAGCATCACGTGCTTAGAGGCAAGAAGCTTCTTCAACTCGGTGCCGTCCGCCATCTTGGAATTATGCACCGTGAACTCTTTGACGCCGTCCTGCGGTGTGTGCAGACGTATAAGGGCTACGCCACCTTCGACCGGGTCATCCATGCGCTTCGCCACGTAGATATCGTATGGGTACACCAGCACGATATCCTCCACGCCCTCTTCCTCGTCCTTGGGTGTAACTTTGCGCCACACGCCCCCATGCTTGCCACGCACGTAGGGGAAGGGAAACTCGGGTATGTGGAACTTTATCGGCCCCAGCTTCGTCTCTTCTATAACTACGTTATCTTCTGGAGTTGCCTCTTTTAGCTCTTTGCCTAATGTAATAGGCGAACGTATTTTGCCAATATGCGGACACCCTGCGCATCCACCGGGATTGTGCTTCTCGAACTCCACGCATGTGTGCGGCCCGACTATGTGCCCTATCTTCTGCTCGACCTTGACGGGGTCATAGTCCGGATGGTCCGCAGATAGCTTGTGTATTGCCTTGTCGCGGTCCTTACAGAACTTTGCGATTGACAACGCAGAGAACCAGCGTGGCTCCGATATGTCCCTGCGGTCTTCATAACTGGCGTTAAGCTGTTTGCAGCCTTTGTCACCACGGCTCATAATCTTGGTGAAGCTGGACTCCATGTTAGCCTGTATGATTTTCGATAACGGGCTAGGTGCGAACACCGGCAAGTCGCCTAGGGGTGATGGCTTAGCTTCTTTAACGCCAAGTATGTCACGTATGTCGGCCATGGGCGTCGGCTTACCGACAATCAGAACCTCTACGCGCAGCGGGTCATCACCCTTAAAGTTAAAAGTGCCCGGAACACGCAGTATGCGCGCCGCCTCGAAACAACTGTTATCTACACGTAGCCCTTTGGTGGCGCACACGTCCTTCAACCGTGCACACACTGGCTCCCACTCTCCACGTGTAACTTCTTCGGTTAGCGGCCAGTATACGTGCAGACCGCGCCCAGAGTTAACCACGATAGGCTTGGGCATGCCTACGGTCTTACAGAAGTCACGAAGGGCATCTAGACCCTCCTGCTGCGTATCGTAGTCCTTCTCCGGTCCGCAATCTATGTCCAGCCAGAGCGACTTCAACGCTTTCACGTTTTGCTTGGTGCGCGACTTGCCGTCAGTATATTTAGCTACACCAAAAAATACGTTCTTACCTTGGTTGAGGAAGGTCTTTACCCACTCATCTGCTTCTTCGCGTGTATCTGCTAACTCCTGTTGCATCCTGTCGGGACTAAGCCCGACGATAGCGTACCAGCCTTCTGCAGGCTGGACCGCTGATAAAAGGTCAAATTCCTCCGCCACGCAGACACTACTCCATAGGGCAACTCACAAGCCCTCTCTAAAAGAAAATGCTCCCTGCTTCCTACGAAGCAGAACTCTCCAGACTCGCCATATATGAAGCTATGAGCGCCACGGCAGTGCCCTGTGGGACCGAAGTCCCACAGAACCAGTTATATACTGTCTGCCTCGTTACGCCCGTGCACTTAGCGACTACGGCTACAGGAATGTCCTGCGCAATGCAGAGCCTACCTAGACGAACACCCAACTTGTGTTTGCTCGCCTTGGCATTTGCATCCTGTATCCGTAAGCTATACCCACCGCTCATTAGTCGTCTTCTTCGTCATCAGCCCAGTCGCTAACCACAGCAGCGAGACTGCCACTAGGCACTTCGGCAGCGGCTTTCTTGGATGGGCGCTTCACTGGTTCTGGCAGTGCCTCTTCTTCATCGTCTTCTTCATCATCGGCATCCAAGAACGATGGCTTCTTCGCCTTTACCTCGGGCTGCGCTGCAATTTTGACGGGTTCTTCTGCGGGAGCGGCCTTCGTCATGTCGAAGCTAATCAAGCGCGTAGTGGCGGGATTGCCCTGTGCCTCGTTGACACGCTCCAGCTCTTCTAAGTCGATAAACCGGTCAGCAGTGAAGTTAAGCTCCATGGTCTCTGCGTCGAGATTATATGCAATGGTGGTCACCACGCGGTCAGGCGCTGCACTGTTCGACACCAAGTGGCGGCAGTACTGCTCGAACGGGAGGGTGTTGCCTGTGCCCTTACCGAATAGCGACTTAGCTGGAATGTTGAACTGGTACACGTCGCCGGACTCATCACCGTCCAAGAACAACGCGACCTTGCGGCTAAAGCGACAGGCTTTACCCTTACCGTTCTTACCGGAGCCTTCTATGTTCTTAGGGCAGCTAGCGCAGTTGGCCGACTGACGGTTAGAGGCAGATGCTTCTGGCCTATCACCTAGGTTAGAGAAGCAGTCAGGTGCACTGCCCTTAGCATCAGGGTCATAGTCCTTCTCGTAGTAGCTGCGGCTGGGCTTTTCCAGCATGGCAATGATGATGGCGTTGAACTCACCACGGATGGCCTTGCCGACCTGCTCACCATTTACGATGCGCTTGAACGTGCCGTTGGTGTTGGTGGCGATGCGGTTATACCCGCCCATACCCGAAGCAATCTGCGCACCCAACTTGGATGGTGGCAATGCTGTAGCAGCAACGGCGTTAGGGTTTTTGAATATAGTCAAATTGGTCATTGTTTCTCTCACTTAGTTGTAGGTTTGCGAACCGAAAGCACATACTTAGTATCTGCATTGAGGCCGACAGGTAGACTATCGGGGTTCTCCTCTAGGTAGTTGCGCATGTTGCCATTGTGTATGCGCTGTTCGAGAAGGTGCAGAACGTCCTTCTCCTTAAGAAACTTGTACATGGACTCCCAATCGCTTGTCCAGTAGCGGGTAGCAGCGCGTCTCGTTATCGTACCTTCTTTCGTACGTAGGCTATCGACGTTCTGTGTGTTGCAGATTTCTAGCAGCTTGGTGCTAATCATATCCATCTGCTCTTTAAGCTCTGTTATCTCGGCTTTGTGAGCGTCTTCCTTCTCTTGCACGGCATCGCGTATCTTGCGGTAGACACGTACAAGCTTGTCTACAGGTAAGTCTTCCATACTCTTTGCTCCTTCTTGGTTGTGATTGTGGTTTGTTATATTGTTAGCTACCACTAATCTTTGACAATGTCAAATACTATATTTCCATAACTTCCTTATACAAGTCAATAAGTTTTTTGTGGTTGGAGATATTATTCTGCAGCATACTATACAGCCGCTCTTCCACCGGACTGCCCTTGATATGCACGATGGTCATGGTGTTTTTCTGGCCGGGACGGTCGATACGTGCGTTTGCTTGCAGATAAGTTTCCACGCTGGTTACTGGCGCATACCATATGAT
>Ga0315904_10011432_pt1 | contig 11322 bp, 7 predicted proteins | sample LakEriMetagenome_6_FD_203529 | JGI IMG/M metagenome (GOLD analysis project Ga0315904, IMG submission 203529) | Freshwater fungal communities from buoy surface, Lake Erie, Ohio, United States - Buoy 12 MA120 | ecosystem: Environmental > Aquatic > Freshwater > Lake | place: USA: Lake Erie, Ohio... | reverse complement strand
CGTATCTATAAAAATACCAGTGTGCCAGGGACATTGAGTTTTACTGGCCCAATTGATATCGGTGGTATCGGTGGCTATCAGTGTGCTGCGGGCGATTTGAATAATGATGGTAAACTGGATATAGCAGTTGGCTCAGGAAATAATGTTGTTATCTTAAGAAATACATCAACACCGGGTAATATTAGTTTTTCTGTTTCAACCTCATTTAATATTGGAGGTTTTGTTACAGGTCTTGTTATTGCGGATGTTGACAATGATGGTATTAAGGATATTGGTGCAGCAAATGCAAATAGCAATCTAGCAATTGCAGTCAGAAATACAACCGCTCAAGGAGCTACAAGTTTCACACTTGCAACGCCACAGTCTTATTCAACTGGTGCTTATCCATATCGTTTGTTTGTAGGTGATTTTGATAAGGATGGGAAAATTGACTTTGTTACTAATGATTTTAGTGGAGCGAGCGTTTCTGTTTTTAGAAACACTTCTACACCAGGATCTGTCTCATTCATGCCGAGAATATCTTTATCCAGCCCGACTTCTAATTATCGAATCGGTGTGGGTGATGCTGACGGTGATGGTAAACCAGATATCGTTACTAAGTCTTCGGGTGAAAATAAATTTTCAGTATACATAAACACCAGCAGTGCTCCAGGTAGTATTACATTCAATAATCGTATTGACTATAGTGGTTTGGCTGAGGTGAGTGGTGTAGTAATTGCAGATTTAGATGGCGACTATGTGCCAGATATCTCTACGAGTGGGATCTCCTATAATACCATGCGTATTTACAGAAATACCAGTACGGTCATTGATAATACTCCACCTAATGCTATCTGCAAAAATATTACTGTGGCACTGAGTCCTGCAGGAACAGCTACTGTTACTGCTGCAATGATTGATAATGGTAGTAGTGATGCTTGTGGTATAGGAAGTCTCTTAATTAATAATGCTCCATCGCTTAATTTTACCTGTGCAAATATTGGCGCTAACGTAGTTACATTAAAAGTAACCGATCGTGCCGGTAACGTTAGTACCTGTCAGGCTACAGTAACTGTTGCCCCTGCTGCGGTGATTGTGAGCGGACAAACAACAGTTTGTCAAGGGCAAACAGTGGCACTTCAGGCAAATCTGGGTGATACGTATCAGTGGCAGAAAGATGGTATTGATATTCCTGGTGCAACTGCTCAAAATTATACAGCTACTGTTACTGGTAATTACTCTGTAACGGTAACCAATTCAGGAGGTTGTTCTGGTACTTCAGCACCAGTTGCCATCACTGTGAACAATAACCCTACGGTTTCCACAACACCAAGTGGCAATGCTGCAATTTGTGGCGGTCCGCTAACTTTGTCTGCAAGCCAGTCAAGCATTTACCAGTGGAAATTGAATGGTAACAATATTTCTGGTGCCACGCAGCAAAACTATAATGCAATAGCTGCAGGTACGTATTCGGTGCAGGTGATTGACTTGTTTGGTTGTTCTGCTACATCAGCGCCAATCAACGTAACTGTTGGTACGCCTGCTACAGCAACGATAACTTCAAGTGGCCCAACTACCAAATGTGCGGGTACAAGTGTAACCTTGACAGCCAATAGCGGTGCAAGTTATCTTTGGAGTAATGGAGCAACTACACAATCCATTACAGTAAGCACACCTGGTACTTATACAGTAAAGGTTACCAACGCAACAGGTTGTTCTGCAACTTCTGCTCCTGTGACTGTGGCCAATATCGCTGGTGTTGATACTGACGGAGATGGTATTCCTAATGCTTGCGATGCGGATGATGACAATGATGGTATTCCTGATGCTGTAGAGTGTAATAAATCAAACTTCTTCTGGTCTAATCCGCCAACAATAAGTGGTAATACGGCAACTGGTACAATCAATGGCGTAAATTATACTTATACTTCTAGCAGAACGGTTGAAACAACACCTTCTGTCTATGCACACAATGTATTCCCAACCGCATATGGTATACCGAACATTCTGTGTATTAAGAACGTGTTCGCAAGTAATAATACGCTGACTTTCGCCAGTCCGGTTACCAATCCTGTATTGGTGTTTTCTTCCATTGGTAATCCCGGTCTATACGTACCAATTGAGTTTAGTGCGCCAATAGATATTTTATGGTCTACAGCAGTAGTGAAGAATAGTGCTACAAGAATGACCGGTAATGAGGGTTATGCTGTTGTTAGATTGAATGGCACATTCTCCAGTATCAGCTTTAACTATCTGGCTGATGAGAATTGGGTGAACTTCCTCTTTGGTGCCGACTTCCAGACCTGCCCTGATACAGATAATGATGGAATACCAGATTCATTGGATACAGATAGCGATAATGATGGTTGTCCTGATGCAATAGAGGGCACTCAGAATCCTACCATGGCCCAAACTGCTAACGGTAGATTAACCGGTGGTGTGGATGCTAGTGGTATTCCTACATTGGTGAACGGTGGTCAGGGTATTGGAACCAGCCAGAATGCCAATGCTAACTGCTTCTGTCAGGTAAATATTGATAAGACTGCTCCGGTAATTACTTGTCCGGATAATATTACCGCTAATGCTACCAGTGCCAACGGAGCTGTGGTGAATTATGCAATGCCAACAGCTACGGATAATTGCGCAGTTACTTTCACTAGAACCGCAGGTCCTGCCAGTGGTGCTACTTTCCCAATCGGTACTACAACGGTAACCTATCGTGCTACCGATGAAGCAGGCAATTTTGCAGATTGTTCATTTACAGTGAACATAACAGGTTTGCCACCTCAAATTGTAAGTCCGGGCAACCAAACTGCTTCAGCAGCGCCAGGTACTTGTGGAGCGGTAGTGAACTTTGCCGCCACAGAATCTACGGCAATTCCTGCTTCTACAATTACATACTCGCATCAACCGGGTTCTGTATTCCCTGTAGGTGTAACAACCGTAACAGCTACAGCTACTAACCCAGTAGGTACATCTCAAGTAACATTTACCGTAACGGTAACAGATAACGAGAACCCAACCATCGGTGGTCTGAGTACAATCACAGTGAACGCAAATAATGGTGCATGCTTTGCAACCGGTGTTGCATTGGGTACACCAACAACTGCAGATAATTGTGGTGTAGCAAGTGTTACTAATGATGCCCCTACATCATACCCTGTGGGTAATACAACAGTTACTTGGACTGTTACTGACATCCATGGTAATAGCACAACAACTACGCAAGTAGTAACTGTGAAAGACAATCAGAACCCAACCATCGGTGGTCTGAGTGCGATCACAGTGAATGCAGACAATGGTTCATGTGCTGCAACTGGTGTGGCATTGGGTACACCAACAACTGCAGATAATTGTGGTGTAGCAAGTGTAAGTAGCAATGCACCTACATCATACCCTGTAGGTAATACAACGGTTACCTGGACTGTTACTGACATCCATGGTAATAGCAGTACAACTACGCAAGTTGTTACAGTAAAAGACAATCAAGCACCAACTGTTCGTGTAAATAATGTAACAGTAACACTGGTGAATGGTGTTGCAAGTGTAACGGCTGCTCAGGTGAACAATGGTAGCACTGATAATTGTGGTATCCAGTCTGTAGTATTGTCTGGAAAGACCAGTTATACATGTGCGAATATTGGTCAGCATACAGTAACCCTTACAGTAACAGATATCCACGGGAATGTTGCGTCTGCCAATGCGGTAGTAACAGTAGCGGGTGTAATACCAGCTGCAAGCATTACAGCAATACCATCTAATAGTACTTATACAGGTGGTGTACCAACAAATCTGTATCTGGGTTATGGTCCTCAAAGCCTGACATTGCAAGTAAACGCAACAGGTGGCGCTCCATACAGCTATAGCTGGACTGGTAATGGTTCTTTGAGTAGCACAACAGCTGCTAACCCTGTCTTCACTGCAACGGTTGCCGGTAACTATACTTTCGTAGTAACTGTAACCAATGTGAATGGCTGTACCACAACAGCAACGGTAAGTATTTGTGTAAGAGATATCCGTGTTCCAGGAACCAATGGCAATAATGCTAAAGTATACCTCTGCCACGTACCTCCGGGTAACGCTGGTAATCCTCAGACACTTTCTATCAGTGTAAATGCTGTTCCATCGCATTTAACACAACATTCTGGCGATAGACTGGGTACATGTGGTATGCTGCCATGCAGCGTTGCTTCAGCACCTGGCGGAGCGATAGAAGTAGCTAAGGTGGAAGGAGATGGACATGAGCATGAAACTGATCTTGAGGTGATTGCTAGTCCGAACCCAACCATGAACTACTTTGAATTGCTGATCCAGTCGGCTGATAAGACCACACCAGTTCAGGTAAGAGTAACCAGCATGAACGGTAGAGTGTTAACTGCACTGAAGGCAACGGTAGGTCAGAAGGTAAGATTTGGTCAGGAATACACCAGTGGCACTTATGTTGCGGAAGCGATTCAAGGCAACAAGCGTAAGACGGTGAAACTGATCAAGGGTAAATAAAATCAACAAATCCACTAACTTCAAGGAGCGCAGCAATGCGCTCCTTTTTTATTGAATGTAAATGCCTATGTATCGTTTATTCATCACATTCATTATTTGCGGTGTACAGTATGCAGCTGCACAACTCTCCTGTGTACCCGATGCACCTGCATCGCTTCGCTCCAATAACAAAATCCTGCTTGCTAAACTGGATATAGCACGCAAACAGTATCTGCAGGATAGTACCAATGCAGACAATATTATCTGGCTGGGCAGACGACTAGCCTATGTGGGCCGCTATCAGGAAGCCATAGCTGTCTTCACCAAGGGCGTTGCATTATATCCGAAAGATGCACGCATGCTAAGGCATCGCGGACACCGTTACCTGAGTCTGCGCTGTATAGACAAAGCAATCGCAGATTTTGAAGCGGCAGCAAAACTGGTAAAAAGTAAACCCGATGTGGTGGAGCCCGACGGTTTGCCCAATGCAAATAATATTCCTACCAGCACTTTACAGACCAATATCTATTATCATTTGGGACTAGCACATTACCTGCAGAAAAATTATGCAGCAGCGGAAAAAGCCTATCAGCAATGTTTGAAACTGTCTAAGAACCCAGATATGTATGTGGCCACGGCCTATTGGCAATACCTCAGCTTGCGCCATCAGCAGAAAGATAAGGCTGCTGCCAAACTACTCAGCACGATTAAGCCCAATATGCTCCTGATAGAAAATGAAGATTACTATGCATTACTACAACTCTTTCAGCAAAAGCCTTTGATCAAGGATCCGGCAGAACAGCTCGAACGCAAGAAAGACCTGAGTCTGGTTTCCTATGGGTACGGACTGGGTGAATATTGCTGGCTGAGTGGGCAACAAGATTTTGCCAAAGCTGTTTGGGAAACAGTTTTGCAAAGCAGCCAGTGGAGTGCATTTGGTTATCTGGCAGCAACGGTGGCATTGAAAAGATGAAAATGAGTTTTGCAGACCAACTACTGAATTTCTACGCTACGCTGAAACTACCTGAGCGCTTACCCCGCGGCGTGGAAGTGTTATATCCTTTTCAGGATGCTGCTGTACAATCAGTCATGCAGACATTCTATGCAAAATATTTTTCTGATTCACATAGCAGAACCCTTGTATTTGGCATCAATCCCGGTCGCTATGGAGCCGGCATTACCGGTATCAATTTTACTGCACCCAGGCAATTGCAACAGCATTGTGGCATTCAGCATGCTTTTGGTGAGTCATCTGAATTATCTGCTGAATTCATTTATGCTATGATAGCGGCTTATGGAGGTCCTGATCAATTCTATCAGCATTTTTTCATCAGTGCGGTGAGTCCGTTGGGCTATGTATACAAAGGCAAAAACCTGAATTATTACGATACTCCCCTGCTGCAGAAAAGGTTGAAGCCCTTTATTGTACAGTGTATTCAGCAACAACTGCAATGGCCTGTAAACAGGAAGCGATGTATCTGTATTGGGGGCGATAAAAACCTGCGTTATCTATCAGACTTAAATGAGCAGTACCAATGGTTTGAACAAATTGATGTGTTGCCGCATCCGCGCTTCATCATGCAGTACAAGAGAAAATATCTGGCAAAATATATTCAACAGTATTTAGCTGTTTTAATGGAGCACCCCGGCTAGTGGATCTGTTCATGGATGATGTACGAAAAAAGAAAAGCCCTCTTTGTAGAAGAGGGCTTGGAATAGGTTTGTATAAAATCTATAAAACAGGTCTGGCATATTGAGAAACCTCCCTGATTTTACCACCTTTCATACGATAGCTTTCGGCAAGTGCATAATGTTCTTTCTTGCCTCCTTTTAAATAATATGTTTCGTCTGTCCATTGTACAACCCATTCATCACCCTTGGTGGAATTGTTTACCGGAAATGCTGCACCATATACTTGTGTAGCACTATCCATGGTACTTCTCCATTGTTTCAGCATGGCAATGGCAGAGTCTTTTACGAGTGTCATCATTTTTCCATCAGCCAGCGTGGTCGTAAGTGTGTCTGCAATCAGGGTGCCGGCACTATCTATTTCTCCTGCAACCATCCACTTATTCCATTGCATAACAGTTACCAGGTTAGACATCTTACCCATTTCAGCCTTACCGTCGTACATGATTTTTGAAGGAAGGGTAACAGGAGCTTCTTCATTGGTAGCTACTTTGTCTGTTGTGGACTGATTACATGCAGCAAAGCTAATCAGCACCAATGCGGCGAGTAGTTGTTTCATGTGCTTTGTTTTGGTTTCCTTTAAGTTCCGCAAATAATCTGTAAACAAAGCAGTTTCTGAAAAATTTAATCTTGTTTAATTATCCTAAAATAGCATTACACATGCAATGTGCATGGTAACTGATTGATACCCTTTTCATTAGTGAGTGGATACCTGTTTTATGGCATTGGATTGCTTATCACTAGTTCCATTTAATGCAATGTTGATAGTATAATTCCTGCTGAAGTAATGCCGAGAAAATCCAATAGGCACCCGCAAAGTCGGGCTCCCATTCCATACGGCGCATGATTTCTTCATGCCCCGGTCTTGGCTCGGTAACACCACTCAAAACCTGTTGCGCAAGCTGTAAGAAAAAAGCTTGTTCGTTTTCGAGAAAAACAAGATCGGTATACTGTTTTTTATACACCATATTGATTACGGTACTAAAGATACTTGATGTCTGGAAAGAATAATTCATTAGAATCCTTTAACAAGTTTTTTCCTTTACACTTAGTAGATTGTCTAAAAATTTAAACCCTGTATGTACTCCAAAATCCAACTGCTGTGCTGCAGCTTATTGCTTGCAGTAAGTGCTTTTGCGCAAACCTTCTCTTACACACCACAAAAACCCAAAGCTGGTGACAAAGTCACTTTCACCTATGACCTGTCTAGATCCAAAATAAAAAATGCGGATAAAGACAAAATGGATATTGGGGTGATGTGGATCAATGTAGCAGAGAACAAGTACCCCATCATAGAACCCGCCTATACCGTAAAAGGTACTGTGATCAGCGGCAGCTTTAGTGTACCTGAGAAAGCAAATTTGCTGGCCATACGTATAACAGATGGTTCGGGTAAGCAAGACAACAATGGCGGTGAAGGATTTACCATTGCTGTTCACGATGCATCAGGTAATCCGGTGAGTGGTGCGCTAAATGCCAAGGCAAGACTCCTGAGTTCTGGTATGGGTAATGCTTTATTGGGCACCGAAACAACAGATCAAAGAAACCTGGAATTGATGGAAGCTGCCTGGAAGGGCGATCCTGCCTCCCGTGGCGTGCAGCTGAATAGTTATATAAGTATTTTGACAAAGCTGAAGAAGAACGAAGCCGAGCCTGCTATTTTACAGCTATTGGAAGAGGCAGAAAAAACACCCGGCTTGTCGATGCAAGACCTGAGTATTGTAGCATCTCAGTATACACGGATGAAAAAAGCAGATAAAGCTACAGCTGTGAATAACCTGATCAAAGAGCGTTTTCCGCAGGAGCTGCAAAAAAGAAATGAGTCTACAGCTTTGTCCATCATTAATGATTTTGGAAAAAGGTATGAAGCAATACAGGCTTTTGTGAAAAAAAATCCTGCCCAAAATGAGCGTGATAAAGCTCAGTACAATGCCATGTTTAATATGCTTGCGAATCAGTATGCAAACAATAAGCAGGGTGTTGATATCAGCAAGTTAGAATTGTATGCATCAGCTTTAGATGATGAAAGCAAATATGGATTGTATAACAATCTTGCCTGGCAGTGGGCGCACGATAAAGATACCATGTATGCACAGGCGGAAATTTTATCGGCCAAAGCAGTGGCATGGGCCAGAGCTGAATCGAAAAAGCCTACGGGTATCGAGCAGAATTTTACTTCCAACAAAATGCTGGCAAGCCAGCGTAAGTATAGTTTGGGCATGTATGCCGATACTTACGCAGAAATTCAGCGTAAGCTGAGAAACGATGCAGGTGCTTATTATGCTGCAGAAGAAGCCTGCAATGCCAATGGATGGGCAGAAGCTGAGTACAACGATCGCTACATTATCGCTGCAGAAAAGTTTTTATCTAACGAGGCATTTGTGCAAAAAGCAGGTAAGCTGGCAGAAGACGGTAAGCTGGGTAAGGATGGTAAAGCAGCGTTGGAACGTGCACTTATGCAGCAATTAGGCGATGCGAATTCGGTAAAAGCTTATATGGCACGTATCAATAATGCTGCGTTTGATCAAACCAAGGCAGAATATGCCAAGAACCTGATTGATGAAGCCGCACCTGAATTTGCGCTGAAGAATATGGAAGGCAAAACGGTAAGCCTGAAAGAACTGAAAGGTAAAACCGTGGTGATTGATTTCTGGGCTACCTGGTGTGGTCCGTGCAAAGTGTCTTTCCCCGGCATGCAGCAAACACTGAATAAGTATAAAGACAGAAGTGATGTGGTATTCCTCTTTGTAGATACCTGGGAGCGACAGCCAACACCGGAGCAGCGTAAAAAAGAAGTGACTGCCTTTATTGAACAGAATAAGTATACGTTCAATGTTTTGTATGACGAAAAAGACGCACAAGACAATTTTGAAGTTGTTTCGAAATACAAAGTAGACGGTATTCCTACCAAGTTTGTGATCAACAAAGACGGACGTATTCGTTTCAAGAGTGTAGGCGGTAATGCCAATGCAGATAAAATTGTGAATGAAATGACGGCTATGATAGAACTTGCCGAAGGCGGAAAATAATCGCGCGATAAAATTAAAAATCCCCTCCATTCGGAGGGGATTTTTTTATCTGGTTAATCGATATAGAAACACTGCTGTTCTTTGAATCAGTAAAGGATACTCTTTCAGGTTGATGGTTTCACCCGGTGCATGCGCGCCGCGGCCCGAAGCACCCAATCCATCTAAACAATCTAGATACTGAGCTACATAAGAAATATCACCGGCTCCCCTGCTACCGGGATTACCTGGATTCACTTTGCCCAGTCCCATCGCTTCACTTACGGTACTCAGTTGCATAGCTAGTTGTGCATTACCTTCTGTAGGCGACATAGCAGGAATACCATCACTGAATTGAATAATGGCTTTGGTGCCGGGTAACGACTGACTAACAATCTGCCGCATGGTATTGCGTGCATTTTCTTTTTGTACTTCAGAAATAAAACGCAAATCACCAATCACAATCGTTTTGGGTGAAATGATATTCGTCTTACCGGATACCGTACCACTTTGTGCGCTCTCCTGATAGTTCATTTCAGAACCACCCATAAATAAGCCGGGGTTAAAAGTGAGGTATTGCTCCTTGCTGAGACTTTCCCGAAAGCTGTTCACGATGCGAGCTGCTTCATAAATAGCGCCATAACCTGCATTGCCAAATACGCCGGAGGAATGGGCTTGTCTGCCTTCTACTTCTAAATGCCACCCACTAGCACCGCGACGCGCAGTAGCTACTGTATTCAAGTTGGTGGCTGTTTCAAATGCAAGCGCGATATCATGTTCTTTCGCTCTTGCGATAAAATCTCCTCTGGAAAGTTCTCTTGGATGGCCTGCGTTTTCTTCATCACCAGTCATGTATACAGTAATATGCGTGTCGTCCAGCATCCTTAATTGATGCATTGCTTTCAGTGCAGCAATGATGAGTACATCGCCACCTTTCATATCATTGATGCCTTGGCCTGTTGCTGTGCTGTCATTCAGCATGGTGAAAGGATTGGCGGGCATATCTGGCTCAAATACGGTGTCTAAATGACCAATCAGAAAAAGCTTTTTACCCTTTTTGCCCTTTCTATATGCTACCAGATGCCCAGCACGCTTGAGCGAATCCGGCATGTTTATCCAGGATACGTTAAAGCCTAAAGCCCTCAATTCCTTTGCATACAATTCACCTACTGCTTTTACGCCATTGATATGGAATGTGCCGCTATTGATGTTTACAGACTGCTTCAGCAAATCAATGGTCTGCGGCATTTGTTGTTTGATCAAATCAATCAACATCTGTTCTTGTTTGCTCAATTGTGCAAAAGCTGCAGTGTGCATCAATACAAGTAGGGCAGCTAAAAACTTTTTCATCTCTAGGGGTTTGTATGAAGTTAGGGTAAAGCAACAAACAAGAAAATCAGTGCATGACGAAAATCATGGTACACCTTCATAAAACAGGCTAGTTTGCCATCATGAAAACAATATGGCTTTTTGCCTGCTGTATATTGGCAGTACAATTACATGCACAAGACAGTAGTCAACATCGTTGGCAGGGTGGCGCTGAGTTGGACGTATTACCCTATGCACTTGGCGGTTATTTTGCTGCCGGCTGGGTGGGGAAACATCAAACCCGCATCAGACTACTTACAGCAGATGTGCGCAAGCCGGATATTACCACTACTAAAGGATTTACCCAACACCGAATCCATGCATACGCATTGGTGGCAGATTATTTTTTCAAACCCGATTGGAAGGGTTTCTGGATAGGTGGCGGTGCAGTTTTATGGAATAGCACGATCCGCGAAAAAAATTCACTTGCATCTGCCAGCTTTCGCAACTATCTGTTGAATGGCAGTGCAGGCTATCATTATCGTTTTGGCAAAAGATGGTATTGCTCGCCATGGGCGGGTATCAGTCTGCGTGTAGGTGGCGATAAAAATGTATTGGTAGGATTGTCTCGCTATACTTTGCCATTGTTGAACCCGGAAGCTTCCTTGAAATTGGGGGTGATTTTCTAAAAATATGTGATAGGGCATCACATATTTTGTTACCAATAATCCTTTAGAACAACCGATACCGCATTTTGGCTTTTGTTATGTTTGTAGCGCATGCATTTTCGTAGCAAAAAAAGTATGATGCGTAGTTTTTTACATGTATGTATTGGTCTTGTATGTTTACTGACAGCATGTAC
>Ga0315904_10011430_pt1 | contig 11323 bp, 11 predicted proteins | sample LakEriMetagenome_6_FD_203529 | JGI IMG/M metagenome (GOLD analysis project Ga0315904, IMG submission 203529) | Freshwater fungal communities from buoy surface, Lake Erie, Ohio, United States - Buoy 12 MA120 | ecosystem: Environmental > Aquatic > Freshwater > Lake | place: USA: Lake Erie, Ohio... | reverse complement strand
TACCATGGACTTCAGGATCGGTAAACGCTGTCCACGGCATGACCATGTTGGTAAAGCTGGCGGCCAGGCGCTCGTCACCAGACTGGCGCATGCTCTGCAACATGCGAATCTGTTCTTCTTTGCGTGAACAATCAATCCTAAAATAGTTTAGATCCTGTGCTGCCATAGGAATACGATTTACCGGCGGACTTGATGCACAGCCACTAGAGAGACTGACAATTATAACGCAAAGTCCAAAGACGATGCCGGATCTGTGAACGTTGTTGGGCATATTCAATCTCCGTTTGTAAAGGATGTCGAGGCACTGTATTCTGTTGTTCTAACCAGCGAGTGATGGCTGCTCGATTGGCACAGTCATTTGGCATGATGGCCACATCCATGGATGGTGGTTGATGCACTGCACACCCAACCAAGGTGGTTAACAGCAATGGTGCCAAGTGTTTAATGTTCATCACGTTTGGGATGTTTGGTCTTACGATTGTATGCCACACGCGACTTCTCTGTTTTGGGTTTAAACGGAGTATCGCGTGAGTACAACTCCACCGCACGACGGCGCTGGCGAGGTAGTTCAATCGTAAAACTTAGTGTCTTCATGATGTAATTATAGCAGAATGAGATTTATTGGTCAATCGGCACGTGAGCTCATGTATGCTTGGATACCATATTGGCGCAGAACATCAGCATAGGCTTGAGCACCTGCTTCTTTGATGTCCATGCTTTGAGTACCCGAACCACCGGGGTTCCACAGGTCTAGGCCACCATGATAGCTCTTGCGGAAACCAACTTCTTTCAGCGCACGACCCAATTTGGTTGAAGCTTTTTCACTAACATGCACCCAGGCAAAACCACAGTAGCCTGGCTCACCGTGACGAGCACGAAAGTCTGCTTCAGCCCGTTGCGCGGCGGCAATAGCAGTGTTATGGACAGATTCAATATTGTCTAGTGCAAGCATTTTGGGCTCCTTTTGCGTTAACATGTCCATAGTATAGCAAATTGGGAATTTTTGGCCAAGAAAAAGCCCCGCCAATTTAGCAGGGCTTTGGATGTAATACTTGAGTATTACTTTTTAGAAGTTGCTGTGTAAGCCTTCATGATGCCTTCGCCAAACTTAACATAGTCAAATTTGGTAGCTTCTTGCACGGCCTTCACAGTCTCGCTGGCTACAGTGGTTGCGGCGTCTGTAGTGGCTTTGACAGCTTTTTTGGTGTAGTCGGCTTGATTGTCAATGAACTTGATCATTGCGTCTTTTACCAATTCGTTTGTGACAAAAGTGTTAACCCAAGTTTTTTTACCGGTTTGTACGGTGTCGATGAATGCGTCTGCTGTAAACATGTGTTTCTCCTATTAAGCGAGTTTACTATAGGACCCGGCCTATCCAGCGCCCTATGTGTATATTATATATGATAATTATGTTGCAGTGCAACAATTTTTTCTAGTGAATGGTCACTAATAAATATTGCATAGGAGATCAAAATGTTAAAAGCTATTTTTAATTGGTTTACTGGTAAACCACTACCGGGTACTGAAGCACCAGCTGTCAAAGCCGAATCAGCACCTTACAAAGTGGAACCACCTCCAGTTGCCACAGTACAAGCTCCGGCTCCAGTGAGTGAACATGTGAGAGTTGAGGCCACTGCGCCTGTTGCAAAAAAACCTCGTGCCAAAAAACCTGCTGTTGCAGTTGCAGCCAAAGCGCCTGCTGTTAGATCACGTAAAAAATAAACTCCGTTGGATGCTGTATTCTTAAGCTCGTGCGTTCCGTACGACCTTGCCACTATCTGCCGCCCGTTGGGTCCGTATCAACTGGCATGGTATCTACGACAGCATCAATACCAAATTCAAGTTGTAGATTTTATTTTTCGGATGCCCGCTGACCAAATTATCAAATTGGTTCAGCATCACCTAACACCGCAGACCAAAATTCTAGGCATTGGTACCATGATGATGGCTCATAATCCGGCCATGATACCTATAGAAAAAAAGTTTGAATTGGTATTACGACACTTCCGCCGCCAACGACCTGATCTCAAAATCATTGCTGGTGGCTCAGGAGCAATGCGTTGGGCTCGTCAGCATCGCAATGGCACACTGTTTGACTATGTGTTTGCTGGACATGCTGAAGACAGTACCTTGGCATTTTTAAACTGGATCTATAGAGATGGTCCCAGAGTCCCGTTTGACATTGAGAACGGCAATCGCATTGTGAGAGAGAAATTTGCATTTGCAGAAATACAGCCTTTTAACATTGAACAATGCAGTTTTCGTTGGCACGACAGTGATGGCGTTCAACCAGGTGAAAGCTTGCCACTTGAGCTGGGCCGAGGTTGTGTATTCAAATGCAAATTTTGCAGTTATCCATACATAGGCAAGAAAAAAAGAGACTTTAATAAAAGCATGCAATGTGTGCGTGAAGAATTGATAGACAACTATCAACGATTTGGTGTCACAACATACTACATGTTAGATGACACATTCAATGCAGATCAAGACCGATTCAATGAATTTGCAGACATGGTGGCCACACTGCCATTTAAAATACGCTATTGTACCTATCTGCGACCAGACTTGTTGTATGCGCATCCAGAATCCATTCAACGACTCAAGGACAGCGGGCTAGTAGGAGCGTATCTAGGTGTAGAAACGTTAGATCAGGCTGCGGCTGATACCATTGGTAAACCCTGGAGTGGTCGACATGCTCGAGATTTTGTGCCGCACCTGGTGCACAATCTTTGGAAGGGCGAAGTGGCAGTGCACTTAGGTATGATAGCTGGCATTCCACCGCAAACCAAGGCCAGTGTGATGGAAAATAATCAATGGTGTTTGCACAACGGGTTGCATCGAGTAAGCTGGCACAATCTTGGTATAGTACGTGACAGTTTTGAAGAACATCGTAGTGAGTTTGACGTCAACGCTGAAAACTACGGAATTACCTGGACTGTGAGAGACGGACGTACTATATGGGCACACAGTGAGTGTGATGAAATTGAAGCCATTAGATGGCGGGATGAATGTGTTGAATCATTAAAGCCACATCAGCAAATTGCATGTTGGAGTTTGATCGAAGCAGCCAACTACGGTATAGATATTTTTGCTACAAGAAACGATCGCAGACTGGATTTTAACTGGGCAAAGATCAATACCGAACGTCAACTATTTCTAAAAAACTACACCAACTCAATAATGGGTGTGTAAGTGAGACTCAGTTTCAATGATGCGTTGCACATCATCCCAAAGTTTGATTCTAGCCCGTATGGCTCGGCAAGCAGCCTGTTCGGCTTCGTGTATATGCACAGGGTCATGATCACATAGATCTTCTACCAAAGCAATGCTGGCAGGGCCGTGTTCTTCGCCATCTAGATGTATATGGCGATCAAGATAGTAGTGAAACTTTGGGCAGTCGGTTCTTGTGAGATTGAACTGCCCGGCCAGTCTTGAAAACATCTGAGGAATTATGGTTTCGCGACCAAAACAAAATGCTCCGGCAATGATGTGAGGTTCTGCTGAATCTATAAACTCAAATGTTCGACGCATGAATTCCAAAGAAGCTGGTGGTGCCACAGCATTTTCTGCGGCCCAATGAAAACCATTCTCTTGTACTGCTTCGGTCCACTCTTCGATCAAGTTAGCATCAGCACCTACTTCTAACATGGCTTGACAATAAAGATCATGGTGGCTGATCGAACTCTCACCATCTAGATCAATGTCTGTTTCTTCGCTGAGAATAATTTCGTTGATCAATCTAGCACTGCCACTGCGAATCTTGGGTCTGGGAACCCAACAAGTGGTACTAGGACACACATAATGTTGCAGGCTTTTGATCAAACTCATAAAGTCCCACACTGCAAACACATGGTGTTCCATGAAGATATGAATGTGCGTGAGATTTTTGATCACATTGTCATTCAACAATGGATGTTGTGCTAGTTCAGCTTGCAGTCGTTGTATTTTGGTTAAAGGCAGTTTCATTGCAAAAGTAATCTTGTTAGGCCCACTGAATCAATAGTGGCTAACAGTATATAGTTGGCCAACATGCCAAAGCTCTTGCGAGTCCATGCGGCCCAGGTGTACATAATACAACCTGAAATCCACATGGGATACAAGAGGAAAAATGGCGGTGTTGGCACCGTGGCTGCAAAGATCACCGATGTTGCAATGCTTAGGACCCAGGCCAGCAACTCTATGCAAAATCTAAAAGGGTGGGTGCGATAGTCCTCGCGAATCCATTCAACTATTCCAGCTAAAATACTGTTCATTTACAGTACAGCCATTGTTAACAGCCATTGCTGGTACAATTGATCTCGAGCCAAGTTTTTGCCTTTAGCCTCGCACTGGATATTAAATTGATCAGCAAATGTCAGCGCCCAGTCATTCACTGCTTCGTTCCAATAAAAGTCACTGTGGGCTCGCAGTTTTTGCTTTTTGTAGCCCTGTGCCAACAGCGCACTCAAGTCAGGCTTTACTGTGCGAGAGTGGTCAACAAGGCAGTCTTCACGACTAACTGAGTAGTGTAGTGTAGGACGCACACCACGCCAAGACTCAATAACCCGTTGCGCACGTGGGTCCGTAGGGGTGATGTATTCGCCGGTGTTGATCCAGTGGTGATGGATATCCAACACAAGAGCCACATGATCAGCCACGGCAAGAGTAACGTCAAGTCCATTTGTAAGTTCGTCATTTTCTATAGTTATGAGGTTTCGAGCCTCTGGGGACAATTTGCCCAAGGTTCGCAGAAACTTTGCAGGGCCGCCCTTGCCCGATAAGTGTACGTTAATCTTAAATCCGTAATCGTGATACGTGTTTCCATACCCCATCCACCGGGCCATATCTGCATGATACTCGAATTCCAGAATGGATCGTTCAACGATTTCATCCGATTCGCTTGCCAGCACACAAAATTGTCCTGGATGGAAGGAAAGCCGAACACCCAGACGCCGAGCAGCGTCGCCAACCGGCGCGAATATGCGTTCGCAATGATCTTGAATTTCACGTCGTTGCCACCAATTGATCCAGGAAGGTTCTGTATAGCCCTGTAACATTTCTGAGCCCAGGCGCACCATTCTCAGTTCGGGCGCCATTGCGCCCACACGCTCCACCAGCTTGAGGGCCGCGGCAGCGTTATGGTTCATGATGTCCCACTGACGCTGATCAGCTTCGGCAGCATGCTCACGCAGCCAGCGCATGGTAGTTGATCTTCCGTTTATGTCACGGTCCACAGCATTGACTTTCATGCCCCCAGTTTCCTCAGGGTCATTAAGCCATTTGCAACAAAAGCCAAAACGCGGATGAGAATGTGTAGTCATGCACTATTATACAAGATCTGCATTAAACTGTCAAATACTTTGTGCCAGGATAAATAGGATTATGAAAACATTTATCCAAACTCACGTGGTTGCTGATTTTGTCATGCAGAGCAATATACTAGAAAAACGCTGGTGGCCCGCTTGGACTGAACCTTATACTAGTTTTTTCTATGAATGGGCTGCAAAAGGTCATTACACAGTGGAGCCTCATCCTGAAGATTACCGGATTGAGTTTGCTGATGGCACCATGGCCTTGGGATATTACTGGGGTGATGAGTCGTTTGTGGCTAAATGTGCAGAATACATTGAAGCCAAAAAAACTTTGCCTAACCAGCCTTATATATTAAGCCTAACCTGTGTCACCTGTGGCGATGACGAACATCCAACACAAGTTTTATCAAACGTGCTAAATTACAGTCTAGCCGACGATCCCACTAAAGTCTATACAAATCTAGTGTAACACAATGGAACCCGCCGCCCAATGTGCGGCTGTGTCTTAGCCGCAGCGGGATAACTTCAAATTGATAACTTTTTAGAGTTTTGATCAATTCAGTTTGGTCAGCATCACAGATCACAGTATGCGGATCTACCACCAACATGTTCATGGCAATCCATTTTGATGCATAGGGGTATTGATAAAAGTCCTGAGCCACAACATCATGCACCCAAATCTTGTGCCAACCATCAAACACACGAGGCACAGCATCAAATTTAACCCTACTGGAATTCAACATTACCACGCCATTGCGCAGTGGCACAATAGTAGAGTCAATATGCACTCCTGAGTAGAAATTACATAGCTCAATTTCAACATCAGGAAATTGCTCGCATAACCAGTTGTAGGCAGCACGATTACCTGATGCAGATTCCAAAAACAACATTCGGTCCCCGAGCCTGCACACATTGGCAGCATCCAAGATCATGCCTTCGTGCCTGGGCATGTGAATGTAGTTTGGGGCTTTGTCCACAATGTCATGATAACACTGTAGTTCCATGTTCCTACAAGGATACATCATAGCTGGATCTACCACAGTATCGCCATACACCAGCAATCGATCTCTAGGACAGTAGTTGTACATTCCGTCATGTGTTTGGAAGTTAAGTGGTTCTGGACGTATGACTTCTACGCCTAGACTCATTAGTGTGGTTGCTAATATATCCAAATCTTCGTTAGCTTCATCTATAATGCGCTGTAGCACTGGGCCACGCGGAACTGGAGTTTCTTTCCAGGTTGTCTTTTCTGACTCTTGAGAAAATACTGGATCGTTTGTTGGCCAGTTTGCGTCAGTGGCTGACCCCACTACAACTCGTTTGAGTGGCGACCACTCATCGTAACTAGATATCATATGTGACCTGTGATTTGCAAGGTATATCTGGGCTCAATGCCCATGTTGGCAGCCATGTGCGGTGCATCGTACTGCCACTCCACTGTGTCTCCAGCTTGCCATTTTGTCAGCGGGTTGCCACAGTATTCTCCATAGTGTCCAGATTTCCAATCTTCAAGATAAACCACTGCTCTACGAATGGTGTGTTCTTGTCCTTGAAGGTTGAATAGCTGGATATATTTTACATAGAGGTCGCTGTGAGTGGGCAAGATCGTTCCGGGCATCATTCTGTAGTAGCTAGTGCCTACGTCTTTCCACCCCATCTCTTGATACATTTCCACAAACTTGTTATTCCATGTGGGCTGTACACTGCGCATGTCGCACATGTCGCCGGTGAAACGATTGGGGAATCCAAGACTCAGCCAATTTTCTAGATTGACTGGATCGTTAAACTCTTCATTTATATAAAGTAGAGTTTTGAATTCATCGTCCCAAAACTTAGGGATGTGATACTTACTGATGCCGTGTATTACCATAGTGTACAACTTCGACCTCAGCAGTTGATTCTAGTTTGCGCCATGGGTCAACAATAATTGATCCTGGTTCGATAGCACAGTAGGGTTTGGTATCTGCTTGGTCACCAGTGTACTCATAAGTAATCTTGCGATTGTGTGCCCACAAAAAGATTGCAGGACCATCAACACTATCCACCACTTTGTCTTTGTTGTCAGCAAGTGGGTCAACATACACCACATTCTTACCTTCCATTTCAACATAGTGTCCCACCAAGGTAGAATAAGAGCCAATGCAATACTCAACGTCAGGTTTGTAGGCTTTGCCGTGGATCACAATGGGCATGTTGTCGTTCATGACTGAAAGATCAATCAAGAACATGGCAAGATTTTTGGCCTGTATCTCACGAGCATGCATCACAGTATCAAACAAGTCGTAGCCGATGTTGTATTCTTGTGCCAACCATCGCAGTGCAATGTTGTCACGTGGGTGGCATGCACCTGCATCGCCCATGCCCGCTGTCATGTACTTGGGCCCCATGATTCGCATGGTACTGCGAGCCAAAGCGTTGGTAACAACATCAACATTGATATTGCCAATACGCATGGCAAAGTCTTGAATCATGTTCACAAGGCCTACTTTGGCTGAAATGAATGTGTTGTAGAAAATCTTGATAGCTTCGCATTCGTCCCAGGTGCCAATTTCATAGCGCGGATCGTTTTGCATTACTGTGTTATACAGGTCACGAAGTTCGCCAGCCAAGGCATTGGGGTTGCCATCTTCGGTGCCAATCATGATCATCTCAGGGTTTACCATGTCCCACTTAACCGAGCCCATGGCAATCAAATAAGGGTTGTATAAAAACTGGTGCTTGGTATCCAACAACGGAACAAAGTGCTTGCGAGTGGTGCCAGGCAATACTGTTGAGATCAACACAATCTTCTTGGAGCCAGTTGCATATTTGTTGACATTTTTAATGGCGTCAATCACAGCCGCATGCCCAAAGTCTCGGGGCTGCATGTGTGAGCTGGGCACTGAACCGTCGTAGCCTTCGGCATGTGGTGTGGGCACAGCAATAAAAATCCATTCGCTTTCGTTTACTAGTTCTTCAATTCCACAGACTTTTACACTGTCACTGTGTCGTGGGTAAATATCGTAACCGCGCACTTCGTGCTTTTCTGCCATGACTTCTGCGCAGTCAAGTCCTAGTTTTCCAATACCAATAAAACCAATTTTCTTCATGAGTGTTCCTTTAGATAGATTATACGATTTTTTGCAGACAGTCTGCAACCATGATGTGTTAATTTATCGCTATTTCCCACATGGCTCAAGAAAAATTGAGGATTGCGTGCCACTAATTAGAACTGATCTTTTGACCAAACTTGATACCATGTGCATGGTCTGTCATGATCAAGAACCACTCAACTATAAAGAATTTGAACCATGCTTGCCATTCAAACTAGAACAACAAAAGTTTTTTCCTGTTTTACAAACTATAACTCACATGTATGGATCATTATATGACAAAATTCTGCTGTGTCACAGCGAATTGCGCAGTCAAGATCTAGAATGGTTTGAACAGCACGGCAGCTTGGGTGTTTACTATTGGAGCCATGCAATTATTGCCAGAGACTGGTATAGATACGCTGAACATGACACTCGACTGCTTGATCGAACACCCAGCAAAGACTTTTTGATTTATAATCGTGCCTGGAGCGGTTTGCGTGAATACCGCATCAAGTTTACCGAACACTTGATAAATGCGCAACTGCATCCGTATTGCACTTTGACTTTCAACCCCAATGACGGTAACCATCACTATCGTGACCACAAATTTAAAAATGCCTCTTTTGTACCACATCGCTGGGATTTTGAACAAGTGCTGCCACAAACACAGGCACCTGCTTCATCCAGTGCTGACTATGATGTAAAAGATTATTGTCACCACAGAATTGAAGTGGTATTAGAAACTGTGTTTGATGATACTAAATGGCATCTCACAGAAAAAACTCTACGGCCCATTGCTTGTGGAATGCCATTTATTTTGATGTCTAGTCCAGGAACACTGCAATACTTGCGCAGTTATGGATTTCAAACTTTTGATTCTGTGTGGGATGAGAGTTACGATTCAATTGAAGATTCTGGACAGAGGCTACAGGCTGTGGTACAACTCATGTCCAACATTGCAAACATGACTCTAGAAGAAAAATTGCATTTGGATCAACAGTGTGCTGATATTGTGGCTCACAACCAGCGTAAATTTTTTAGTGATCAATTTTGGCAACAAGTAACCAACGAATTCACACAAAATCTAAACCAAGCTCTAGACAAAATGCAAACTCACACCAATCTTGTGCGACAGCATATACTATCTATACAGTAATTATCAACAGCTACTATTGACTGTTGACCAGTCTAAATACAGCAAGGAACCCAAAATATATGAGTTGGTTTAGACACAAACCTCCCAAAAATCCGCCCCGCCCTCCACAGCCCAAAGATCAATAAATATTTGATGTGGAAAAAAATCTTACTAAGTCCCTGGACTGCCGTCGTCACTCTTGCTTTTGTGCTTGCTGTAAGGACCTTGGATCCTGCGTTTGTTGAGTCTGTACGACTGCGCTATTTTGACACCCTGATCACCAGCAAAGCTGTCACAGTCAGTGAGCAAATTCATGTGGTCAACATTGATGATGCTGCCATTGAAAAATACGGACAATTTCCGTTTCCAAGAAATCAATACGCAGATATAATTGGTGACCTCAACAATCGTGGAGCTGGCGTCATAGTGTTTAACATTTTCATGCCCGACGCTGATAGATTTGCACAGGATTCTGTGCTGGCCAAACGTCTACAGACCAGCACAGTAATTTTGCCACACATGGCTACCAATGACACAGTGAAAGCCGCTTATGCTCCGTTCAGGCCAGGTGTAAGTGTGATAGGTGATGGCCTGCCCGGTATTGCATACAGCAATATCCAACCCAACGTAAAGGCCCTAAATGAAAACACTATCGGCATTGGCATTGCTAATACTCTGCCTGAAATCGACGGCGTTGTACGCCGAATCCCCCAAGTCATCACAGTTGGAGAACAAGTCTATCCCGCCATCAGTCTTGAAACGCTTAGAGTCGCTGCCGGAGATCCCAGCTTCCAAGTCAAAGTCTCTGGAGGAAGCGTTGAAGCAGTTAGAATTCCAAAGTTTGGAAAAGTCCCAACAGACAGTTACGGTAGAGTTTGGGTGGATTGGTCATCCAGACCGCAAGAACACTCCTTGGCTGATCTGCCAAAGGACTTCCAAGGTGGAATTGTCATTGTTGGACTCACCGCTCGCGGGCTCAACAACCCCGTCGCAACTGCAAGAGGAGAAGTCTATCCGCACTATCTGCAAGCCAGTGTACTAGACACCATGGCGTCGGGCACAAACATTGTGAGACCCGACTGGGCAGATGGTGCTGAAATTTTGGCCATTGCCTTGATTGGTATAGTTTTATTATTTTTCACAAGGTGGATATATGTTGGTTTGGCTACCACGGTTATATTGGCTGTTGGCGGTGTTGTTGCTAGTCGCTACGCTTTCGCTGACTTTTTATTCTTATTCGACGCTACTGCGTTTACCGCTGGAACAATACTGGTCGCTTTGCATGCCTATGGCGTCAAGTTCGTCAGTGAGTTCTTACAAAAGCAAGCCATAAAGAAACAGTTTGCAGGCTACTGCTCCAAGGAAGTGGTAGAGATGTTGCAAAAGGATCCGGACTTGATCAAAAAAGGTGTGCGCAAAGATGTATCAGTCATGTTCTCAGACCTACGAGGCTTTACTCCCATTGGCGAACACTACGGAGATGATGTAGGCGGATTGGGAAAATACATGAACGGCTATATGGATGCTATCAGTCGGCCTATCATGGACAACAACGGTATGGTCATCAAGTATGTGGGCGATGCATCAATGCACATACATGGTGCTCCTATTGAAGATCCCAATCATGCTAGAACCATTGTCAAGGTAGGACTAGAGATGTTGGATGCTGTTGATGCTTATACCAAAGAGATGGAAACACAGGGCTTGCCGCCTGCGGCTATGGGTTGGGGCTGTAACTCAGGTATTGGCTTTATTGGAGAGATGGGATCAACTGATAGGCATGGCTATGACATCTTGGGCGACATGGTCTCAACCGCAGCCCG
>Ga0315904_10011429_pt1 | contig 11323 bp, 7 predicted proteins | sample LakEriMetagenome_6_FD_203529 | JGI IMG/M metagenome (GOLD analysis project Ga0315904, IMG submission 203529) | Freshwater fungal communities from buoy surface, Lake Erie, Ohio, United States - Buoy 12 MA120 | ecosystem: Environmental > Aquatic > Freshwater > Lake | place: USA: Lake Erie, Ohio... | reverse complement strand
TCGGCGCGAGTCGCGTCCGCGACCTGTTCACTACGGCGAAAGCCCAGAGCCCGGCGATCATCTTTATCGATGAGATTGATGCGGTGGGGCGGCAGCGGGGCGCGGGACTCGGTGGTGGGCATGACGAGCGCGAACAAACTCTCAATCAGATTCTGGGGGAGATGGATGGCTTTCAGAAGACCGAGTCGGTGATCGTGGTGGCGGCGACCAACCGTCCCGATGTCCTCGATCCGGCGTTGCTGCGGCCAGGCCGATTTGACCGGCACATCACGGTTTCCCGTCCGACGATGAAGGGGCGACTGGAGATCTTCAAGGTTCACGTGCGCGATGTGCCGTTGGGCCCTGATGTCGACCTCGAGGTGATGGCGCAAGCGACAGCCGGGATGACGGGGGCCGATATTCAGAATCTGGTCAACGAGGCCGCTCTCTGGGCAGCCCGCCAAAATAAATCCAAGGTCGAGATGAGCGACCTGTATTACGCTCACGACAAGGTGCTGATGGGCGCCAAACGGGAGGAAGTGCTCAATCAAAAGGAAAAAGAGCGGACGGCTTACCACGAGGCGGGCCACACACTCTCGGCCTGGAGTCTGCCCGGCGCGATGCCCGTGCATAAAGTGACAGTCATTCCCCGAGGCCAGGCGCTCGGCGTGACCCAGATGGTTCCGGAAGAAGACCGGATGAATTTGTCAGAGAACGAGATTCGCGACACGCTCGTGGTGATGCTCTCCGGCCGGGCAGCCGAGAAACTGGTTTACGATGAGTTTACAGTCGGTGCCCAGAATGATTTGGAGCGAGCTACGCGGATGGCCCGTCGAATGGTCACCGAATGGGGGATGAGCGACCGGCTTGGTCCGGTCAGCTACAAGATGACCGAAGAGGACCCCTTCCTCGGCCGGGAAATGCATCAAAGCCGTCAGTTCAGCGAACATACGATGGAAGTGATCGACGAAGAAGTGACCAAGATTTTACAGGCAGCTTCCGTCCAGGCCTTGGAACTGCTCGACCGTCGCCGCGCGGATCTTGATCAGCTCGCCTCCGAGTTGGTCAAGCGAGAGGAATTGGATCGCCGCGACATTCGCGTCCTGATCGGAGCTTCAGTCCACGACACAGAGTCCAGCGAGAAGGCTGCCAGCGAGAAGGAAGCGGTCGGCAAGGTTACCGCTGCCGAAACGTTGAACTAACGGCTGGGCGAGCACCCAACGGACCCGCTGCCCAACCGGAACGCCGGAGACAAATGGGCGGGTGACAAATGGGCTGGAGACAAATGGCACGAGGGACCTTGAGGCCGTGGTCCTCTGAAAAGTCAGGTGAGCCAAAGCACTAGTCGGCAGGGAGGCGTTTGGGAGCTTGGAAAGTGACCAGCCTCAGGCCGCTGGCGCCGAGCCGGGTGAGCTCGCACCAGCGATCGACGGTCAAGCGAAAAATTGCCAGAGAAGCGGTTGGCATGTGGTCGATCTCTTCGCTCACCTTGCCAGCGAGGATTGAGACGCCCGGGTTGTGTCCAATCAGCAACACGCGGTGAACATCGTCGCTGATTTGACCCGCGACTTCGAGGTAGCTTTCGGCGGGAGCGAGGTAGAGCTCACGGGTGAAGCTGATTTCAATCGGATGGCCCCAGGTAGCGAGCAACAACTCCGCAGTTTCCCTGGTCCGCCGGGCGTTTGAGCAGACGATCTGCTCGGGAAGCCAGTGGTGGGCAGCCATCCAGCGGGCCATCTTGGGAGCAGCATCCCGACCTTGTTGATTGAGGGTGCGTTCATGGTCGGTGGCGTGGGCATTATCCCACGAGCTCTTGGCGTGACGCATCACCATCAAAAATCGTTCACCGGAATTCATGAGGGGCTCCGAGCGATGGGCTGAAAGGAGGACAGTTCGAACGATTGCGCGAGGCGAGGCGGCTTTTGTTCCTGAAAACCGGGTTGGTCGAACCGGGCTGGGGCAATTCCCGTTTCCGGGCAGATTGGTTAACTGATAGGATATGGCAAATAGCAGTTTGCCGGGACCCCGTGTTGGTGGGGTCATCGCGCACGGCCCTTCCCAAATCTCCGCGATCACACTCTGAAGATGGACCAGGAACGCTCACGGATCGCTGCCGACCTCAACGGCCTCCTCGACGGAGAGGTGCGATGTGATGACCTGTTTCTGCAGCTTTACTCGTCTGATGCCAGCATCCACGAGATCCGGCCGCTGGGGATTGTTCGTCCCCGACATGTGGGGGACGTCGCCAACACGATCAATTATGCCCGCGAGAATGGCCTGGCAGTGCACTCTCGGGGCAGTGGTTCGAATGTGATTGGAGGTTGTCTGGGGAAGGGGCTGATCCTCGACTTCTCCTACGACATGCGGCGTATTGAGGTGGAAGCGGACGGGACATTTGTCGTCCAGCCCGGTGCGGTTCTGGCCAGCGTCAATCGAGAGTTGAAGCGCAGAGGATTTGTCTTCGGTCCAGACCCGGCAACGCGAAGCGTGGCCACCATGGGTGGCGTCTTGGCGCTTAACCTGACTGGCAGTCACTGGGCTCGATTCGGATCGCCCCGGGAAAAAGTGCTCGGCCTCGAGTTGGTGCTCGCCAGTGGGCAGGTGGTCAAATTGGAAGCGTTGACCCCAGCTGGGCGCAATGAATCGCCTGATCCGGTGGTGGCGGGACTGCAGTCCCGGGTCGATGCGATTTTGAATGAGTGGCAAAAGCCGCTTGAGGAAGTCCGCCCGAAAACATTGATTAATCAGGCAGGTTACAACCTCTACGACTTAAGACAGGACGGGCGGGTCGACCTGACACGGTTGCTTGTGGGGTCCGAGGGAACCCTGGGAGTGATCACCAAGGCACGATTGCGAGCCGAGCCATTACCTCGGCACCGCGGTGTCGCGCTGCTCTCGTTTGATCGGTTAGATGCGGCAGCTCGAGCGGCGGTTGAGATTAATTCGCTCGACGTATCGGCTTGTGATCTGCTGGATCGCCGTTTATTGGTGCTGGCCCGGGAAACAAATCCGCAATTGGTACGGTTGGTCCCTCCCTCCGCGGAAGCAATGCTGCTCGTTGAGTACCAGACGGAGAGCGACGCGCAGCTGCGGGAAAAGTTGGAGAATTTAGCCTACCGAATTGTGCGGCGGCGGAAATTGGCGTTTGATGTCCGGTTGACGACGCAGGAGGACGAGCGAAACCTGTTCTGGCGTTTGACCCGGCGGGTGACGCCAACCCTGTATCGTTTACGGGGGAATCGCCGGGCGATTCCCTTTGTCGAAGACATCGCCGTGACACCGGCCAAGTTGCCCGAATTTCTGCAAGCTGCCCATCAGATCCTCAACCGCCATGAAGTCACCGCTTCCATCTTTTCGCACACTCCGCAGGGGTTGATTCAACTCCATCCGTTCCTTGATTTATCCGCTCCGGGAGATGCTCAGATTCTGGAGCGGGTCAGCCGCGACCTGTTTGCCAAGGCGTTGGAGTTTGGCGGAACGGCGAGCGGATCCTTTGGGGATGGTCGCACACGGACGTGGCATTTGCGGAAGCAGTATGGCCGTGCTTACCAGGCCCATGTTGACATCAAGCAGGCTTTTGACCCGGACCAGCGCTTGAATCCGGGGATCATCGTCGGGGAAGGGAGCGAGTCTCCGATTGCCAATTTGCGGCGTTTGACCCCCGTCGTCGTCGACGCGGGGAATGCCACCGCGGAGCCGGGTGCTACTGCGCTGCCGGTGCTGAAGCCGCAGCTGGCTTGGTCCATTGCCGAGATCTCCAACACCACGAGGAACTGCAACGGGTGCGGACGCTGTCGAACTGCAGGGGACGACCAGCGGATGTGTCCGATCTTTCGAATCGGGCCGCGAGAAGAGGCTTCTCCGAGGGCGAAGGCGAATCTGATGCGCAGCGTCCTGACGGGGCAACTTGCGGTGGAGTCGCTGGCAACGGACGAGTTCAAGGCGATTGCTGATTTATGCGTCAATTGCCACCAGTGTCGCCTGGAATGTCCGGCGGGTGTCGATATTCCCAAGCTGATGGTCGAAGCCAAAGCCCAATATGTGGCGGTCAATGGGCTCAGCGTCAGTGATTGGATTGTGGCCCGGCTCGATGTGCTGTACGAGGTTGCGGGCCGTTTACCGCGGCTGACGAACATGCTGATTCGCAGCCGTCTGTCGAGATTGTTACTCGATCGCCTGCTGGGCATCGCACAAGGGAGAAAGCTGCCGCGACTGTCGCAGATGAGCTTTCTGCGTTGGGCGCAGCGGAATAAGCTGAATCGCGGCAGTCGCCAACGGGCGCGGAAAGTGGCAGTTTTTGCCGATGCCTTTGTGAACTGGAACGATTTGGAGTTGGGGCAGGCACTGGTCAAGGTGCTCCAGCACAACGGGATCGATGTGGTGGTTCCGCCGGAGCAGCTCGTCTCGGGGATGTCCCTGATTTCGGATGGAGTGCTCGGGCGGGCACGCAAGCTGGCAGCCCGAAATGTAGAAATCCTGGCGGAGTACGTGCGGCAGGGCTTTCAGATCGTGACGACGGAACCCTCGGCAGCCCTTGCACTCAAACACGAGTATCTCAACTTGCTGGATGACGATGATGCCCGGTTGGTCGCCAGCCAGACCTTCGAGGCCACCAATTATCTGTGGGAATTGCATCAAACTGGGCTGTTGGAGCTCGATTTTCGTCCGGTCAATCAAACGGTCGGCTACCATCTACCTTGCCATCAACGGGCGTTGAACGTGGGCAGTCCCGGTGTCAGTCTACTGAGGCTGGTGCCCGGTTTGCAGGTTGAGCTGGTCGAAAAAGGTTGCTCGGGAATGTGCGGCACATTTGGCTTAAAGCGTCGCAATTACATTCGCTCTCTCCGCACCGGGCTCCCCCTGATCACTGCAATGCGCTCGCCTGCCTTCGCGGCGGGGGCGACCGAGTGCAGTACCTGTAAAATCCAGATGGAGCAGGGGACCAACAAGCCGACGATCCATCCCTTGAAGATCCTGGCGTTGGCGTACGGGTTGATGCCGCAACTCGGCGATTTGTTTCAACGCCGGAATGAAGAATTGACTGTATCCTGAGTCGGAGTGACCAGCGCACATGGTTGTCAAAGTCTTGTTCTTTGCTGCCGCCCGTGAAATCTCGGGCACGGGGATGATGGAGGTATCGCTGGAGGATGATGCGACGTTGGGGCAATTGAAGCAGGGATTGGTTGAGCAGTTTCCCGGCTTGATGCATGTTCTGGGACATTCCGCGATTTCGATCGACCGCGAATATGCGACCGATGCTCGAATTCTGTATCATGGAGCAGAAGTGGCGATCCTGCCGCCGAGCAGCGGCGGTTGAGCGCCCTCACTTCATTCCTTTCACCCGGTTTCTTTTGCTCCAATCTCCTCGCGCCCCGTCTCCTTTCGCATTGCCTCCCTTTGTTTGCTTCGATCCCGGGGGCGGACGGATAATCAAATGAAACCTGCGCTGCCTCCCTTCCCGCCTCTGAAACCATGATTCAGATTACCGACCAAGTCCTCGACCCAGCTGCAGTGCAGCGGCAGCTTGGTTCCGTCGATGCCGGAGCCAGCGTTGTCTTTACAGGAACAACCCGGAGGCTGACTGCGGGCCGCGAGACGGTTGACTTGACGTATGAGTGCTATCGGGAACTGGCCGAAAAGAGCATGCGCGAGTTGGAGTCGACCGCGCGTGCACGATGGGAGTTGGTCGAGTGTATCGTGCTCCATCGCCTTGGAGTCGTTCCTTTGGGAGAGGCGAGCGTAGTCGTGGGGGTCTCGGCACCGCACCGGGATGCAGCCTTTGAGGCTGCCCGCTGGTTGATTGACACGTTGAAGGAACGCGTGCCGATCTGGAAGCAGGAGCATTGGGCCGATGGCAGCCGCCAGTGGATTCACCCCGGGGTGACCTCGCCGACGGGTTTAGGGGGTGACGGCCATGCTCGTTGATTCGTTTGGCCGAATTCACGATAGCTTGCGGATCAGCGTCACCGACCGCTGTAATATTCGCTGTTTCTATTGCATGCCAAATGAGAATATTCAGTTTCTCCCGCGGGAGGAACTGCTCAGTTTCGAAGAGTTGACGCGATTCGCCCAAATCGCCTTGCAAGCGGGGATTCGCAAGTTTCGGCTGACTGGCGGCGAGCCGCTGGTGCGCCGCGACTTGCCTCGTCTGGTTGCAAGCCTGAGACAACTGCCGGGTGTCGAGGACTTGGCGTTGACGACCAATGGCGTGCTGCTGGCCGAGCAGGTTGAGGCGTTGCGTGCAGCCGGTTTGATGCGGCTGAACGTCAGTCTCGACAGTTTGCGGCGTGATGTGTTCGAGCAGATCACGCGTCGTGACGAATTGGATCGCGTGCTGGCCGGATTGCGCCGTGCGGTGGAAGTGGGCTTCGGGCAAATCCGCATTAACGCGGTCTCAATTCGCGGTCTGACGGAAGCGGATATTGTCCCTTTGGCGGAATTCTGTCGAGAGTCTGGCCACACCCTGCGGTTTATCGAGTACATGCCGCTGGATGCCGATCAAGGTTGGACTGAGTCGTTGGTCCTGACAGGGGCCAAAGTACGCGCCCGGCTCGAGGAAGCGTTTGGCCAGCTGGAGCCGAGCGCGCGGACCGACCCAAGCCAGCCGGCCGTCGACTATCGGTTTGCCGATGGGATCGGGACCGTCGGTTTCATCAACCCCGTCAGCGAGCCGTTTTGCGGTGACTGTAATCGGCTGCGAATCACGGCTGAGGGACAGCTGAGAAATTGTCTCTTCTCGACGGAAGAGTTCGATGTCCGCGCGTTACTGCGAAACGGGGCGAGTGCGGCAGAAATTTTGGAGCTTTTGCAGCGGTGTGTCGGCGCCAAGAAGGCCGGGCATGGCATTAATGACCCGAAGTTTATTCGGCCCCAGCGGGCCATGTATCAGATCGGGGGGTAGCCTCGACTGTTCATGACCGGTTGTGGTCAAGGCCTCGGTGAATTGCCGCAACAGCCGGGCATCGCAGGAAACGAACGAGTCGTTGAGTAGGTCTCGCGGAGCGCGACGCGGGCGAACTGCCCTCTCGCCGCCCGCGTCTGGCAAATTTAATCGGCCCCGGAACGCCCACAGGGAGTCCGGGCCATTCCAGGCTACGCCTTACAACGCTACGCCTTACAACGGTGCGGCACGCAAAGTTGCGGCACGTAAAGCTGCGCCATGGCACGGAATGCCACGTCCCTCGCCCCGCCAAGCCGAGAGAGACAAGATAAATTGCTTCAACTGTTGATTAGAAGAATTTTTCGCGCAGCTGATCGAACAGATGCAGCGCCGGCTTGGGGACCAGTTGGTCGTCGAGCAGTCCACTTCCCGGATAGCGCGGGTCATCGCCATCGCGGGCTTGCTGCCAGACGATCCCCTGCACCGCCGGCCGAGCGAGCAGCATTGGCAGGACGGTCTCGAGTAATCGCAAGCGTTGGTGGTCCTGCAAGCCTCCCCGGGGCTGATTGATCACCAGGTCACCTGAGGCGGGGCGGCCGACCGCGGTCGGTGGCTCGTAACCAAACGGTGCCCGCAGCAGAATCACCAGGGGCAGTCCGAATTGGCTCCAGGTATCGACCAGCTCGACCCACTGCAACGGTTCGCGGGCCAAACTTCCGGTGGGTGAGTAGTCGAGATGGATTTCCAAGCCAAGCATGTTGACCGTGACCCCCCGCCGCAAAAGCGAGTCGGCGATTTGCAGCGCATGCACGCCGCCTACCGACCACGCCAACTTCTCGCACCAGGGCCCGTCAAAGCTGATCATGGTGGGGCAGCGATTCCCGGAATCTTCCAGCGTCTGCAGGACGTCGATGGCCGCTTGTAATTGCTGGGGATAGCTTAATTGCCGATGGCCGGTTCCATTCAGGCCTGCGACCGCGTGAATCATTTTGACTGCCGGTGGCAAGTTCCCGGCCTGCTCGCGGACCTCGGCCATCAGCAAATTTCGGCGGGCATCAAAATCGTCGGCTTCCAGAAGCGCCGGGGAGAGCCCATTCGGACTGGCGTCCAAAAGCGGGCCCAGAACTGCATTTTGGATGCTCGGATCGAGGTCGGTACAGTGGTCGAGTTGGATAATCTCAAAGTGCCCACCCAAGCGAGCGGCCACCGCTTGGTCCCACTGCCGCAGTCGCGCGCCGAACCAGAATTTGGGCACGTTCACCTGAGCCCGTCGAATCGGAGTGATCTGCTCGGCAAATGCCTGGCTCAGCCCAAAGGTCGCCCGCATACTCGCGGCAAGCGATGCGGCGGCGGCTTTTTCTGCGAGCAGCGAATCGGTGGCGAAGATGCACTGCTCCAAGGCGTTGGTCGCCTCCTGGACGGCAGCAAGAATCGCCTCGTCCAGCTGCAAGCCGCCCTCTTGCCAATTGGAAAGCTGATTTCGCAGGCGGTTCAACGTGCCCCGGGCCAGTTCCCGCGTCAAATCGTAGGGGGTGGTTCCTTCAGGCAAGGTTCCGGTGGACACGACCAATTCCCCGTCCTCCGGAAAGGGATAGGCCATGAAAAGATGACCCGATTCATCCTTGTTCCGATTGACAGTCAGTAACTGATCTTCGCGGCCAATTCGGCAGGGCCAAGCGATTCCATCCAGCCCCACGACATGCAGTGAACTCGCTTGTCGACGCTCCAGCGGCCAGCAGTCGGGGATTTTAAACTTCAAAAGGCCCATGCCAGGCTGCCGCAATGAGTGACGGGGGTTTGAGTTTTTCGGCCGGCACCCCGATAATCTCGGTCTGCCCATCCGCCCGAAAGAGGGCATTTTAGCTCGCACCCCGCTGCCGCGACAGGCGGAGCGCGGTGCTTCCGGAACACCGATTCAATGCGGCCGGAATAAACCTAGCTCGGGTTGACCGAGTTCCAACCCGCGGCAGCCGAGCGCGACATCAAGTTCGGCGCAACGTAAAGCTCGAAGCAGGGCTACAGCAAACATCAGATTTCGATTTCAGGGATGCAAGGGACCGCAGCATGACGGCTACGTTGACTCGCCAAGGCAAGGTACGGGACATTTACGATCTTGGCGACCGCTTTCTGATGGTCGCGTCCGACAGAATTAGCGCCTTTGACTGGGTTTTGCCGACAACCATTCCGGACAAGGGGCGAGTCTTGACTCAGCTGAGCCTGTTTTGGTTCGAGTTTCTCGGCGTCCCGAACCATCTTCTCACGTCCTCGCTGGATGGGATCGCGCTGCCGAAGGGACTCACGCGCGAGCAACTCGAGGGCCGCTCGATGGTCGTTCGCAAATGCCAAGTGATCCCGATTGAGTGCGTGGTTCGCGGTTACCTGGTCGGATCGGGGTGGAAGGATTATCAGCGCAGCGGCTCGGTTTGCGGGCATCAGCTCCCGCCGGACATGCTCAATTGCGGAAAGTTCCGCGAGCCGTTGTTTACTCCCGCAACCAAAGCCGAAAGTGGTCACGACGAAAATATTGATTTCGAGACCGCTTGCCGCCAGGTGGGGGAAGAGGTGGTCCGTGAATTGAGTGACAAGAGCTTGGGGATTTATCGCCTCGCTGCCGACCACGCGGCCAGCCGCGGGATCATTCTCGCCGATACCAAGTTCGAATTTGGTTGGCATGACGGGAGGATTATTCTGATCGACGAAGTGCTGACTCCCGACAGCTCGCGTTTCTGGCCAGCGGATGAGTACGAGCCTGGCCGAAATCAACGTTCGTTTGACAAGCAGTTCGTCCGAGAGTTCCTCGAGTCAACCACGTGGGACAAAAACAGCCCGCCGCCCGAGCTCCCCGCCGAGATCGTGGCCCGGACGCGCGAGAAGTACATCGAAGCTTACGAACGGCTCAGCAGCCGGACCTTCCAGTGGAAGTAAGCTGCCCTGGCCGCGGCGAAGCGGCGGGCTGCGTCAACCCCGCACGGTTTGCGCTGCTCCACGTGGGCGAATGCTCGAAGAAATGCCCGAGCCCGTAAAGAGGCGTGTGGCCGTCAGTTTGCTTTTGAGAACACCGTCCGTGCGACTTGTCGCATCCCTCTTCGTCGTTACCTCGTCTTTACCGAACTCCCGCTTTCCCCGAAAATGGCGGGCATCGAATCATGGCCTTTGTCCTTCCCCACCCCTCAGGTGCCAAAATGAAGTCGCTCGTTTGCGGATTGCTGTTCGGTTTGCTCATCCAAGTTGCGACCGCCGATGACTGGACCCGTTTTCGCGGTCCCAACGGCTCGGGAGTCGCCCCGACTGCGGAAGCTCCTCCGGCGAATTGGTCAGACAGCGAGAACCTGAAATGGAAAGTCCCACTCCCGGGCAAAGGCGCCAGCAGCCCGATTGTTATCGGCAACAAGGTGCTGGTCACCAGCTATTCGGGTTATGGCCTCGACAAAGAAAACCCGGGCGAGCCGGCCAGTCTTAAGCGGCACCTCAGCTGCTACGACCGCGCTACCGGAAAACAACTCTGGGACCAAGTTGTCTCCTCACCAGGCGATGAAGACGAATACAAAGGTTTCATCACCGAACATGGCTACGCCAGCAGCACTCCGGTCACCGACGGCGAACGAGTTTACGCAATGTTTGGCAAAAGCGGCCTCTACTGCTACGACCTCGCCGGTAAACAAGTCTGGCAGAAGCAACTCGGCACCAATTCCGACCCGTCCAAATGGGGAAACGGCGCCAGCCCAGTCCTCTTCGGTGACCTCGTGATCATTAATGCTGGTATCGAAGGACAAGCCATCGTCGCCTTGAATAAGACCAGCGGCGAGGAAGTCTGGAAAGTTGCGGACCCCAAGTTCACCAGTTGCTGGTCGACCCCGATTCTGGTCGAGATCAACGGTCGGCAGGAGTTCGTCTTCTCCATGCCGGGACAGATCGTCGCTTTAAACCCTGCCACGGGCGCTCAGCTTTGGAACGCCAAGTCTCCGATTGAGCAAACGGTCTGCGCCAGCCTCGCGGAATGCAATGGCGTCGTCTTCGCCATGGGCGGAATCGGCGGAGTCGCGGTCGCTTATCGCTGTGGTGGCGAGGGCGATGTCACGGAAACTCATAAGGTCTGGCAAAAACCGCTTCGCGCCGGGATCGACACCCCCCTCGTTGTGGGCAAGCAACTCTACTGGCTCTCCGTTGGCAGCGCCTTTTGCGCGAATTGCGAATCGGGCGAAGTGGTTTACAAAGAGCAGCTCAGCCCCGCCGCAGCCAACGCGCCCGGACAGCGCCGCAGCCCCACGAGCGACTACGCCTCGCCGGTCGCAGCTGGCGAGTTGGTTTACATGGTTCAGCGGTCGGGCAAGGTTCATGTGCTCAAGGCCGGTGAAAAATTCGAGCGGCTCGCCACCAATGAATTTACCGGTGACGCCGGCCCCTTTAATGCCAGCCCGGCGATCTCCTCGGGCGAACTATTTATCCGCTCGGATAACGCGCTCT
>Ga0315904_10011427_pt1 | contig 11324 bp, 9 predicted proteins | sample LakEriMetagenome_6_FD_203529 | JGI IMG/M metagenome (GOLD analysis project Ga0315904, IMG submission 203529) | Freshwater fungal communities from buoy surface, Lake Erie, Ohio, United States - Buoy 12 MA120 | ecosystem: Environmental > Aquatic > Freshwater > Lake | place: USA: Lake Erie, Ohio... | reverse complement strand
TGGTCCTCCGAGAGCACTGCGGCCCGCACGGCCAGGCCGAGCGCGAGAAAGATCAGCGGATAGACGGTCCAACGCTCGCCGCTCGTCATGTCAGTCGCCGTATTTCTCGCGGAGGCGGGCCGAAAGCCGCAGGATCAGCTGCACCCGCTCGAACTGGTCGAGCCAGTCGGCCGTCGTCGCCGCCAGGGCGTCGGCCGCAGGAGGCGCCGCGCCGCTCGCGCAGCTGGAGCCGAGCTGGGCCGCGGCCGCCGCGCGGTAGGCCGAGAGCGTGCGGTCGCCGTAGAACAGCACCGGCGCGAAATCCTCGCTGAAGAACGCGGCCACCGGCACCCGCTGGCCCCCGCAGACCTTCAGATGGGCGGCCACGTCCGGCTGGGCGTCGCGGTCGATGAAGCGGAGGTCGATCACGGGCGCCGCCTCGGCGAACCGGGCGAAGATCGGGCACTGGTTCACGCAGTCGCCGCACCAGGCGCCGGAGAGCACGAGCACGGGCATCCGCCGCACGAATCCCGCCAGCAGCTGCCGCTGCGCCGGCGTGAGCGCCGCCTTCGCGTGCACGGCCTCCCAGCGGCCGCGTTGGTCGGCCGTGGCGTGGGCCGCGAGAAAGTCTCCGTAGGGCAGCGCCCGCGCAAAGGCGGCCTCCCAGGCCGCGGCGGTGGGCGGTGCTCCGGCGCCCGGGATCGGCGCGGCGGGATGGATCGGGGTGGTGGTCGTCATGGCGTTCGGCTCCTCGCGTGCCGACGAGCATATCGCGGCCCGGCAGTTTGGGCGTTTTGGGAATCGCACCCCGGCCGCTGCCACGCGCGTTCGGAACCGGAAAAACGGCATCACAAGCGGCCTTGACCCAGGTGGAACGCGATCCCTACTGTCCGCCCCGCCTGAAGGCCACGGGTACGGATTTGAACTCCGACCCACCTGCGGTCGACGGCGGCACGGACGCCGCCGCTCGCCGTGGGCACCGGCCCTCGGCTCACAAAGGCCGACCAATCGCTCCCGGAAACGGTCCAGGTTCTCCGCCCCCCTGGGACCTGGGCCGTTCCGGGGGCCTTTGTGTTTCCGGGGGCGCGCGCCGCTCGGGACCGGGGTGATCTGCTCCCTCGCCGGACGTTCGCCGCGCCCTCCGGGGCTTCGCTCACTCTGTGCCGGCTCGCTGCGCCATCCTGGCTTCGCTCACCGCCAAGGCCGGCGACGGAGCAGACCACCCCGATCCCTCGCTCCGTTGATGGGGTGGGGAGGGGGCGAGTTGGTGTGGGTGCCTGCAGGAAGCCCCAAGCGCAAGCGCGGGGAATCCGGGGCGCCACCTCACGTGGCCACAGCGGTGCCGTGCGGCGTGTCACCCGCAGACCCGTCGCTCGCGCTCCGGGCTTCCAGCCGGAGCGATAACCCTGCCGGCAGGTCATGCGCTACAATTGAGGCATGACTGACACCGGCAGCTCAAAGCGGTTGATTGGCGGGATCATGGCCGCCGTGGGCGTGTGGGGTGGACTGCTCGCCGTCGGGGCGTGGTGGCGGTTCGGCAATCACGATCCGTGGCGGGCCGTCATCGTGGCCGGGTGCGTGGCGGCGTTCCTCGGGTTCTGGGGCGGAATGCTCGCGCTGCGGGCCCGGCGACTGCGGGGGAGGTGAGCATGAGCATCGTGCTGGGATCGAGCCTCGACAACGGCCTCGTCGCGGTTCGCGACGGCCGCCCGCCCGTGCAGCGGGCCGAGAGCGTCACGGGACTGTCCATCGGGCAGTATCTGATCCGGCGGCTGTCCGATTACGGCATCCGCCACGTCTTCGGCCTGCCCGGCGACTACGTCCTCGGCTTCTACTCGATGCTCGAGCACAGCCCGCTCGACCTCGTGAACTGCACCCGCGAGGACTGCGCCGGCTTCGCCGCCGACGCCTACGCGCGGGTGAACGGGATGGGGGCGGTGTGCGTGACGTACGGCGTGGGCGGTCTGTCGCTCGCCAACTCGATCGCCGGCGCGTCGGCCGAGAAGAGCCCCGTGATCCTCATCTCGGGCGCCCCCGGCATCGCCGAGCGGGCGAGCAACCCGCGGCTCCACCACCGCGTCCGCGAATGGCGGACGCAGCTCGAGGTGTTCGAGAAGATCTGTCTCGCCAGCCGCGAGATCGTCGACCCCTCCACGGCCTTCCGCGACATCGACTTCCTCCTCGACACCGCGCACCGCCACAAGGGGCCGGTCTACATCGAGCTGCCCCGCGACGTCGTCTCGCTCGTGCCCGAGCAGATCCGGGCCTACCATCATCCGCCGCACCGGAGCGACCCCGACGCCCTCGCCGAGGCCGTCCGGGAGGCGATGGAGCGGATCACGGCCGCCCGCCGGCCGGTGATCATCGCCGGCATCGAGCTGCACCGCTTCGGCCTGCAGGCCGACGTGATCGCCCTGGCCGAGGCCTCGGGCATCCCGGTGGCCGCGACCATGCTCGCCAAGAGCGTGGTCAGCGAGGTGCACCCGCTCTATATCGGGCTCTACGAGGGAGCGATGGGCCGCAGGGAGGTGACCGAGTTCGTCGAGGAGAGCGACTGCCTCATCCTCCTGGGCACCATCCTCACCGACATCGACCTCGGCATCTTCACGGCCAAGCTCGACCCCACCCGGACAATCTTCGCCAACAGCGAGGAGCTGCGGATCAGCCACCACCATTTCCACGGCGTGCTGCTCGAGGACTTCATCCGCGCGCTCGCCGCCGCCCGTCCGCGAGGCGCGCCGCGGACGCTCCCTCCCGGCCCCGCCGCGGCGGCCGGCACGTTCACGCTCGCCGCCGGTGAGGCGATCACCACCACGCGGCTCGTCCGTCGGCTCAACGAGTCGCTCGACGACAAGACGATCGTGATCGCCGACGTGGGCGACGCCCTGTTCGCCTCCAGCGACCTCGTGATCCGCGGCCAGACGGAATACATCGCGCCGGCCTACTACACCTCGATGGGTTTCGCGGTGCCGGCGGCGCTCGGGGCGAAGACGGCCCGGCCCGACCTCAAGGTGATCGCGCTGGTGGGGGACGGCGCCTTCCAGATGACGGGCATGGAACTGTCCACCGTCGTCCGCCGCGGGCTGGCCGTCACGGTGATCGTGCTCGACAACAAGGGCTACGGCACCGAGCGGCTCATCCACGAGGGATCGTTCAACGACATCAATCCCTGGCAGTACCAGCTGCTGCCGCAGGTGCTCGGCGGCGGCCGGGGCTACGAGGCGCGGACCGAGGGCGAGTTCGACACGGCGCTCGCGGCGGCCCTCGCCGACTCCTCGGGGATGAGCCTGATCCGCGTCCACCTCGATCCCGACGACCGCAGCCAGACGCTCGACCGGCTCGCCGCCGGGCTCGCCCGCCGGGTCAGGACGCCCGGCTGACCGCCTTACACGGATCACATTTGATCCGCAGTCGCCGGACGAAAAAGGTGACAGCCACCTTTTGTCTCGAGACCCCGGCCTGCGGCCGGGGCCGTGTCGCCTTCGGCGACCGGCAAAAGGTGGCTGTCACCTTTTTCACGCGCGAGGCTCATGCGGGATCCGCCTCAGCCGTCGCCGCGGGCCGCCGCCCGACGGAGCTCCGTGCTCGAGACGTCGAGGCGAAACTCCCGCTGCGAGACGAAGTAGGTCACGTCGCGGAGCGCCTGCGGCACGTCGAGGTGCGCCGGATCCTGGAACACGCCGTCCTTCACCCGGCCGAACACGATCAGGCCCCGCGCCTCCCGCGCGATCGTGGCGACGGCCGCCGCGGCGGCCTCGTCCGAGCCGCCGTAGTAGCGGGGGTCGGCTAGCCGCACGTAGGTGTCGGCGCCCATCACGAACGTGCCTTCCGGAAAGACGGCGAGCTTCTCCAGGAAGGTGGCCGCGCGGGTGAGCCACAGCGGCATCGTGGCCGCGCCGTCGGCGCGGGCCGAGAATTGCGCGGCGCGATCGCGGATCTCCGCGTAGTCGAGCGGCGGCTTGTCGACGTTTGCCACGGAGAGCTCCCACTCCACGGGCCGCTCCGCCACCTCCTCGGCGATCCGCGCCATGAGCCGGTGTCCCTCGTGGAGCGGGTCGAACGATCCCGGAAAGACGAGCGCGCCGGCCTTCGGCTCGCCGGCGCACGCGTCGGAGCCCGGCGCCACGCGGCGCTCGCCCGCCATGATCCGCCGCCAGTCGGCGGCGGCCTCCACACGGTCGCGCCGCACGGTTTCGCCCGGACGCAGGGGCACGGCTCCTGCCGCCGCCGCTCCCCCGCACTCGGCGGCGAGCGCGTCGAGCACGAGGGCCGCCGCGACCTCCTCCTCCTCGGCGCGGGTCCGCAGGCCCTTCTCCAAGACGACCTCGAGCGTGAGCGTCGCCGCCAACGTCTGCACCGCCACCACCACGCGATGGTCGCCGCGCTTGGGCTCGCGCGACCGCAGGGCGGCGGACACCGCCACGCCCACCGCCCGGTCGGCGGCCGCGTCGCACTGCCGGGCCCGTTGCCAGGCGGCCATGGCCAGCCGCCGCGCGGTCCGCGGGGCACAATACGATTCCTGGGGGCCGCCGAGCAGCCGGTCGATCGCCTCGCGGGCGTAGGGCACGAGCGCCTCGACCACCACGCCGCTCGCACCGGGCGTGGTCACGAGTCGGGAAATGGCCAGTGAGCCACCGCCGCTCGACACGATCACGAGGCGGACTCCGACGCGCTCGAGCGCCTCGATCAGCCGCGCGGAGTCCGGAAGGTGCATGCCGCCCACGCCTCGCCGACGCCTCCGGGACGCGCCCCAGCCCTTGCCGGGATTCCCGAGACCACCCCGCTTCCCGTCGGTCAATCGCCGCCGCGGCCGCGGGTGCAGACGCGGCCCAGCCGCGACCGATCTCCGAATCGGGGAACCGGAGGCTCGACGAAATGATACCGCCGCAGGCCGCCTGGGACATGACGGTTCGACACGGGGCGTGGTGTCTCGCCGCAGCGACGGTCCTCGCCTCGGCCTCGGCGGCGGCGGACGTCGCCGCCGCGCTCACCGCCCCGCAGCAGACGGCGCCGGCCATTCCCCCCGACCCGCTCGCCGGCACGCCCCGGATCGACCCGGCGACCACCGGCCCCGACGCGGAACGGATCCTCGCGTCGATGCTGCCTGCCCGCAGCGATTCACCGGCGGACTGGAACGCTCCGTTCGAGCCGCTGCACGACTGCGGTGAGCCGCGGCTGCTGCCGCCGTGCGTGCCGCCGCCGCCCTGCCATCCCGCGCTGCCGCCGCGGCCCTACGACCTCGTCGGCGTGCGCGGCATGCCCACCTGCGGCCCGATCTACGGCGGCCCCTGCGCGCCGCGCACCGGCAGCCACGACGACGGTCGCCTGCCGCGGCTGCACCGCGTGCCCGACCGGTTCTTCGACTGGTTCTACCGCAGCCGCTGACGACGCTTGTGGGCGACCCGAGGCGTCGCCAGAATGTCCACAGTCCGGCGTCCGCGATGGGCCGGCGGGAGCGGCGCACATGCGGGCGGCCATCATCGGAGTCGGGGCGATCGCCCAGGTGCACGCCCGCGCCCTCGCCGATGTACCCGGCGTCGAGCTCGTCGCCGCCACGTGCCGCACCGAGGAGAAGGGCCGCGCGTTCGCCGCCAGGTTCGGCTGCGCCTGGCACGCCGACACGGCCCGGATGCTGCGCCGCGAGAAGCCCGACTTCGTCACCGTCGCCACGCCCTCGGGCGCCCACCTGCCGGCCGTGGTCGCGGCGGCGCGGCGCGGCGTGCACGTGATCTGCGAGAAGCCGCTGGAGATCTCGCTTCCGCGGATCGACCGCATGATCGCGGCCTGCGCGAAGGCGGGCGTGACGCTCGGGGCGATCTTTCCGCAGCGGTTCAATCCCGTCGTCGCGGCGGTCCACGACGCGGCCGCCGCGGGCCGCTTCGGGACGCTGGCCGTCGCCGCCAGTTATGTGCCCTGGTGGCGCGACGACGCCTACTACGGCCCCGGCCGCTGGCAGGGCACGAAGGCCCTCGACGGCGGCGGCGCGCTCATGAACCAGTCGATCCACGGCGTCGACGCCCTGCAGTGGATCGCCGGCGCGACGATGCCGGGCCTCGCGGCGGGCGAAAACCCGGTGGAGAGCGTGGTCGCGCTCACGGCCGTCCGCACCCACGATCCCGAGCGGCTCGAGGTCGAGGACACCTGCGTGGCGGTGCTGCGATTCCGGAACGGCGCCCTCGGCCAACTGCTGGCGGCGACGAGCCTGTTTCCCGGCCAGCTCCGCCGGCTGCTCGTCGGCGGCCGCGACGGCACTGCGGAGATCCTCGAGGAGCAGCTGGTCACCTGGCGCTTCCGGGCCGAGTCACCCGACGACGAGGCCACCCGCCACCGCCTCGGCCGCACGAGCGGCACGAGCGGCGGAGCGGCCGACCCGATGGCGATCAACGACTCCTGCCACACCCGCAACTTCGCCGATTTTGTAGCGGCGCTGCGGGAGAACCGCCGCCCGGCGCTCGATGGCCTCGAAGGCCGCAAGGCCGTGGCGATCGTGACGGCCTGCTACAAGTCGGCCCGCACGGGCCGGGCCGCCCGGGTCGAACCCGCCCCCTGACCCCGCCCCAGAGCGTGGTCGCACCCGAGGAACCCCGCATGGCGGACCTGCCGCACGTCGAGTCCTCCGGCTCCCGGACGCACGATCCGGCCGCCGGCCCCTGGTATCGCGGCATGACCCGCTACCACTGGTTCGTGCTCGTGGTGGCGGCCCTGGGCTGGCTGTTCGACTGCCTCGACCAGCAGCTCTTCAACCTCGCCCGCAAGCCGGCCATGGAAACGCTCCTCGCCGCGGCGGACGGCAGCATCGACCCCAAGGCGGTCAACTTCTACGGCGGCCTCTCCACCTGCATCTTCATGCTCGGTTGGGCCACCGGCGGCCTGATCTTCGGCGTCGTCGGCGACCGCCTCGGCCGCGCGAAGACGATGATGATCACGATCGTCATCTATTCCGTGTGCACCGGGCTCTCGGCCCTGTCCCGCGGCTTCTGGGACTTCGCCTTCTACCGCTTCATCACCGGGCTCGGCGTGGGGGGCGAGTTCGCGGTGGGCGTGGCGCTGGTCGCCGAGGTGATGCCCGACCGCGCGCGGCCCTACGCACTCGGCCTCCTGCAGGCGCTGTCGGCCGTGGGCAACTTCGCCGCGGCACTCATCGGCATCGGCCTCGGCCAGGCGCAGATCCACATGGGCAGCACGATCTACGGCTGGGAGCCGTGGCGCTGGAAGTTCGTGATCGGGGCGCTGCCGGCGGTGCTCGCCCTCGTGATCCGGGCCGGGCTCGAGGAGCCGGAGAAGTGGCGGCAGATGAAGGCGCAGGCCGACCGGACCGGCGCGAAGCTCGGCGGCTACGGGGCCCTGTTCGCCGACCCGCGCTGGCGGCGGCACGCGATCCTGGGGATGCTGCTCGCCTGCTCGGGCGTGATCGGCCTGTGGGGCATCGGCTTCTTCTCGATCGACCTGCAGCGGAGCGTGTTCGAACGCGCGTTCAAGGCGCAGGGTTTGTCGGGGCAGGATCTGGCCGGCCGGCTCACGATCTGGAACGGCGTGGCGATGATGATGATCCAGGTGGGCGCGTTCACGAGCATGATGCTCGCGGCGCGGATCTGCCAGCGGATCGGCCGCCGGCCGTTCTTCGCGCTGGCCTTCACGGCGGCGCTACTCTCGACGGCCGTCGTATTCCGCTACCTCGACGACATCAGCGACATCTGGTGGATGCTGCCGCTCATGGGCTTCTGCCAGTTCTCGCTGTTCGCGGGCTACGCGATCTACTTCCCGGAACTCTTCCCCACGCGGCTGCGGAGCACCGGCACGAGCTTCTGCTACAACGTCGGCCGGTTCGTGGCGGCGAGCGGCCCGTTTCTACTGGGCCAGCTCGCCAGCACGGTGTTTTCCGGCATCGAGAGCCCCGAGTGGATGCGGGAGCCGATGCGGCCGGCGGGCATCGCCATGTGCGCCGCGTTCCTGCTCGGCCTGGCCGTGCTGCCGTTCCTGCCCGAGACGAAGGGCCGGCCGCTGCCGGAAGGCTGATCCAGCCCCTACAATCTCGGACGAGTCGCCGGATCGGCGGCGTCGCGACACCCCGAGGAGAGCGCAGTCATGCGGTGGGAAGGACGGCGGCAGAGTCAGAACGTCGAGGACCGGCGGAGCGTCGGCCAGCAGATGGTGGTGGGCGGAGGACTGCTCACGCTGCTCCTCATGCTCGTGATGATGTTCCTCGGCGTGGATCCGATGCGGGTGGCGCAGATGGCCCCCGACCTCGCCGGCCCGCAGCCGCAGCCCCAGGCCGGCGCGAAGGCCGCCGACGACGCGCAGAGCAAGTTCGTGAAGACGGTGCTCGCCGACACCGAAGACGTGTGGGGGCCGCTCTTCCCGCCGGTGTTCGGCAAGCGCTACGCCCCGCCCACGCTCGTGCTGTTCACGGGCCGCGTGCAGAGCGCCTGCGGCCTGGCCAGCGCCGCGGCGGGCCCCTTCTACTGCCCGCTCGACAAGAAGGTGTACATCGACCTCGCCTTTTACGAGGACCTCAAGCGGAAATTCAACGCCCCCGGCGACTTCGCGCAGGCCTACGTGATCGCGCACGAGATCGGCCACCACGTGCAGAACCAGCTCGGCATCGCGAACAAGGTGCAGACGATGCGGACCCGGCTCTCGGAGCGCGACTACAACAAGCTGTCGGTACGGATGGAGCTGCAGGCCGACTACCTGGCCGGCGTGTGGGCCCGCCGCATGGCCGCCTTCGCCGGCGTGCTCGACGAGGAGGACATCCGCGAGGCGGTCAACGCGGCCGCCCAGATCGGCGATGACCGGATTCAGAAGCGGTCACAGGGCTATGTGGTGCCCGACGCCTTCACACACGGCTCGAGCGACCAGCGGGTGCGGTGGTTCCTCTACGGGCTCCAGACCGAAGACCCGGCACAGATCCCCGAGCGAATGGACCGCGCCTTCCAGGTCGATTATCCGTGACGCGAGCCCCACTTCGTTCGCAGGCATCCGACGAACGAGGTGACGCCCACGTTTTGTCTGGAGCCCCCGGCCTGCGGTCGAGGCCGTGTCGCCTCCGGTGACCGGCAAAAGGTGGCTGTCACCTTTTGCGCTCACCGCGGCGCGGGGCTCGCCGCGGCCGCCCGCGACGCGGCACGGCGGGCGGCGGCCGTGTCGCCGGCCCGCTGCCAGCTGCGGATCGCCAGGCCCCACACATCGGCCGCCACCTCCGGCCGGCCGTCGGCCTCGGCACGCTGGGCGAGGCCCTCGGCCACCTGGGCCAGCGCGGCCGCCCGTATCGGATCGAGGGCCTGCAGCGGGATCCCGCGGAGCAGGCGATGCTCCTCGACCACCGCGTCGAACTCGAACGCCGCATCAGCCAGCACGATCGACCGGTCGACGGCGGCGGCATTGCCCGCGGCGGCGCCGAGCCGCCGGGCTTCGGCGAGCAAGTGCCACTTGACCGCGCGATCCTCTTCACCGGCGGCGGCGTCGAGCAGCGCGGCGGTGGCCGCGTTGGCCCCCGCGGCAGAGTCGGCACGGGACAGGGGATCGCGAAACCGCCGCTCGACGATCTCACGGGCATCGACGAGCTCGCGTTGCGAGGGAGGCCGCGCGGTCGCCGCGACGGAAGACGGCGGCAATTGCCGCATCTGCGGTCGGGAGATCGGCTCGCCCGCCCGCGTCCAGCCGCCGAGGCAGGCCAGGCACGTCAGGAACACACCGGCGGACGTCGGGAACGAAGATCCACGGCACATGAGTCGCAGACTCCCTCGCGCGGCCGCCCGGGTCGCGGCGATGGTTCATTCCTCGTCGAACGGCCGCCGTGGCCCGTGGGGCTCCGCGGGCGGCTCGGCCTGCGGCGTGGGCCCGGCCGGCGCCGCCGCGTCGTCGAGCGCCGCGTCCTCCGCCTCCTTCCGCTCCCGCCACGGCCGGCCCGCCTCGTAGCTCTCCAGTTCTTTCCGGAGCTGCTCCTGGATCTCGTTGTCGACACCGCCGGCGTCGACCGCCTGCTGGCTGTACTTCCGGGCGTTCTCGAAGTCGCCCTGCTCGGCGTAGCCGGCGGCCAGGGTGCTCACCATGTGGGGTTGATCCCAGTCGGTGGACTCGCACGCCTTCCGCGCCAGTTCGATCGCGCGGGCGCCGTCGCGGAGGTCGTCGTCGGGGGACGTGGCCAGAAGCCAAGCGAGGTTGTTGAGCACGCCGGTGTCGTCGGGCTTGAGCGTGAGCGCCACCTCCAGGTCGGCCAGCGCCGCCTCGTGGTCGCCGATGGTGATGGCGGCGTCGCTGCGGGCGCGGCGGCAGGCGAAGTTCTCGTCGTCGATCTCGAGCGCCCGGGTGAACCGCTCGATCGCCTTCCGCGGCTGGTCGGCGGCCATGTAGATCAAGCCGAGCTGGCCGACGAGCATCGCGTCGTCCGGCCGTTTGGCGACGAGCCGGCGGAAGTCGCGGATGGCCGCGGCATAGTCCTCCCGACCGAGGGCCATGAGGCCGCGCATCTCCAGTCCGGCCGCATTGTCCGGCTCCCGACGGAGCACCGTCTCCAGGTCGTCGAGGGCGCCCGGCTCGTCGTTGGCCTGCATCCGCACCCGGGCGCGGAGCAGCCGGGCACCGTTGTCGTCGGGGACGACTTCGACCACGCGGTCGAGATCGGCGATCGCCTCGGCGAACTTCTGCTCGACGGCCAGCAGGCGGGCCCGCTGCATGAGCGGGCCAGGCGCCCGAGGCGCCAGCTCGATCGCCCGCTCGAACGCCTTCCGCGCCTCGGGCAGCTTCTCGGCCATCGCACACGCCATGCCGAGGGCCTCGTGGAGGGCGGCGTCTTCCGGCAGCTCCGCGATGGCGGCCTCGAGATCGGTGCGGGCCGCGTCGAACTCGTCCTCCATGAGGTGAAACAGGCCCCGGGCCCGCCGCGTCTCGGCGTCGCGCGGGGCCAGCTCGACCGCCGCGTCGAACTGCTTCCGCCGCTCGTCCACGTCTTCGGCGATGCCGGCGAGCACGACGTGCGCCCGGGCGCGCTGCAGTTTGTCGTCACCGAGCAGTTCGAGGGCTGCACGGGCCGCCGTGCCCGCCCGTTCCCGGTCTCCCTGCGGCAGTGCCTGGAGCCTCGCGACCATGAGGTGGGCCTGGCCGAGCTTCGGATCCCGGTCGAGGATCTCCTCGAGGTCGCGCATCGCGAAGGCCCGCATCCGGGGCCACTGGGCATCGCGCGCCGCGGTGTCGTAGATGACTTCGACGAGCATCGCCGCCCGGTCGACGAGCGTGCCCGTGTAGAGCCTGTCGGCGAACGCCCGTCCGTCATCGTCGAGGCCCTTCTCCCGGGCCTGCTTGCAGAGTTCGAGCACGCGGCCGTAGTCGTCGAGCGAGCGGGCCGC
>Ga0315904_10011422_pt1 | contig 11327 bp, 19 predicted proteins | sample LakEriMetagenome_6_FD_203529 | JGI IMG/M metagenome (GOLD analysis project Ga0315904, IMG submission 203529) | Freshwater fungal communities from buoy surface, Lake Erie, Ohio, United States - Buoy 12 MA120 | ecosystem: Environmental > Aquatic > Freshwater > Lake | place: USA: Lake Erie, Ohio... | reverse complement strand
CCCATGACCTCATGACCGCTCCCACGAAGCGCCCCCGATGGATCATCCCAGGTTTCCTACCTGCAGCCTCCGTCGTTCTCCTGGGGGCAGGTGGAGGCAGTGGAAAGACGACCCTATGCTACCAGTTGGCCAAGCACATCGCCACAGGCGAGCAGTGGAGCGACTTCCCTGTGGTCAAGGGCAAGGTGTTGATCATCTCCACCGATGAAAGCAGTCACGACACAAAGGAGAAACTGCAGACCATTGACTATGCCAACGTTCCCCGTGGGGGCGTGAGCTTCATTCGTTTCTGGCGCTTCACACAGGTTGATCTGTTGGAGGACAAGATCCGCCAGCTTGAGCCCTCCCTGGTGATCATCGACTCCCTGACTTCCACTACGGCGGGAATCGGCGCTGATCGAACAAGCTCAAGCGCGGGTGACTGTCTCTATGAGTTACGCGACATTGCAGAGAAGTACGAGTGCTCGTTCATTGTCCTCCACCACCTGAACAAGAATGACGAGTTTCGTGACTCGACTACTTACGTTGATAACGTATCCGAAGCCTGGATGCTCACGAAGGATCCTGAGCGCCGCGACGACTTCATTCTGACCTACAAGAAGAGTCGATCCAGCTTCCAGGGCAGAGCAGTCCTGCGGCGCAAGCTGGAGGGATATAAGTGGACCCTTGAGGGTCGCCTGGACACCCCTTGCGACTGGAATGTTGAGCAGCGAGCGGCCAGGTTTGTAAACGATCAGATCAGGGCCGATGGGGTGGAGAACTGGTTGACGGCTGAGCAGATCGCCGCTCGCGCCACGGGGTTGACGAACACCGAGGTTCACTCGGCGCTGCCGGTGCTGCGCCTGACCGGCAGGATCCAGTGCGATACCAGCATCCACAGCGGTCGCACCATCCGGCGGTACGCGGCCTGGGACGCGAAGCGGGTCGCCCCCGAGTCAGGGGCCATCATCCAGGCCGCTATCGAATCGCCCCTTGTCGGGGTGGACAATGCCTTCGATGACCTCCTGCTGATGATTCGCCAATCCATGAACGAAGGCGTTGCCGCCGAGCAGATGTTCCAGATCCTGGAGACCTACGAGTGGGACGAGGGCGAGAAGGCGAGGCTTTGGGATGCCCTGGACGACGATATGAAGGCCTATATTCGGTCTGGAAGCGGGTAATGGCCCCACTTTCTAGTCGAGTCCGCTCACGGGCTTGACAAGCGACCACGACCATGACATCATTGCAATGTCCGAGCAACGCTCCCAGCCTTTTTCCCAACGATCCCAACCTCCTATGTCCTCAGCACTCGCTACGGCTCAACCCAGTGGCGCCACCCCTACGGCGTATTGGACCGACGAGGAGAAGAACCTGATCAAGAGTCAGATCGCTCCTGGCGCTACCGATAACGAGCTTCGCCTTTTCCAGGCCCAGTGTCAGCGAACCGGCCTCGATCCGTTCTCTCGGCAGATTTACGCGATCATGCGCGAGCAGTGGGATTCCGCCTCTCGCCAGAAAGTCAAGAAGATGACCATTCAGACCTCGATCGACGGCTTCCGGGTCATCGCTCAGCGCTCTGGCAAGTACGCCGGCCAGGAGGGCCCCTTCTGGTGTAGCACTGATGGCGTATGGAAGGATGTCTGGCTTTCGGATGAGCTTCCCGCTGCCGCCAAGGTTCTCGTCTACAACCGGGATTTCGACCGTCCGACCATCGGCATTGCTCTCTTTGCTGAGTACGCGGCCAAAAACAGGGACGGCGCTCTGCTGGGTCTCTGGAAGAAGGGCGAGAAGCCTACGGTCATGATCGCCAAGTGCGCCGAGGCTCTGGCTTTTCGCAAGGCCTTCCCGAACGACCTCAGCGGCCTTTACACAGCCGAGGAGATGTCTCAGGCTGACGTGAGGGTGCTTGAGCAAGAGCCTGCTGCGCTCCCCGAGGCCGCCCCTGCCGCTGCCGCTGCTACCCGTGGTCGCCGCCGCGCTGCCCCCGCTGCAGCCCCTGAGCCCGCCGCCCAGCCCGCCGCTCAAGCCACCCCTGAGCCTGCCCAGCCCGCTGCGGCTGCCCAGGCCGAGGTGATCGACGCCGAGACCGTGGAGGCCCCGGCAGCCACCCCTGAGCCCGCGCAGCCCGCGCAGCCCGCGCAGCCCGCCGAGGCCCCCGCCCTGGCTTCCCTGCGTCAGCGCATCGAGATGCTGAGCCAGGTCGGCTTCCAGGCCCTGCTGATCGCCTACGGCGCCATCCCCGGCTTCGCTGAGGTCTGCACGGTCGATGGCTTCCTGGACATCTGCGCTGCTCAGCCCGAGCCGCACCTTGCTGGCCTCAAGGAGGAGAACATCACCAAGCTCAACCAAGGCCTGCATCCCCGCACGGGTGCCGTGTTGGTTCAGCCCGGTGCTCCCGCGAATGACCCGGCCCAGCCGTTCGGCTGATCGCCATGTCGATTTCGCCTGCGGAACACTTCCTCCTGCTTCTGGCGTTTCAGTCAACAAGAAGCGAGTTGTTCGACATTCAGACCATCCAACAATGCCTGGGCATCGCAACTGCGACAGCCCAGGCGGCGAAAGATTCTGAAGAGTTTCGTCTACTCCTGGAACAGCTTGTGGAGGGTGGGCAGGGGTGCCAGACTGACAATCCGGCCACTCCCCCTGAAGTCGATTCATGACTCCTCTCGCGCCCCCTCCCGTGCTTTGCGAGTACGTCCTGCAGAACCTTGCCACAGGCATTCAGTTCTACACAATCAAGGCAACTCCCTATGAGATCACCAGGGCAAATGTCAATCTCGCGAGAAACCACTGCGAGTCGCGATACCTCCCCGCTGAAGACACCCAAGAGGCGCTTTCTGCTCCAAGGATCTAATGGCTTCTACACCCATCGCTACGGAGGCATTCACGAGACACCGAACGAAGAAAGGGCCACTTCCTTTGTGGATGTGGCTGCTGCTGCTAAGTGGGGGAAAGCGCTGATTGCCGCAGGCTACCCCGTTTTGCTTGTCAAACCTGTCATTTTGAGCTAGACTGACTACAGGTTTTGCACGCGGGCTCAAGGGCCCATCCAGATCCTCCCCATCCTTCTCCATCCAATGTCTCTTTACACCACTGGCATCGTTCGCATCATCTCCGAACCCGAGCGCAGGTACTTTGAGTCCGGTTCCTATATCACCACGTTCTACGGCGGCTCCAATGAGGGCAAGGACAAAGACGGTGAGTGGATCAAGAACGGAATCACCGTCAAAATCTGGAACAAAGGCGGCGACATCATCTGCGGGGAGAAGGCCTTCGTAGGTGCCGGAAGCTCCGTTCTGGTGACCGGCAAGGTCATGGAGGAGCGCTGGACCGACGCCAGCACCGGCCAGCCGCGATCGAAGCACGTCCTGGAGGCCTTCCGCATCGAGCTTCTGCCTCGTGCTGCCGATGACCAGGGACAGGCCCCCGCACGGCCCGCCGCCCCGGCCCCCAGCCCCTTCGGCGACGAACCCGACGATGACGAGATACCTTTCTAGACATGAATAAGCAGTGTCGGGAGTGCGAGCAAGTCCTCCCTTTCTCTGAGTTTTATGCCCACAGCCGAATGGCTGATGGTCGTCTCAACTACTGCAAGCTCTGCGTCAAAAGCAGAATCAGCAGGAAAAGATGGGAAAACATCGAGAAAGAGCGAGAGCGCGATCGGGAGCGGCATCGAGCTTCTTCCAAGCGGCAAAAGCGGTTGCGAGATTTCTCGCGATTGTCACGGCTTGATCAAACCAAGAACAGGGCGTGGCAGATCACAAGCAATGCAATCCGCAATGGAAAACTCATTCGCCCCAATACGTGCTCTCAGTGTGACGCTGCGTGCAAGCCAGAGGCCCATCATCCCGACTATTCAAGGCCACTTGATGTTATCTGGCTATGCAGATCCTGTCACTGCCGACTTCATCGCCTGGAAAGCCTTTTGGTTTCGGAGACCTAGCCATGGCGCGAGTACAGCTTGAGTTGTTCCATTTCCCATCGCAGGCTGTCCCGAAGCCTCCTCGCGCCCCGAGAAAGAAGAGGGCAGCCCGCGATTCTTCCGAACAACTCGACATCATCGATTACCTGAATCGCCAATTCATCATGAACAGCACGCTTGTTCGATCACCACTCTTGCCCTATCAGGGCAGTCCTCCGTTCGTCGCCACCAGCGAAACTTCCAAGGAAGCTGCTTCTTCGGTCAAGGAGACTGCGGGCGCTATTCGGCATAGGGTGTTTCATCACATCATGAAGCAAGGTGTTTTCGGTGCCACCTGCGACGAGGTGGAGGAAGCTCTTGGGCTTCGCCACCAGACCGCAAGCGCTCGATGCCGAGAGCTTGTTCTGCAGGGGCTCCTGCAGAAACGGCAGGATTTCGTCACCGGCAAGACCGTTCGCAGGGCCACTCGATCGGGACGGGCCGCCGATGTTCTTGTCGCTCGCTGCCCGTTCTGATGCCCCGCCACGTCCTTGCCATCGACCCAGGCACCGATCAGTCGGCCTACGTTCACTGGGATTGCGCTGATAAGAAGATTCTTGATCACTCCATTCTCCCCAATCAAGAACTTCTTGACAGACTCCATCACAATGACTGGCCTTTCTGGTTGAACCATCTTGCCATCGAAATGATTGCAAGCTATGGGATGCCTGTTGGCAGGGAGGTGTTTGAAACTTGCCTATGGATCGGTAGATTCATACAAGCCTCTGGTTCACCTAATCCTGGCCTCTACTACAGGAAGGATGTCAAGCTGCATCTCTGTGGCTCTCCCAAGGCCAAGGATGCCAACATTCGCCAGGCCTTGATTGATCTGGTTGGGCCTCAGGGCACAAAGAAAGCCCCTGGTCCCACCTATGGCATCAAGTCGCATTCCTGGGCTGCACTCGCTGTAGCTGTCTACGCAGGACACGTCCTGGAAACCACCAAAGCACCCACCACCTAGCAACCGCTATGAGCCGCGTATTCGTTATTGGAGATACCCACTTCGGCCATGCCGGAATGTGCAGATTCATCAACCCAGACGGCAGCAAAGTGCGCCCATGGGATAACGTTGAGCACATGAATGAGGCGATGATTGCCGCATGGAACAGGGTCGTTACCAAGCGAGACAAAGTGATTCACCTTGGCGACTTTGCCATGAACCGTCGCTACCTTGCCATTGCTGCGTTCCTCAATGGGTACAAAGAACTGGTGATGGGGAATCATGACATCTTCAATGGCAGGGAATATCTCAAGTATTTTGGTGATGTCAAGGGTGCCGTGGTGAGGGATGGCGTGATCATGACGCACCTACCTATCCACCCCGACAGCTTTGGAAAGCGCTATACACACAACGTTCACGGCCACACGCATACATCAGTCGTTCGGCGCTGGCATGGGGGCCCTGACCCGAGATACAAGTGCGTCTGCGTCGAACAGATCGACTACCAGCCTGTCCTCCTCGACTCCCTCTTCGGTTAATCGCCATGGTAACTATCCCCATCAATAAGAGCAGGGAAATCATTTCCGCACTTAACTGCATCGAGATGGAAGAGGACGTGACCATCCTCGGCGCAGTTGAATCCGGGTCAAGGGCCTGGGGCTTCAGTTCGCCAAACAGCGACTGGGATGTTCGCTTTATCTACAGGCGAAGGAAGAACGACTACCTCTCCCTTTCCTACAACCGCACGCACGAGACGATCGAGAAGAAGCTTGCTGGCGATCTTGACGTTTCTGGTTGGGACATTCGCAAGGCTCTGCAGCTTGCGCTCCGCAGCAATCCATCGCTCGCAGAGTGGGCGGTTTCCCCGATCTGCTACCGGGGCAAGGATTTCATGAACAGCATTGTTGGTCTCATTGAAACCAGCTACTCCCTCGATACCCTCGTGCGGGCCTATCGCAGCATGGCTCGCGGCAACTATGTCAAGTACATAAAAGACAGAGAGATCATTTCCTACAAGCGCTACCTTTATGTTCTTCGCCCGCTGCTGATGGAGAGATGGATGCTCTATCACCAGGAAATAGCTCCGATGGAGTTTGATAAGGTTAGGCAAGTTCCGGTCAATGTCCCCGGATTCAAAGAGCAAGTTGATGAACTGATCAGGAGCAAGACCTCTGGAGAGGAAATGGGTAAAGGCCCGCGACTGCCTGTTATCGATGGCTTCATTGAGGCTGCGTTGATTGTCCAGTGCGGCATAAAACCCGTTTCTGCCGAGGCATCGTCATTCCTCCCAACCTATGAAGCCTTCCTTTTTGCACTTCTTGAGGCACCCTGCCCTCCTAGGCTGTGAGCGGCTACATCCCCCTCCCTCCACTCCCCCTGAAGAAATGAATCCCGATCTAACCATTGCTCAAGCCCGCAGGGCCAAGGCAAGACTTGAGCAGGACATTGGCACCTTACTCCGCAGCTTCACTCGGGAGACTGGAGCCCGAGTTGAGGGAATCAACGTCAACTGGATGGAGATCCTGGGCGGCAAGTGTCGGTACACGGTTCACACTGAAATCAAACTCTGATGAGCATCCTCGATCCACGCTTCCGCGTCTCAGTCATCGACTGCAGCCAGTTCCCGCAGCGTGCCTGCTGGGCTGGAATGCACACCGACTATTCCGAAGGCTTTGTCGCTGACGACAAAGACAACTGGCCCGATGAACGTCGAGCCGGCGAAATCTGTGTCAAGCGATTGCTGGCTGGCGAGCGAGGCCACTACGGTCCCCTGGAGCACGCTCAGATCGTCTTCAACGCTGGCTGGTTCCCCCATTCGGTGATGCAACAAGCGCGTACACATCGCGTGGGAGTATCATTCGATGTGCAGTCGATGCGTTATACTGGAGATAGAATCTTCAGGGCAGCCAATGGTGAAGTCGATCTTGAGGAGGTCTTCTACTTGCGTCCAGTCGGTAGCTACAGCGACCGCCAGGGCAAGAAATACGCCTACACTGCTGAGCAGAGGAAGGCCGATCTCGACCTCTGCCTCAACGGGGCCCAGCGCTACGCCGAACTGATTGGTCAGGGGTTCGCCGAGGAGCACGCTCGCGGCATCCTGCCCTTCGACTACCGTCAGCATTTCGTGGTCAGCTTCAGTATGCGGGCGCTGATGCACTTCCTGGATCTCCGATCCAAGATGGATGCTCAGCACGAGATCAGAGACCTCTGCGATCTCATGTTCGTGAAGTTCAAGCTCTGGGCTCCCGAGATCGCCGGATGGTACGAGACCAACCGACTCCATCGCGCCAAGCTGGCCCCCTAGCCATGGCGGTAGTCCTCACCGTTGCCGTATTGCTTGTCGTGATTCACTGCAGCAATCGGCGCGACTGATTTTCCTTCATTCCACCTATCACCCGAAACTCCAATGTCTACCCGAGACAACGACACAACCGCAGGCTGGATTATCTTTGGCACTGTCGTCGTCGTCCTCTGCGCTGGCGTCCTCTGGCTGCTCCCCCAGGTTGGGGCCTACTACTCCCAGGTGGGAGGCCGGGGCGCCCTACTGAAGGCCGAGAGCACCCGCCAGGTGCGCGTGCTGGAGGCTAAGGCCAAGCTGGAGGCTTCCACCCTGGAGGCCGAGGCCGAGGTCCGCCGCGCCGAAGGTAGCGCCAAGGCCATCGCAGCCATCAAGAAGCAGCTTGGCGGGCCTGGCGACTACCTCCGCTGGCTCTACATCCAGGGCCTCCAGGAGAACAGCGCGAGCGGCGGCAGTGGCGAAGAGGGCGGTAGCGGCAGCCACGAGGAAACGATCGTCTATATCCCCACGGACGGACTCGTTCCCCTGCCTATCTCCGAAGCCGGCCGCGTTGCCCGCTGATCGCCATGAACCCAGAGCCACTAACTTGCTCACAGATGTTCTCTATCGTCTCGATCGTTCTTTGGCTTTTCGCCATCCTGGCCGTAGCCGATGTAATCCTCAAGCTGTGGCTCTTGCGGCTAAAGCGTCGAGCCAGCGAGCTTGATGCCGAGATTCGCGAGCTTGATACCGAGATTCGCGAGTTGGCGAAAGAGCGGCTGCGCGCCAAGAACGCAGCCTCTGATGACAGCTACTGGTTCGACCCAGAAGGGCACAGCCACTTCTGTAATTCACCCACTAATTCACCCGATGGCATTGTTCAAGAACGGAATAATCCTTGACCTGGAGCCCGACGAGGTTTTTGTCTTTGGCTCTAACCTGGCCGGTCGCCACGGCAAGGGTGCTGCCAAGCAAGCGGTGAAGTGGGGTGCGCTCTACGGGATCGGTCGCGGGCTCCGGGGGCGGACCTACGCCCTCCCAACGAAGGACGGCAGGCTCCGCACCATGTCCCACGATCTGATCGCCGCAGAGATCAGGGCCTTTGCCCTGTTCGCGGCCAAGAGGTCGGCCCTGCGCTTCTACCTCACGGCCATCGGAACTGGCCTTGCTGGCATTCCTGAGCCCCTGGTACGCCAGTGGGTTGAGTCCTCTGGGATCACCCGGAACGTCATCCCCTGGTGGGAGTGGATGGAGGAAGCCAGTGTCTAATCGAGACCCAAAGGTTTCTGTCGAATACCGCGAAGATCAGTCGATCCTGATCACCGCAGGGCTGCGAACTTCCATCGTCCATTCTGCTCATCTTGTCGATGAACGCATTGCTCAACTTCTTCAGTGGAACTGGGGAATGCCGGCCAACCCGCCCCTTGCTATTCGCGAGATCGAGTTGATTGGCAACATGAGGGAAAGCGCCGACAAATATGGTCTTTGGGCTGAGGTCAAAGAGCATTACGATCGCTGTCGTGCCAGCGGTGATTCTCCGCATGTTGCCGCCTTCCACGCCCTCTACGAATGGGATCTCCTGTGAAACGCTACCACCCCTGGAGGGGAAGGGCCTCGCCTTTTCTCCTTCTCTCAAACTCACCCTCCACCGCATCACCTTTCATGAACGAAGAAATCGCAACCACTTCCACCGAAATCGTGGACCCCAACTCCACCAGGGGGATCTATGAAGAAGCCAGAAGGGAATCGCTGGTAACCACTCGTGATGTTGCCAAGGAGGTCATTCTTCGGCATGTCCAGCGGGTCGAAAACGCTCGGATGGTTCTTCAGGCCGCCGAAGCCGCTTTGGCCGAGGTACTGAAGAAGACTCCCGCCGAGATCGCCATGACGAGGAAGTTCGGGTGAGCTTTGAACTGGTTCTCGGCCGCGCAAACCTTGAGCATGTAAATGGTGGAATGCAGTTGTTTGCTGATGGCAAGAAGCTGGCCCTGGTTTCCGATTACGAAACCTACCTTTTCGACGCCTTTCGGATCACCAACTTCAGTATCACCGACGAAGTTCATTCTTTTCGTGAGCTACCCTTTTGCCATGAGCAAAGCGTATGCACTGGTAGGCGCATCGAGTTCACCGTTGAGTCAGGCGGCAGGCCGACTATCTGCACGGATGAAACCGTTCGGAGCAAGTTCTTGCTTGCCAATGAAATGTCAGTAGAAGACCTACTGGCCCTCGCCTACTCAAAGATCAGTAAAGAACAGGAAAGCTGACCGACAAGGCAGGGTCCAACAGGATCCTGCCCTTTTTGTTGATTGCCGCTCTGGTGCGGTCAGGCCCGCGACCCTAGCCGATGATCCTGTGAAGAGGAACGCAGGATGTTCGCTTCAAAAGCTGCAACATCGTTCATAAAGTGCCAGCGCCACAGAGCCGCTTCTCGATGGCTGCAGAAAAAGGGCTGCCTGCGATACCAGTCCCAGACCGACTTGCTTCCCTTCTTACCGTTACATCGCTGACAGCAGGCAACAAGGTTTTCCCTGACAGTCAAGCCGCCATTGATCTGAGCAACAACGTGATCAAGAGTGGCACCATTGCGAACGCAGTTGCCACAATACGCGCACGCCCAGTTCCAGGCTTCAAGAATAGATCGTCGAAATTGCTTGCGGCATTCACTTTTGTTGACCAGTTCAGTTCCATTGATCCAATGAACCTCAACAGCCACAGACTCAAGTCGGCTTCCCAAGTCTAGGAACACGGCAGATCCATTGCGGCGCAGGGCCCTGCAGGCAGATCGTGGCAAAATCGGAAAGCCTGTTCACGGGGAATGCACACAGGCTTGATCCTTGGTGCATAATGATGAGGCAACGCACCTTTCCAATGCCTCGCCCGGTCAAAGCTCCCGTCGAAGTCGAACTGCTCGGCAACTACAGCCGCAATCTGGAGCACCAGATTTTCCTGCGCGGTTGGACCGTCGATACCCTGGTGACCCGTACCGGCCTGGGTCGTAACACGATCAACCGGATCCGCAAGAACCGCCACAAGCAGATCGATCCCGAAGCTCTCACCAAGCTCTGCGAAGTCTTCAACGTGAGCCCCAACGATCTGCTCCTGCGTCAGGAGGGTGTCGCCTATTCCTGATCTTCTGGTCTGAATCTGTCCGAGGGGGAGAAAGGGGTTGGCCTTGCAACGGGCCAGCCCCTTTCTTGTGTTCGTGATCCCTCAGGGCGTCAAGGGCGCACGGTCAGCATCCAGCCGTTGCCAGGCGAGAAACGCCAGAGGGCAGGACTGCCAACGATCTCCCAGCGCATCCGCCAGTTAGCCCAGGAATAGGCCACGCCGTCGCCGCCGCTGTGGTTGACGTAGCCGCCGTTGATGATGTCAGCCTCCCCATTGGGATCGGAGTGGATCGCGTGCTTCTCGGTGAAGCCGGTGACGACGCTCCAGTGGCCGCTGCCGACAGGGGCGTGCAGGGGGCCCTTGTGGGCCCAGCCGGTGGCCACCGGGAAGCCCGCCACGATCTCGTTCTTCACCAGTTCGGGGGTGCCATTGGTGAGGAAGGTGGCCTTGAGCCCGAGGGCTTCCAGGGCACGCACCTGGGCCTGGGGGTCGGTGGTATCGCCGTAGCGCTGGCGCACGACGTTGTACTCGTCGTCACTGGAGACTCGCCCATGGAAACGAGCAATCGCACCGCAGGACGAACTGAAGCATTCGCGATAACCCGTTCCGCTGCGATTGTCGTTCTGGGATTCATAGGCCACTTTCAGCTTGCGCGAGATGGCGGACATACCGCCAGCCCCAGTCGCCTGTCCCTCGCGGAACATCTTCGTGAACTGGCGCTGCACTTCAAGAGGAGTGTTCTCTTGCAGATACTTCCAAGCCTTCCGCTGATGAAGCAGTCCTCGATCGTGCTCCGCTGCCTGATCGAATCTCGCGATGTCAGCTTGTTGCGCTGTCATTGTGTTGGCGCCAAGAACGTCTTAGCGGTGAAACTGATACCAGTATGCCGATGGATCAGTCCACGCCGGTCACTTCGGTCGCGAGCCGGATTTCCCCGGTCGTTACAAAGTCCGCACTGCCTTGAACAATTCCATCAGCGGCCATATCGATTACGCTGCTCACAACCAGGATCCTGGCCTTGTAGCACAAAGAGCCCCTGATGGGCGAACGATTGTTCATCC
>Ga0315904_10011421_pt1 | contig 11327 bp, 9 predicted proteins | sample LakEriMetagenome_6_FD_203529 | JGI IMG/M metagenome (GOLD analysis project Ga0315904, IMG submission 203529) | Freshwater fungal communities from buoy surface, Lake Erie, Ohio, United States - Buoy 12 MA120 | ecosystem: Environmental > Aquatic > Freshwater > Lake | place: USA: Lake Erie, Ohio... | reverse complement strand
GTGCAGAAAATGGCTGAGCGTGGCAAACTCCCCGGGCGGAAACTCGGGGGCCAATGGCGGTTTGACCGGGCCGAAATTTTTCACTGGTTCGAAGATCGCATCGGCCTATCGGGCGATGTTGAATTGCAAAAGGTCGAGCAGGTTCTGGACTCCGCAGCCAAACAGGCGATTACGGATTCCGTCAGCTTGAACCAATTGCTGGATGAGTCCCTCGTTTGGCTTGATTGCCCGGCTCGCAACAAGAACTCCCTGATCTCGGATTTCTGCCAGCGAATCGCTGACACCGGCCGGCTCTGGCAGCCCGTCGAAATGGCAGCTGCGGTCCGTTCCCGGGAAGAGTTGCATCCGACCGCGATGGAAAATGGAGTGGCCCTGCTGCACCCCCGTCGCCCGCAACCGACGTATTTCGACGAACCATTCGTTGCGATCGCGATAACCCCATCGGGGATCCCCTGCGGCGGCCCGAAAGGCGCCCTGACTGATATTTTTTTCCTGCTTGCCTCCAGCGATGACGCCTTTCACCTGCGGCTGCTGGCGCGGATCAGCCGATTGGTTAATCAGGCGGAATTGTTACAAAAGCTACGCGCTGCCCAATCCCCCGCCGAAGTGTGCGCGACACTGCACGATGCCGATGAACAGTTGAGTTAACTCCAACGAACGTCTCGAGATTGTGACATGAATGAGCCCCAACCCAAGCTTCTCGTTTCTGGCGAGTTCTGGCACCAGGACTTCGCCGACCTGATTAGCCGGGTAGAGGTCCCGACGACGCTGATCCCGGGCGAAAAGCTGGCTCAACTCATTGCCCCAGCCGAGCAGTACTCGGCTGTTCTGATTGCCCAGTCCCGCCGAGGATCGGTCAGCCAGACGTTTATCAATCATGTTCGAAATCTTTTTCCGCATGCACCGATTGCTTTGTTGCTGGGGAGCTGGTGCGAGGGGGAGACGCGGAGCGGCAGCCCCCTGCAGGGCGTATCGCGAATGTATTGGCATGAGTGGAATGGTTCCTACGGGAGCCTCGTGGCGAGACTGCACGCGCACGGCATCCACCTGCCGCATGCCCTCAACCATCGCCGCCCCTCGCAGATTCTCCGGTCGGTGGAATCGCAACCCGGCGGACCGACGCACTCGGCTGGGCCAGCCAACATTCAGCCCTGCGTGGTCGGCGTAAGCGCCCTGACGCTCTGCCAGTACGAAACGCTGGAGGAGCCACTTCGCGCATTGGGGGCGACGCCGGTATGGCTTGAGCAGTCCACTTGGCGAGCTTGCGACCCACAGGAGATCGCAGCGATCTGCCTCGACTCGGATGGGGTTGGCGAATTGCTTTACGGTCGAGTCGAATTGGCTCGGGAGATTGTCCCAACCGCCCCCCTGATTTTGACGCTCAACTTCCCCCGCAAGGAGGAACTGCATGAACTGCGGGCTGAATTGAATGTAAAAGCAGTCGTCTCCAAGCCGTTCGACTTGCACATGCTTTGGCAGGCATTGGAAAAGGTAGGCATCGAACTTCCAGAGCCTGCGCCCACGTTGCTCACGCCCAGCCCAACCCAAACGCCGACCGCGCGCGGCGTTTCCGCTTCGACTGGTGGACTCGCCCCGCAACGCTAGTTTCTCTCCGCGCTCCAGGCTGCGGACCGCAATTCAAGCCGGGCCCCGCCAAGGAATCTTCAGCGCCCGACCGGAAAAAGTGCTGGCCACTTGGGAACTCCCCCAAACAACCGGCCCTGACCGAGCCTCTCTCCGGTCGTGAAGCAGCTCTTTTCGACTACAATCCGGGTTATCCCGCTTACTTTGCCCCGGTCGTTCTGAGAGCGGGCTGTTGTTCTGGCAGATTTTTCGCCAGTCGCCCGCTGACCGCAACCAGTTGATTGACACCGATGGATGAACTCGCCGCCAATCGCGAACTCTGCTCCGCAGCCCTCCGCTGTTGGTACCTCACGGGAGCCACCGCCGTGGGCAAGACGGCCATCAGCCTTCGCCTCGCTGCCGCACTCAATGCGGAAATCATCTCACTCGATTCGATGTCGATTTATCGGGGGATGGACATTGGCACCGCCAAGCCCCCGCTGGAACTCCGGCGGCAAGTTCCGCACCACTTGATTGACATTCGCGACCCGCACGAGACCTTCAGTGTTTCGCAGTATCGGGAACTCGCGCATGCGGCGATGGGGGAGATTCGCGCCCGCGGCAAGGAGGTCCTTTTCGTTGGCGGTTCGGCACTGTATCTCAAGGCGATGCTTCGCGGATTGTTTCAAGGCCCCCCCGCTGATTGGGATTTTCGCCGCGAGGTCGAAGCCGAGGTTGCCCAAACGGGTGATGCGGCCCTGCACGAGCGACTGCGGCAAGTCGACCCCGTTTCCGCTCACCGTCTGCACGTCAACGATCGACGGCGAATCATTCGGGCTTTGGAGGTCTTGCGTTTGACCGGCAGGCCAATCAGTCACTGGCAACTGGAATTCGATTATGCGACCCCGGCGGATCAATGTCGGGTCTTCACGATCCGCCGACCGCGAGCCGAACTCCACGAGCGAATTGCAGCAAGAGTGGAAGGAATGTTTCAGCAAGGCTTGGTCGACGAGGTCAAGCGATTGCTTGAGACCGGGTTGGAATTGAGCCACACTGCCCAGCAAGCCGTCGGGTATTGCGAGGTGCTCGCTTACTTGGCGGGAGCCATGGACCTGCCAACCACCAAGGAGCGGGTTCTGATTCGCACCCGTCGCTTCGCTCGGCATCAGGAGACCTGGTTTCGGGGACTGAGCGAGTGCCGGATTCTTGACCTCTTGCCCGACGAGCGGCCCGAACAGACTGTCGAGCGAATTCTCGAACTCGGCGGTCTCTAGCCAACTTGGGCGGGCGAGTCGTTCTTGCCGGTTGGACTGAGGGTCGGACTATTCACGGCTTTCCCCGGGGCCGCTTCGGCCGCAAAGGCCCGCATTCTCCGCGAACCAGCCTGTTCGATTTGCCTCAAAATTGAGATATTGACCGACTGAGCGTTCCGACCGGTCGAATGTGACTGTTTTCCATTTTTGATGACTTGCACTCAGGAGCCCCCTACTCGTGCTGCGGACACACACTTGCGGCGAACTCACCGCCGCCCATGCTGACCAGACCGTGACCCTCTGTGGTTGGGTTGAAAAAACTCGCGACTTGGGCAAGGGCGGCGTCTTTGTCGATGTCCGGGATCGGTACGGTAAAACGCAACTCGTCGTCCGCCCCCACCTTCAGGAAATGCTTGAGACCGCGAAACAGCTTCGCTCAGAGTTCGTCATTCTCGGGCGGGGCAAGGTGTCGCTTCGCCCGCTGGGCCAGGCAAATGCCAACATGGCGACGGGCGAAGTTGAAATTCTGCTGGATGAGTTGCAAGTCCTCAACGCCTCGAAGGTACCACCGTTTCTTCCCTCCGCCCAGGAAATGCCCAGCGAAGACGCGCGGTTAAAGTACCGCTTCATTGACCTCCGCCGCCCGAAGATGCAGCAGACCCTGGTCCTCCGCAGCCGCATCGTCAAGAAAATCCGCGACTACTTTGAAGAGAACGGCTTCATTGACATCGAGACCCCCATCCTCGGCCGGAGCACCCCGGAAGGCGCCCGCGACTATCTTGTCCCCAGCCGCGTCCACAATGGCCAGTTCTACGCCCTCCCGCAGTCCCCGCAAATCTACAAACAGCTGATGATGATCGCTGGCTACGATCGCTACGTTCAAGTCGCACGCTGCTTTCGCGACGAAGATCTCCGCGCCGATCGCCAACCCGAATTCACGCAGCTCGACATGGAAATGAGCTTTGTCGACGAGGAGGACATCATCGGGATGATCGATGGCCTGATGAAGCGTCTGGCGAGGGAAATCCTCGGGATCGAACTTCCACTTCCCCTGCCGCGGATGTCCTATGACGAGGCGATGAGGCGGTTCGGACACGACGCGCCCGACCTCCGTTTCGGGATGGAACTGATCGATTGCTCCGCTTGGGCGAAAACGGTCGACTTCCGGATTTTCCGAGGCGCCGTCGATGAAGGCAAAGCGATTCGGGCCATCAATGTCCCCAACGCAGCCGAATTGTTCACGCGGAAAAAGATCGACGAACTGACCCTCTTTGTTCAGGAAGACTTCGGACTCAAGGGTCTCGCCTGGCTCAAATGCACCACGGACGGGAAACTCGAAGGCCCCATCGCCAAAAACTTTACTGAGAGCCAACTGGCCGAGCTTGCATCAGCGACGGCGGCAGTCCCCGGCAGCGTGCTGCTCTTCGCAGCGGATGAATATGAACGAGCCGGCAAAGCACTCTACGGATTGCGGCGCAGACTCGGGCTGGAATTGAAACTCTACGATCCGGGCCAAATGCATTTTTCCTGGGTCGTCCGCTTCCCGATGTTCGCCTACGACGCGGAGGAGAATCGCTGGGCTGCAATGCACCACCCATTTACCGCACCGCTGGACAGCGACCTCCCCAAACTCGAGTCCGATCCGGCGGCGGTTCGCGCCAAGGCCTACGACCTCGTGATTAATGGCTACGAAGCCGGCGGCGGAACCATTCGAATTCACGATAACGTGACTCAGCAGAAGGTCTTTCAACTCCTTGGAATGTCACCCGAAGAAGCCGAACATCGTTTTGGATTTCTGCTCGAGGCGCTCCGCTTCGGGGCTCCTCCGCACGGCGGCATTGCCCTCGGCATCGACCGACTGATCATGCTCTTTGCCGGATTGGATAACATTCGCGACTGCGTCACCTTCCCCAAAACGGCCAAAGCAATCGACCTGATGACCGAAGCCCCCAACGTGGTCGATGACCGCCAGCTCCGGGAACTCGGCATCCAAGTCAAACCGAAAAATGGCTGAACAACCCCAGCGGCTCCCTTCAGCTTCCCTGCCTCCTCATGAGTTTTCACCGCGGAAAACAACACTGCGGCAGTCAAACACCGCGGCAGTCAAACACCGCGGCAGTCAAACACCGCGGCAGTCCAACACCGCGGCGGGGGAGCGTTCGGGGGTCGGACACTTACCAGCGTTTGGCCACTTCCCGCTTCATGAAAGCGAGCGAGTCCTTGGCTAACTGCTCCTCGCTCGTAAACATCCGCCGCCAAATTTTGGTGGCCGCCGCGATCTCGGGCAGGGCCAAGCCGAACGCTTCCACGGTTAGCCAGCCGTCGTAGCCAATCTCCTTGAGCGCGTCAAAGTTCTCTGCCCAGCGGATCGCGCCCTGCCCGGGCGTGCTGCGGTCGTTTTCGGAAATGTGCACATGTGCAATCATTTTTCCGCCCGCGCGAATCGCCTCTGAGACGTTCTTCTCTTCGATGTTGGCATGAAACGTGTCGTACATGATGCGGCAATTCGGGTGATCGACCTCCCGGGCGAAACGGGCTGAATCGGCCGTTGCATTCAACAAATACGTTTCAAAACGGTTCAGGTGCTCAATGCAAAGGGTTACACCAGCCGGGCCGGCATGTTCGGCCGATTTCCGAGCTGACTCGACGCCCCACTTCCATTCATCAGCCGTCGGTCCAGCGCCACTGAATTCACCGAGGGCCGAATGAAATGGCCCGACGAGATGCGTTGCCCCCATCGCCTGACAGCAGTCAATCGCTTTGCGATTCCCGTCGACACCTTTTTGCCGTACTGCCGGATCCGGGCTGATCGGATTGTCCGCACCGCCTCGGATCGTCACAGCGGTTCGCCCCAGGCCTAAATCGTCAAACCTCCGACCCCAGGCGGCGTAATCGAGGTCGTAGTTGAAAAGCGGTACCTCGATCCCGTCAAATCCAACCCGCTTGAGCATCTCCAGCACCGGCAGCATCTGCTCATTCAACTCACCAGTCCACAACAACAAGTTCATGCCGAACTTCATGCTCACTCACCTGCCTGCTAAGCTTTGATTCCCGGAAACAAACTGCTGAGCATAATCCCGCGACCGGGCTCCGGCAATCAGGAAAAGACCGGGCAAAAGGTCGGGGCGAAAAGAGAACCATTTCCCTCGCAACAGTTCCCCCCTCCGAATCGCAGCCCAAGGCTCGGATTCGGCTCAGCTTGGGCTGAACTTCGAGGCCGAGACCATCGAACGAACGAACGTTCCCAGCCTGCTGCTGACGGCCTCCAAGTCATTTGGTTCGGCCAGCATCAGTTCGATCACTTTCGATCCGCAAATCACTCCGGCGGCCCCCTCTTTGGCTGCGGCAGCAACTTGTTCGGGGCGACTGATTCCAAAACCGAGCAGCGGTGGGGGCGCGCCGAGTTCCCGCAGCCGCGCGACAATTGCCGCAACGGGACTCCCCGCGGCGACTTCACTCCCGGTCACGCCGGCTCGCGAAAGCAGATAGGTGTATCCAAATCCCCGCTCGGCCAGGAGCTTCATGCGGCGTTCATCAATATTGGGGGGACAGAGGAACACCTGACCGACCCCGGCGCTGCGAGCCTGGTGCAGGAATTCGTCAGATTCATCGAGCGGGACATCGGCAATCAAAACCGAGTCCACACCACTCGCGGCGCAGGCGCTGAAAAATCTCGCCGGACCACGGGCCCAAACCAGATTGGCATACATCAGCAGCCCAATCGGCAATTCCGGATGCCGCTGCCGGATGCGGTCCACCAGCCTCAGGCAATCGTCGGGCGAGACGCCTGCGTCTAGAGCTGCGGCCATTGCCCGCTGGATGGTCGGGCCATCAGCCAGCGGATCCGAGAACGGGATCCCCAACTCCAAAGCATCCGCACCGGAGGCGATCATCGCCTCAATCCAGGCTTCACTTCGAACCAAATCCGGAAATCCCAAGACGGTAAATGGGACAAACGCCACGCGGCCTGCAGTGGTCAGTCCAGCGAACATTCGCTCGTAACGATTCATGGTCGCGGCCCTCCCGGCTCCTGACTGGCTTGTTGCTCCCGCAGATAGCCATCCACAGTAAAAATATCTTTGTCACCGCGGCCCGACAGATTGACCAGCAGTATCTCGCTTCGACTCGGATCGCGTCGCATCCGTTCCAAGGCGTAGGCCACCGCATGCGCTGACTCCAAGGCGGCAATGATCCCCTCACTCCGAGCCAATTCAGCCAGTCCGGCTACCGCGACCTCATCGGTAATCGGCACGTAGTGAGCCCGCCCAATGTCCTGCAAATAAGCATGCTCGGGACCGACACTGGGAAAGTCGAGACCGGCCGAGAGCGAGTGCGACTCTTCGACTTGTCCTGCCCCGTCCTGCATCAGCCGCGATTTCATCCCGAAAAAGATCCCAGGTCTACCGGCTTGGAGTGTGGCTCCATGCTTTCCGGAGTCCAAGCCCAGCCCTCCCGCTTCAACACCAACTAACTCGACGTTGGCATCGGCGACGAAGGCCGTAAACATCCCGATCGCATTCGAACCGCCACCGACGCAGGCAATCACCGCGTCCGGCAAACTCCCCGTCCGAGCCAGAATCTGCCGCCGGGACTCGTCGCCAATCATCCGCTGGAATTCCTTGACCAGCGTAGGATAGGGATGCGGACCCGCCGCGGTCCCGAGCAGGTAATGGGCTCGTTCATAGCTCGCCGACCAATCGCGGAGCGCCTCGTTGCAGGCATCTTTCAGCGTCGCACTGCCACTGCTGACCGGAATCACCGTGGCTCCCAGCAGTTTCATGCGAAAGACATTGGGCGATTGCCGTTCCACGTCTTTCGCGCCCATGTAGACGCGACACTTCAGCCCCAGCAGGGCACAGGCCAACGCGCAGGCCACACCATGCTGCCCCGCTCCCGTTTCAGCAATCACCTCGGTTTTGCCCATCCGCTTGGCCAATAAGCCCTGTCCCAGCACCTGATTCGTCTTGTGGGCCCCGCCGTGAAGCAGGTCTTCACGCTTCAGAAACAGGCGACTGGCGGTCCCCCGAGCCAAGTTGCGGCACTCGGTCAACGGTGTCGGCCGCCCGGCATATTCCTCGAGTAACCTCTGGAACTCGCTGCGAAATGCCGGGTCGGCTTGCGCCTCGATGAAAGCCGTTTCCAACTGTTCGAGCGCAGGGATCAAAATTTCCGGCACAAAGCGGCCGCCGTAGTTTCCAAAGTATGCCGGCAATCGAGTCATTGTGTGCCCTTTTCCTCTTCCAATATCAATTCTCGCACGGCCAAATCCAGGTCGGGTTGCCGCATCAAGGAACTGCCCACCAGATAACCCTGAACATATCGCCGATTACGCTGCAGGTCGGCCCGAGTGGCATATCCCGACTCACTGATGAGCAACGCGTCTCGCGGAGCCAACGGGGCCAGGCGGGCCGTTCGTTCCAAATCGATTTGCAGCGTGTGCAAATCCCGGTTGTTGATCCCGATCAATTTCGCAGACAGCCGCTCGGCCCGCTGCATTTCCTCGACTGTTGCCACTTCGGTCAACACAGCCATCCCCAACTCGGCCGCCAGCCCGGACAACTCGCGCCAGGTTGCATCATCCACCACGCTCAACATCAGCAGGATCGCATCCGCTCCAAACCATCGGCCAAGCCAGACTTGATACGGCTCGATGAAAAAATCCTTGTTCAGTACGGGCTGACCAATCATTCCCCGCACCTCGCGCAAATGTTCCATCCTACCGGAGAAGTGCTGTTCCTCGGTCAACACCGAAACACAAGTCGCATAACTGGCGTAGACCCGGGCAATCGCCGCGAGGTCAAACTGTCCGCGAATCAACCCTTGAGAGGGCGAAGCCTGTTTGCATTCAAAAATATAGGCCGGGTTGGCCTGAGCAATCGCTCCGAGAAAATCCCGGTCACTCCGCACCACCGATCGTTCCAGTTGCCCAAGCGGAAACTCGGCCTTCCAAACCTCAAGCGCTTTTCGCTTGTCGGCGACAATTCGTTCCAAAATGGTACTCATGCGCGCCCCGACGCTATCAACTGACCCAGTTTCGCTCCCGCCAGGCCCGAGCTCAGCACCTGCAGAGCTTGATTTGACCATTGAGATAGGCTGCCCTGACCGCGAAACAGCCAAGCTGCCAACGCGGCGTTCACGGCAATCGCCGAATTTTCCGCGACGCTCCCCTTTCCGGCCAAAATCCGCACCGCTCGTTCATGGCCGGCCTCAGCCGAGTCGATGGTCAACTCCCCAAGCGAATGAGTCTCCAGCCCGAAATCCCCGGGGGAAAGTTCGGCCGCCCGCAATTCGCCCGCCTCCAACAGCCGCACTTGCGTCGGACCGTGCACGGCAACCTCGTCCAACCCGGTGCCATGAACGACAGCCGCCGACCGACAGCCCAACTCGCGAAGCGATTCAGCCATTGGGTCAAGCAACTCGGGATGGGCCACACCAAGCAGCATGGACCGCGGTCGCGCGGGATTCACTAACGGACCGAGCAAATTGAAGATCGTTCGCACGTTGAGCCGCCGCCGCAAATCTCCCGCATGCTTCAGGCCAACGTGGTAATCCGGCGCGAGCAGGAAGCAGAGCCCGACGTCGCGCAATTGCCGCGCCGACCGCTCGGGGTCAGCCCGGAAGTCGACGCCCAGTCGCTGAAGCAGATCAAACGAGCCAGAGATGCTCGTGATCGAACGATTTCCGTGCTTGGCAACCGGCACTCCCATCGCCGCAGTGGTGATCGCAGCTAACGTGGAAATATTCAACGTGTTCATCCCATCCCCACCGGTGCCGACCAAATCGATCGCTTCCACCGGCGCCCCCGGAAAGGAGATTGCAGCCTCCAGCAAGGCCTCAGCCGCGCCCACCAATTCGTCCGTCCGCTCGCCGCGAACCTTGAGTGCCGTCACAATTCCGGCCGCCTGAACCTCATCCAATTCGCCCCGTATCAGCTGCCCAAAGAGTGACTTGATCGCCATGCGGTCAAGCGGCGTGCCGGAGAGCAACCGGGTCATGGTCTCACGATCGAGCGGTGTCATGGCTGGGGATTCCTTGCAACCGGCTTGGCCAAGGCCCAAGCCACCGTTTGATTGAGCAGCTGAATCCCGCGTGGCGTAAGAATCGATTCGGGATGGAACTGAAATCCGCAAACCCGATCCTGCTCGTTGGCAATTCCCATGACGGTTTCGTTCATCCGCGCAGTGACGCGCAAGGTTTCGGGGATCCTCGTCCCCGCCAGCGAATGATATCGCCCCACCTGCAGCGGTTGTGGCAATCCCTGGAACATCCACTCGCCGACATGCTCGATCATCGAGGGCTTGCCGTGAAATACCTGACCGGCACTCCCGACAATTCCTCCGTAATCCTCGATCAGCGCCTGGTGGCCAAGGCAAATTCCAATCATGGGAAACCGACCGCGCGCCAGGCGAATCAGCGCGGGCATGCAGCCCGCCTCGCTCGGATGACCGGGCCCCGGGGAAAGAACCAGCAACGGCTGCTCGACAGCCGCCAATTGCTCGACTACCCAAGCGGCACTGACTTGGTTGCGATAGACCGTGACCTGATGACCGGCCGCGCGAAACTGGTCGACGAGGTTGTAGGTAAAGGAATCGAAATTATCGAGTAACAGGATCTGGCTCATCGAGCGGCTCCTCTTTGCTGGACTGCCGAATCGTCTTCGAGATGGGCCTGTCGAATCGCATTGAGGACCGCTTGTGCCTTGCCCCGGGTTTCGTTGGCCTCTGCTTGTGGTTCCGAGTCGTGCACAACTCCGGCGCCAGCCTGCACGCGTGCTTCCCCACCACGAACCAGGGCCGAGCGAATCACAATGCAAGTCTCAAAGTCACCGCTGCCGTTGAAGTATCCGACAGCCCCACCGTAACTGCCCCGCTTTTTCCCCTCCAGCTGCCGAATCAATTGCATCGCCTGAACCTTGGGAGCGCCGGTCAGCGTCCCCATGTTCATGCAGGCCTGATAGGCATGCAGCCCATCCAAGCCGGCGCGAAGTCGTCCTTTGACGCGACTGACAAGGTGCATCACATGACTGTAGCGGTCGACTCGCAAAAGCTGGGCAACGTGCCGCGTCCCCGGCTCGCAAATTCGGGCCAAGTCGTTTCTCGCCAAGTCAACCAGCATCAAGTGCTCAGCGAGTTCTTTCTGATCCGTCCGCAGCTCGAGTTCAATCCGGCCATCGAGGTCGAGGTCGATCTGCCCATCGGCCCCGAAGCCTCGCGTGCGGGTTCCAGCGATCGGACACAACTCCACCATCCGGTCGGCTGCGGTGAATTTTACTGCCGTTTCCGGAGACGCCCCGAACAGGACGAATTTCTCATCCTGCAGATAAAACATGTAAGGACTGGGATTGGTTTTTCTCAGGCGCCGATAGGCTCGCAGTGGTGCCGGACAGGGGAGGCGAAAACTCCGCGAGGGCACGCACTGAAACACAACTCCGCGAAAGACTTCCTGCTTCAGCCGCTCCACAATCTGACAAAACTGCTCATCGCTCAAGTCGACCGTCGGCTCTCCCGAAAC
>Ga0315904_10011419_pt1 | contig 11329 bp, 7 predicted proteins | sample LakEriMetagenome_6_FD_203529 | JGI IMG/M metagenome (GOLD analysis project Ga0315904, IMG submission 203529) | Freshwater fungal communities from buoy surface, Lake Erie, Ohio, United States - Buoy 12 MA120 | ecosystem: Environmental > Aquatic > Freshwater > Lake | place: USA: Lake Erie, Ohio... | reverse complement strand
TGCGTGGTGACCACGTCGATGGCCGGCTCGTCGAGCGATGCCGCGGGCACGCCGTGGAGCGAGTTGCCGTCGATCACGAGATGGTTGGGATCGAGCCGCTTCACGAAGCCTGCGATTTCTCGGGTCCAGCCGGGCGGCGCGTCGAGTTCGTTGCCCGTCTCCCAGCCGAAGATCGCCCGGTCATCCCGGTAAACCACCCCCGTGATCGTGTTCCGCCGCAGGAGCACGTGCTCGATCGTCTTTTTGAAGTCGCCGATCACTTCGGCGTCGGTCCAGAAGGCCTCGGGGGGATTCCCGCGGAAGGCAGCGTACTGCGGCGCGCCCCCTTGCCATTTCCAGTTGTCGACCAGCGGCACGATCACCCGCACGCCGGCGCGGTTCGCCGCGGCGAGCATGCGATCCATGGCGAGGAACGCCTCCTCGTTGAACTCGCCCGGCCCGGTGACGTGGACGAACGGACCCATGTCGGAGTCGTCGCGTCGCACCGTGATCACGTACGACCGGGCCACCTGGCCACCGATCTCGGCGATCGCTGCGAAGGCGTCATCGAGTTCGAAGGCGTCGGGCCAACGCCACGGCCGGTCGCCTCCCCAGCGAAAAGCATCCTCGACGACGAGCAGATTGGGGATGTTAAAAGAGACGAACCGCACCGTTTCGTCTCCGTCCACGAGCCGCGTGCCCGAGCGGGTGACAAACCGGGTAAATCCGTGCGGCACGGATCCGCCGCTGGCTGCCTTGCTTCTCATCGGCTCGGTGGTCGCCCCTGTGCCGACTCCCGCCATGCCCGCGAGGACCAGGGCGACACGAATCTGCCAGCGGGAAGGCATAAAAAATCTCCCATCAGCCCGAATGCAGCGCCCGCTCGCTGGCCGCCATCTCGGCGACCACGTCGGCAGGGTAGTCCTCGAGCCGGTCGTACCAGGTGAACTTCAGCACCAGCATGCAGGCGGCCGCGAGGCCGAGTGCCCAGACGAGCTGCGGGTAGTCGCGGATCACGAGGTAGATGCCACCCGCCGTCAGTGCCGTCTGCCAGACGATGCCCACCGCCACGTTGAAGAGATCGCGCGGCAGGTCGCGGTTGGCGGACGCTTCCGGATGACGGCGGACCAGGTCCGCGTGGATCGGGCCCCAGAAACCCCAGGGCCGAACCCGTCGATAGAAGACGAGCAGCACCTCGCGGTCATCGGGCGGGGTGGCGAGGCTGCCGAGTACGCTGGCGACCAGCGAGATCGCCAGGATGGCGGGCGAGACCGCGAGATTCTTCTCGAGGCCGAAGACGGTCGACTGCCCCTGGAATGCGATCGTGAAGGCGAGCGCGGCTCCGATGCCCGCCACCATGCCCCAGAAGTAACCCCAGCCGTTGAACCGCCACCAGTGCCACTTGAGCACGTTGGCGGCGATGTAGCCGCCATAGAGGGCGCCCACGATCCAGTTCACGACGTCCTGCAGCTCGTCGAGCAGAAAGCCCACGGCCGTTCCCACCAGCACGACGGCGACCGTCGTGGCGTAGCTCATGAGCACATAGGTGCGGTCGGAGGCGTGCGGGTTGACGTACCGCTTGTAGATGTCGTTGACCACGTAGGCCGGTGCGGCGTTGACCGTCGCGGCGTAGGTGCTCATGAAGGCGGCCAGTAGGGCCGCGAGCAGCAGGCCAAAGAGGCCCACGGGAATGAACTGCCGCATCGTGAGGGGCAGAATCAGGTCGAAGTCCACCCGGTCGCCCATGCCCGCCAGGTCGTCGCGCAGGAAGACCAGCGCCAGCACGGTGAGCCCCGCGATGAGCATGTAGCGGGGAAACAGCAGCACCAGGTTCACGAACCCGCTCATCAGCGCCGCCTCCCTCGGGGAGCGGGCCGAGAGCACCCGCTGCATGTCGTAGTTCGGCGCCGGCCCTGCCATGCTCGAGAGCAGCCCCTTCGCCAGCGCCAGTCCGAAGAAGGCGGCGAAGAACCGCCAGCCGTCGGAGGCGATCCGTGCGTTCGCCGCCGGCAGGATCCCCGACCAGTCGAGCCCCACCTCGCGGGCGAAACCGATCTCGCCCCAGCCTGAGGGCACTGCCGCGGCGAGGGCCTCCGGCGACACCCGCGCCATCGCGATCAGCCCCACGCCGATGCAACCCGCCGTCATTACCACGAACTGAAGCACCTCCGTGAACACCACGCTGTACATGCCCCCCTTGACCACGTAGAGCGTGGTCAGGGCGGTGATCGCCAGCCCGTAGAGATTGGCGTTTGTGGCTGGGTCGGCGGCCAGCTGCCAGGGCAGGAAGGTGGCGGCGAACTTGCCGATCCCGATGAAGCCGTAGGCGAGGAACCCAACCACGTTGATCAGCGCGAACAGCACGACCACGAGATGCGCCGCCTGGGCCCCGCGGGAGGCCCCGAAGCGATGCTCGATCCAGTCGGCACCCGTCACCACCCCCGACCGCCGCATCCAGACCGAAAGATAGGCCATCATCACGATCTGGTTGAACACGGGCCAGAGCCAGGGGATCCACACGCTCTTCAGGCCGTAGACGAACAGCCAGTACACCATCAGCATGGTGCCGCTGATGTCGAACATGCCCGAGGCGTTCGAGACGCCGAGCAGGTACCAGGGAATGCAATTTCCTCCGAGGAAGTAGCTGCGGAGGTTCTTCGACGCGAGCCCTGAGATCCAGAATCCCACGGCCATCGTGCCGAGCACGAAGGCGGCGATGATCGCCGCGTCGAGAGGGTGGAGCGTGATCACCGCCGGAGGCCCTGTCGCGGAGCGGCGACCTTCAGAAGACGACGGAGTGCCGCTTCACGAAATCGATCAGTTCGCCGAGGTGCGCGTAGGCGACACAGGTGCACGTGTCCGCGGCGCCGTAGTAGATCGCCAGGCGGTCGGTCGCCTCGTCGTGGAGCGCGGCACACGGGAAGACCACGTTGGGGACGTGTCCGGAGACTTCGTAGTCGGCCTCCGGCGTCAGCAGGTGCCGGTCGGTGCGGGCGAGCACGCGCCACGGCTCGTCGAGGTCGAGCAGGGCCGCCCCCATGCTGTAGACGAAGCCGTTGCAGGTGTCGATCACGCCGTGATAGATCATCAGCCAGCCTTCGCGGGTCTCGATCGGGATTGGACCGGCGCCGATCTTGGTGCGCTGCCACCATTGTCCGACGTGGTCGCCCCCCTTCCGCATCACGAGGCGGTGCATGCCCCAGTGGACCATGTCCGGGCTGTGACTGAGGTAGATGTCGCCGAACGGGGTGTGGCCGTTGTCGCTCGGGCGGCTGAGCATCACGTAGCGGCCGCCGATGCGCCGCGGAAACAGCACCCCGTTGCGGTTGAACGGCAGAAAGGCGTTTTCCAGCCGCTCGAACGACTCGAAATCAGTGGTGCGGGCGAGGCTGATGGTGGGGCCGTTGTGGCCTCCGCACCACGAGATGTAGTGCACGCCCTCGATGTCTACGACCCGAGGGTCGTAGGCGTAGTCGGACGGATCGGTGTCGTGGTTCGCGAACCGGATAGGTTCCTCGTCGATCTGCCAGGTGATGCCGTCGGCACTCCGGCCCAGGTGAAGTCGGGGAAAACGCGTGGTTTTCTCGAGCCGGAAGACCGCCACGTAGCCCATCCCAAACGGAACAACCGCGCTGTTGTAAATTCCTTGCACGCCGGGCATGGGTTTGCGGCCGATGACCGGATTGCGGTCGTGTCGCCAGACAACTTCACGGCAGCCGCTCGGGCGTTCCTGCCATGGAAAAACTCGGCAAGAAGGTAGCGGCGGCGAGGGCGAGAATGCAGTCGTGGAATGCGGTGCGGAGGCCTTCATGGCACGGAGTCTTCCATGAGACGTGAGCGGACACACAAGAGGGGAAGCGACCGATCAGTTCGACGGGCCACAGCGAACTGGCAAACCACGATCGCGACGGCTTTTTAACCACTTTAACACCGGTTGTCCACCGACGAACGGATTGCCATGGCGAATCCTCCTCCCGGATCATCTCGTTCGGCCGGTCGCCCTGCCAGGCTCCAGGATGTGGCCGCGTTGGCGGGCGTGTCGCTGGGGGCCGCATCGCGAATCCTCCGCGGCGACCATGCCAACTTCAGCGAACTGACCACCGAGCGGGTGATGGCGGCCGCGGCCACACTGGGCTGGCGGCGCAACCTGCTCGTCAGTGGCATGCAGACCGGCCGGACGCGGACGATCGGTGTTGTGATTCCACCGTATGACTCATTCTGGATCGGTGTTTTGGCAGGGATTCACGAGCGCCTCGCCCAGTTCGACTATCTTCCGATCACCGTCTGGCTGGGCGACCTCGAGCACATGCCCCACTTCGAGGCCGACGAGGAGCAGGGGATCCGGCTGATGAACCGGCTGCTGGATCGCCGGGTGGACGGCATGATCCTCTGGCCGCCGTTTGGGCTCGCCTACTACCACCACGCCCGGGAACTCCAGGATCGCACCGTGCCGGTGGTGATGATCGACTATCAATCCGACGAGGAGATGTGCGACGCCGTGACGACCGACGAGGCGGCGGTTACGCGACTCGTGGCGCGCCACCTGACCGAGTTGGGCCACAGGCAGGTCGCCTACATCAGCAGCCGCGAGGTGGAATCGCAGCAGTGGGCGATCGATCGCCGCCGGGGGCTCGAGGATGCGTTCGGCGCCTTCGGCATCCGGCTGCGGGTAACGAAGCTCAACTCGGCGGGTGACAACGCTCGGGAGGTGGCGGCCCGCCTCCTTGCCGGCGGGCCGCGGCCGTCGGCCATCGTGACGGCGACCGACCACGAGGCGATCGGCGTCTACCGAGCCGCGGCCGACGCCGGGTTCCGCATCCCGGAAGATCTGTCGGTCGTCGGGTTCGCGGATCTGGACTTCGCGGCGGGCATGGCCCCCCCGCTGACCACGGTACGCCAGCGAGCGGCGGAAATCGGCGCCCAGGCGGCCGCGATCGTCATTGGCAGGATCGAGTCGCCCGAGGTCGCGAGCGGTTGCCAGTCGGTGCAGGTCGAGGCCGACCTCGTGGTGCGCGGGTCAACCGGACCGTGTCGAACGCCTTGACGGCGACCGCAAAACGTCGGTAAAGTACTTTTCATCGAGGGGAGGATTTCTGCCCTGGCCGTCCGTGTGCGTCCCGTGAGGGCTTTGATGGTGCTCGTTCTGCCAGCTTTTCGTCGGCGCTGCGGTCGCAGGGGGCGTGGTCCCGGGGCGGCATGCCCGGCCGACGCGTCACGCCGCACGCGGCATGGTTTTACCCTTGTCGAGCTGCTCGTCGTGATCGCGATCATCGGCGTGCTGATCGGCCTGCTGCTGCCAGCGGTCCAGGCCGCCCGCGAATCATCGCGGCGGGCGAGTTGCTTCAACAATCTCAAGCAGCTGGGCACGGCGGCCCAGCTCTACCTTGGCACCAAGAAGGCGTTTCCGAGCGCCGGCACGATACTGGCGGATCGCAACTTCGCGCCCGCACCTTCGGCAGGCTATGAACGGGCCGGATGGGTGTTTCAGGTCCTGCCCTACATGGAGCTCACCACGGTACACCGCAAGGCGGTGGAGCAGGGCGGCTTTTCGCTCGGCGTCAACTCCCCGCTCGAAGACTCCGTGGCGACTGTCAAGTGTCCGTCGCGTGTTTCCCGCGTGAGTCGGCCCACCTCGTGGGGCACGGTGTTCCACCTCACTGACTATGCCGGAGTGGCGACCGGCTGGGACTTCGGAAATTACCAGACCAAGGTCGACAGCCCGGCCCAGCGCCAAGCGGAGAACGACGAGTTCGAGAAGTCGTGGCGGGGCATCATTGCGAAGTCCGGGATGGTCTTTACGGGGCGGTCGGGCACGGTCTATTCCCGCCTGCCGCCGGTGACGGTGGCGAAGGTCACCGACGGCCTGTCGAAGACGGTGCTCGTCATGGAGAAATCGGTGTGGGCGAGAGCCCAGCAACCCCCCGCGTTGTGCTGCACCGATTGGCTGCAGTGGGGATACTTCGACTCGCCCGGCTGGGCCGACGCGGCTGGCTACGTCACCGTGCGACTCGTGTTTCCCTCCGCCGACGCCTCTAACTCCTACACGCGTCCGCGGCCCGATTCCGAGCAGCGGCCCACCGATGACACAGCCGAGCGGCAGTTTGGCAGCCCGCATGCGGCGATGGGCGCCGTGTTCGGTGATGGGTCGGTCCGCGGGCTGGCGCTTGATATCGACAGCGATGCCATGTTTCAGGTCGGGTGCCGCAACGACGGCCAGGTGTCTGCGAGCCCGTCACCCTGACCCCGACCAGCGGCCCGCGATGGTCGCTTCCCTGTTCCCGTGGATGGAAACTCGAAAGATGCCCGACGTACCTGAGTCCGAGTCCCCATGGAGCGAGTTGCGGAGTCGTCGATTCATGATCCGGATTGGAGCCGGCGTCATGATCGCCGCTGTGGCTGGATGTGCGGACACGTCAATCAGCCGCCAGGTCGCGGCGATGAATGACAGCCGAATCAAGCAACTCGCCAACCTGTTTCGCTTCTTTCAGGCGACCAATGGGTGGGTTGGCCCGAAGGACGAGGCGACGCTGCGGACATTCGTGGCCTCAGCCCCAGCGAAGAATCTCTCGATGATGGGAGTGGATCCGACGAAGTTCGACGAACTTCTGGTGTCGGACCGCGATGGCAAGCCGTTCCTCGTTCGCTGGGGCGTCATGATCGGACCCCTCGAGGAGCAGGCTGTGGTGTTCGAGCAGGATGGACGCGACGGCAAGCGATTCGTTGCATTCACGGGAGCCCGTGCCGAAGAAGTGGATGCCGATCGCTACGAGAGGCTCTGGAAGGGCGAATCGATCAGCGGAGGCATCGCTCCCGCGCCGCGGTGATGAGGGCGAAGAGTGGCTGGCTGTCTCTCGCGGTCTTTACTCGCCTCTCCCGACTGCCGGCGTGGCCCGACGGCGGCGGTGAACCGCCATGGCACCAGCACTTGCGATCGCGACGCCGAATCCGGCGAGTGAGCCCGGCTCCGGCACCGCCGTGATCTGCACGTTGGACAGCACGAAGCCCGAACCAGAGAGGTTGTCGGAGTTCATCCCGTAGCCGAACTGAAAGTAGGTGCTGTTCTTCTCGACGTAAAATGCGTTGTTGCCGTCGGGCGGGGTCGGATCGACGCCGTTGGTCCAGCCGACGATGGGGAGGCTGATGGTCGAACTGACCAACCCCGTGAGCGGGAAGCTTGACGACCCGAGGATGGGCTGGCTGAACGTCTGGATCCACTTGTCACCTGAGCCGCCGCCGACTCCCTGCTGGAACATGTTTACCTGCAGATAGGTCGGTTGGGACGTCCCCGAGAGGGTCAAGAGCGTCGGATCGAAAGTCACCACGTAGCTGAACGTGCCGCCCGAGACAGCCGCCTGCTTCAAGGCGTTGAACACGTCCCCGCTGCCGCCGGCCTGCAGGATGTTCCATCCCCAGCCTGCCGACGTCTGTACCACTTGAAGGCCGCTGCCGGTGACGGTCTGAGTGCCGGAGGCCATCCAGCCGGGCCGCGAGAAATCTGCCAGCGGCACGGCGGTGGTCTGGGCCAGTGCCGGCAGGCACGAGAGGGCGATCGCACCGCAGAAAACGAAGCGTCGGATCACGGACGACCATTTCATGGCAACTAGTTCCTGCGAAAGAAGAATGGCCGCGATGGCGACCGCACGGGATGGTGTCCGGGCCGCGATGCGCTCGCGTCTCGCTCCACCCTCGCCTGATCGAGGGAGCAAACACCGCGCCAAATCGATCGCCTCCCGCCCCGAAAACTGCGGACGACGCGAATCATCGGGGAAATCATTGAAAGTAGTTGAATAAAGGACTTTGAGGCCCCCTTCTGCCTTCGCAAGGACTGCGAAACGGTTTCGTCGCGATTGGGAAATCAGCCTGTTCGATCACACGGAACGTCGAAACACGCAAACTGTGAGCTTCGTGTTGGACGACGTGTGGCCTCCGGTCATGGGCGGTTGACGGGGGGCGATGACCGGCTGTACAACCAAAGGGGTCTCTGGGGTAAAGTACTTGTATTAAGGGGCGATGCCATGCGGGCGCTGGGAATGAATCTTGGCAGGATCGTTGTGGTCCTCGCAGCGGTACTCACGGTGACCGCCGGTTCGCAGACGTGGGGTCAGTATCTCGTCACGTCCTTCGAGACCCAGGCCGACCTGTTCACTCCGGTGACCGATCCGCCGCCCGCAGGCACGCCGACCGTCGCGCTCTCGTCGCAGTACGGCGTCACGCAAGGCAGCAACAGCATGGAAGTGGTGCCGACGGGCTACACCTGGGAGTGGCTCACGAAGAGCTTCGGCCCGGAGACCTATGCCCAGTGGGTCGGCCACCAGACGCTGGCCTTTGACTACACCCGCGTGACCACGACGGCCGGCAACTATGAACTCGTTGCCTCCATCAACGCCCCTACCACGGGCACGAACGGCTGGAACGAAAAGCAACTCGTCAACTGGGCCTGGACGAACGGCGGACAGAACACCACTCAGACACTCACCTGGGATTACGGCAGCATCCTCGCCACGTCGCCGTCGCCGGGGTCTGGCACATCGGCTGACTTTTGGCAGTTGGGCTTCGTGGCGCGGACCAACCCGACCTACGCACCGCAGTATGGCTATATCGACAACATCCGGTTCATCAACCCGGTCACTCCGCAGGAATACGTCTGGTCGGGCAACGGCTCGACGGCAGGCGGCTCCGGCTATTGGAGCACCGTGTTTCAGGATCCCACCTGGCTCGCCAACGGGCAGGGCAGTGGCGTTGAGTGGGATTCCTACAAGAAGGCCGTGTTTCGCACTGGGGGCGGCACGGTCTCGGTGTCGGGAACGGTTGTGGCCCGCAACGGTATGCAGTTCGACGACTCCGGATTCACGATCGTTTCGGACACGACGCCGGCGTTCGCGGGCAGGATCCAGTTGGCTGGCGCGAGCCCGGCCAGCAACCCGATCTCGGTTGCCTCCGGCGCGACTGCCACAGTGAGCCTGCCACTCGTCGGCTCCAACGGCCTCACGAAGACCGGCGCCGGCACGCTCGTGCTCGATGGCATGAGCACCGTGACCGGTACTGCCGTCGTATCGGGAGGCCGGGTACTCGATTCGGCCGGCCGAGGCCTCGCTGACGCGACGATCGTCGTGGCTCCGGGAGGCACCTATGAAACGCCCGCCGGCGTGGCGGTCGACAGCACCGAACTGCGGCTCGCCGGCGGCACGCTAGCCGTCCAAAAGCTCAACGTGACCACCGGCCTGAATTTGCCGGTGGTGATCAACGACTTCGAGACCGTCGGTGACCTCTACGACCCGACGGCAAGCATGACGAACGTCTCGCTCTCGACAACCACGGGCGTGACGAGCGGCAGCGGTGCGATGGCGATGACCTGGACGCAGGGCAGCGACTATTCGTGGACCTTCAAGACGTACGGGAAGGAGGCGCTCGACGCTTGGAAGGCCCACAAGGTGCTGGCAATCGACGTCACCCAGGTCAACTCCGGCACGGGCGGCGGCAACATCGCCGGCAACCTCGCCTTCAACGGGCCGATGGGCTGGAACCAAACCGGCAACTCGACCTATCCGCGATTCATCGACTACGCGTGGCTCGCCGGCGGCGGCTCCTCGACGACGACCTACTACTGGGACTATTCGGCCATCACGGCCTCGGGCACCGACGAGTGGATGCAGGTGAATCTCGCCGGTGCACTCGGCGGCGCGTGGGGGCCCCAGCAGGTCTACTTCGACAACATGCGCGTGCTCGATCCGGTGCTGCCGGCTGCGGTCGGGATCAGCACGTTCGTCGTCGAGTCGGGGACGCTCGCCGGCACGCCGGATCTCGCGGTCTTCAACGGAGGCCGCATGTCGATGCCGGCCAACCGACAGATGGCGATCGCCGTGAACTCCTTGGCGGTGGCCGAGGCCAACGACGAGCCAGCCGGTGGCGGCCGGATCGACCTCGGGGCCGGACGAATCACCGTCGCGGCAGGCGGTATCACACCGGAGGCGCTCACGGCCGACATCCTGGCCGGCCGGGGTGACGGTTCATGGGTCGGTACCACCGGCATTACGTCGTCGCTGGCAGCGGCGGAGGTGGCCTCGTCGACCCCGCGCGGCGTGGGCTGGTTGGATGAAGGGTCATCTGGCATCACCGTGGCCTACGCGGCGCCCGGCGACACCAATGTCGATCTGCAGGTCGACCTCCTTGACGCGGCCAACTTCTTGGCCGGAGGAAAGTTCGACACAGGAGCGGCGGCGGTCTGGAGCCAGGGAGATTTCGGGTACGACGGGGTCGTGGACATTCTCGATGCCGCCGACTTCTTCGCCACGGGCCTCTACGACGCTGGAACCTACCTGACGCTGCCTGCTGCCGGGGCGGCGGCCGCGATCAATCCGGTGCCCGAACCCGCTGCGTCTGCAGCACTCGCCACCGGCGTCTTGGCTGCCGCGATGCTTGCCCGGCGACGGGCGGCCGGGTGATCACCACGCCCCCGGACGAGGTGTCCAGGGGGCGATTCACGCCGAGAATCAGTCGTCTGCGGGAGCGAATGCGGCCGCCGGTTGACCGGCGCGCCGCCGACCGCGAAAGGTTTGTCGTGCCGCGGCGGGCGCGACGGTCACACGTCGGACCGCACGTCGCCGGCACCGTTCTCGGAAGACGAGTTGCTGGGTTCTTCGCCTCTTTGCGAAGCCCCGGCGCAGCGTAGGCCGACTGCGATCCCGTGCAGCCCCTGTGCGGAATCGCGACTGGTTCTGTCGTCGCGCCGGAAAGCACGTCGGTGCGCCCGCTGGGTGCAACGGATGCCGTCGAGTCTCACCCGATTCGCGGAGGTCTTCCCATGGTTCTCACATCCTCACACAGTCGCCTACGGTTCGCCGTCGCGGCGATCGTCGCGGTCTTCGTCTTCGGTGCACCTGCGTCGGCCTCGGTCATGCTGTCGGGCTCGGGCACCGGCGTGAATCCGATCTCGGCGATGGCGATCTTCACCTTCGGCACCGGCACGGCCGCCGACTATCTCGACGTCGCGCTCATCAACACGTCCACGGTGCCCACGCGGTATCCCAGCGACGTGCTCACGAGCCTCTACTTCGACATCAAGGCCGTGTCGTTGAGCGGCACGATTCGTCCGACCCTGAACTACCTCGGCGCCAGCGGCCAGGTGTTCCAGGTGAAGAGCGGCACCGGCAACGATGTGGCCTACCGGTACACGCCGCCGATCACGTCGGGCACCGCCTTCACCCTGGGGACCGGCACGAGCAATCTCAGGGCGGTGAACAACGGCGACTCCACCTGGCAGTACAAGCCGATGAACTCCGCAGTGGCCCCGAACTACGGCTTCGGCGTGGGCACGGTGGGCAACAGCGGAACCAGCGGGATGGTGTCGCCG
>Ga0315904_10011418_pt1 | contig 11329 bp, 8 predicted proteins | sample LakEriMetagenome_6_FD_203529 | JGI IMG/M metagenome (GOLD analysis project Ga0315904, IMG submission 203529) | Freshwater fungal communities from buoy surface, Lake Erie, Ohio, United States - Buoy 12 MA120 | ecosystem: Environmental > Aquatic > Freshwater > Lake | place: USA: Lake Erie, Ohio... | reverse complement strand
TTCATGGACAGAGAATGGGTGGACCGGCAGCAACTGGAGGCTGCAATGGCCACGGCCAGCAAGCAAGGCGCCGCCCAGGGTGAACGCCGCGCCCTTGATCGCCTCCGGCAGAGCCCCCGTACTAGAAGGTCGGTTGGAATCTGATGTCTACCTTCCCTGCACTCAAGCCATCCAGCCGCAGCTATAGCCCCGGCCAGCTGCCCATCCGCCAATACCGCACCCTCAGCGGTGCTGTCTGGAAGCGGGCCTTCAGCAACACCCGCTCCGGCCATGCAATCAGCCTGGAGTTTGCCAACCTGCCGGATGCCAAGGCTGAGCAGATCGTGGCCCATTACGACAGCATGGGCGGCTCGTTCTATCGCTTCACCCTGCCTGGCGAGGTCTTCGCGGGGATGAGCAGCGGCCTCACCAGCCGGATGCAGGCACCGGCGAATGTGGAGTGGGCCTACGCCTCTGAGCCTCAGCTGCAGTCAGTGCATCCCGGCGTGACCACGGTGAAGGTCGAGCTGATCGGTGAGGTGGCAGCCGCTTGAACATCCAGATCTGCCAGCTGCTGGAACTGAAGATGGCCAAGGGTGCCACGCTGCTGGCCCAGAACTTCTTCGTGAAGCAGAGCTACCTGTTCTTGGGCAAGACCTACCAGTTCGTGCCGTTCCAGATCTCGGGGTCGCTGATGACAATCGGCGGCGACAACGAACAGCTGACGGTGCTGTTCCCCAATGTCGAGCTGGCGCTGACCCTGCTGGAGGGCGGCGATGGTAACCGCAACAGCGAGCTGATCCTGCACAACCTGTGGCTGAACAGTGCGCTGCAGCCCATCCCCGACCCAATCCCTGAGTTCTATGTGGGACAGGGCAGTGCCTTCAGCGAGACCACCATCGAGTGCCGTTTCCGCAGTGCGCTGGATTCAGTTGGTGGGGCTTTCCCTGCGCGGATCATCACAACCGAGAACAGCGGGCTGCTGCCCCTGAACAGTGATGTCGCACTGCAATGACCTGCTGCTGCTGCGCTATGGCTGGGGGCACCGCCCTGGTGATGGCAGCGGGCTGACAGATTGCTTCCAGCTGGTGTGTGAGGTGCGGCGCCGGCTGGGGTTGTTGGACTACGCCCCATCTTTTGAATGGGCGTATGCGGCCTACACTGAGGCCACGCTGCCTCGGGTGCGGTTGATGCGTTGGTTGCTTGAGAATTGCAGCCGCGTCTCCACACCACGACCGGGTGATGTGTTGCTGTGCAGGAGCAATGCTGCCGGCGCCCTTGCGGTGATGAGCGCAGAGGGCGGGATGCTGCACCTGCGCTCTTCAGGCATGGTGGCCCACCTGCCAACCGTGCCCCAGATGATCCCCTCGTTTCACCCCCACCCATGAACCGCAAGCTGCTGCCCTACGAGCGCGGTCTGTGCCAGCAGCTGGGCATCAGCGAAGACGAGTATCTGCTGTTCCTGGCAGCGCAAAAGGACTATTCAATCTCAGAAGCGCAACGGCGTGAAGAGCTACGGGGCGATCCGGTCTCGATCGTTCTGTTTGCCGTTGGCGTGATCTTTCAGGTGGCGTCAGCATTGCTGGCACCCAAACCTGAAACGCCAAAGAAGTCCAACCAGATCCAGCGGCGAGACAAGAGCTACGCCCCGCGTTATGGCTTCAACGGAACGCAGGAGCTGGCCCGCTACGGCGACCCGATCAATCTGGTCTACTGCAACGAGGCCATCAACCCCAAGGGCGCGGTGCGGGTGAACACCTCGCTGCTGTGGTCATCGGTGGAGAGCACCGGCACTGGCCAGTACATGCAGCTGCTGCTGTTGGTGGGCGCGGCGAACATCAAGCGGCTGGACTATGGCAAGACCGCATTTGGGCAGGTGCCAGCGCGGCAGTTCTCCGCGTCTAACACTTGGATGTACTACACCCCCCAGCAGGGGCCGGTGCCGTACACCAGCAAGGTATGGGGTGATGCCCGCGATCCGTCGATGGAGTTTGGCGCCACCTTGACTCACATGGTGCAGGGCATGGCGGGCAACCCACGGGAGGGCTACTCGCAGGCTTACACCCCGACGACATCAAAGGATCTGGGTGTCTATGCGCCGATCCCCATCAATGTGGATGTGATCGAGCGGGACGAGAACGGCAAGATCCGCGATGCGAACAACGGCATCCACATCGCTGCTGGATTCAAGAACACCTACAACGTGGGCGATCGGTTCACGCTGCACTTCGATCAGGTTGACCGCGTTCAGTCGGAAGACTCCTGGGCGGTGGCCCGTGAGGCGGCCAAGGACCTGCGGCTGCAGCTGGTCAACAACATCGACCGTGGTGCCATCTACCGGCTGGGAAGCGCTGAGTTCAAAGTGCGGAAGGTCGATGAGGACCTCTCCCTCAATGACAGCAAGTTAACGGCCAACTTTGAATGCACGGAGGAGGGCTATGGCCCCACCTGCGGCTATGACCGCACCAAGGCGCGGAAGTTCAAGGCTGAAGACAAGGAGCCTTATAACAGCGCGCTGAGCACCCTGAGCGCACCGGTCAAGGATGCGGTGCCTGCGCTGACGATCAATGAGGTCACAGCGACCGGGTTGATCGACTCGGCCAAGGCGCAATCACATAAGTATTGGATCGGCTTCACGCAGCGGCAGGTGACTGACCGGGCACAGAAGAGCACGGTCTATACGCAGGACTTCACGATCCCCAAGCTCGGCGGGGCAGGCGGGGGCGACGGGCTGAATCGCGCCTACCTGTTCACTGGCACCGAGGTGATCCGCTGGACCAATGATCTGGATCTGGCCTCCAGTCTTACCTTCCCGCGTGGTGGCTCGATCGCCTACACCGAGCTGCTGCTGGAGCTGTTCTTGGCAGATAAGCCCAAGCTCAATACCAAGGCGCTGCGGGCTGAGTATCGCAGCGACATCAAGAAGCTGCGCCGCATCAGGGACCGCATCAAGGCGGGCAGTGCCAGGAAGCAGATTAGGGCTTACATCATCGCCACAGACGGAACAGCAGCAAGCCTGCGCAGCCGGATCAAGTATCTCAATGAACTGATCAGCAACGACCTGCAAGAGCTGAATGACCTCTGGCGTGCAGAAGCCAAGAGGCAAAGCTACGCCGTGAGTCTGACAGCCCAGATCGCTGCCAAGCGTGAAGTGATCGAGAGCTATGCCGACAATGAAGAGGGCGGCAGGGTGGCCAAGAAGGTCAAGCGCCTGGAGAACGACATTGAGGCTCTGCGCGACAGCCGGCGTGACTACATCCTTGACTACATGGGGCAGAAACGCCGAGAGAACAAGCGCACGCCTGCTCAGCTAAGGGCATGGCGTGATGAGAAGAGCGACAAGCGTGAAGAGCTGAACGAGTACATCAACAACAAGATGGATGACACCCGCGAAGAGCTGCTTCGCCTGACGCGGGAATCACAGTCGTCATTCACCTTGCCTGGTATCAGCAGTGAGCGCTTTGCTTGCGGCGTTGAATGCCTTGAGGACAAGATCGACAACCTGCGCGGTGAGTGGACAACTGATCAGGCCGGCGTCGCTGCTGTCAAGGACAGGCTGCGGGCCCTGATCGCCGAGAAGCAGAAGGCCCTCCAGTGGGTGAAATATGTCGTCAAGAACTGGGAGACGCTAATTCGTGACCTGGATGACAGCTTCTACTGCAAGGCGATCGTGAAGTCCGCCAGGGCGGTGTACCAGACGGTGACTGCCTGCAATCAAGTGCGCTTCAACTTCCGCGTGCGCCTGTTCCGCCGCATCAGCGGCAGGCAGAAGACCTACGGCGAATATGACGCCCCGGATGGCTACAAGCTGAGCGACAACGGCCTGGAGCGCCGCACCATGTTTTTCTACATGCTGGTGCGCCGTAGCGGTGAAACCGCCTGGGAGAAGGTGCCCCGGCTGTTTGCTGTCGAGCGCGGCAACGATGCTGACCACTACATCAGCCTGATGTTCGCCTCAGCTGACAAGGCCAAGCGTGAGTTCCGCTTCATCCCGGTCGTGGATCCACCGGCTGAGGTCAAGGAGTCAGGCTTCGACGGCTACGCCTACATCCACAACGCCGGCAATGTGAAAACGATCAGCGCGGCAGGTGGCACCGTCAGCTTCTACGGCAAGCACATCGACCTGGCCTTCAACAACTTCCCGGACCTGCGGGAGCGCGGCCCGCTCTATACCAACGAGTGGGACATGTTCTCGATCCACTCAGATACGCAGGTGCAGGCCAGCTATGACAGCGGGCCTGAGGCATCACTGGTGAATGTCACCGAGCAGTCCTATTGCGCCTTGGACGAGCACAAGTACAAGGACATGAGCCTGCTGGCGTTCCACACCTACGCCAGCAACGGCATCGAGGACCTGCGCAGCATCTCGGCCTATGTGCTGGAGGGGAAGGCGTCGTGGAAGGTCAAGGAAGACGGCAGCGGCCCGGTGCAGAGCGGTGATGGCACCTGCTATGCGCCTGACATCTTTGCCGACACGGTGCTGGATGGCACCAACGGCATCAAGTCGTTTGCCAATGCCAACGCTGTGGATTGGCAGCAGCTGGGGCTGGCCAAGCGGTTCTGCATCAACAACGGCCTGGGCTGCCAGATGTTCATGGATGGGGTGTTTGCTGACCGGCGCGGGTGGCGTGAGTTCTGGGCTGAGGCGGCGCCTTACAGCCTGCTGGAGTTTGCCCGCATCAATGGCAAGGAGACGCTGGTGCCTGCGTTGCCGGTGACAGCAGACGGCAGGGCCACCACCGCGCTGACGATTTCGGCGCTGTTCAACGAGAGCAACATCCTGGAGGACTCCTACAAGGAGGAGTATCTGGACTACGGCGACAACACCAAGGACATCGTGGTGACGGCGATCTACCGGGAGATCACGGACGACGAGGTGTTTGCCCGCAACACCAGCGTCACGCTGGCCTTGGCTGACACGGACATGAACGACGCGGTGTGGCAGACCTTCGACCTGTCGGACTGGGTGAGCCAGCGGCAGCAGGCGGTGCTCTACGGGCGGATGCTGTGCCAACAGCGCCGGCATGTGGCCCGCAGCGTTGAGTTCCGCACGGTGCCCACCGACAGCCCCGTGCAACCTGGCAGCTACATCTTTGTGGACATCGGCCTGAAGCACTGGGATTCAGTGCGCACCGGTGTGGTGCAGGAGGGCGGGGTGCTGGACATGCCGCTGACGGTTGGCGTGGCTGATGGCACCTACACGGTGATGACCTACAACTCGACCAGCGACCCGCAGGTGCATGGCGGGGTTGTGATCAGCGATGGGGTCGCCACTGGGCTGAATGCTGCACCCGGCAGCCTGTTTGTGCTGGGCAACAGCAGCGACGCCAAGCGGGTGTTTCGCGTCATCGATGTCTCGATGAACGAGGAAGCCGAGATCACGGTGCGGGCCATGGAGCATCCCTGCGTAATCAATGGTGGCACCGCCACCAGCCTGGTAGCAGACCTGAGCGACGGGTTGTTCAAGGAGATCGGCGTAGACTGCAGTTGAGGCAGGCGCCATGAGCTATTTCAGCGGACGACACGGGAGCTTGCGCTACCTGGGCAAACCAGTCGCCAAGGTGAGCAACTGGTCGTTGGACGTCTCGGTCGAGCTGCTGGAAACCACCACGGTGGATGACTACGCTCCCACCTACCGGCCAGGGCGCAAAAACGCCTCGGGCAGTGCCACGGTGCTGTACTACCGCCCCGACATCTACGGGCAACCTGAGAAGACCTCCTTCGTCGGGCTGGTGCAGCGTGTCGCTCGTCGCGGTGCGCTTGACAGCAATGACCGCGTCCGTTTGGAACTCGCCCTGGGCAGCAATGCCGAGGATGTGCTGCAGCTTGACGCCTTCATCACCCGCGTCAGCCTGGGGGCATCCTCGGGTGAGATCAGCTCTGTGCAGCTGGATTTCACGATGGACGGCGATCTCGTGCGGGGCGTGGGCTGATGTTCGTCACGGGTGACCACGGCTGCGTCCAGCTGAGACGGCGCTCGGGCCTGACGATGACCAGCAGCGTCCGGCCAGAGGACATCAACGAACTGATCAACCGATTCAGTTTTGTTGGCGCAGAGCAGAACCTGATCCAGGGCGACCGCATCGAGATCAGCACCACTGACCCCAGAGGGCTGGTGTTTCTGGACCCCAGCTGGTGGGAGGACGGGACGGTGCATCGCAACGCCACCTTGTTCACGCATGTCAATGCAGTGGGCGGGATCCGGCCCTACCGCTCGTTCACGGAAGCTCTGAACAACGACGAGCAATCAGCTGGCAAGGTCATCAGCTTTGCAGGGGCGCCGATCCCCGTGACGATCGACATCCGCGACACGGGCTACCACCCACTGGGGGGAGTGACGCGATTCACCTTCAACACGGATCGCGCGGCGGTGGAGACCACCAGCCTGGGCGACCTGTTCACGGAGCAGTACAGCGCGGGGAACATCACCGGCAGCGGCACGATCGACTGCTTGTTCGAGGCCAAGTATCAGCGCTGCACTGGCGGCAAGGGCGCTGGCGAAACTGAGCTGAGCATGTTGCTGCCGCAGATCATCCTGCGTACAGAGCTGGGCGGGCAGTTCGACGCCATCCTCCAGCTGCTGGACGAGGGTGACGGCAAGCCGGTGTTTTACGAGATCACGGCTATCACCACGCGCACCGGCGTGACGGTGGCGCCAGGCGGAATGATCGAGGTGGCAATGGACTTCGTGACCACCGGCGAGTTTGCGCTGCGAGTGGGCGAGCCAGCTGGCTACCTGCTCAAAGAGGACTACGACCGCATCAGGAAGGAGCAGGATCTTGACTTCCTGCTGACAGAGCCCACCGATTAACCTGAGGGCAGCTCAGTTGTCAGTAGGTAGCCGTGGCGGATTCCAGGATCTCGGCGTTGACACGTCTGCCGGAAGCCGCTGTCTCACCGACTGACCTACTGCCGATTGCAGACTTATCGGCATCCGAGACCAAGGCGATCACCGCCAAGGATCTGCTGGAGGGGGTGGTCATCAATATGGATGCCGGTTCAATCCCGGCGTCAAAGATTGACTTTGCGGCAGGTCTGCCCAGCAACTCGCTGCAGATCAGTAAGGGTGATGTGGTGCTGGGGCGCACCACCGGTGCGGGACTGGCTGAGGAGATCGCCTGTACTGCGGCTGGCCGCGCCCTGCTGGCGGGCGTGGATGCTGCGGCGCAGCGGACTGCGATGGGGCTTGGCACCCTTGCCGCTCGTAGCGGTAGCTGGGTGGATGGCTCCAGCTTCAGCGGCACCAGCAGCGGCACGAACACCGGCGACCAGACGATCACGCTGACCGGTCCTGTAACGGGGTCTGGCAAAGGCACGTTTGCCACGGTGATTGCAGCAGGTGCGATCGGCACCGTTCAGCTGGGCAGTCTGGTGGTTACCACGGACAAGCTGGCCGAGAAGGGCGTGGCCGCGGCAAAGGTGGCGGATAACTCAGTTGTCGTGGTGTCGAGCGCAGCTCCAGCTGGAGCTGGTTCCTTCATTGGGCAAGGCGCGTTCAGCTCTGCCACTGGGGTTGCGTACACCTACACCGGCAGCGCATGGGTGCAGCACGCGGGAGTGCAGGGAATCACCATTACCGAGTCGAACACTCCGCTGAGTTTCAGCGTGAGTGGCACGACCTCCACGGTGGTCGATGTCAGCCTGGATAACCAGGCAACAGGTACGGTTTGGGCAGGCCCGGATAGTGCGGCCGCTGGCGTGCCGACGTTTCGGCGTCTTGTTGGGACTGATCTTCCTGGTGCGACAGCTGGCGTTCGTGGCGCTGTCAAACCTGACGCCAGTTTCACTGTTGACGGCAACGCACAGCTCAGCCTGAACACCGCCACGTCAAGTGTGATGGGCGGCGTGAAGGTCGCTGGCCCTGATTTGCAGGTTGATGCGACCGGTCAGTTAAAGCACGTTGCCAGCACGCTGGCGGCCGGCGACTACACAAAGGTCACCACCGACGCCAATGGCCACGTCATCGGCGGGCAGACTCAAATCGGCAACGCTGATATTGCCAACCTCGATGCGGGCAAGTTAACGCAGGGCATTTTGCCCGCTGCGCGAATTGACAATAACTCCATTGCCAAGGAGAAGCTTGCCAATTACGCCACCACCATCATCCAGGAAACAGACCCTGGCCCTGGCAGCTACATCGGACAATTCTGGTATCGGGAGTCTGACGCGCAGCTGCGCACTTGGTCAGCTAATAGCTGGATTCCGGTTGGCTTTGGTCGCCTTAGCCAAGAAAACTTGCGCTTCTGCGGCACGTTTAACGCTGCCACCGGCCAGGTCACACAAGTCACCACATTTGGGACTACAGCAGGTCTGACAGCGGGTGCTGCCATCCCGGCAGCGACCGAACAGCTGACCGGCGTGTACTTGGTGGCGACCACACCTGGCACCTACAACACAGAGGTGTACGACAACGGCGACTGGGTGCTGTGCATCGGCACTCAGTGGATTCGCGTTGACACCTTGGCGAGCGCCGGCGGGGGCTCCACGATCAACTTGGGTGACCTGCTCAACGTCACGCTGACTACGCCCCAGAGTGGGGACTCGCTGATCTTTGACGCTTCTACCAATACCTGGAAGAACCGAACCACCCACGGCGTCAAGATCACGCTGATTGAGGCGTTTGATGGTGTGCGCACCAGCTTTACCACTAGCCGTCAGGTGGTCAGCGAGAACAACCTGCTGGTCAGCGTCGGGGGCGTCATCCAAGAGCCCGGCGTGGATTTCACCGCACCACCCGGCGGTAACACGATCAACTTCTTGGCACCACCGCCGTCTGGCAGCGATCACTGGGTTTTGCAAGAGGCCGCAGTTGACGGTGGCGGCGGTGGCGGTGGTGGTGGCACCGTATTGCTGCCTGGCACGGCAGCTGAAGAGTATTTGAAGTGGAATCCCACGCTTAATGCGTGGCGACCATCAGACACCCTGGATGGGGGAGGGTATTGATCATGACGCTGACTAAAGCCGCTTTACTTCAGCCTCAGGGTTTAACGACAACAGAGCGCAACCTGCTCACGTTGGCTGGCGCCGATACCGGCCGCCTGATTTACAACGAGACCACTAAAGGTCTTGAGCAATGGGATGGCGCCGCTTGGGTGCCCGTGCTTAACGCCGGCAGTGCTTTGAGTGCCGCGAAGCTAACGGGGCAAATCCCAGGCAGCATGTTGACTGGGCAGGTGCAAGGAAGTCTGCTGACCGGCACTGTCCAAGGAAGTTTGCTGGTTGGCACAGTCAGCGGAGCCTTGCTGACCGGCACGGTGCAAGGCAACTTGCTGACCGGCACGGTGCAAGGCAGCCTGCTAGCAGGGGCCGTACAAAGCAACTTACTTACGGGTGATATTGACGGCGGAGTTTATTGAGGCGGATGCGACTTAACTAGGCTGTAGGAAGCGCGGTACGCGCCTGCACCTGCAGCCCTGGAGGGTCGTCCAATGTCCGTCAAGATCAAGCTGAAGCACTCTTCAGTTGCTAATAAGGCGCCGCAGCCTAGTGACCTTGATAACGGCGAGTTAGCGCTTAATACGAACGCTGCTAGCCCTGCGGCGTATATCAAGGACAGCGCCGGCAACATTGTGAAGCTGGCAGGTGCGGGAGCTATTGGCGGCACCGCGGCTACTGAGACGGCGGCCGGCATTGTTGAGCTGGCAACTGCGGCTGAGACTGACGCGGGAACCGATAACACCCGTGCGGTGCATCCTGCTGGTCTCAAGGCAGCGCTTGATGCTCACCTGACTCCTGGCACCAGCACTCCGCCAGCAGCGCCAACTGTCGGAGCTACTTATATCAATACTGCTGTGACTCCGGCAGTGCTCAATGTTTGGAGCGGCACTGCGTGGGTGCCACAGGTGGGTACTGCAACGACTGCTGGCACTGCACCGGCAGCACCTGCGACGGGTCAAGTCTGGGTGGATACCAGCGGCGCATCGCCTATCAACAAAGTTTGGGATGGCACCACTTGGGTGGTGATGACGGTTGATACAGGGACGCAGGCAAAGCTTGACGCGCAGGTGGCCAGTATTTGGAATCGCACCGGCACGACCCTGTCGCCTGCGACGACTGGCGATCTTGTGACACCGGCAGTCCTTCCTGCTGCTACTGCGTCGGTGCAAGGGGCCGTGCAGCTGGCTGATGCGGGTGCAATCACAGCGGGCACAGCCGGGCGTGTTGTTGATGCCGCGCAGCTGAAGGCCGCTGTAGCGGTTGAGAACCTGTGGGACCGCACAGGCACAGTAGTGTCTCCGGCTAATGCTGGCGATGTAGTCAACATCTCGGCGGGGACGGCTGCACTGCCTGGTCTGACGCCAGTTGGTGACCTGAACACGGGCTTGTACTCCGCAGGGGCTGATCAGATCGGCATTGCCACGGGCGGGGTGGGCAGGCTGCTGGCTGACGCAACAGGCGGCATCACGATCCCTGCGCTGAAGAGTGCTTCTATCGCCAACGTTGCTGTTGACATCAACGGCAAGCTGATTCGTCAGGCACTCCCCTTTGCGTGGGATGCGAACGACGACAGCTACATCCGTGTGCCGGTTGCTGACCGCAGCATCCTTGTGCAGGCACGGATGAAGCGCTGCCTGGTCACTGATGCAGGTGTCGTCGCTTACCTGGATGCTGATGACAGCACCAAACTGGCCGGGGACTGGGTGCGCCTGGTTGAGACCACGGAGCTGGACACGCCCTACACCGGGACGCACCAGGCCGAGCAGGCGAACACTGAACTCAGAGCAATGGCACCAGCCTGGGCCGCCGGCACCTTCACCAAGGGTGCGATGGCGACCAGCGGTGGCTTTGTGTGGGAGTGCGTAGCTGCAACGACAACTCAGGCGCCAGCAGCTGGCACAGCAGCAGCAACGCTGAGCGGCACAGCAGGGCAGGTGATGGTTGAGATCCCGCTATTCAGCGTCAAGCATCAGACTGAGCGCAACGGCACCTACAAGCGGCATGAGTTTGCCGTGGTTCCTGGTGTTCAAACGACTGGTGGCTTTGCTGTCCACCCTGCGTTCATCAAGCCGGATGGCAGCTACCGCAACTTCATCTATATCGGCGCCTACCAGGGCACTGGCACCAACGGCAACGGTTCTGCCAGTGGGGTGAATAACACCGTCAACATGACAAGGGCTGCTTGCCGTGCCGCTTGCGCTGGTCGCGGTGCTGGCTGGCATCAGCTTGGCTACTGGGAGAACAACGCTCTGCAATGGCTGCTGATCACTGAGTACCAAGACGTGAATAGCCAACGGGTGCTTGGCAATGGCGTAATGAGTGGAGCTGTCTATGTGGTGCCTACAGGCTTGAGCAATGCACGTGGCAACCGCAGCGCCAATGCCTATACGGCTGCAGGGGCAAACAGTGACTA
>Ga0315904_10011417_pt1 | contig 11330 bp, 15 predicted proteins | sample LakEriMetagenome_6_FD_203529 | JGI IMG/M metagenome (GOLD analysis project Ga0315904, IMG submission 203529) | Freshwater fungal communities from buoy surface, Lake Erie, Ohio, United States - Buoy 12 MA120 | ecosystem: Environmental > Aquatic > Freshwater > Lake | place: USA: Lake Erie, Ohio... | reverse complement strand
CTTCCCCTCCTTTTTTCCCATTGCCCGATTGCCATGAGCCTCGAAGACAAAATCAAAGCCACCGCCAAGCAAGCGGAGGGTCGCTTGCAATCCGCGGCCGGCGACATCACCGGTGACAAGCAGATGAAGGCGGAGGGAGAAACCAAACAAGTTCAGGCCCATCTCATGGACGCCGCCGGCAACCTGAAGGACAAGGTTCAGCAAGCCGCCTCATCCGTCGGTGAGGCCATCGAAGGCCTCACCGGGAAACACGACTGATCGCGCCATAAGGAGCCTGATTCATCAGGCTCCTTTCTCCCCGACCTTCACGGACCAATCGTCAACCAGTAGTAGCCGATGAGTGGAGATCAAAGCCAGCGCTGATAGCCAACAGGCTCGTATTTCGCAAAGACGATCCGCCATCCTCGACTCACCAGGCCGCCAAGCTTCTCCAGAAAGTCGTTGGTGTCGCCACTAGCGATCCAATTTGCCTTGAGCAGGGGCAGCTGCTCGCTCATTAGGTCCAGTGGCATCTCCACCAACAGCAGGCTGTTCTCCCCAGCGGCCCGTTGGATGGGCCCCTCGTCACTGCGCTGCCACAAGCGGAGCAACAGCTCCAAGGCCAGCGTGCGTCCATCCTCCCCAGGGTCCGCCGCCTCTGTGGCAGAGGCGGGCTGAGATCGTCCGGAGAGAGGCAAAGCGCGCTGACCGCCAATCTCCAGCAGGGCGAGGGCCACCAGATAGGGAGCATCAACCATCAGGGATCCTTGCAAACCCATCCACCATGCCCAAGATCAACACTGATCGCAATGCACTGCCGACTGGATCGAGCAGGTTGAGGGTTAAATTCTGCGGGCCATTCCAAAACCCATCCCTCTCGAGACCATGGCCACAATTCAAGAACAGCTCCAGTGCTACCGCCTGGAACTTGCCAATGCCGAGCAGAAAGGGGATCAGGCCGTTGCCCGCAAGCTTGTACAGCGCATCCAGGAACTGGAGGCGTATCAACAACGGCATCCCGATGCAGCAGAAGCCCCTTCCCCACTGGAGGTGTTCTGTGATCTCAATCCCTCCAATATCAACTGTCGGGTCTACGACGACTGAGCTGTCCCCAAATGGGGGCAGCGCCCAAGCCGACCCATGCCTGACCATACCGCCAGCGCCCAAGTCACCCTTCATGGCTCAGGCAACATTCACCACCACGCTCACGATCGGCGAATTGGAAGCCAGCTACTCGCTCTACTGCAAAGCTCTGCGCATCTTGATTCGCGAAGGAAACAACATGGACACGATTAAGCGCAGCGTCTGCTGGCATCGGTTAACAGCGTTGCACCACAGCCTCCCGAGGCAGTACAAAGATCCCAGCCAGCTTTACTTCCTCCTCAAACGCGAGATTGAGGCGTGAAGCATGTTCTTGCCATCATCCTTGGCGGAGGTGCGGGCACCCGGCTGCAACCCCTCACCACCAGCCGAGCCAAGCCGGCGGTGCCCCTCGGCGGCAAATACCGCCTGATCGACATCCCGGTGAGCAACTGCATCAACTCGGGGATCGAGAAGATCTACGTGCTCACCCAATTCAACAGTCAGTCGCTCAATCGCCACCTCAGCCTCACCTACAACCTCTCCAGTGGCTTCGGCGGCGGATTCGTGGAGGTCTTAGCCGCCCAGCAAACCCCCGACAGCCCGAGTTGGTTTGAGGGCACCGCAGATGCGGTGCGGCAAAACAAGGAGCTCTTCGAGAGCTGGGATGTGGATCAAGTGCTGATCCTCTCCGGCGATCAGCTCTACCGCATGGATTACGGCGCCTTTGTCGCGGCTCATCGCGCCCGCGGGGCAGCTCTCACTGTGGCAGCGCTGCCAGTGGATCCGCAGGCTGCTCTGGGTTTTGGCCTGATGCGCGCCGATGGGGAAGGTCGCATCCGGGAGTTCCGGGAAAAGCCGAGTGGAGCGGCGCTGGAAGCCATGCGGGTAGATACAGCAACCCTTGGCCTCTCCCCTGAGGATGCCGCTCGCCGGCCATACCTCGCTTCGATGGGCATCTACGTGTTCGAGCGGAAGCTGTTGTTTGATCTGCTAAGCAGCCACCCCCAGGCGACCGACTTCGGCAAGGAGATCATTCCCGCGGCCCTGGCGGCAGGGCACAACCTGCAAAGCCACATCTTCCAGGGGTACTGGGAAGACATCGGCACGGTGAAATCCTTCTATGAGGCCAATTTAGCCCTGGCAGATGAGGAGCCGCCCTTCTCCTTCTTCGATGAACAGGCACCGATTTACACCCGTCCGCGCTATCTGCCTCCCAGCCTGGTGTGGGATTCGCACCTGACGCGGACGGTGCTGAGCGAAGGCTGTCTGCTGCAGAGATGCAAGGTTGATCACTGCGTTCTTGGGCTCCGGCTACGGGTGGAGGAGGGAGCCGTGCTGCAAGGCACCTTGGCCATGGGAGCCGACAGCACTGAGTCTGAGGCGGATCGGCAGAAGCTGCTGGCCATGGGAGGCGTGCCACTCGGTATCGGAGCCCAATCGGTGATCCAGCGGGCAATCCTCGACAAGAACGTGCGCATCGGCTCCAACGTGAAGGTGATCAACAAGGATCGCGTGCAGGAGGCGGATCGCAGTGCGTTGGGTTTCACCATCCGCAGCGGCATCGTGGTGATCGAGAAGAATGCCACGATCGCCGATGGCACCGTGATCTAAGTGGCGATCACATGCCACCAGGCAAGAAAACCTCCCCATATGGGGACTGGGCTTTCCACCCCAGCCAACCAATGCTGGGCATTGTTTTTCAAACAGACTCCATGGCCTCCTACAAAATCACGCTCATCAACGCCAAGGAAGGGATCAACAGCACCATTGACTGCGGCGATGATCAATCGATCTACGATGCTGCGGCAGATCACAACATCGATCTGCCAATCTCCTGCCGGGCCGGCTCCTGTTCCTCCTGCGCTGGCAAGCTGATCAGCGGCAGTGTGAATCAAGAGGATCAGTCTTTTCTCGATGAGGATCAAATCGCTGCTGGCTTTGTCCTCACCTGCGTCGCCATCCCCACCTCCGATTGCAGGATTGAAACCCATGCTGAAGAGGCGCTTTACTAACCCATGACGAACCCCACTGCCTACACGATCAGGCGCGACGATGGCATTGAAGATGGCATCGCTGGCCGAAGCTTTACCAGTTTCGATGAGGCCTACATCCTGCTAGAGAGCTACTACGCCGACACGTGTTGCTCGGATGAGCAGGAAACCTATCGAATCGTGGAGGTAGCAGAGCGCGATCAGGCCTGACTATTGCGTGCCTGCGTGGGGTTTTCGATCTGCCCTAGGGTTCTTAACGAGGGGTTTGATGAATCATTTGCTGCTCGTGGGGCAGCACTTCGAGGCTGGCCACCCGAGTGGCGTCAGCAGCGTCGCGGAAGCCGGAGACAACGACGGCAAGATGCACCATCTCGTAGCCGGCTCCCCCAGAGCAGCCTTGACGGCGGTCTCCAAGGCTCCAGCAGAGTGTGTCTGGGTCTCCTCCAGGCCAAGCACATCTTCATCGCTCAAAGCGGCTCCACAATCCGATCGAGCTAAAGCGGGCCGGCCGCTGTGGGACGTTGCGCTGAGAAACAACCGGTGCCCAGACTGACTGACGAGGAAGCCGATGGTGCCCTCCCCCCGCAGGCCTCCCAGCTCTCGAGCATCCCGAACAGTTCGGCCTGCAGACCCTGCAGCGCCAGGATCTTCTCGCCGATTTCACCGGCCTTGCTGCGGATCCGCGCTTTCAGGTCGCTGCAGGTGCAGACGCCTGTGCGCTTTGCTTCCAGGATCCGGCGCACTTCCTGCAGCGGGATGTCCATCGCCCGCAGGGTGCGAATCAGGGCGAGCTCAGCGAACACCCCCTCATCAAACAGGCGGTAGCCCCCCTCGCTGCGACTGCCCGGCTGGATCAGGCCCTCGTCGCAGTAGAAACGAATCGTTTTGACCGTCAGCCCGGAGCGGCTGGCCACCGTGCCGATTTTCAAGGGCGAGGGCAGAGCCGGGGCAGCCACCACTTGACTCTCCACCAAGAGGAGAGTGCATGGTAAGGCAAGTCTTTTGTCTGCGTTGTCTCGATGCGCTCTGCTCCCGCTGCCCTGGCGCTGTTCGGCCTGCTGGTGACTACGGTACCGGCCCTGGCTCAGCTGGATCCCCACCACGGCCACCATCAACACCACCAGATGGATGTCCCGGCCCCAGTCGATCACAGTGCCCACAACCATGAGGTGGGTCCTGCCGGACGCACCTACGACCTGCGCTGGCTCGACGGGATGGTGCAGCACCACACCGGTGCGCTGCGCATGAGCGAGTTCGTGTTCGACATCGGCCAGCCCGGCGTGGGTGCGCTGGCCAAGGCGATCTGGCGTGATCAGGCCCAGGAGATCAAGGCGATGGGCCAATGGCGCAAGGCCTGGTACCCCGAGGCGCCGGTCTATCCAGTGGCCCTAAAGACCGGTGGCGATCCCAACAGCATGGAGAGCCTGGAGCGCATGAGCGCCGCCCATATTCAGGCGATGCAGATGATGGGCTCCACCCCCACACGGGACACCCGTGTCACCTGGTTTCTCGAAGGCATGCTCGCCCACCATGGTGGGGCCCTAGTGATGGCCCACGACGCGCTCAAGAAGAGCTCCAACACCACCATCCGGCGCCTGGCACGTGACATCATCGTGGCCCAGCGGCGCGAGATTCTCCAGCTCCGCCGCATGCTCAGGCATGACGGACTCGATAAGCCCGATTACTACCAATTTGATGCACTCTTCTCCTTCTGATCACAACCCACGTCCTGCCCATCTTCCACCGATGTCCTGCCTGTTCTCGCGCGCCCGAATCCATTGGATCCGCAAGCAACGTCTCGCTGGCACTGCCTTGGCACTGTTGTCAGTTCTGCAGATGCCAAACCAGGCCCTGGCCCACCCCAAGGGCATGTACAAGACCCAAGCGGAAGCCGAGAAGCGCGCCAAGGAGCTGGGCTGCAAAGGCACACACCTGAACAACGGACTGTGGATGCCCTGCAGCGGCGAGTCAATGCTTCATCAGGAGCTGAGGAAGGAATGAGGACCAAACCGCGTGCTCTCAACGCCAGGTTCCGCAGGGCCCATCGTGTGGTGGTGCCCCTAGCGGCTGCCCCCCTGCTTCTCACGGCTGCCAGTGGCTCCCTCTACAGCCTGTTGCTGGAGCAGGGAATCGATGCCTTCTGGCTGATCAAAATCCACACCGGCCGCTTTGGTCCGATCAACCTGCAGCCGTACTACTCGTTGCTTCTGGGTGCCCTCACCCTGGTGGTGATCGGCTCGGGGCTGGTCATGCTCCTGTCCAGCAGCCGGACCCGAGCCTGATCGCCGCTCAGCGGCCGGCGAGCATCACCGCCCCCATGGCGGCCATGATCAGGTTTTCCGCGAAGCTCACCACGCCGAGGGGCGTTTTGGAATTGCCGCCCACGCAGGCGCAATTGAGAGCCAGGTGATCGAGGAACACCGCCTTGCCCACCGACACCATTCCCATCCCCCCAAGCCACACTGCCACCGCTCCCACCAGCGGATGCGTAGCGCTGAGCTGAGGCGGCAGCAAAATCCCGAGGCCCACCAGCAGCTCGATGCCGGGATAGAAGCGCCCCCAAGGGCGCCAGCGCTGGCTGAGCAGGTCGTACTTACGGAAGCTCGCCGCAAAGGCCTGCACATCCATCAGCTTGAGCATGGCCAGCAGGCAGATGGCAATCCCCATGAAGCCGCTGACCCCGGCGTTCTGAAGCAGGGCGATCAGTGCAGCGGTGACGAACACTGCCACCACCGGGGCGTAGGAGATAGCGGCGGTCTCCGGTCTGACGCCGAGCATTGTCGCCAGCTCTGTGTAGCCGCCGATCCGCTCCGTGCCAGAGAAGATCTGGGGGGTGGTCGCCACCCCATGGGCCCTCTTGAAGGCCTCCACCTCCTCGGTGCTGGTGAGGCGATGGTCGTCATAAGGAATGCGTTGCTCCTGCAGCAGACGCAGGGCCCGCAAGCCCCAGGGGCAGGGGTGATCGGGCAGATCCATCCGATACAAGCGGACAGCATGGAGCGTGGTGGTGGCCATGGGCGACCGGGGAGAACAGGCTCACTCCAGCCTCATGCCTCCAGTTGCTGGAGAGTCAAGAAGGATTGTGGTCGTATGCACGCCGCGGGGGAGCGGTTCCCCGCAAGATGGGCGCCGATGGCCGGCCAAAGTGTGAGCCCATGACACCAACACCCTCCGCGGTGACCCTGGCGGCAGCTTCCCGCTACTGGTTCCAGCTCGGCTGGGTGAGCTTCGGGGGGCCGGCCGGCCAGATCGCTCTGCTGCATCGTGAGCTGGTGGACCAGCGCCGCTGGCTCTCGGAGCGGCGTTACCTGCACGCGCTCAATTACTGCATGTTGCTGCCCGGACCGGAGGCGATGCAGCTGGCCACCTACCTGGGCTGGCTGATGCACGGGCTGCAAGGCGGCCTGATCGCCGGCGGCCTGTTCGTCATCCCCTCGGTGTTCGTGCTCACGGCTCTGGCGAGCATCTACGCCCTCTGGGGGCAGCTGCCGCTGCTGGCCTCGGTGTTCGCCGTGCTCAAGCCAGCGGTGCTGGCGATCGTGCTGATGGCCGCCTGGCGCATCGGTCGTCGCACTCTGCACACGCCCCTGCTGATCGGCCTGGCCATCGCTGGCTTCCTGGCCCTGGCACTATTCAAGCTGCCCTATCCGTTGGTGGTGATCGTGGCCGGCCTGATCGGCCTGCTGGTCGCCCGCTGGCGACCGGCATTGCTTCTCAGCGGGAGCTCCCATGGGTCTGCGGCGGCAAACGCAGAGGCGACTCGGCCTGATGCCCTGCACGACGACCACACCGAGAGCCCCGAGCACGCCCGCTTCTCGCGCGAGCGCCTGGCGCTCACCCTGCTGGTCTGGGCCCTGGCGCTGCTGCTGCCCCTGGCGGGCCTGGTGGGCACCGGCGGCTGGAATGGTCCGCTGGCGTTGATGGCGCGCTTCTTCACACGCGTCGCCCTGCTCAGCTTCGGTGGCGCCTACGCCGTGCTGCCCTACGTGGCCCAGGGGGCGGTGGAGCAGTTCGGCTGGCTCTCGGCGAGCCAGATGCTGGATGGTCTGGCCCTGGGGGAATCCACTCCGGGCCCGTTGATCATGGTGGTGGCGTTCGTTGGCTTCATGGGCGGCTGGAACCAGTCCATCGCTGCCGGCCTCACTCCCTGGCCCCTGGCCCTGGCGGCGGCAGCCGTCACGGTGTGGTTTACCTTTCTGCCTTCCTTTGGCTTCATCCTCGCCGGCGCGCCGCTGGTGGAAGCGAGCCGGGGCGATCTGCGCCTCGGTGCACCGCTGAGCGCCATCACCGCCGTGGTGGTGGGGGTGATCGCCAGCCTGGCCCTGTTCTTCGCCGGCCCGGTGCTCTGGCCCTCCAGCGCCTTCAACCCCTGGGCGGCGTTGGTGGTGGCGCTGGCCTTGTTTGCCCAGCTGCGGCTGCGTTGGAGTGTGTTGCAGGTGATCGGGGCGGCCGCCACTGTCGGTGCTCTGCTGGCGGGGGTGCCCATGCTCAGGGGTTGATCAACTGTCATGACGGGTTGCCCGATCAGCTGCTGAAGGACTGAGCAGACTGTCAGCAATGAGACCCCAGCCATGAACGCTGCAGCCGTGAAGGCCGGTCCGATGGCCAAGGATCCGATCTGCGGCATGGTGGTGCCCACCGCCACCGCCATCTCCGCGCAGCGGGCTGGCCGCACCTACTACTTCTGCAGCCAGGGCTGCCGGCAGACCTTCCTGGCGCCTGAGCAGGAACTGGGGCGGATGCGCCGTCGCGTCGGCATCGCCCTCACGGGTGTCCTGGCGCTGGCCGTGCTGCGTGCCGCCGCCTTCATTGCCCTGGCCGCCGGGATCAGCCTGTTGAGCTGGGCGCCAGTGCCCCAGCTGCCCTGGCTCACCTGGGGGGTGTGGCTGTTCCTGCTGGCCACCCCCGTGCAGCTGATCGGCGGCTGGGGCTTCTACACCGGTGCCTGGGCCGCCTTGAAGCAGCGGGCTCTCAACATGGACGTCCTGATCGCGCTGGGCACCACGGTGGCCTACCTCTACAGCGTGGTCGTCGTGTTCGCGCCCCAGCTTCTGCCTGCCGGCATCGACGAGCACGGCGTCTACTTCGAGGTGTCGGCGGTGGTGATCGCCTTCGTCTTGATGGGCAAAACCATGGAGGAGATGATCAAGCAGCGCTCCTCGGCGGCGGTGCGCCGACTGCTGGATCTGCAGCCCGCTACCGCCACCGTGATCCGCGAGGGCAGGGAGAGAACCGTCCCGGCGGAGGCGGTGCTGAGCGGTGATCAGGTGCTGGTGCGCCCCGGTGAGAAGGTGCCGGCCGATGGAGTTGTGCTGGAGGGGAGCTCATCGGTGGATGAGGCGCTGATCACCGGCGAATCCCTGCCAGTGGGCAAGCAGAAGGGCTCCGAGCTGATCGGCGGCACGATCAATGGAGCCGGCCTGCTGCGCTTCACGGCCACCCGCGTGGGGGGTGAAACCGCCCTGGCCCAGATCATCCGCATCGTGGAGCAGGCCCAGGCGAGTTCAGCCCCGGTGCAGCGGCTGGCCGATCAAGTGACGGCCTGGTTTGTGCCGGCGGTGGTGGGTGTGGCCTTTGCGGCCCTTGCGCTCTGGACCCTGGCGGGCAGCTTCAGCCATGGACTGCTGGCCTTCATCGCCGTGCTTGTGATCTCCTGCCCTTGCGCCCTGGGCATCGCCACCCCGGCGGCGCTGATGGTTGGGGTGGGCAAGGGAGCGGAGCTGGGCATTCTGATCCGCAGCGGCGAGGTGCTCGAACGCGTCGAGCGGCTCACCACCGTGGTGTTCGACAAAACCGGCACCCTCACCCGCGGCAAACCCGCCCTCACGCTGGTGCAGCCCCTGGGCGCAGCGAACCGGGAGCAGGTGCTCCAGCTCGCTGCCTCCCTGGAACACGGCTCCGAGCACCCGCTGGCGGCCGCCGTGCTGAACGGCGCGGCGGAGCGGGGTCTGGAGCTGCTGCCGGTGACGGAGTTCCAGGCCCAGGTGGGCGAGGGGGTGCAGGCGAGGGTCGATGGCCAATCCATCTGGCTGGGCAATCGCACCCTGGCCGCTCGGATGGTGCCCCAGCTGGCCGAAGCGGTGCAACGGCCCCTGCAGCAACTGGAGGCCGCTGGCAACACGGTGATGCTGCTGGGCCAGGGAGACACCGTGCTCGGCCTGCTGGCTGTGGCAGACACGGTGCGGCCGGAGGCCGCTCAGGCGGTGGAGCTGCTGCAACGGCGCGGCATTCAGGTGGTGATGCTCAGCGGCGACAACCGCTCCACGGCCCAGGCCATCGCCGCCCAGGTGGGCATTACGGAGGTGATCGCCGAGGTGCGCCCCGCCGATAAAGCCAGCACGATCCGTGCCCTGCAGCAGACCGGGCAGGTGGTGGCCATGGTGGGCGATGGCGTCAACGACGCTCCGGCCCTGGCCACGGCCGACATCGGCATCGCCATCGGCACCGGCTCCGATGTGGCCAAAGAGGCCGGCGATCTGCTGCTGCTGGGCAACGATCTGCGAGATGTAGTCACCGCCATCGGCCTGTCGCGGGCGACGATGCGCAAGATCCGCCAGAACCTGTTCTGGGCCTTTATCTACAACAGCCTCGGCGTGCCGATCGCCGCCCTGGGCTGGCTCAACCCGATGCTCGCCGGCGCCGCCATGGCCCTGAGCTCGCTGTCGGTGATCGTCAACTCATCACTGCTGCGCAACTACCGAAAAGCCGCCGCTTGCGTGCCGTAGAGCCTCTGCACCGGTTCCCAAGCGCCGTTGGAGCGACAATCACCAGAGTTCAGCGCCTGCCTTCCTCTGGCCTCCTCCCGATCACCCCTGCCGATCCGCGCTTTTGAGGCGGCCGACTGGCCGGCGGTGTGGGCCCTGCTGGAGCCAGTGTTCCGCGCTGGCGAAACCTTCCCGCACGACCCGGCCATCAGCGAGGCCAAAGCGCGGGTGGCCTGGGTGGAGCAGAACCAGGCGGTGATGGTGGCCGAGGATGCCACGGGTGCTCTGGTGGGCACCTACTACCTGCGGCCCAACTCCCTCGCCCTCGGAGCCCATGTAGCCAACGCTGGCTACGTGGTGGCCGAGTCCTGCCGCCGCCAGGGAATCGGCAGCCGCCTCTGCCAGCACTCCTTGCAGCTCGCCCAACGGGCTGGGTTCCGGGCGATGCAGTTCAACCTGGTGGTGAGCACCAACACCGCCGGGGTGCGCTGCTGGCAGCGCAACGGGTTTCAGGTTGTCGGCGCCCTGCCTGGGGCGTTCCGCCACAAGCAGTTGGGCTATGTCGATGCCTTGGTGATGTTCCAGGAGCTGGCCTAGCAGCAGGAGCAACTCAGGCCATGGCGATCCGCGGGGAGCTGGAGGTCCTCAGCCTCTCCGGCAGCCTTTCAGTCGATGCCACCCATCTGCACCTCTCCAGGGCCAACAGCCAAGATGCGGTGGGGGATGTTTCAAGACTGAGCTCGGGGGAGGGACGATCGAACTCAGGGGAAGGAACTGAGATGCTTGACAGACAAAAAAGCCCTGCCGGTGGCAGGGCTTGGAGGGAAGGTGGAAACGTCCTCAGACCAGAGAGGATTTTCCCTAAGAGGGGATGGTCTTACTGGAAGCGATCCGGCGACGCAAACGGCGACTCCAGGCGAGACCTGCTCCGGCACCGAGCAAGGGCAGGGGGCCGGGAACTGCTGAAGTGCCCACAAACACGTTAACGGATTCATTACTCCCAATAATCGTCCAGGTGCCAACCAATCCATTTCCAGTATATCCGTTGCTGGCTAGAGTCGTATTGTTAGATATATAGCGGTACTAAAGATCTGAGAGCCAAGTGTGTAATTTGGGTCAAGTAGCATTGTGCCCGGGTAACCCAAAGTAAACGAAGAGCCGATGAGCTCGAAAGACGGGCCTTGAACAGAATTCGCCCCAATTAAATCCCCCGTGCCACCCCAGCCAGGAGGGCCTGTGACTGAATACACGTTCATCGATACATCGTTTCCAGTGCATACAAGAGAGCCAGCGGCGGCGAACTGACCGCGCAAGGCGCCACTGGCACCACAGCTTCGATTTGGCAATCCTGATGGAGTTCCGAACTGGGAGAGACTTCCTGACGTCACCACCTTTAAATTTGGCCCGTCTTCAAAGATATTCACGTTGATAATTGCATGGGCTTGCCCCTGGAGCGCCACGATTGCCAGTGGAGCAGCCAAGATGGGACAAAACCGTGAAATACGGCCTGCGACTTGTTGAAGGAGCATAAATTTAAATACTAAACTCAATCTTGTGCAAACTAATCCCTCCC
>Ga0315904_10011414_pt1 | contig 11333 bp, 11 predicted proteins | sample LakEriMetagenome_6_FD_203529 | JGI IMG/M metagenome (GOLD analysis project Ga0315904, IMG submission 203529) | Freshwater fungal communities from buoy surface, Lake Erie, Ohio, United States - Buoy 12 MA120 | ecosystem: Environmental > Aquatic > Freshwater > Lake | place: USA: Lake Erie, Ohio... | reverse complement strand
CTGCCTGCCGATCTCGTCCGGCGTGCTCGTAGCAACTCGGGTCCTCTCTCCGGTGAGGCAAAAGTGCAGGTTCGCGCCGCGCTTGGGGAGCTTCAGGCATCTTTGGCTACCGCAAAAGCCAAGACCACAGACCGTGCAACTCTGCTACACATCACGGATTCGTGGAAGCTGATTGACGAGGTTCTGAACCCGAAGAAGTAGGGGCCGTAATCTGGCCCTGCTAGAGTGGCAGGGCCAGACTGTTAGGAATTTAACAGAGCTTGTGTCACATTTGTGATATATGTGCCGTTGGAGAAAAAGAAACGAGGAGGAACTCCAAATGCACCAGGTTGACAAGTCAAAAAGTAATCCTTTGTTGACAAAACAGAATCTCTCTATTCTTAAGACAAGCTATGTAAAAGCACTGCCCCAGCTCTCCGCTCCCCAAAAGCAGCTCTCAGACCAGCGGCTTGCCGTGCTTCAGCGCACAAATGCAGACTTTCAGGGCCAGCTTCAGGGCCTTTTCAAAGAGCAAGGGGTAGATCCCAAGAAGCTCAACGATGAGCTGAAGCTGATCTTTGGCCTCAGTGACCCCAAGCAGCAAGAACAAAAACTTGCCGAGTTTAAACAGAAAAATGCGTCATTTTTCTCGGCTGCCCAGAATCGCTTCAATGCCTCAGGTCTCAGTAAGAGTTTGATTTCCCGCTATCCGCTGGGTAAGAACCAGAAGCTGCGTCCTGCCCCTAACCCCGGTGGAATGATGGTTGAGGACGATCCGCCCCCTCCGCCCCCTCCCCCCGCAAGCTCCGATCTGCGCCTGGCAGCACCGTTTAGTTTTTCGGGACTGAGCGAACGAGGTGATGCTTGTGAGGCAAGTGATCAGGGAAGACTTTCTGCCTTCATTAGCAAGTACATGGATTCGGGGCGGAGAACGGCTTTTGTAGGGCAAGTTCTGATGGTGCCCGCTGGGGTACGTTCGGTAGAGGTCACCTCTGTTTTCTCCGACACCTATTTTTTTGCATCTGCGACAGTAGTGGGTGGCTATGCTTCAGCCGATACACATATTAGCTTGCAGCTCCTTACCGAAGGGAATCAGCTTCTCTCAGAAGATAGACGTACGATGGCGAATGTATCCCTCCCCATTGGTGGGAATGTCTCGGATACGCGTGGGCCACAGGGGCCTGCTGTGTCCCTGATCGGGCGCTACAATCGGCCAGATCCGGCACGAGAAGAGCGACTCCATCTTGTACTGACAGTCGAGGCCTGGTGTGGCGGGGGCGGGCTTTTAGGAGGGGGAGGGAGTGCTCGTAGCTTGGGGACGCTGGAGCGCTTCGATGTGCGCCTAGTTCGGTAGCGGGTAGGTATACTGCCTTTGATGAAAATTATTCTGGCGACTCGCAACGCTCACAAGGTCGAGGAGATGCAGCAGCTTCTCCCCGACCTTGAACTCTTACCCCTCCCCGAGGATGCTCCAGACCCCGAAGAAACGGGCGCGACTTTCCTCGAAAATGCCCGCATCAAGGCCCTCTCTGCCGCGCTGCACACGGGCCTTCCCGCCCTCGCTGATGACAGTGGGATTTGCATAGACGCGCTCGGTGGCGCCCCCGGCGTGCACTCCGCCCGCTGGGTGAGCGAGGAGAACTGGATTCCAGAAGTCTTGAAAAAGCTTGACGGAAAAATAGACGGTGAGCGTAGCGCCCGCTATGTCTGTGCCCTGAGCCTGATGGCTCCCGATGGCACGATCTTGGCGGAGTCCGAAGGCACCTTTGCGGGGCGCATCGCAGGGGAGCCTCGTGGTACCAATGGCTTTGGCTACGACCCGATCTTTCTGGTAGAGCCCGACTACGCGCAGACGGTGGGTGAGATTAGTACCGAAGAAAAGCATGCCCGCAGCCACCGTGGTGCGGCAGCGAGAGCAATCTCTCCCCTTCTCCCGTTATCGGGAGGAGGGGCCGGGGGAGGAGGGCCACATGAAGATCTGCATTGATCCTGGCCATCCGTCGGAGGTAGGGGAGGGAACCCGCGGCAAGAAGCTTACAGAGATGCGCGCTGCGTGGCTGGTGGCCAAGCGCTTAGAGACGATTTTAAAGGCCGCCGGGCATGAGACGAAGCTCACCAAGTCCCGTGAGAAAGAGTTTGTCAAGAACCGCAAGCGCGCCGAGATTGCCAACGCCTTTGGTGCCGATCTTCACGTCCGCCTCCACTGCGACTCGGAGGGCGGCACGGGTTTCTGGACGTATTTTCCCGACCGCCAAGGCACCGACTCCACCGGCAAGCGTGGCCCAAGCGGGAGCGTGATCGTGGCCTGTAAAGAAAAGGCTCCAAAGTTCCATGCTGCGCTTGCCGTCGGGCTTAAAGGCGCTCTACGGGATAACGGCTGCCAGCCTGATGTGAGAACTTTTGTGGGAGGCAAGCAAGGTGCACTCACCGGCTCGATCTGGTCGCAAGTGCCGGTGGTGCTCGTCGAGATGTGTGTCCTGAGCAACGCCAAAGATGAGGCCTTTCTCGCCTCGGAGAAGGGCCAAGATCAGATGGCGCAGGCACTAGCGGCGGGCGTTGCGGCGGCGTGTGGCTAGGGGAATTAGCCCCAGGAGCGCAAGGGCAAGTGTGTCCGGTTCAGGGATGCTCTGGCCACCGACCACGTCTTGTCCCTTCAGGTTGCCTTTTGGGTCTACGGTGTTGTCCACTTGGAAGTACTGCGCCTGATAGCCACTGATGTCTTTGCCACTCTTGAGAGTGTCTTTCGCATAGGTTAGGTAGCCGTCGGCACTGTCAATAAGCTCCTGACGGTTGACGGAGCCATCGGCGTAGTTGAGCTTAAAGTTAAACAGCCCCTGGCTCAGGTCAAGCCCGAAGTTGGCTTTGCTAGAGTCAAAGTCATTGACAATCTCCCAGAAGGCAAGCTGAAGCCCAGCTTGCTCTCCAAGAGTGTTGGCAACCTGAGGGCTGCTGGGATCGGCGGGGTTGCGGTTGGCGTAGTTGTGGTAGAGGAGCGCGAGCGTATCGCTTGCTTTAGGGTCAGGCGTGCTGCTCCAGGGCTGCATAAACCCCTTGGTTGTGCCAAGGTCGCTGCTGGCACCGTTAACAAGCCAGGCTGTGGGCTCGACGCAGAGGGTGTAGAACCAGTCGCTACGGCTAAGATCGAAACCGGTTTGCCCCGACTTGCCGTACTGGGTCTTGAGAAGCCCCGCTCCGCTCTGGACCGTCTCCATCTGTGTGCCATTGAAGGTCTGGAAAGTCAGTCCCGAGAGAAGGCCACCGCTGGTGCTATTAAGATCTGCGCTACTCTGACCCGTGAAGCTACTCAGATCGAAGAATAAGTTAGTACGGGACTGTGCAAAAGCAGAGGGAGCGAGGAGCGTGAGAGCTAGAGTAAGGATCAGAGGAAAGTGAAGGGCATGAGAGTTCATGCCCTAGATGTTTGGTGGGGCAAAGAATGCCCCACACGGTGGGAATTAACGGTTTTTTAGCCCTCGGCTTGCTCTAGCTTGATATCGCCACTCACCGACGAGAGCACGAGCATCGCCCCGGTGCCCTCCCCGATAGACTCGCTGACAATACTCATCCCAGCACCCCGGATCTCTCGCAGGCTGCCATCGCTTCCCCGGACCTTGCCACGAAGCTCACCGCTCTTGCTACGCGCTTCGAGGACAGCGTTGGTTTTATAGGGAAGTGTCAGGTGCGTATCGCCGCTGATGGTCGAGAGCACCAGCTTACCTTTAACCAGGCTTGCACGAGGGGCAAAGCTCAGGCTCCCGGAGATGCTGTCCAGAAGCGCTTCTTCGTCAAAGTCGCACTCCTGAATCTTAGTGTCTCCCGAGACCGTGCGGACACTCAACCGAGTGCAGCTCACCCCACGCAGGGTGCTGTCCCCCGAAACGGCAGAGAGAGTAATCACGGGGACAATTGCCTCGTTGAGGGAGATATCGCCGCTCTGACTCTCGCCCTTGAAGCTTGCGCCATCGAGCCGAATGGCCTGAATGTCTCCGGAGGTTGTTCGAGCACTGACAGAGCCTAGCACGCCCTCGATTCCGATATTGCCTGCCGTGGTCTCTGCTGCCACATCGCCTGCAATCTCGGCCAGGTGAATGTCGCCCGCCTGGGTGGCAGTGACGGCAGCCGCCTTAATGCCCCGCACCGAGAGATCCCCAGAAGGGGAGAGCAGCGAGACTTTGACGCCCTCTGCGGGCACAAAGACTTTTAGGTGGAGCTGGATGCGTTTTGCCTTGACGCTACCACTGACCGTGATTGCGCCCCCGGTGTCACTACTCTCGGTGCTGACCTGCACCGCCTCGGCAACCGCTTGCGCCTCTTCGGGAGTTGCGGACCAGACCCGAAGTGTCCCCGCCGCACGCACCTCGGGGAAGTCGCCGCCCTGGACGGTAATATCGCCGAAGGGATTCTTGATGCGAAGCGTCCCACCCGAAGGCACGTTTAATGTCACTTCGTAGCCCTGCTCCAGAGTCGGCTCGCCTTGGAAGCCCTGCGTGATATCCGAGAGATTGATATCAATACTGCCAATCGAGTCCGTGACTTGTTTGCTTAGCTTCCGCGCTTGCTTGGCGGCGTTGGACGCAAACCGGCCCGCGTCAAAGTCCCGGAAGCTTCCTGCGATGCTCTTGGCACCGGGTAGTCCCTTCAGCGCCTGGTTGAGCGCCCCTATCGGATCGGGTGACTTCTTTGCTTCCTCGATCTGCTCCTCTGCAGCGGCAAGCTGCTGGTCCATCCCCGCCACTCTCTCCCGTGCTGCTGCGATCTTGGCCCGCGCCCGTGCAAGGGTCTCGGTCTCAAAGTCATCTGTCCCCCCCGTCCCCACAGGTGGGGGAGCTTTTTCAGGTTCTGGTGCTGGGGGCGCTTCGGTGGGCTTCTCCATCGCAGCAAGAAGCTGCGAGGCTTCATCGGCGGTGATCTTGCCTTCTTGCAAGAGCTGCAAGATCTTGAGGTTCTCTTCTTTTGACATCGTTTTGGTTCTTTCTAAATTCTAAAGTTCTGCCAAGAGGTGTGCAGCCTCACTGGCGGTAAGGCTTCCCTCTTCCACCTGGCGCAGGATGGTACGGCGACGGGGATTTTCCGGTGCTGCGGTATCGGCTAAAGTGGCTTCCAGAGCATTGACGGCACTATCGAGCTTGGCACGAACCGTGGGGTAGGAGATTCCCAGCATCCGCTCCATATCGCGAATCACGCCCCGGCAGCGCACAAACGTCTCGATAAAGCTCTGGTGCTCCGCCGAGAGGCGCGCGAGCGGTGGGGGAGGGAAGTCTCCACAGAGCCGAGTACGGCAAGCCGTGCAGCTCAGCTCAGAGACACGCAGGGCTTCATCACAGACGGGGCACTGCTGGGGGCTTCGATTCATGAAAATAATCTATCATGAAAATTAATAATGTCAAGAATGATATTGATATTATTAATTTTAATCCCGCCGGTTGGAGCGGCGGGAGGTCACCGAGGGGAAAAGGGAAGGCGAACCGGAGCGCTACGAAAAGGGAGAGAGGGCCGCGACGTGTCTACATCGAACGCCTTGCCGATATTGTTGCCCGCGAGGTCTTCCAGCAGCGGCGAGGCGACTAAGAAATAGCGACGACTCTGCCAGGGCTTCTGGGGGATGAAGTGCCAGCGGCGCTCAAAGTCCTGTAGGGTTCCTGTGCCCTGCATTTTCTCAACCGTGATCAGCCGCTGCGCCAGAGCGTAGTCCAGCGGCTCGTTAAAGCGCACGATCAGCGGCTCGTGGGTGCCGATTTTAGGAGGTGTGATGTGCCAGCGCGATGGCTCAATTGGGGTGCGGTCGGCCTTGGTCACGAGAAAGCGCTTGCGAAACGGAGCGACGAGTGGCTTTCCGTGGCCATCTTGCCACGTCGCGGCGAGCTCCAGGGTGAAGTGCTTCCCGATCGCAAGAGCGCCGCCGATATCCTCCAGTGGCTTCACGCCTCGCTTGATGCGCCCCGGATCAAAGAGCAGTGTCAGGCGGGTCTGCTCCGGACTCCACAGCTCCTCGGCAAGCTCTAAAAACGGCAGATCCACGGGCGTGCCATCGGCTTGGAGCAAGCGAATGTGCTGGTACGAGTCTCCACGACTCATCGGAGCGGAGAAGTGAAGATAGAACTTGAGCAGGTTCAGGGGCAGGGTGCTGGCACTCGGGTAGACCTGGAGCACGCGCGTGGGCACAGATGGCGCCGGGGAGGGGAGGCGAAAGCTCGCAGAGGCTGTGCCGGAGACAGCGTAGTAGGTTGTGCCGGGAAGCAATGGGAAGCGTGGCACAAAGACCACAAGCGCTCCCCGTTTCTCCATGCTCCCCGCCATGGGGGTCTCGCGCTGCTCGCCCGCAAAGACACTAAGATCTTTGAGTGGCTGCGGATTCGACAGACCTGAGGCTTCGACGCTCGCCCGGTTGGAGCCTTTTGGGCCCACTACCCAGCGCAGCGTGATGCTCTGGCCTGCCGCTCGCATTACGGCAGAGGCCGGGTTTCGAGGGTCAGCACGCCGCCCTCGTCGCGCCGCAGAACCACGGCGGTCTTGTTGTTGAGCTTATCGAGCTGGTCAATGCCGATCCAGTCGGCCAGTGTCTCGTAGCCGACGCCTTTTTTATCGGGCACTGGTGCGGTGATCGGCTCGGCTTTTTCAATGCTCTCCGTGACGATCTTCATGACGCCGCGTGCACTATTGGCCATGAGCAGATTCACACGCCCATCTTTCTGATAGGCGATAATGTCGAGGGGGCGGTTTCGATTCCCTAGCTCCGCAATCGTCTTGCCCTGGATCTTGGCTCCGGGCTTGATGGCGCTCAGCGGGAACTGCACCAGCGGCGTGCAGGTATAGGCCGCCAGTACATGCGCCTCCTTGCCGATCATAAACGGGACAAACGTGCGGATGGGGGCGCGGGTCTCGAAGCGCCCGTGGGCTCCGTGGTAGATCTCGACGCTCGTCGGGTTGGCGCTGTCCTTGAACGGAAACGGAATCGAGCGCAGGGTTGCGGCAAACTCCTCGTTGGAGAGCCCCGCCACCAGTAAGCGCCCATCCTGAAAGGCCAGATCGGTAATAGACTCCAGCCGAGGATTACTGCGCCCCGGGGTGCCCTCCGCCGGCGCCGCTGGCAGTGCGACTTCGGAGAAGTGTACTTTTTCGAGCGCCACCAGCTCGACCTCACTCTCGCCTTTAACGCGCACCAGGGCGGGAGTCGCCTCAGGGCCACGCCCCCGCGAGACCGACAGATAGATATTGCCCGACACAGGGTTCACCGCCATGTCCTCGATCACAATATCCTTGGGCTCCGCGCCGAGCAGCCCCGCTATTTTCTTCTCCAGTCCCGCAATCTTCAGCGCCATCGCTGCCTTGCCAGGCTTGGTATCGTCGGTGGAAACGGCGATAATAGCGGCGGCCTTCGTGTCGGCGATAAAGAGAACGCCCTCCGGCCCAAACGTCAGTGAGCCCATGGAGCGGAAGCTTGGCGCACCCACACGCATTCCCGCCGTCGCTTTTCCCGCATGGGCGCCACTGGCTACCATAAGAGTGAGAACGGCTCCGATCATAAAACGATTCATTTCCAATACTCCTCCAAAAAGTTAGCTCAGCATTCGTGGCAGCTTAGTGCTATTCCTTCTTGAGAATTTCCAGCCGGAATTTATAGACGCTGTGCCGCCGCTCGCTGTCCCAGAGGTGCAGGGTCATCGGCACGGAGGTGCCAGGTTTGGCGTCGGGCATCACCTGGATCGTAAATGGGTTTTGAAGCGGGGAGCTACGGTACTCACTGGGCACCACGATCGCGGGATCTTGCGATGTCAGAACCGCATAACTCCACGCGCCGCCGGTGATTATCGGCAGTGTCCAGCCCAGAGTCGCATTGGGAGTAATGGGCTTGTCGGTCGTGCCGCTCCCCTCCAGCTTTAGAGTCCCGCGCTGCGCCAGCGGTAGCTCACCTGCGGTCTCCAGCCAGAAGCGCCAGGCCTCTTTGACATTGGTCTCGTACTCTTTGGCGACATCGCGCTCCGACGGGTAGCGCCCAGCGACGCCCTTGGCCTTGCTGGGGATGCTGATCTCAAAGTTAAAGCCATAGATGCCGTAGCTGTAGTAGGCATGCGTGTAGGTCAGCCCCGAGTTACCGCCCCGCACGCCTGGCGCGGGCTCGCTCCCTGGCTTTGACTTGGTGATGGAGTAGGGGGAGTCGCTCTGGCGCTGTTGCATCCCGGTGACGATCTTAAGATAGCGGGCATGATCGGGGGCGATGCTATGGGCGGGGAAAAGAATCTCGCGGAGGGGGCTATGGATGTCCATAAACGCCCGGAGCTGGGGGTGCGCCGCGAAAAACGCATCCAGCGCCTGGTTCTCGGGCTCCGAGAGGGCAGCCAAGCCCTCGAAAATATCGGCACCAGGTCGCGCCGTTGAGTCGTTCCAGGTGCTGTCGATCTCGCGTCCACCGCCCCACCGAACAGGGAAGTTGCGGTTTAAGTCCACCCCAAACGTCCCATCTCCATTTCCCACTCTGTTTTTGCGCCAGTCTTTGTGTGTCTCCTCCCAGAGCTTGCCGTCCACATTGAACATCGGCACGTACCAGAGGCAGCGCTGGCTCTTCCAGCCCGCCGCCAGCTCCTCTTCGAGAAAGCGTAGGGTGCAGTAAGCAGGCTGCTGCTCGCGCGGGTGAATCCCCGAGAGCCACATCAGCTCCGGCTGGCCTGGCTTGCCGATACGGACAAGAGGAATGCGACGTCCCTCGCGTGTCTTTCCGGGGAGCGCGGAGATCTCGATCAGCTCGGGGTACTTCTTCTTCCAGGCAGCAATCCGCTGCTCGATCTGGGCAAAGGTCAAAAGCCGTCCATTGGACTGGTTCCCTCCTCCCCCTGCCCCCGGGTACCCTCTGGGTGCCAACCCTGGGAGGAGGGGCTGGGGGAGGCAAAGTGCGGGTGCGGCGAAAAAGAGGCTGGCGAGAGCAAGAAGTGTGTGTTTCATAAAATTACTCCCCTCCTCCCAGAGCTCTTGGGAGGAGGGAACTAGGGAGGAGGGAACTCGGAAGGAGGGCTACGGTTGGCAGCCCAGCTGGGGGAGCAGACACGGGGCGCAGGATGCTGCCGCGATTCCGGTGCCCGTGAGCACGGGGGTGCAGAGCGCTTGATAGCGGTTGTCGCCTACAGGAGGGAAGAAGTCCGCACTCAGCTTGCGAGCCTTCACGTGGCCATCGGCCCAGATCACGTTGGTCATGCCATTGTGCCGACCACGTGGGGCACCGAAGTCATTTGCGCCCGCCATCAGGCTACTTCCCGAGTGAACAAGGAGGTAAGGAAAGCGGTTGGCCGTTGTCGGAAAGCCTGCGACCGCATTGATGGCGCGCTTCTCTGGCCAGAGATCCGAGTTGCCAAACGCGGCGGTCTGGGCGGTGGAGGCACCGTCCACGATGAGCACCGTATCGGCGGGCCGCTCCATGGCAGGAAGCGAGCTGGTCATCACCCCACCACTGGCGTTGTTATTGCCCCCGAGATAGTAGTTGTAGGCATAGGTCACCACAAAGCCGTTCCCAATGCCACAGCCTGCCGCATTGGCAATCGTCCCCGCCGTGATGCCTGAGGTGCGGGGCGCACTGGGGCACTGGAAGACTTGGGTGCTCTTAATGTAGGGCTGGATCATCGCGGGCCAAGAGCAGAGCGTCAGGCTTGCGGAGGTTCCCCACAGCCCCATCAGCAGCATCTCATCGTAGTCTTGGGTGTACATCAGCAGGCCCGTGGCGATCTGTTTCTGATTCGAGAGGCACGAGGCCGCGCGGGCTTTCTCGCGGGCTTGGGCAAAGACGGGAAAGAGAATGGCGGCAAGAATCGCGATAATGGCGATCACCACCAGGAGTTCAATTAAGGTAAAGGCACGACGCATAGGGTCAACCTCCAAAGGTTTTAAGAAGAAGTTTGTCCCGATTACCCAGGCGAACGGCAGGACAGAAAAGTGCTATCGGCGCTCCCTCGGGGGCGTTCCCCGTGTAAGCTTGCTTTTTCGTGCAGACGACCTACCTTTGCGCCAGTGACGCCGACGGAAGAATTATACCGCAGAACCTAAAAAGACGGGTTTGGTACGAAGGAGTAGGGGATGCAGGACAAAAAAGAGGCGCATCAAGGCGAGGAGTTGAAAATTCCGGGTTTTGAAAGAGAAGAACTTTGTGTGGGACTGAGCGGGGTACAGTAGGGGCATGGCGGAGACGATTGTTCCTGGGAAAAGCATTGGGAAGCTACGTTTAGGAATGGGCGTGCTCGAGGCGATCCGGTTGCGCGGGAGGCCGCAGAGCACCGAGTGGGTGGAGGTTTCGACGGCGAAGAACCCCAAGCCTGCCCCCACCACGACTCTGGAGCTGCTCTGGTGGGAAGGGGGCACAGCCGACGACCCCGAGAGCTGGCTGATTGCCCATGTGAAGCGGGAGCGGGTCGTGCAGCTCTCCGCGATGGGCATCAACTACCGCCTGACCAACGGCATCTCGACCACCAGCGACTTTACGCGCATCCGAAAAGCCTACCCGAAGCTCAAAGTCCGCGCGGGCTACTTTGGCTCCGAGGACGAGCCGGGCTACGTGGGGTATTTTTTCGATGAGATCGCGCAGGGGCTGGCGTTCACCCAGGGCACGCAAGACGACACGGCTACCTACAATAGCCTTCCCAAGAGCTTCCCCGCGAGCCTAGTCGTCCACCCGCCGCGCCAGCGCGTGCTTCTGATGGAGCATGGCCTGATCGGTCTGGAGGAGACGCCTCTCGGGGAGACCTCAAAGCGCATCGCCGCTTGGCTGGCAGGTGGAATGCTCAAACCATGGTGAGGGTCGGGTACAATGGCTCAATACTTATGCAAGACTCGCTTCCCATCGCCGCCGTCTCTGATCTGACCGTGCGCTACGGCTCGAAAACCGTGCTGGATCAGTTCTCACTGGAGATCCCCGAAGGCTGCGTGGGGCTGCTCGGGCCAAACGGCGCGGGCAAGACGACTCTTATTAAGACGCTTCTAGGCTTCGTGACACCCACCGCAGGGCGGGCCCAAGTGATGGGGCTCGATGTCGCGACCCAAGGCAAGCGCATTCGCCAGAAGATTGGGCTGATGCCAGAGCAGGACTGCCATATTCCGGGGATGAACGCGGTCACGTTTGTGGCCTACGCGGGGGAGCTTGCTGGGATGCCCCCTGAGCAGGCGATCCGCCGGGCGCACGAAGTGCTGGAGTGGTGTAGCCTCGGGGAGGCGCGCTACCGCAATGTCGAGACCTACTCCACCGGAATGCGGCAACGTGTGAAGCTGGCACAGGCGCTGGTGCATGGCCCGAAGTTATTATTTTTAGACGAACCCACCAATGGACTTGACCCCGCGGGCCGTGATGAGATGCTAGAGCTGGTGCGCGATGTCAGCCA
>Ga0315904_10011412_pt1 | contig 11336 bp, 11 predicted proteins | sample LakEriMetagenome_6_FD_203529 | JGI IMG/M metagenome (GOLD analysis project Ga0315904, IMG submission 203529) | Freshwater fungal communities from buoy surface, Lake Erie, Ohio, United States - Buoy 12 MA120 | ecosystem: Environmental > Aquatic > Freshwater > Lake | place: USA: Lake Erie, Ohio... | reverse complement strand
GCGGCCATACACTCCCCCACGAGGCCATAGCCTGCCTTAGAGATCACGCAGTCCACCGATGCCACCAAATCCTCGTGCCGCACTGTCTCTCGGGCCAGCACCACCAGGTTGCGGGGCCAGGGCTTAGGCGGTGGAGTAAGCGTGTAGAACGTCCAGTCCGTAAAGCGCTCCAGGCTTGGCCACGGAAATGGCATCCCCCAGTTTCCCGCGTAGATCAAGGCGCTTCGTCCTCGTCCAAGCACACAGGCTTCCCCTACTCGCGCCACGAGGCCGACCGACTCTCGGCGAGGGAAGTAGGCCATTGGGAGCGCGAGCCCAGCTTCCAGCAGCAGCGTGGCCTGGGCATACTCCGCCTCCAGCTGCGCCACAATGGCCTCAAAGCCCGCGTACTCGGCGTAGATATCGGCCCAGGTAAAGTTGGCCACGCACACCGAGGGCACCCCCAGCGTGAGAGGAAACGAGGCGACATCGGTTACAACCAACCGCGCGCCAATAGACTTGAGCCAAGCGATCTCATCTGCGCGGCGTGCCTCGTTGCGCTGGTTCTGCGCCTCCCAGGCCGCCTTTGTCGCCGCTTGATCCACCGTCATGGAGTCCGTCTGGAGGCAGCCGACATCGAAAGACTCAGGAATCAGCGTGAAGGGGCGCTTGACTTCCGCACGCCAGAACCACTCGGGAGCCACCGTCTTCATGTAGAGCGGAATCTCCTGAGGCAAGTCCCGCAAGATCGTCACCTCCCGCGCCGAGTGCCCCAGCCCATGCCCCGAAACATACGCCACAATCGCCATAGCCGCAAGCATACCTGATTGCCACTGGTGGGCCTCTCTGGTTGTCGTAATGAAGAGGCGGTGGGTCTGTTGGGCTAGCTACTTTTCGACCTCGACCGTGTCCCAGCGCTTGCCGTCCAGACTACTGACTGTGATAACGGACATCCCCCGGAGATTTGCCCAGCGCCGGAGCAGAAAAGTGGTCTTGATCGGCTTGGCCTTCCTAAGATTCAGGCCAATGGCTTGGAGGGCCGCTTCGGGGGAGGGAAAGGCGGTGCGAAACTTGACCGTGGCGACCGTGGCCTTGCTCTTGGCAAAGCGGACATACCAGGCCGAGCGCTTCGTCCCGTACTCACGAAATGTCCCCCCTTCGCCAATACTCAGCGGCTTCCCAATGGCGGCATCCACCTGCCTGGGAGCCCTGCCAATCACCTGCTGGATCGAGAAGTCCTTGCACAGTGCAGGCAACGCAAGAAGGGATAGGGTCAAAACCAGGGCAAGTTTCGTTTTCATGGACGAATTGTACACCAAGTCCCGCTTCTTTTGAGTACACTAGCACCATGTCGAATCCAAATGTGGTCTTGATCTGTGTGGATCAGTGGCGCGGGGATGCGCTGGGCTGCGAGGGCCACCCGGCGGTGATGACGCCGCACCTGGATCAGCTCGCGGCAGAGGGAACGCGGTTTGCGAAAGCCTACGCTGCCACGCCTAGCTGCATCCCGGCGCGGGCGACGCTCTACACGGGGCTCTCGCAGATCAGCACGCGAAAAGTGGGCTACCGCGATGGCGTCCCGTTTGACTTCCCGGTGACCATCGCCTCGGAGTTTACGAAAAATGGCTACCAGACTCAGGCCATTGGCAAGCTTCATGTCTTCCCCGAGCGCAGCCAGATCGGGTTCCAGAACGTCCTGCTCCACGACGGCTACCTGCACTTTGCCCGCAAGAAGCCGCGTGATGTGGGGCTGGTAGACGACTATCTGCCCTGGCTCCGCGAGAAGACCGGCGATCCGCGGGCCGACTACTTCGACAACGGCGTAAACTGCAACTCCCAAGTCGCGCGGCCCTGGGACAAGGACGAAGCCTTGCACCCGTCGACGTGGATTGTGAGCGAGGCCCAGGACTTCTTGCGCCGCCGCGACACGCGCAAGCCGTTCTTTCTGTACTTGGGATTTCATCGCCCGCACCCGCCCTACGATCCGCCGCAGTGGGCGTTTGATCAGTATGTCCACGACCCCATGCCCGACCCGCCCGTCGGGGACTGGGCCGAGGATGTGCTCGGGCCACTCGACGATAGCTGGCGCGCCGATCCGAGCGTGGCGAAGCTCTCACCGCGAGCCTTGCAGCGAGCACGGGCGGGCTACTTTGGACATATCTCGCACATTGACTTGCTCCTCAATCGCTTCTTCGAGACGCTGGCGGAGTACGGCCTGCGCCAGGACACGATCATCTGCTTTGTCTCCGACCACGGCGAGCTCCTGGGCGACCATAACGCCTTTCGCAAAATCCTGCCCTACGAAGGCAGCGTCCGTGTCCCCTTCTTACTGCAAGGCCCCAGAATCCCCCGCCAGACCGTGATCTCGGACGCCGTGGCGGAGCTGCGCGATGTGATGCCGACGCTTTTGGATGCCGCCGGGCTTGTGGTTCCTGACGGCCTAGACGGCAAGAGCCTGCTCCCTGTGGCGCGGGGCGAGCAAGCCACCGTGCGGGAGTTTCTCCACGGGGAGCACACCGCGTTTGGGCAGAGTGTCCACTACCTCACCGACGGCAAAGAGAAGTACATCTGGTGGTCGGGGACGGGCCGGGAGCAGCGCTTTGACTTGGCATGCGATCCCCACGAGTGTCACGACCTCGGCCCGGAGGACGGCTGGCGCGCGAGGCTTATCGCCACGCTCCAAGACCGCCCGGAGAGTTTTGTCGAGAACGGAGCGCTGGTAACGGGCCGCCCAGTGAACTCTCAGCTTCCCACTGCGTCGTAAACAGCATGAGAGAGCTGCAACGTGAGTGGAGTGTGAAGGGCGCAAAGCGCACCGCAACTGTCGTGGTGCCCACCAAGACTGAGGGAGCGCCGATTGTCTTTGGGTTTCATGGCCACGGCGGCAATGGAGGCTACTGCGCCCGGCGCTGGAACTTGCAGAAACTCTGGCCTGAGGCGATCTTTGTCTATCCCAATGGGCTGCCTACCAAGACTCCACGAGATCCTGAGGGCGGCAAGCCGGGCTGGATGATGTTTGGCGGCGGAGGTTTGCTTCCCAACCGGGACCTAGAGTTCTTCAATGCGATGCTGGAGACGGCGCGTCAAGAGTGGAAAGTGGACGAGAAGCAGCTCTACTGCACAGGGCACTCCAACGGCGGCGGCTTTACCTACTACCTCTGGGGTCAGAAACCTGAGCTCTTCGCGGCACTGGGTGTCGTGGCCGCAAGTGGGGAGCGCCTGATTCGCAGTGCCAAGCCCTGTCCCTTGATGCACATTGGAGCGAAAAACGATCCGATTGTGAAGTGGGAGGGCCAGCAAGCCGTAATTGATGCCGCAAAGAAAATCAATGGAAGCAAAGCCCCCGTTGAAGTGGTGATGCACGATGGTGGCCATGAGTACCCAAGCATCGCACCAGACAAAATCGTGCAGTTCTTTAAGAAACACCGTCGAAGCTAGAAAATGTGCTAAAATGCCGTCGATTTGGCAGTGACTTCTAATGAGACTGATTTTCCGGCAGACGTAAGGACATTGATCCTCTCGCCGGAAGACTATCTGGCGGGTGGCATCAAAGTACTCCGCTTCCATCTAACCAACAGTGATGCACAGACGGCGCTGTATGTCAAGCTTGCCTGCGAGACGAGCTGGCTTAGTGTCACCCCGCAAGAGGCCGCCCTCGCCCCCGGAGAAAAGCAGGCCATTGCGGTGACGGTTCAGATTGAAGGAGCCCGCACTCAGCTTCAGGCAGGCGGTGCCCCGGCAAGCCCGATTGCTCTCCAGTGCCAGCGCCTCGGAGGAGCCGGAACCTCGCCGCTCCCCCAGATGAGTGCCCGTGTCTACGTGCGTCTCCCCGTGGCGATCTGCCCCTCGTGTGAGAAAACACTCGATGCCGACCTCACCGACGGTGCGACGATCCCGGCGATCTGTCCGTACTGCTTCGAGCGCTTGCGCCCCTGCCCTATCTGCTCCACTCCCAATACATGGCGTGCCAAGCAGTGCATCGCCGACGAGTCGCATATCGTCCGAGGGCTTCGGGACTGGATCGCGTTGGGCGGTGACCCCAGCCACTTTGGCACCCGTGAGCCCGCTAGTATTGGACTCCCGCCCACACATGAAGGAGGGGGCCTCTCACTTACCCGCCGCTGGTCGTACCCGTCGGTGCCCCCTGGTCGTCGCGAGCAAGTCCTCTACTGGAGCGCTCCCGTCGCCGCGTATGGCCTCGTCGCCTCGACCGCCGCCACCACCGAAGGGGATGCCCATATCTTCGCCTTTCAGAGCGATACGGGTGCCCCTCTCTGGGACCCGTACCCGATCGCGGATCCCGTCTACCCGGAGCGCGGCGGGGTGACGATCAACGAGGGTAAGCTCTACGCCGCCACAGTCGAGGGCCTCCTGGTCTGCATGGATGTGCTGCGGGGTACGCGTCTCTGGGAGCGCACTCTGGAGGGCAAGGTCTATGGAGCTGCCGTGCCCTCCACGCCCGGCTCGCCGCTTCTCGTGCCCCTTGTCACCCCCGATGGTGGTGCGCTTGCCCAGGTAGCAGCCGAGCGTGGGGATGGGATCTGTATTACGCCACTGGATGGCCCTGTGATGACGGCTCCTGCGTTCATTCATGGGAAGATTCTGGTGCATGACGACAGCGGAACTCTGACCTGTGTCGAGCTCGAGACGGGCACAGTGCTCTGGCGCTCCCACGGCCTCGGGAAGTTCCAGGCAGCTCCGGTTGCCTTCGACGATAAAGTCTACTCCGCCACGGAGTCCGGCAAGGTCTTTGCCCACGCTCTCCAGACGGGCAAGGAGCTCTGGCAGGTAGAGGTCACCAACACCGCACTCTCGGGGACACCAGCTTGTGATGGGAGCCTACTCTACGTGCCCGCGGAAGACGGCATTCATCTGGTCAGTGCGGCGATGGGCCGTGCTGTGCGCCGCTACCCAACCCGCCGCCCCGTGCGCTCGTCGCCTGTGGTGATGGGGGGCTCACTGATCTTTGGTGTCACCGATGGCGATATCTACGGAGCCTCATCGGGAAAGACCATGGAGCGCATCTACGAGACTGGAACCGTCGGCTCCCAGATCATCGCTGCCCCCGCCCTCGCCGATGGTGCAATATTTCTCACCGCCACCAACGGTGTTCTCTATAGCTTGGCTCTAAGCTAGCCGTATAATAGAGCAATACTTTTCTTATGGCAGAGACCACCATTCTAAGCATGTTTGAGAGCCCCAGTACCGTGGAGACTCCAACTCCTGGCAGTACGGTCTGGCTGGCACGCGATCCCCTGATGCAGCGCCCGGTGCTGGTGAAGCGGCTCGCTTCCGTGACGAACCGCGCGCGGCTCACGGAAGCTCTCACTCTGGAGCATCCCGCGATTGCCAAGACCCGGCGCTGGTTCCTGGATGAAAACCAGCTCTACGTGGTGCGTGATGTCGCACGGGGCAAGAACCTGCGCCAGCGGCTCTCAGCACAAGGCGGACGGCCTGATTTGGAGACTCTCAGGCGGCTCCTCTTGCCGGTTTTAGATGCGCTGGAGTACACCCACAGCCGACAGCTTCCTCACGGTGGGATTTCCTACGAGAATATCTTAGTTGCCGATGATGGCGCTGTTATGCTCACCGATTTTGGGGCCACCGACCCTGCCGCTCCCCACCACCGCGCGATCTACAATGGGGCGCTGACCACCGAGAACGACATTCAGGCAACCGCCAAGCTGATCGCGGCGCTGCTGCCTATAACAGGCTCGTTTGCCAACCCGACCGTGCGGAGCCGCGTGGAAGGAATCACCCTGCGCTGTGAGACAATCTCCGGCCTGCGAGAAGTTCTCTCTGGCCTGGAGAGGCTAGCAACGGCCCCCTTGCCGCGCCAAAACGCAACCGCCGTTGCCACGATTGCCTCGCAGGCACCAGGACAGCCAGGGCTCCCTCCGCCGCTCTTTGGGGACTTGCCCAAGACCATCGTCCCCGCGCTCACCGAGCAGAACACTCCGGCCCCCACCAAAGGAATCGCCAAGCTGGTCTGTAGCCAGCCCGATCGTCCGCTGGTGCCTCAGGGTGGCGGTGGACTTATGGCAATTGAAGCCAAGAACGAGGGGGACGCGACCCTTCTGATTCGGATGGTCGCCACTCAGCATGCCTGGCTCAATGTCCGCCCGACCACACTCCCTTTAGTGTTGCCCCCGGGAGCCAGTGTCAAGATCGGCTTTGTCGTCTCGGCGGCGCGCCTGGCAGGGGGCGAGTACAGAAGCGCCGTCTATCTCTCGTCCAACGCCCCCGGCCCCAATGCCGAAGATCTGCGCACCGGCTGGTGGAAGCACACCTTCGAAGTGCGCGTCATGGTTGGCAGCGGTGGCGGAGGCTGGAAAGGATACTAGCCATGGCTTTATTTCTTCCCCTAGCATTACCCGCACTCATCGCTGCGGCTCCTGCGCACCTCCAGAGCTTCTCTGGCGACTACACCGGCAAGCAAGACGGTGGCAACATCAAAGTCACCTTAAAGCAAGACGGTAGCGGCGGGGTCACGGGAACCTTTCACGATGGCTCCTCAACGGCCACTCTCTCCGGCACCACCTCGCCCGATGGTAAGAAGCTCACCGGACAGTTCACCTACCAAGGTATCAATCTCCCTTTTGAGATTCGCCGCAAGGGAGCCGGGATCGAGTTTGTGATGAAGTTTGGCACGGAGGAAGAAGTGATGAGCCTCAGCCGCACCGGCGGAGCCGTCCCTGAAGAAGCCCCCAAGCCAACAAAGCCCAAGCCTGCCAATCCTCCCACGAGCAAGCCAAGCACCACCTCCAAACCCCGTGCGACTCCCACGCTGGCGGGAGCCTACCAGCACCCTGCGGGGCTAAAGATCGGGCTCCCCAAGGGCTGGAAGGTGCAGGCGTATGGGCCGGTTCTGGCCCTGCTCCCTCCCGGAGCCACCAAGCTTGATGGCGATGAGACCTATCTTCTCTTAGTAGGCGAGGCAAATGGAGTCACCAGCAAGACCGATCCCCGTCTGGGACAGTTTACGGAGCTGGTACTCAATGGAGCAGGCGGCGAGGGGGGGCTGATTCTTGGCAAGGGAATTACGTTCCAGCGTACTGGCCAAGACAGCAACGGCCTGACGTTTCAGGGAAACAATGGGCGTGGCAGTAGCATCTATGCCCGCTGCCTCTTCTCGGAGCCCAAGGGACAGATTGCGGCTGTGCTCGCGCTGGGCCTCAAGGCCAAGATCGCCCCACGAGAGGCGGCGCTCCAAAGTGCTCTCGCGGCGGTGAGTGCCCGTGCTCCGGAGCGGGATAGTCGTCTCCTGGGAAGCTGGAAGGGAACAACGGCCACCAAGTCCCGCGATGCGCGCGATGCCGTAGGACGGCAGCAAGCCTCAAGTGTCACCGATAGCAGCACCACCTACCAGCTCAGCGGCGACGGTAAGTTCCTGGAGAGCCGCTGGTCGCGTACCATCGCGATTGGCCAAGGCGTCTCGCTCGACTCAGGCGATACTGTCGAGCGCACCAGTGGTCTCTGGGCAGCTAGCAACGGTAAGATCGCCTTCTGTGAGGACAATGGCCTCTACCTGCTCGGCTCGTACCAGATCCAGAGTGGGCATGTGGTGATTCAGATTGGCGATCGCGTCATCACGCTGAGCCGCGGCTAAGAAGGATTCTGCGCTAGCGTGGTGAACTACTAGGCATGGAAAATATCACCCGTCGGTATCTTTTAGCGGCACTGTTTGCCGCGACTGTCGCGCCTGCCTTCGCCCAGAAGCCTGTCACCCACAAGCTCATCGCCCAAGACAAGGGCCGTGTGGTTGTTCTCAACGAGAAGGGCGAAGTGGAGTGGGAGGTGGAGTGCCGCTTCAACTCGCACGATCTCTCGGTGCTTCCCAATGGTAATTTCTTGCTCCACACCGGCCCCGCCACGATTGTGGAGATGACCAAGGACAAGCAAGTCGTCTGGAAGTGGGAGAGCAAGCCGGTGGCTCCGTACACGGGCCGCATCGAGATCCACGGCTACCAGCGCCTCAAAAATGGCCTGACCATGATCGCCGAGACGGGCAATAAGCGCATTATCGAGGTGGATAAAGACGGCAAGATCGTCAAGGAAGTGCCTCTCACGGTAGAAGCGCCCGACTCACACCGAGACACCCGCCGCGTCCGCAAGCTGGATAATGGGAACTACCTCGTGGCTCACGAAGGCATGGGAGTTGTCCGTGAGTACGATGGCACGGGCAAGATTGTCTGGGAGTACAAGATTGATCTCAACAATCAGCCTGCCACCGGTGGCCATGATGGCCATGGGGTCTCCGTTTTCAATGCACTACGCCTCAAGAACGGCAACACCATGATCGGCGGCGGCAACAACAACCGCGTCTTTGAGGTCACCAAAGAGGGCAAGGTGGTCTGGAGCATCGAGCGCGACGAGCTCAAGCGCCCCGATGGCCGCCCGATCCACCTCTGCTGGGTCACCACGGTTCAGGTGCTCCCCAACGGCAATGTCGCGTTTGGCAACACCCACTCCGGCCCCGAGAACCCCCAGATCGTTGAAGTCACGCGAGATAAGAAAGTCGTCTGGATGCTCGATGACTGGAAGACCTTCGGCAACGACCTGTGTGCCTCGTGGTTTCTCGATGTCAAAGGCAAAGTGATCCGGTAGCCCTCCTCCGGGATACCCTCCTCCCCCTGCCCCTCCTCCCAACCCTGGGAGGAGGGGAGATTTCCCCTCCCTGCCCTGAGGGAGGGTGCCGAAGCGAGGGACGAGCGAAGGCGGGTGGGTTCGAGAGAAACTTAGCCCAGCGCGAGGCGGGCGAAGACGAAGAGGAGGATGGCTCCGCCTGCCACGACGAGCAGCCCCGCCGTGCGGATGCGCTTGAGGTAGAACAGGAGTCCTAGCCCCGTGAGGGAGATCAGGGTCAGGACAATCGCGGAGATGTCAATCACCCACGACCAGCTTTTGTTGGTGTGGCGGCCCTTGTGAAGGTCGTTGAGCGCAGCCAGAGAGCCCTCCTCCGCCACGGTGAGCTGCAAAGCCCCCGTCGTGCGCGTGATAAACGCATCGGCGGAGTAGCCAGGACCTTTGAAAGCGACCGTGCACTCCCGGTCGTCGATCCGGAACTCCTCGACGGCTCCGCGCACGCCAAACTCGCTCCGGAGCTTCTCGACAATCTCTAGCTTCTTGGGCTCCGCGCCACTCAGCCACTCCGGTGGAATTTGGCCCGTTTTCTCGCTCTGGCGCAGGCTCCCTACGATCCAGTCCGCGTGGTTCAGCGTCAGGCCCGTGATGCTGAAAAATAGCACCATGAGCAAGCTCAGGAGCGAGAGATAGGTATGGAGCCAGCGCATCCCGGAGTGGATGCGGAGCCTGAGCGGGCGAGGCGCTTTATCTCTTTTTTCGGAGCTCAATATCCGCGCTCTTCATCTCGATATTGCCACCTAAATCGGCCTTTAACGGCTTATTGGCAAGGGGGAAGCTCTTTCGAATGAGCTGGTAGGTACCATGCTCACGAGCGGCCTCCACGCAGATAAAGTACTCGCCCTGAGCCACGGGCTTTTTCTTATCGTCTTTGCCGTCCCAGGCCACACTGTACTTGCCCGGCTGGCGGGTGGGGCTCGATGAGGTCGCCGCCAGATCGCCGCCGTCTACCAGCTTGCGCAGGCTCTCGCCACGCACCCAGGCACGCAGGTCACGGAGCCAGCGCATCCCGCGCCCTCCCTGCTGGAACCAAAGCTCTAACGTGCGCACTGGGCTACCTTCTTTATCCTCAATCCAGACCGCCACATACGGACGACGATAGCCCCCTTGGCCGGGGTTGTTGATCTCGAAGTTAATCAGTAGCTCCAGGCTACTGTCCCATGGTTTCTTTTGCATTCTTTTTCTCCCAATCTGCCCAGCGGGGGCTGCGTACGATCTCTCCCTCTGCCGTTACCAGCAGACACGCAACGCCCTCTTCGTTCTCCGCGAGAGCAAGGCTCTCCTCTATGGTGAGCACACAAAACGCCGTCGCCAGCACATCGGCCACCCGAGCACGGGGCGCAATCACGGAGGCACTCGCGATATGGGTCACCGGCTGCCCGGTACGCGGATCGTGCAGGTGCAGACCACGCCGTGCGCTCCCGCTGGTCGCCAGCGCCTGATTGCACAGCCACACCCGCGCAAGCGGCGGGCTATTCTCCGCCTCACCCGAGACCGTGGCTTCCACGGGCCTCTCGCCACGCACACAGAGATCCCCGCCGATATTGACAATTACCTCAAAGAGGCTCTCCGAGGAGGCCAGTACCACGTCGCAGACCCGATCGACGATCTCGCCTTTGGCAATGGCATTGAGTGTTAAGGGCACAGCCTGATTCAGGCGGGTAAACATGCGCTCTGTTTCCTGTCGCCAGAGCGGCTCTCGCCCTGCTGTCACGCCCGGATGGAACGCCCCACGGGTTGTCTCCACCCAGCGTTCACTGTCGAGCAAGAGCTCGGCAAGCTCGGACGAGAGCAGGGTGGTTCCCTGCCAGCGCCGCAGCTCGCTCTCAGGATCGTAGCTGCTAAAGATCTTCGCCAGGCGCTGAATCTCTGTCAATGCCACGTGCTCCGCCTGCCTTGCCACGGCCTGCGACGAGGCGCGGAAACGGAGGGCCAGCGACGTTCCCAGGATCTGTTCGTAGTGAAACGTCCAAGAACGAGCGCTGGCCCGCTTTAGCTTAGCGAGGAGGGCCACCAGGACCGCCAGGCCCCCCCATACTGGAGGCGAACTTCGTCAGCTCGTCGCGGGTCAGCTTGCCGTCCTTGTTGGTATCGGCGCGGGCCATGATCCCCTGCATTCGCTCGGGAAGCTCGTCTTTACTGAGCTTGCCATCTTTGTTCTTATCGTTGGCCATGAGCATGCTCACCATCTGCGAGGGATCGGGTGGCCCACCCATCATTCCGCCGGGCCCACCGCGCTCACCGCGCTCACCACGCTCACCACGCTCACCACCAGGGCCGCCAAAGCCACCTGGAGGCATCGGGGGGCGGAGCTCGTCCTCGGTCAGCTTGCCATCTTTATTCTTATCAAGCGACTTGAGAGCCGCCGCCGCACCCGCAATCTCCGCTGTCGAGAGCTCGCCATTGCCATCTTTGTCGAGCGCCTTCATCAGTGGGTTCATGCGCATCATCCCACCGCCACGTCCGCCACCAAAACCACCTTCACGTCGCTCGCCGCCACCGCGACCGCCAAAGCCACCTTGAGCAAAGGCCACCGCGCCGCAGAGCGCCAGTGCCGTTACTGCTAAAAACTGTCGTTTCATGGTTCCAAACCTCTCTGCTCTCTAGTTTGCCCTACAATCATGAAGAAAAAATTACCCTCGGTCACAAATCTCGTGATAGGGATTATAGGGGCACTCACCGCACCGAAAAAGCACTTTGCCACGTCTCTTGTG
>Ga0315904_10011410_pt1 | contig 11341 bp, 22 predicted proteins | sample LakEriMetagenome_6_FD_203529 | JGI IMG/M metagenome (GOLD analysis project Ga0315904, IMG submission 203529) | Freshwater fungal communities from buoy surface, Lake Erie, Ohio, United States - Buoy 12 MA120 | ecosystem: Environmental > Aquatic > Freshwater > Lake | place: USA: Lake Erie, Ohio... | reverse complement strand
AACAACGTTACGGCGGCGTTATCTGCCAGCGTAAAGGCTGCCGGCCGTACAAAGCCACTTGCGTGGTATACGGGCTGGAAGCCAAACGGTGCATTTGTAGTAGACATGTTTGGTTTTCCTCAAAGAAGAATTGGATGAATACCAGTCATAGGTCCTCAAAAGAAGATCTACGGCTAGCGTTTTCACGCAATGAAGATATACCATCCCCTTCCACGATTCGACCACCAGCTGCCTCTGCACTTTCCTTAATGCTATCTAACACTGACGTGAGTTTTTCATCTTCACGAGCAGGAGCATCATGGTGAGCTTCTTGCATGTAGCGATGATACAGCGACATGGGAAGTTTAAATGCGAGCATTTCGTTGACACCGATGAACCCCTGCCATTCGCCTGTCTTGATGGTAACGTATTCCCAGCCAGGCACATCTTCGGATTTAATAGGTTCGTATCCTAGGCGAATCCGTTGCTGGATCGAGTCTCTAGGATTTGTGGTGGTCAACCAGCATGTATGGAAACCTGAAAGCTTTGGTAAATCTGGCAAAGCGTCTTGGAAAAATTGCGATCTGAACATCTCAACACGATCATCGTCGCTTATTTCACGATTTTCAGTCACCGCACGATCGGTGGCTGCACGAGACTGGCGAGATACGTCAGCAGTTTTTTTCAATCTTTCGTCGTTCATTTTCTCACTCCTTTCAGCGAGTTGCATTGTTAGAATTATCGCGGTCCCACTTGGCGTACTGCTTCAAGTAGCGTTGGCGTAAAACGGTATCTTCCCAGACTCCAGCATCTATCATTGCTTGCTTTCGTTCAGGGGAGATGTATACTTGTTGGCGAGAAGAAGATGGAGCATGGTCCCGTGTGGAACCAACTGGAGGACCTCTGCGTCCTGTTCTTGCTGTACTAACACCATCATCATCATTGTCACTGCCACCTTTTATGTTAGGCAGTCGTTTGGCGACTCGACGATCGAGTTCTTGCCAATACGCCTCTGATTTTGGATTATAGCCCTCTTCTACCAAAGTTTGATCAATTGCTAACACAATTTTGGATTCTTCGGTTTTTCCATTTGGGTCATACCATGAATTCTTGCTTACCCACTGCTGGGCATGGCTCGCGATTTCAGGGTCCGGACCTTGTGGTTGTTGAATCTCATTTGCTGTTTGCGACTGACGATGCTTCATGACTTGCAGTTGCTGCACTTGTTTCATGGCTTCATCACGGATTCGAAGAGCCTTAGCTACATCTTCTCCGTTACCAGCTTCTACTGCCTGGCCCATGATTCGCTCAGCTGCCCGTACCTCGGCGATCTTGTCGTTTAGACGAGAATCGATGTTCGAGATGGTATTGGCAACCGCAGACATCTCAACAGCAGACATCCGCTTCTCAAGTGCCTCATTCCTCTGTCTCAGGAAGTTAAGCTCTGTCTTGTCACGTTGAATGGCTTCTTTTCTACGCGCTGCGCGCTCGGCCTTTTCTTCGCGACGTTTACGGCGGATTTCCTCGCGGTCTTCATTGTCTTCCGACAACCGCGTGTCTTCGCCGCCCTCATCGTCATCATTTTCGTCTTGATCGGCGGCCTGTGTATCGACCGGTACGAACTCAACTTCCTGAGACTTTGACTTGGACTCTTGGTCCTCGTCATCCTCAATTAAGAGGTTTTCACCTTTGTTTTCTGCCATTGCCTGCTCCTTTCAGCAGTTAGATAAACGCCCTGATCTGGGTCGGATCGATGGTAACCTTGCCGATAATGTCAAGGTCATTAAAGATCACGAATTCGATCTCCTCATCGCCGGACTTTACAGACCAACGATCGCCGCCATATTTCGGTGTGCGGACGAAATCACCGATTTGGCACCAATTGCCTTCCGGCCACGACTCCATGGTGCTTCGATTCTTGTAAGCCAACGGACCAATGGCTGCAATCTTAGCCACCTGGGTGTTGCTAGCTTCTGTCTTACGTGCTTCTTCAGGGATGTAAATACCCCCACTTGTCTGGCTCTTGGCCCGACGAATTTGAACCATGACTCGGCTTCCAAATGGAATGATGCCAGGATCTACATCTGGAAAGGCATCCTCGATTGAGTCATACGACATTGATAGTGGTGTTTCTAGTAGCATTCGCTTCTCCGGCTGCTGGGTTTATAAATCTGAATCTCGTTTGTCTTGATCGCGAAGGACACTTTCGATCAGTTGCTTAGCCATCTCAAGGCCTTGATAAACGCCTTGTCTGTAGCCATACTCAAAACTGATGTCCTTGCCCTCACCTGGCTTAACGGCGACGGCTTCGTGAGCCATCTTTTCCTTTTCAGCCTGGATCTTCGCGAAGAATTTGTCAATCATTACTTACGGCCGCCCATGACGGTTGAGATCATGTTCTTGCCGGTACCGCGCTGGCTGTTAGTGCCGCCGTTACCTTCACCCTTGACAGTCTCTGTCTTCATCTTAGGTGTGGTCTTGTAGTCTGCGCTGGGCATTGGTGCCTTAGGAGAAGGATCACTGGAGATCTTCTTCGCCTTTGGATAGCCTTTACCCATGGCCATCAATTTGTGTAGCTTTATTGCTTCCATGATTACTCCTTATCTACGTGGGGTGGGGTTTATCCCGGTCCCTGTTGAGACCGCGATTCTTTCGCCAGTTGCTACCTCTAAGGCAGCAAGCTGCTTGGCTGTTTGGTTGTCGGACTCGTTCATCTCGAGGCGAGCTTGGATCTGGGCTTGTACACGGCGATCCTCGGCCTCTTGACGCATCATCTCTTTCTTGAGATCTTCTTGCAGCATTGCCATACGAGCTTGAAGATCTTGCATCTTCTCCTGGCTTCTGGTCTGCATCTCTTGAGCCTTGATCTGGGCGTCTTGCTGCAACTTGGTCTGCTTGAACTGAGCATCGGCCTGGTCTCTTGCTGCCTGGGCCTCTACTTGCTGCTTCATGACCTCGACACGTGGATCGTTTGGCATCTGAGGCGGAGGCATCATGGCCTGGAGGGTCTCGATTGCAGTTTGAATGATCTGCGGTATTGAGCTGAACGTCTCTTCGGCTTGTTGGGACACAACCTGGGATGTGGCAGCCAGCATCTTGTCGAGTGACTGCTTCTCTTCGGTCGTTGCGCCCTTCTGAATCTCGCCAATGTCTACTTGCGCAGCGTCAGATGCTTCATTGAAGATCTGGTTCGCATACCATAAGACCATGTGCTCCTTGATGTGGTCAAGCAAGATAGGCACGCATTGAGGCCCGATGATCCTGTTACCACCGAACATTGGGTTTGTTACGAAGTCCAAGTGCACCTGCAAGTGAGCCAGATGATCTTGCTCTGGGAACGCGACAATTGGTCGCTTCATCGTGGCTGCAATGTTCTCGTTCACTGCATTCAATTCCAGCGGCTGCTGCTTCGGTAGCAACAAGTCTTTGCCCTGAGGAATCTTCAAGCGAACCAAGAACATCTCTTCGACCTTGCGTAGGTCATAGAGCTGAGGCATCTCTTTGGCACGCTGCATGACTGCCTGGATCTGAGCAAAGCGCTGGGCTTCACTGAAGATGTTCGGGTCTGATACAGGGACCACGTTCATTGGACCTTCAAAGTCCGAACGTTTAACCATCAACTCGCCTGTCTCGTCAACGACCTGTGCTTCTTCAAGGTAGGTGCGGTTTAAACGGAACAAGAGCTTCAACACACGAGCCATTGCATCGTGCATGCGAGCGTGAATTGCAGAGAACACAACCATGCCTTGCTCAAGACGAGCCAAGGTTGTACCTACTGGCGTGTTGGCATTGCTATCTGCAAACTCTTCAAATGTCGTGCGGACCACGTTCTGGCTAGCATCAACCAAGAAGCCAAGCAGCTGGAATAAGACTGGGCTCGGTGGGTTGTATGGCATTGCCATCAGCACCTTGCGAATATCGTCTTGGCCAAATGTGCCTTCGATCTCTTTCACTTCGGTAGGATCAACACGGTCTGTCTGGCCGCCTGCACCTGACTTGAGCTTCAAGAGGCCAGGGAAGTTGTTGATGTGAGCTGAATCAAGGAGGGCGCGAAGAGCACCTGTTGCACCGGCACTCAAGCCACCGATCATGTGGATCAGGCCGATTGGATAAGCGCCACGCCAAGGGACGAATGGGAACTCAACAAGCCATTGCATCTCGTCTTTGGTCTCGTCATCCTCTTCCCAGTTGCGATAGATGCTGAGCACTCGCTGCGTGTTCTTGTCAATGCTGATCACGTATGGAGCGATGCCGTCATCGTTGTCCAGGTCTTGGATCACATAGCATTCGTAGATGGTTCTTAGACCATCGATGTTGTAGCCATCAGACTGGCGTCCTTCGATCTTGTCATTGGCCTTTGAAGCTTTAGATTCGTCTGGCGGTAGTGGATCAACGCGAAGATCAACGTCAAGGTAGTCACCAGCCTGAATGCGCTTCTCATACTCGATGCGAGTGATGTACTGTACATGGGTCTTGCGCTCGGCTGTGTAGAAGTTTGTCGCTGCGAATGGCAGATAGACATCGTCAATCGGAACGAACATTGGGACTGGACGCTTCTTGTTGCCATCCCACGTCATCTTGAGGTACTGACCACCGCCCAAAGGCAACTGAGTCGCTAGCTGCTCGAGCTCGGCTCTGAATTCAGGCATCTGCTCTGTGAGCTGCCAGTTTGTGTACTTGGTGATTCGCTGGGCTTTCTCAACCTTGTCCAAGGTAGGTTCGCCAACAATCTTCTCACGAGCTGGTCCATCAGGTGGGAACATCTCTTTCATGACACGAGCTGCAAAGTCCACGCAAGCTTGAGTCAACATCGGGTGAACAACTTTTGATGCACCTGTGAATGAAGCACCGCCAGGAGCATCTTCACCAAGGCCAGTACGTCTGATGCCCTCTTCATACTGCTCATCACGACGCTTGCGAGCTTCCTTGTCCTTCTCAATGATGTCGCACAGACTTGAGCCTAGGTTCGCCAGCTCATAGGACGGCATTGTCTCAGCAAGGTTTGCATAAAACTCTGAGTCAGCCGGAGTTGGTGATTCGTCGATCGTGACTAGCGCACCGCCGTCTTCTGTATCCTCGACACCGCTGTCCTCATCCGGAAGATCGATCATCTCGCCTAGGTTGTCATCATCACGTTCAGCCATTCAATTCTCCGGTCTCATGCAGCGTAGGGGTTAACTAACTGCGGTTTGTTTGAAGCTTCGCGTCTCTCTGGAGTTGGCTTGGTGACTGAGAGCACATTGCGATCGGCAAGTAGCCTGAGCGCTTGAGTTGTGCTGTCGACAAAGTCATCATGCTTAATTGAACCCTCTCCAGTAAAGCTGCAAAGCTGCGTAATCAATGGGTCTGCCCAGGAACGTGGATTCCCAGGCCGCTTGTCAGATTCTACTACCCAAACGAACCCGTGGGCAAATAAATGTGATACGGCATGCAATCTGCTGAGCTTGTCCGCTCGTCCGGGGTTGTATGGATACGACAGGATGTCCTCACGGGCTAGCATCTGGCGCAGGCTGATACCTGATCCTTTGTCCTCGATGATCAGCAAGTCTGGGCTGCGTCCGGTCAGGTAAGACTGTTTCGGGCCTACAAGCGGCTTGATCATGGGCTTCATGTCATCGTCGCCGTACCTGACGGTGTACTCTTTTTTGACTCGCTCGATCAGGCCTGGCAACCCAAGGTGATCTTGCCAGCAGTCAAGGAGAATGAATGCAGGCTTCTTGTCGTGCCTGAACACGCCCCATACGGAGCAGGCCGTGGGGTCAGGATCGTGATTCTTGCGGTCTGTAGTCTTCTCAGTGAATGCCGTGTCAAGGCTCATGACAATGTACTCAAGGCCAGGAAGCGGCTTATCCTTGGACCACAGCTTGATCCAGCTGCGTTTGATGATGCCTGACTCTTCTGGGTCGATGACCTCGGCGTGGATCTCTTGGCGGCCTAACTGTGTTCCTTCGTACTGCGTGATCTGTTCAAGGAATGACTTGGCCAAGTTCGCAGCATTGTCGTATGTTGATCCTTTGGTAAGGTGGACCTTGCTGTCCTTCTTCGTAGAGTCCTTGATCAGCTGCCTTACTAGCTCTATGGGCCGTGGGGTCGTGGTCACCACAACCTGTGGATGGTCACCAAGACGCAATCCAAACCGCATCATGTCCCAGGTCTCTTCGCAGTATTGCCAAGCAGCTAGCTCATCGCACCAGACTCTGTGGAACTGCGGACCACGTAGACGGCTAGGTTCCTCAGCAGAGAAGCCCCGGATCGATGATCCATTGGTCAATGTGATCTCGGCGATCGACTTGTTGTAGTTCTCAATCAGGCTCACTGGCAGCGTGTTGATGATGCCTGACTCTCCTTCAAAGCAAACGCCTCGGATGTCAGCAGACGTTGGTGCAATGACCCCGCAGCGAACACCTGGGTTCTTGACCGCGTAGTCTGCGATGTCTTCGGCACCGGTTCTTGTCTTACCGAACCCACGACCTGCGAGGATCAGCCATACGGTCCAATCACCAGCTGGCGTGACCTGTTCAGGCCTTGCTGTGGCTTTCCATTTGAGACGCCATGCAAGCAGCTCAAGGTCTGAGATCTCGAGGTGCGCGAGGTTAGTCTGAATGAGCGAGAGCTCTTGCTTCGACAGCGCGGTCATTTGCTGTTGAGCTTCTCAATTAGGGCAGTGATCTGTTCAATCAGTTCAAGACGCATCTCGATCGGGCCTCCATCAGGTCCACTGATCTCGATTGCTTTCTTCTTGGCATGACCATACTGAACCACTTCCTTGAGACAGTCTTTGCGGACCATCAGATCGTGGTTAGGGTCGAAGGCCATCTCGGCCAAGGCTTCGAGTGGATCACCGTGCTTGTCGACGATGCGATCGAAGATCTCTTGACGCTCGATATTGCGCTTATTCTGCGATCCTTTCTTGCGACCGGATCCCTCTGGTTTAACGCCCTTCTGGAATGGCATAGCAGGCTCCTTAAATTCTATTTGTTTTCTATTTTAGATCGTACAGCGTAACAACGTACATAGCCCAGCTCAAAAACGCTATAGATGTTTTTTTCAGCCATAACAGAGTGAACTGATCCATACAAATTAAATATTTCATTCGTTCGTTCGTTCGTCTCTAGATCGCGCGAGACCATAACAGATTGTATTGATTCACTCTTTTATGCCTCTAAAAACCCTCTATAGGGATTTTGGGACGAGTCCACTGACAAAAAGATAAAATCACGCAGCACATCACGCACTTTGTACAACTTACACAAAATGCAATGTATAATAGATCTCTCATCATTTAGAAAGGAGAATCAAATGTCACGTCCTGTAGAAGCAACAACGGCACTCGACTTAGACACCGTGAAGATCTTGTTATGGGCCAGTGAGTATGGCTCAGGGCACCCGAACATCAGTCGCTTGTATGACCGCGAATCAGCTGATGGTCTAGATCTTTCACGCGGCACGTTCTTTAACGCCATTAAGGGGCGCAAGGTCAGTCATCACGTGATCGCTGCAATCGACGAGCTCATCGCAATCCGTGGTTGGCAGCCACAGTATCTCGATCATTGCCGCCAGGAGCACAAGCGCCGCGTCGTCAAGGCATTCGAAAGCCCACCGTCTTACTGCAATGTGTGTGGTCATCAATGCAGCCAGTGTGGAGGTCAAAGAACCGAGAAGCGCCGCAAGGCTGTCTTTGACTTCTTGAAGGTAGATCCAATGGACCTGGGATGCAAGCTGCGTAAGGATCCTGACGAAGCTGCGTAGTGCGAGGTTAAAAAAAGAGGGCCCATCGAGGCCCTCAAAAGCTTGAGTTGGCAACCGCAAGCTAAGTCATCTTACATTAGATCTCGCTATCAAAACGCTTCTTTTGACACTTCTTGTCCACTTGGCGCTGGAAATCCTCTAGTTCTTTCTGAGCCGAGTGAATAGCTTTCCTGAGCTGTTCTGATGATTGTGTTGAGCAGACCCCGCAAGCTGCTGATAGTGGCGTCGCGGTCTTCGATGACCTTCTGAAGCTTCCTAATTTCAGATTGCGCTTCGCCCAGCTGTAGATCCATCTCAATAAACTCATTGGCGTCCATCTCATGAGCCCAGTATTACTGCAACAAGACCTGCAATCAAGCCAAATAGTACGTCAGCCATCCAATTTCTCCTTTTCTTCGTCTTCATCGTCGTCCTCTTCTGGCGGCTCGTCTGTCCAGTCTTCCTCGCAGCACGAGCTCACCTCCTCAATCTGAATGTCAACACCCTTTGCTCCCCAATACTCGTAAGAGCCTATCCCGAAGTCAACCTCGATCACATTGCACTCTTCTTTGCATGCGCAGCACCATGGCATTTAGAAGTTCTCCTTGTAGAATTCTTCCACGACTTTGGCAAACTCGTTTAACTTAAATTCACCACCTTCGCCTTCTGAAGGGCCTGCATGGTTCCAGATCCACAGCGTGTTCTTCTCAGGGTCAATCCTGACGGTCAGATCATTCACCTGCACCGTGTTCACGAACCGCAGCACGTTCTCCAGGCTCTTCTTGTTGATGACCGCAAACTCGTCCTCGGCGTTAGGCAAGACAAGATTACTCAGGTCAATTGCATCAGCCATTTGCGCTCTCCTCGCGGATGACCAGGGCTGCATCAGCCATGCGGAAAGCTTCTCTGATAGTTTCATACATGTAGGCTGCTCCGTGCTTCTCTACAAGCCCCTGGAGGATCCTAGCAGCGTAGTAGTCGCGCAGGCTTGCCACCTCTACGGTACCATTGGTCTTCTCTTCAAAGTGCAGTGCTTCTTGTGTCATGATTTTTCCTTTCAGACGGTTTAAATACAATTCGTGCTGCAATTATTACCTACGCAGCAAGTGGTGCACACGATCAGGCGGCCGTTAGGTCCTGGGTTCGTGGTCACTACGCATGCAGCATAGACTGAGGCAGCAGACAAGGTTAGGTAAGAGGCCAGCAGGCCAGTGATGATCTTCTTCATGGTTACTCCTTAGGTGGAAAGTTAATAAATACACACTCATTCAGGTGACGCTTGCCGTATGCGTCGACGTAAGACTCCCCGCAGCCTGCCATCCACTCGATGGTGATGACTGCAAGGCCTGCTCCAAATATGACCATGGTCACGAATGTCACGGTCCACTCAATGATCTTCTTCATGTTGCTTCCTTTCTCTTTCTGTGTATCAACATAATTCGAATACGCAAGGTCGTGATCCGGGCAAACCGTTCGCTGCGTCTGGAGTGACTCCTCCTGCGGCTTGCCTGCTTGCTCTTGTCATACCTTGGCTTCTTCCTCTTACAACCAAATGATGCTGCCTTCACCTTCCTCTTGCGAGGGAGGTTAAAGGCTATTGCAAAATCGCTACGCCGTTTCCTTTTCCGCGTAGTGACGCGCTTCAGCGAGCGAGTCGTGCCAATGTTCTGCATATTGCTCCTTTTTAATCCGGTCGCGTTCCTGAGCAAGCCAGTAAGCACGGCGCTGCAACTCAGGATCTTCTTCATGTACGATCCATCCATTTTCACGCAATTCTTCACGGCCTTCAAAAGTTTCATTCATCTTGTCATGGTAAGCAGCCAGCTCCATGCAGCCGTTGATCAAGGCTTCGCGGTCGTCAAAGCTGACGTGGCGTGGGCGAAAGCCATGTGTGTCTTTATACCAGTCTGAAAAGATTCCGCCAATCTCGTCTGTGGTCATCGATGCGTAGTCCATTATTTCACTCCTGCAAGTTCAATTAGAAGATCTGCTATCTCCGAAGCAGACATGTTGTCATAGTCATCAAGGTCTTCCTCGACGAGTAAATCAAAAGCCTTTGGAGGAACGCGCATGCCAACGCGCTTCATCTCTTTTAGCTCTGCCATAACTTGGCTGCGTAATGTGCTCATGCTGCCTCCTTGATGTTTTTCCACTCGATGTCATTGATGATATTCTCTATTTCAATGTACTTGCCATAAGCCATCACGCGAAGAAAGTCAGAAGGATCAAGCTGTGAGTAACCGTTGTCAGGATTAAAGTCCCATTCCTTCTCGAGGGCTTCTTTACGCGCCCATAAGTGTTCAAGAACGTTGTGTTTGTTGAATTTGTAAGTCATTAGATTGTCTCCGTCTGATCAGTAGTCGCGCGAAGCATTGCTGCACAGAACAAAACTTCTTCGCGGAATTCTTTAGAAGTGCACTCACTGAAATCAATGCTCATCTCAAAGTAAACGTCAGCAGCAAATTCATCGCTGCACTTAAGGATTTTTTGAATGTCTTGCATGTGGATATTCATTAGATTGTCTCCGCTTGTACGTTGATGGTGTAACCCAATGCTTTGATTGAGTTGATCGTTGTTGGCTTGAGAGTCTTGGTGCCAGCGATGTCAGCAAAGATACGAGCTGTCTCACAGACAGGATACACAGCCTTCTGGCCGTACACGTTGGTGATGCGAACAGTAATTTCCATGATGTTACCTTTCTTCTTTCTAGTTACGCTCTCGGTGAGCATGGTTAGATTCTACGGTGAAACCTCGCACTGCGCGCACTTTTAGCAAAAATATTTTCGCAGGGACAAATACTAGCCCCGGCGCGAGGAAAGCTGACCCCCAGAATGATCCCAGAGGACCCGGAACCAGGCTCCTCATAACTTACTATGGGCAAGCCATAAAAATGGCCCTGGGGGCCACGTCGTGAGAACCGGCACATCTCGAGGTACTTGTCAGGCATAGACTAGGCTCTTTTTCATCGACAAGCTCACCGGATGAGCCACTGGTGCGCACTTCGTAGTAAAATGAGCCTTTTCAAGGAGATCACTATGAAGATCGCAACAGCAAAAAGCATGGCAGCAGAGAACAACTTTAATTTCGAATACTCCAACAGCCAGCGGTTGTACATCCTGTCTGACAGGCAAGATGGTTGGCCTGACCAGTATTTCCCAGGTAACGTGCTGCGCAGCATGAATGAAAAGGTCTTCCTTGAATTCTTCTTGCGCGTAAAGCAATCAGCCTAACCACTCTTTCCATTCGTCACCAAGCACCTGTGCTGAGAGCATCTTTTTTGCTCTCAGTGCCTTGACGATCTTTTCGTCGACAGTCTTCGGGCTGATCAGGTCTACGTAGGTCACTGCGTTCTTTTGACCAATCCTGTGTGCACGATCCTCAGACTGCAGCCGGTGTTCTAGGTTGTAGCTGTTCGAGTAATAGACCACGTTGCTAGCAGCGGTCAGCGTAATTCCAAAGCCGCCAGTCTGGGCATTGCCCACGAAGTACATGCACTCAGGGTCATTCTGAAAGCGATTGACTGCTTCTTCGCGGTCTGCTGTCGAGGTATCTCCAAAGTAAACCACGGTGGACTTGTGTCCATACTCCTCTTTCAATGCACTTTCGATGGCAGCGATGTCTGATCGGTAGTTCG
>Ga0315904_10011405_pt1 | contig 11344 bp, 13 predicted proteins | sample LakEriMetagenome_6_FD_203529 | JGI IMG/M metagenome (GOLD analysis project Ga0315904, IMG submission 203529) | Freshwater fungal communities from buoy surface, Lake Erie, Ohio, United States - Buoy 12 MA120 | ecosystem: Environmental > Aquatic > Freshwater > Lake | place: USA: Lake Erie, Ohio... | reverse complement strand
TTGCCGCTTTGCATCAGCGCGCCGGCAATGGCGGCGGCGGGGGAATGGCGCAAAAACGCCTCATATTCCGCAATGCGCTGCCAGGAACAGTAATCGCCAAAGAACATGCCGGGCTTGCCTTCCGGCGTATAGCGTTTGCCGAAGGGGCCGGGTTCCCGCAGATTGCGCTCAACGCCGGCGGCGAGCAATTCAACCCAATGCGACGCGAAAGCGCCACGGATCACCACCGCGCCATCGCGGTCATAATCGGCGATGATCTGGGGATCGAGGATCTGGGGCATCGCGTTTCTCCTGATGTTGCAACGACCTTAAGGGGCCAAAGCCGCGCGCGCAAAGCGGCGGACAAACTCTTCCTGCCCAGTCGTTTCAATCGCCTCAGCATTATAGGCGGCGCGCAGCCAGGCAACCGGATCGCCCTCAGCCGCGCCGGCCAGGATGGCAAGGCAGGCCATGGCCGTGCCGGTGCGCCCAAGCCCGGCCTTGCAGCCGATGTGATAAGCGCCATCGGGGGCAGTGCGCATCGCGGCGAGCATTTGTGTCAATACTGTTCGCAAACCGGCTTCATCGGGCAGGCCAAAATCCGGCACATCAAGCTGCCATTCGGCTTCCGCCACACGCGCCGCGCGCGCTTCCAGGCATAGCCCGCGCGCCCCTTCCGGCATGGCATCAAAGGGCCCGCCCGAGATGCTGATCAGCCTGCCGTCCAGCGGCAATTCAAGCCGGCCGCGCAGCATCAGGGCGCGGCATTTCCCTTGCCATTATCGGCAATCAGCATGGGTTCCAGCAGGCTTTCCGCTTCCTGTTTCAGGCGCAAATAGGACCGTACCGAAAAGGGCAACATGCCAAGATAGATCACGCCCGCCATGGCGAGCGCCCCCCAGGGCTCGGCGAATAACAGCGCCATGTAAAGGCCGATACCCAAGAGCAAGGGCAGCACCGCCGCGCGCGGCACCTTGAAATTCTTGAAGGACCAGGTGGGCAGCGTGCTCACCATCAGCCCGCCAACCAGGATCAGCACGCTCGCCACCAGCACGGGGTTGCGCATGATATTGGCGAGCAAGGGCATCTCAAGCTGCGTGAAAAACAGCCCAGCAAAAAGTGGAAACAGTGCACAGCCCGCCCCCGCCGGCGCCGGCACGCCGGTGAAGAAATTATAGGTATAGGCAGGCTTCGGCGCCGGCCCGACATCCAAAGCCGCATTGAAGCGCGCGAGCCTGAGCGCGGAACACACCGCAAACAGCAAGGCTGGTGCGAAGGCAATCGCGCGATAATCCTGCAAGGCCCACAAATAAAGCACCAGCGCCGGCGCGACCCCGAAGGACAGAAAATCCGCGAGACTATCAAACTCCGCCCCGAAACGAGATGTTGCCTTCAACAAGCGCGCAAGCCTGCCATCCAGCCCATCAATCACCCCCGCCACCACAATCAGCACAGCCGCTTCGGCAAAGCGCGCTTCAAAGGCCGCGCGGATCGCAACCAACCCGCAGCATAGCCCCAGCATGGTCATGATATTCGGGATCAGGCGATTGAAGGATTGCCCTTCAAAACGCGGGCGCGTGCGCGGGCGAAAGCGCCGGCGCAACCGCCGCATGCGCGCTGAAGAAGCCGTATCGCGCTCAGTGCTCATCGCGCCTGCAACTCCGCCAACACCGTCTCGCCACCGATCATGGTCTGGCCCACGGCGACCATGGGCTCAACACCCGGCGGCAGGTAGATATCCGTGCGGCTGCCGAAACGAATAATGCCAAAGCGATCCCCCGCCTGCACCGCATCGCCCACCTTGGCATCGCACAGGATGCGCCGTGCGATCAGCCCCGCGATTTGCACCACCGCAATATCGCGCCCATCGGGCAGCCGCAACGCAAGCGCATTGCGTTCATTCTCATCACTCGCCTTATCGAGATTGGCGCTCAGGAATTTGCCGTGGTGATAGGCGATGCGCGTCACCGTGCCATCACAGGGCATGCGGTTCACATGCACATCAAGCACGGAAAGAAAAATCGCAATGCGCCAGCGGGTTTCCTCACCCATGCCGAGTTCCACCGGCGGCTTTGCCGGCATGACAGACACCACATGCCCATCCGCCGGCGCCAGCACCAGGCCAGGGCGCGCGGGCGGGATGCGTTCCGGGTCGCGGAAGAAGTAAAGGCAGAACAGCGTGAAGGCCACGCCCAGCCAAAACAGGAAAGCGCCAAGAAAGGCGCCGCCCAGCAGCGCCACTGCCGCGCCGCCAATCAGGAAGGGCCTCGCCGCCGGATGCGGCCGAGCGAGAACCATGCGAAGACTTTGTCCGAGTGCCATGCGCCCCCGCTTACAGTGTTTTTACTAAAAATGCACAAGAATGCGGCTTATGGATGCGATCACCCTTGGCCCCCTGGCCATAGACCCCGAAGGCCGCCTTGCCCCCAAGCAGGCGGACCGCCCCCTGGAATTCACTTTTGACTGGCGCGGCCGCCGCTGCCGGGCGGAGCTCAGCGCTGAGGGGCTGGTGGTGGAAACCGATGCGGCGCGCATCCCCTCCACCACGGAAGGCCGGGATGTGCGCCAAGCGAGCTTCGCCACCCTGGCCGCGCTGAACCCTGGCCTGCCGGAAGGCTGGTCCATGGGCCTGACGCCGGATCACCGGATTCGCTTTGAAGCCGATCTGGCGCTGGTGCCGCCCACCAATGCGCCGGAACTGGTCGCGGCGCTGGTGCGCTTTGTGCTCGCGCTTGATCCCTATCTGGACCGGCTGGAAGCCGCCGGCGCCGGTTGGGCAACCGGCAGCGCGAAGACCTGACCGGGATAGATTTTGTTTGGATCGGCGATCTGATCCTTATTGGCCTGATAAATCACCGTAAAGCGAATGCCCCGACCATAGGTGGCGCGGGCGATGCGCCACAGATTATTGCCCGGCTGCACCACAATGCGCTGCTGGGCAAAGGCCTCGGCGGGGAGTTCTTCCCGCTGGAAGGGCACTTCAGCGCGCGCCAGCACGCGCCCATCGGCGGGTGAGACCTGGTCAATTCGCAGCCGATGCCGCCCGACGGAGGGTTGGTTTTCCGGCTGCAAGGCCCAGCGCCCTAAGGCATCGGCAACGGCTTCGCCGATATGCTGATCATCCACATAAAGCCTGAGCCTGCCGCCGGGCGGCGCAGCGCCCGCGAAGCGCATGGACCCGCCCTGGTCATATTCAACGGAATCAATGCCAAGCCGTTGCGCCGTGCCGGCTGGCGGGGTTGGTTCCGGCACCTGCAACAGGCGCGGGGCGGCGGCCTCTGAGCGGCCTGGGATCAGTACTGCCAAGGGTCCGGTCGGCGCTGGGGCTTCTGCCTGGGTCGGGCGTTCTGCCGGGGGCGGCGCGGCTTGCGCTTGCGGGGTGGGGCGCTCAGCAGTCTGGGGCTGGGCGCTGGCGGAGGGGGCGGGTGCCGGCGCGGGGCGCGGCGCTTCGGCGGTTTGTGCAGCCGTATCGGGTACCATCAGCACCACCGTATCCGGCCCGGCCATTTCCTGATCCCCGAGCCGCGCCCTGAGGCTGAGCTCCATCGCCCCAGGCGGCAGGGCCTCGGCGGGCAGGATCACAAACTCACCGCGCCGATCAGCCCGGGCGCGGCCCAATTCACGGCCATTATCGGCGAGCAGTATCACCTCTGCCCCCGGTGCGGCGCGGCCGGCCACCACGGCACTGCCACGCGCCCCGACCCGCACCACGTCAAACCGCGGCGGGATCATGGCAACGGCGGGGGCGGCCGCGTTGGGGTCGGGCCGGGCGGCCTCAGTGCTTGGGCTCGCCAAGTCAGGTGGTGTCGGGGCGGGCGGAATCGCGGGCCGCGCGGCTTGGCCCGCGCCACCTGGCCCGGAGGCCCCAGAAGGCGAATCCGCCACGGGGGCACGCGCAATACCTGTGACGCCCGAGGGATCGGGCGAAAAAACGCCGCGCCAGCCAAGAAACACCAGGATCGCCAGCAGAATCAGCACGGCTGGGAAGATCAGCTTCTTGGCGGCGCCTCCGCCGGCATTCTGCTCATTCATGCTGCACTCCCCCGCGGCGCGCTTCTCGGCGCCAAAGCCTTGCCCAGGTCTTGGAAATTAAGAAATCCTTCTAAGTGTCTTGTCATTGGCCTGCAACAAGGCCCGCAAGACCGCCTGCGCTGCTGGGGAAAAATGAGCGAGAAAACCATCCGAATTGCGATCTGGGATCGCCCAGTCAGGCTGTTTCATTGGACCCTGATCCTATTGGTGGCGCTATCCTTCGCCAGTGCCAAAAGCGGCGCCTGGGGGCTGCATTATGTCTCGGGCTATGCGATTCTGACGCTGGTGCTGTTTCGCATCCTGTGGGGGTTTTTCGGGTCGGAAAACGCGCGCTTTGCCCATTTTCTGAAATCCCCCGCAGCGGCGCTGCGGCAAGTGGCGCGCTTCCCGCGGCGTGAGGCAGACCGCGAAACCGGCCATAACCCGGCCGGGGGCTGGATGGTGGCGGCGCTGCTGGCCCTATTGCTGGCGCAGACCATAAGTGGGCTTTTTGCCAATCATGATCCCGGTTTCACCTATTCCCAGCATGGCCCGCTGGCCTTTTCGGTGAGCAGCGCAAGCTCAGCCGCCGCCAGCGCGCTGCATCTTGCCGTGCAGAATTACCTGCTTCTGGCGATTGGGCTGCATGTGCTGGCGATCATGCTCTACAAGCTGGTGAAGGGCCATGAATTGGTCATGCCGATGTTGGCCGGCGAGAAACTATTGCCAGAGGGCGCCAAGGCGCCGCGCCTTGCCCCTGGCAGGCTGGCGCTTGGGCTATTGCTGCTGGCCGGGGCGGCGGTGTTTCTGTTCATTCGCCTGTTCTGAAAGCCCTGACTCGCCCTGGCCTATCGGGCGCGGCTGCGAAATGGGCGATGGCAGGCGCTGCAAGTGGCGGCGGCCTGCTGGAAGGCCGCCTGAAATGTGGCCCGATCCCCGGTGGTCGCCGCATTCTCCAGGCTGCGCAGGCTGGTGAGCATATTCGCATTGGCCGCCGCGAAACCCCCTGGATCGGACCAGATGGTGGGGCGCGCGCGCGTATCGCCTTCCCCACTATTTGGCGGGAAAAGCGCGGGCAAGCCTTCGAAAAAACGGATCATCTCAGTCGTCGGGGCCACGGCCGCGCGGGTATCTCCACGCTGATCAAGCAGGGCTTCGATCCGGTCCATGTGATGCCCGGCTGCCTTCAGCCCATCTCGCCGGGCTGAGATAACATCCCCAGGCACCAAGGCAGCGGCCGTAAAGGGCACAAGCAGCACAAGGAGAAAGCCTGTCTTCCAAGCCATCATTACCGCCTTATTGCTTCATCGTAAGGCGAGACTTGGGGCGGGATGGTCGCCGCGCCAAGGGGCGCCCACCCGCTTGCGGCCTTCTCCCCCGCCCGCTATAGCCGCGGAGACGTCACGGTCGGCCTCGGAGTGTAGCTCAGCCTGGTAGAGCACTGTGTTCGGGACGCAGGGGCCGGAGGTTCGAATCCTCTCACTCCGACCATTTGCCCGAGAAGCCCGTCGGAAAATGATGCGGCCCACCTGATCGAATTCGGGTTGTCTGTTTTCTCGAACGCCATGCTTGCGACAACCGGGTTACGCAACAGCGCGCGCGGCTTGGAACCTTGTATGCGATCACGGGCGCGCCTTGAAGCGCGTTTCGTGAACCAACACGAAGCAGCGCGGCTTCAGGGTGACAGTGACATACCTGCGAAGGCAGCGGCATAGGCCCCAGCGGTCAAGGCCACCCAAACGCAAGCAGCAAGACCAACAGCAGCTGGCGTTACGGATCGCATCACCAGCACCAAGGCCGGCAGGGCCTGCATGGCATGCACTGCAAGGAAGTGTGCCGCGCGCAAATCGCCCCCATCACGAGACCAGAAGAAGGGCGCGAAATTAGCGGCATCCGTCATGGTGCCGCTCACATAGGGTGTTGTCACGCTTGAGATTGTGGCGCCGGTGATGCCCCCAAGAATCCCGCTGATGACCAAGCCAAGCCCAACCGCCAGCCGCCAATTCTTGGGCTGCTGCTGATCGCCACGCAGCAGCACCAGCAGGCCGAGCACGAAGGCCAAAAAGACCAGGGTCATGGCGCCTAGCCCCATCAGCCGATAGGCGATCTCACCAAGCCGGTCTGTGGCAAAATGGCTTGGTTGCCCAAGGGCAGCGCGAAACAGGATCCAAGCTTGTTCAGAAATCGCTGCCAGCACTGATCCCCACAAGACGATGCGCGCCACCCAACTGTTACGCGCGGTTGGCGCAAGCACCCCCCAGGCCCATGCCATGGTCCAGAACCAGGCGACGAAGGACGCCGCGAATTTCGCGGGCTTCACCCAAACCGAAACGCCTTTGATCGTTCGGCCATCAATCATCGCCGCCATCAGGCAAAATACCACGATGATCAGCATCACCCAGCCCAGACGGGCAAGGATTGGCTGGCGTTGATCCAACGCCGCGAAGATCGCCCGGAGTTTTGTCATGATGGCTGCCCCGGGCTGACGCGCCGCAGGAGAAAAAATCGCAGGATCAGGAACAAAAGAAGCCCAACCGGTCCCACCAGAAAGGTTGGCGGCAGGCAAAGCCGCACCGCCCAGGGATTCATATGCTCGGCAGCGGCAATTCGGCACATCCAGGCGCCGATGAACATGTCGAAGGCGAGGTAATGCACCCAACCCGCGAGCAATACGCCATCATGGCGGAACAAAAGGGCGACCTCAGCCAGGGATGAAAAGCCCCCTTCGGCATGCGGCGCGTAAAGCAGGATGAAAAGCGTGTAGAGCGCGGAAAATAGCGCTGGGATGCCAAGGCCGCAGATCCACCAGATGACAAGGCGCGTCCGCGGCGCCACGAGCATGGCCAACCATCCCGCCATTGCAAGCTTATTGGCCGCCGAAAAGACCATTGCCGGGTCCATGAGCTACCTCTATCTTTCCAATGGTCAGTTTTTAGCCGTAAGGATTTTCTATTGTCAACCAATTCGTCAGACAGCATGGTCGTTGCATGACGGCCACACCGAAGCCCAAGGGTAGACACCATCATGGCGCGCTCCGTCGCGCGCTGCTTGATGCCGTTGCCGATATTGTGTTGGAGGCTGGGCCGGATGCGGTGAGCCTAAGGGAATGCGCGCGCCGTGCTGGCGTTTCCCATTCCGCCGCAGCGCCACATTTCGGCGATCTGCGCGGCCTGCTGACAAGCTTCGCCACTGAAGCTGAAGCTCGCTTGGCGCAAACCATGAAGAATGCGATCAAGGCCCTGCCGCCCGATGCCGATGCACGCGGTAGGCTCGCCGCCACAGGCCATGCCTATATGACGTTTGCGCGGGACAACCCTGCGCATTTTCGCCTTATGGTCAGGGGCGACCTTTTGAATAGAGCGGATCCAGCATGGCGACTGGCGAGTCAAGAGGCCTGGAGACCACTTGCGGACGCCATGACCTCATTGGTACCAGGCATTAGTGAACGCGGCTTGCGAGCGCGGCTCGCGCTCGCCTGGACCGCCGTTCATGGATTCTGTTCTTTGCGCGCCGAAGGTTCAGGGGGAGATCTGTGGAATCCAGCAGATCGCGCGCAGGAGGTGGCAGATGACCTTATTGAGTTGATCCTGGCGGCATGCGCCATGCCCGGCGATGGCGAGGGAAGGCCGACCCCTGCGGTTTAGTCAGATTTCAGTTCACCTTATGGTCCCTCACCTGCCTTTACGCATTGTTTGGACGTATTTTTGTGCGGCGCCTGCCTGCGCGATCCCACGCGAAAGCTCCCTAACCCCGCAGTTCGGTCGCCTCCGCCGAGGTGGTTTATTCGCAACAATTTGTTACATAAAATACATCTGGACATTGGTCAGTTTCACGTTAAACTAATTTCAGGTGAGCGCTTCGTCCCCGCATCCGCAGAGCCGATGCCTCGCATAACCAGCATTACCGTTTGAACCGAAAGGCCCTGCGTCCATGAATACAAACAGCCGCTTCCCACTGGTCGCTCTCGCAGCGCCCCTTTTGCTGACGGGTCTCGCCGCCCCGGCCATGGCCCAGTCCGACCCGCGCATTTCGGGTTTCTTTGCGCTCGGTGCCCTCTCTACCCCAGAGTATCAGGGCTCGAGCGACCGGACGGTCGGCCCGCTCATCGCCGCGCGCCTCGCTTACGATACTTATTACATTGAAACTGCCACGCTGGCCGGCGGCTTTGGCGCGCGTGCCAATATCTTACCCTGGTCTGGCATCGAAGCCGGCCCGGTTCTGGGTCAGCGCCGTGGTCGCTCCGACGTCGAGAATGAACGTGTCAAGCGGCTCGGCGATATTGATGATGGGACCATAGCCGGCGCCTTCATGCGGCTACCCTTTCGTGATGTTCTCACCAGGCGCGACGAAGCCGCGATTGAATTGGAGTATCACCATGATGTTTCTTCGACCGCATCCGGCGGCCTGCTGTTTTTTGGTGGCAGCTATCGCTTCGACCCCACGGAACGGCTGCGGCTACGGGCCATCGCGCTCGCGTCCTATGCCAGCGATAGCTACAATCAGACATTCTTCGGTGTGACACGGGCTGGCGCCACCGCGAGTGGCCTGCCGGAATACAAGGCCGGCGGTGGCATCCGCGATGTCGGCCTCACGCTCACGGCAAATTATACAATCTCCGGCGGCTGGGGCGTCACTGGGTTGGTTACTCTCCGGCGCCTGTTGGGCGATGCTGCGGACAGCCCCATCGTCTCCCGTGAAGGTGAGGAAAACCAGATAAGCTTCGGCCTTGGCCTGAGCTACAGGTTCTGAGGCTGCCTCGGCGACCCTGGCATGGCTGTCATCAGACTCGATTGCTTCTGCGCCGGCCATCATCCTGCGCCAATCACCCTTGATGGTAATGCAACAAGGAACACACCATGTCAGACAAGCCAGCTACCGCGCCGATGACCCGCGCCGAAACCATCGCCCTGGTGCTTTTGACCTTGTCTCAACTGGCGCTTTTCCTGATCCCCGTCATCGTGCTGGGTCAGGCGATCGGCTGGCCCGCCAGCTTGAGGCTACCGGCAAACCAGGCGCTTCCCCTTGTCGCGGCCAATCCCATCGCCATTCAGATTGGCTATTGGGGCTATCTGCTGACGGCTATCGCCATGGTGCCCTTCGGTATCGCCTTGCGGCGCTTCGCCATGGCACATGGTGCGGGCGGCATGCTGGCCGACACCATGGCGGCCTTCGCCATTGCGGCCGGCATCCTCAAGACGCTCGGCATTGTGCGATGGCTCACCACCATGCCGATGCTGGCCGATCTTTATGTGGCGACATCCGACACCGCGATCCGCAGCATCATCGAGATCAACTACATGACGCTCAACGCCTATGCGGGCGGGGTCGGGGAGCTGCTTGGCGTGCAGCTTGTCTCCGGCCTTTGGCTGATCTTGCTCGGGCTGGTCTTCCGGAAGCTTGGCATGAGGATCAACGCCATGATCAGCGTGGCACTCGGCATCGCCTTCGCGCTGACGGCCCTCAGAACCATGGTCCCAGCACTGAATGCCCTGAACGCCACCGTCCCACCCTTTGCCCTGGCGTGGCTGGTCGCGCTCGCCGTGACCTTTTGGCGCAAGGTTTGAACTACGGCGACCGGCCTTCCGGCCTCTGAAAACGAAGCCCGCATCACCTGCCTTGCTCATGATCCTTGGAAATCGAACGCAAAGGAGACCGAAGAATATGTCCGATGAGATGACCAAAGCGATGCCAGAAAGCAGTCTCGGCAAGGCACGCTGGCTTCGCCTCGCCGTCGTGATCGTCACTTTCCTTCTGCTGTTTTACGGACTGACCACCCTATCCGCTGTGATTGGCTTTTTTGGTGTCTCGCAGCGCTCGACGCAGGACATCATAGCGTTCTACGCGACAAATGCGCCGATCCTAGAGAAGGCGTTATTCGCGGCGCTTCTTGGCTATATCCTTTCCATCCCAGTCATGGCGATGGTAACCCGGCATTACCAGGGGGCGGACCGGGAAACTCGCTTCGGGGACCTGATGTTGGGCCTCCTCTGGGCCTCTCTCGCGCTCCGTCCCCTCTGGTGGGCGGCGCATCTGGTGCTCATGCCAGACATCGTTGCGCTTGGCGCGCCTGGAACAAATCCAGCCGAAATCGCCGCTTTCATGACGGCCTTCCGCATGCTGGATACCATTCTCAATACGGTGACCGAAGATATCGCGGTGAATGTACTAGGCGGCGCCTGGTTTCTGCTGATCGGGCGCGAAATTCTGCGGAAGGGTGGGCGGATGCTCGCCGTCGGCGGCATTACCATGCTCATCGGCGCCTTGTATCTCCTATCGTCTTCGGAATTGCTTGGCATGTCATTTGGCGAGGGGGGCGGCATTATCCCTGTCATTGCGTCGGTGTCCGGGCCTTTTTGGATACTCTTCGTGGGTGGCGCAGTGGCTTTACGCTCCCGCTGACACCACGGATACAGCGGTCTTGGTCGCACTCATCGCATCGGCATTGTGCCAAAAAATCATTCCTGAGCTAGAGCTTGAGGTATGAAAATTTGCCATTCGTCTCGCTTAGCCCTCTCGTTAGTTGGCCCCGAACGCCACCGTTCCACCCTTTGCCCTGGCGTGGCTGGCGCGCTCGCCGTGACCTTCTGGCGCGGGGTATCAGGTCAGGCGCTGAGGAGGCTCGGAAGCATGCTCTTTGAGATGCGTGAGACCGAGCGTTTGCCGGGAAGCGGTGCCAAAAAGACGCATTGGCCGCTTGTTCAAGCAAGCCGCCATCGGCCGGCAAGGTCAGTAGCCGCTTATTCATGCGGGCGACCGTTTGTTCAATCGCCCGATACGGGATTCCAGCCCGCCCCTATACCTGCTGCGGTTGATTCGCGCCCGGTAAAGGGTGCGGCGCTTTTGGTTTTTCCTTGTGGTCCGATCGCTGCTGTCGATTCCCGACAGCAGCGTGAATCGGCCCATCAAAGATAGGGCTAGTGGTGCGTGGAAGCAGTTTTGGGCTGCGAAAGCTTAGCATGAATCGCACCGCTAGAATGGTTTGGAGGCTCGATCATGTCTGATTTTCTGCTCTCCCGACGTGAATGGCTTGCCGCCCTTGCGGGCCTTGTCAGCCGCCCGGCGCATGCGCAGCAGATGGATATCAGCCGCGCCACCGCCTTTGTGGACAAGGCGGGGCAGGAATTGGTGAGTGCCATCAATGACCCCCGCCTGAACCAGGGGCAGCGGCGTGATCGGGTTGCCAGCATCCTGCGCGTTGCGATTGATATTGACGGCACTGGCCGCTTCATCCTGGGCCGCTATGTGCGCCAGGCAACGCCCGGTGAAATGCAGGATTACCTCAAGCTTTTTGATGAAATCATCATCCGCAATCTCTCATCCCGCTTCGGCGAGTATCGTGGTGTGAAATTCGCAC
>Ga0315904_10011404_pt1 | contig 11344 bp, 8 predicted proteins | sample LakEriMetagenome_6_FD_203529 | JGI IMG/M metagenome (GOLD analysis project Ga0315904, IMG submission 203529) | Freshwater fungal communities from buoy surface, Lake Erie, Ohio, United States - Buoy 12 MA120 | ecosystem: Environmental > Aquatic > Freshwater > Lake | place: USA: Lake Erie, Ohio... | reverse complement strand
TTTGCCGCGGCCGGGTTTGGCATTGAAGAAGGCGCGCGCGGCCTTGGCGGTGGTGATCATTTTTTTCGCGGCGCGTTTGCGGACGCCTTCGGGATCGCCGTTGCCCCAGACATCGGGCGGCAGGATCGCCTTGTGGCGCTCGTCGATGAGGTCGCAAACGGCCTGGCCGACGAGGTGGCTGGATACTGCGAAACAGGTGAGGCCGTGATCGGAAAGCAGTTCCCACTTTTCCTTCACATATTTCTTGTTGGTGGCTGCGGCATCGACATCGAAGTGGTCGCCCCAGCAGGCGAGTTCAAGGCCGTCGTAACCCATTTCATAAGCGAGAGCCGCGAGTTTTTCCAGGGAGAGATCTGCCCACTGGCCGGTAAAAAGTGTGACGGGACGTGACATGATGTTTGGTTTGTTTGAGGTGCTCAAACCATGCGGAGACGGACATCCGGCTTCAATCCAAAAACACGCGCCGTCACAAATGGAGGCGGCCCATTTCCGCGGGCGAACACCGCCTGTTACTTGGCAGCCTCGCCGAGTTCGGCGGCACGGCGGGTGGCGGCGTTGACTGCGGTGATCAGTGCCGTGCGCAGGCCCAGACGTTCCAATTCGGCGAGTCCGGCAATGGTGGTGCCGCCCGGCGAGGCGACTTTGTCTTTCAGCACGGCAGGGTGTTCGTTGGTTTCCAATACCATGGCGGCGGCTCCCAGCACGGTCTGGGCCGCGAGACGCAGGGAAACCGTCCGGCTCAGGCCGGCGAGAACTCCGCCATCGGCAAGGGCTTCGATGACAATATAGACGTATGCAGGACCGCTGCCTGACAGCCCGGTGACCAGATTCATGAAGTGCTCGGGCATCTCAATCGCCATTCCCACGCTCTCCAACAAGGCGCGGGCGGTGGCGGCATCGTCCGGAGTGGCGCGACTGCCGGGGCAAAATGCGGCAGCACCTTTTCCAACAAGCGCCGGAGTATTCGGCATGGCGCGGATGATGCGGAAATTTTCCGGGCAGGCTGCTTCCAAAGTGGCAAGAGTGATCCCCGCGGCGATGGAAATGACCAGGCGCGGCTGGCCTGCGGCTGCATGCGCGGCATCCCTCAAGGCGGCGGCGGCTTGCAGCGGCATCGTGCACAACAGGATGACGTCGCAGGACTCGACCAACTCGGCGGAGGATTGGGTCGTGCGCGCGCCAGTGGCCTTGGTGAAGGCCTCGCATGCGGCGGGCAGCGGGTCGCAGCCGATGATTTGTTCCGGCGTCACAATGCCGGCGCGAATCGCACCACCGATCAGGGTGGTTCCCATTTTTCCACAACCAATGGTGCCAAGAGTCATGGCCGGAAGCTAGCGGACGCCCTCCTGCTGCGGCGAGCGAAATTTCCCCAAGTGCCACGGGGCGGCATCAAAATTTTTTCACCACTCGCGCCGAGTCTGTTTGGGCCGATTCTCAAGCGATCGCCGTGCTTTCGATAATGTGCCCGGCCAAGCGGCTGCATGCCGGCGACAAGGTGTCGGGGATAGGCTTGACTAGGTGCCTGCCCGGAGCACATTCGCCCGCGATCAGCCTTGCCAGCCGCTTGCTTGCGCAAGCGGTCATTTCCACTCCAACCGACACCGTTATGCCAAAAGGAATTTATCGAGTCCCCGTCGCGGTCAATGAACCGACGAAGAGCTATCTTCCCGGCAGTGCCGAACGCAAGGAACTGCAAGCCATGCTCAAGCAGATGCGCGCCAGGGAGGCGGACATCCCGATGTATATCGGAGACAAGGAAGTGCGGAGCGGAACCCGCATCCGCCTCGCGCCACCACACGACCACCGGCACACTTTGGGGTATTTTCACAAGAGTGACAAAACCCATGTGACCCAGGCCATCGATGCGGCGCTGGCGGCCAAAGCCGCATGGACGGCGATGCGGTGGGAACAGCGCGCCAGTATTTTTCTGAAAGCGGCGGAGTTGATCGCCGGCCCGTATCGGGCGGAGATGAACGCGGCCACCATGCTGGGCCAAAGCAAGAATGTGTATCAGGCGGAGATCGACAGCGCCTGCGAGATAGTGGACTTCCTGCGGTTCAACGTGCAGTACATGACGGAGATCTACGCCGAGCAGCCCTTGTCCTCGCCCGGTGTGTGGAATCGTTTGGAATGGCGGCCGCTTGAGGGTTTCGTCTATGCGCTCACGCCGTTCAATTTCACCGCCATCGCCGGCAACCTGCCAACCAGTTGCGCGCTGATGGGCAATGTGGTGGTCTGGAAACCAAGCAACACCCAGGTTTACGCCGCCGACGTGCTGATGCGCGTGTTCAAACTGGCCGGCGTGCCCGCCGGGGTCATCAATCTGATCTATCCCGGCGGCCCCGATGCGGCGGATGTGATCTTCAAGCACCGCGACTTCGCCGGCATCCACTTCACCGGCAGCACCGAGGTGTTCCAAAGCATCTGGCAGGCGATCGGCAACAATATCCACAACTACCGCTCCTACCCGCGGATCGTCGGTGAAACAGGTGGCAAGGATTTCATCATGGCGCACGCCTCGGCCGATCCCAAGGCGGTCGCGGTGGCGCTTGGCAGAGGCGCCTTTGAATACCAGGGGCAGAAGTGTTCGGCGGCATCCCGCGCCTACATCCCGGCCAGCCTGTGGGATCAGGTCAAAACATTCCTGCTGGCGGATCTCAAAGACATGAAGATGGGACCGGTCGAGGATTTCACCAATTTCATCAACGCCGTCATTGATGAGAAAAGTTTCGACAAACTCGCGGCTTCCATCGAAGCGGCCAGGCAATGCCCCGATGTCGAGATCATTGCCGGTGGAAAATACGACAAGAGCGCGGGTTATTTCATCGAGCCTACCGTCATCGTCACCAAGGACCCCCACTACGTCACGATGGTCGAGGAATTGTTCGGCCCGGTGCTGACCGTTTACATCTACGACGACAACCGCTTCGAGGAAACCCTGGAATTGGTCGATTCCACCTCCATTTATGCGCTGACCGGGGCCATTCTGGCACAGGACCGCCATGCCATCGAGGTGGCCACCACCAAGCTCGGCAACGCCGCCGGGAATTTCTACATCAACGACAAGTGCACCGGCGCGGTGGTCGGCCAGCAACCCTTCGGCGGCGCCCGCGGCAGCGGCACCAACGACAAGGCCGGGGCCAGAATCAATCTGCAGCGCTGGGTTTCCCCCCGGACGATCAAGGAGACTTTCGTTTCGCCGACGGATTACAGATACCCGTTCCTGCAACCCGATTAAACCCGGGCACTTGCGTTTTTTGCGCTTTCCCCTGCCGGTTGGCATCCTATGCTCCGCTTCATGATTCCACGGTTGATCTACCTGTCCCTTGCCACGCTCTGGCTCGCATCCTGTGGTTCGAAATACGACGTCCCGGTGCTTGCAGGCGATACCCGCCAGGTCTCGGGCGAGGGCGAGAAACTCTATCAGCAAGCCAAAGCCGCCGATGACGCTGGCAAGGCGGGCAAGGCCATCAAACTCTACGACCGCACCGCGACGCGTTATCCCTTCCTGTCTTCCGCCGGTCAGGCGCGCTATCGCCAGGCCCAGTTGTTGGAGCAGGAGGGCGAGGTCCAGAAAGCCTTCGAGGCCTATGACAAGTTCATCGAGCAAAACCCAGCCAGTCCGCTTTACGCCACGGCGCTCTCCCGCCAGGCGTCGATGGCACAGTCCGCCGCCGAGGGTGATGTGAAGTCGAGTTTCCTCGGCCTCAAAACCAAAATCTCGCTCGACAAGACGGTGGCCATGCTCACCAAGGTCGCCGAACACGCGCCCAAGTCGCGCACGGCCTCCAAGGCGCGCTTCACGATCGGCGAGCTCTATCAGTCGAAGAAAAAATCCCGCGAGGCGATCGCCGCGTTCCGAGAACTGGTGAAGGAACAACCCGACAGCCCGGAAGCGCCCGAAGCCTTGTTCCGCGTCGGCTTGATCCTGATGGAGGAGGCTGAGCGCGGAAACCAGAACCAGTCCAACATCGATCTCGCCCGCGAGGCATTCAACGACTACCTCATCCAGTATCCGGGCCACTCGCGCAACGCCGAGGCGCGCAACATGATCGCCAGCCTCAGCGGCCGGGAAATGGAGCGCTCGTTCCAGATCGCCGAGTTCTATCTCAAAACCGGCAGGCCGGAATCCGCCAAGGTTTACTACCGCGACATCGTCAAGCGCACCGGCTCCGGAAAAACCCACGATGCCGCCAAGGCACGCCTCAAGGAACTCGGCGAATGATCCGTCACTCAACATCCATCACACTCGCGGCGCTGCTGTTGTGTTTAAGCTCCTGCGCCGGATACAAGCTCGGCGGCATCAAGCCCGCCTCGCTCGCCAACGTGAAAACCATCGAAGTGCCGATGTTTTCCAACGCCACCCAGCACCCGCGCGCCAACGCGCTCGCCACTTCCGCGGTGGCCAATGCCATCGTCCAGGAAGGCACCTACCGCATCGGCAGCGCCGATCAGGCGGACGCCGTGCTTGTCGGCCAGTTGAGTGAAATCAACTACCGCGCGATCCGCGGCACGCGCCTCGACACGCTCTATCCGGAAGAACTCGCCAACACGGTTGTCCTCACATGGACACTCAAGGACGCGCGCGATCCCACCAAAATCCTGGCCTCCGGCAGCTCGCGCGGCGAGAGCCAGCTTTTCGTTTCCTCAAACCTCCAGACCGCGCGCAACAACGCCCTGCCCGAGGCCCTCGAACGCGCCGGTGAAGCGCTGGTCTCCACACTGGCGAATGGGTATTGATGATCCGGAATTCGCGCGTGTCTTGTCAAAGCCATGCCTGGACTCCGGGCTGAAACAACCTACACCTCCACCGGATCACGGATGATCGGACATGTCATGCAATGACCTCCACCGCGTCCGCGGCCAAGTTCCGCGCCGGTGATGGTAATAACCTCCACCCCCTGTTTGCGGATCAGCGCATTGCTATAGGTGTTGCGATCGTATCCGATCACCACACCGGGCGAGAGGGCGACATAATTGTTTCCACTATCCCATTGCTGGCGCTCGGCCGCATAGGCGTCTCCGCCGGTGTTGATGACGCGCAGTTTCGCGAGTCCCAGTTCGCGCGCCACCACATCCACCAGCGGATCATTTTCCACCGTGACTTCGAGGCTGCCGCCATCTCCGGGACGCAGGGTGAATGTCCTGATCTGGTCCACGATGGGCGGATAGACGCTGACAAGATCCCGGTCGCAGAATGTGAAAACCGTATCGAGATGCATCGCGGCGCGCAGTTTGGGCATGGCCGCCACGATCACGCGTGTCGCAGCTCCCTGCGCGAACAGGGCCGCGGCCAGCATGGTAATCCCCTGCCGCGATGTCCGCTCGCTCATGCCGACGAGCACCGCGCCATTGCCGATCACCAGCACATCGCCGCCCTCCACGGTGGCCAGGCCGTGCCGCTTCTCCGGATCGCCCCACCACACGCGGACCTTGCCGGCGAAGTCGGGATGAAACTTGTAGATGGCCGCCGCAAGCCGGGTTTCATCCACCCGCACCGGCCAGAAGAGAGGGTTGAGCGAGACTCCGCCGTAGATCCAACAGGTCGTGTCCCGCGTGTAGAGCGTGTTGGGCAGCGGCGGCAGCACATACTCCGTCATGCCGCTCGCATGATGGCATAACTTCAGCAAGCCGTTGTCCAGAACCGCCTCCAGATCCACCGACGACAATCCACCTATCAGATATTCCGCCAGCGTCCGCGCGTCCAGGCTTTCGAGAAACCCGCGGATTTCCGAAACCAACCCCTCCCCCACTTCGGTGGCGGTGATTTGCTGGTCGAGCAACCAGTCCCTGGCGCTTGGCCGGGCGAGCGTCTCGGCGAGCAAATCGTGCATCTCGACCACCTCGACGCCGCGCTCCCTCATCTTGGCGGCGAAGTCGAAATGATCGCGCCTTGCGTTGGCGACCCATGGCAGTTCGTCGAAGAGCAGCGCGTCCTTGTTGGTCGGAGTCAATCGCGCGTGGGCCAAACCCGGCGAGCAAACCATGACCTTGCGCAACACACCCACCTCGGAGTGGACGCCGTAAGCAGAATTTCCTTCCGGTTTCATGATATCGAAACTCCTAGCGAACCATGATTCACCGATCAAGCACGCCATGGGAATTTTTCTCAAATGACGGTCGCCGGAAACCAATCTTCTTCGCAGCGACAAATCGCTTGCCGGATCGCGGCAGCCTCCCTAAACAAAACCTCATGATTCCCGCATCCGTGCTTCAATACCTGGCCGATCATGAAGAACGCTTCATCGATGAACTTTTCGAGTATGCCCGCATTCCCGGCATCAGCGCCCAATCCGATCACGCCGATGACATGCGCCGTTCCGCGGACTGGCTGGTCAAGCGCTGCCAGCAGGCCGGTCTGAAGGCGGAGATCCGCAAGACCGCGGGTTATCCCGTGGTGCTTGCCAAAAGCCCGAACCAAAACGCGAAGAAACCAACCTTCATGGTTTACGGTCACTATGACGTGCAGCCGCCCGATCCTCTCGACCATTGGACCTCGCCGCCCTTCGAGCCGCGGCGCGTCGGCCGCAATGTTTACGCCCGCGGCATCAGTGACAACAAGGGGCAGCATCTTGCACATATCAATGCCGTGGAGGCATGGCTCAAGACCGGTCACGAACTTCCATGCAATGTGAACTTCCTCATCGAAGGCGAGGAAGAAGTCGGATCCAAATCGCTCTACTCCTTCCTTCCCAAAAACGCCAAGGAACTCGCGTGCAAGGCGCTGGTCGTTTCCGACACCGAGATCCCCAGCATGAAACATCCCGCGCTATGTTACTCGCTGCGCGGCATGGCTCCGCTCGAAATCCGGCTAGATGGCCCAGACCGCGACCTGCACTCCGGTTTGTTCGGCGGCGCGGTGGACAACCCGGCGATGGTCTTGTGCCAAATGCTCGGCCAGCTGCGCGACAAACGCGGAAAGATCACCATTCCCGGATTTTATGATGATGTGGTGAAACTGTCCGCTTACGAGCGCAAACAAATGGCCAAGGTGCCGTTCAACGAAACCAAGTTCCGCAAGTCCGTCGGCGTGGCGGCTTTGTTCGGCGAGGCGACTTACACGCCCGACGAACAACGCGCGGCGCGGCCCACGTTTGAGATCAACGGCCTGACCAGCGGCTATCAGGGCGAGGGCGGCAAGACGATTATTCCATCATGGGCCAGCGCCAAGATCACAATGCGCCTGGTGCCGGATCAAGACCCCAAGAAAATCATCGCGCTGGTTAAGAAGCATCTCAAAGCCATCTGCCCGCCCACCGTCAAAATGACCCTCACCGAAGGCCAGGGCGGCGGACCTTACCTTGTCGATCCCACCGGCCCTCTGGCCCAGGCCTGCATGCGCGCCGCCAAAGCCGGCTTCGGACACGAGTGCGCGCTGGTGCGCGGAGGCGGAAGCATTCCGATCATCGCCGCCTTCAAACAATATCTCAAAGCGGACACCTTCATGCTCGGCCTGGCCCTGCCCGACGACAACGCCCATTCGCCCGACGAGAAATTCTCGTTGGACGCCTACATGGCCGGCATGCGCATGGGAGCCGCCCTCTGGCCCGAACTGGCCGCCGTGTCCTGAGTTGCGGGCCGGTGCAATCAAACCGAATATGTCGGATCACAAGTTCGACTCAAACGGGTGACATCGAGAGAAGTCGCAAACCCTCTTCCTTTCGTGAAGTTTCGTGTTTTTCGTGGTTGTTATCTTGGTCTTCAGATTCACCGCTTCCCACTGCGCCTGAAGTAAGAACCAACCCGCCCGATTTGCAGGGACCACGCTCCGAACACTTCGGTCAGCGCGCGATAGATCGAAGCCCCCACCAAGCTGCCAAGCGCGACCGAAGTGATTACAAACATCACTGTGATAAGTCCGTCGATACCCGCGGCCCGGTCGCTCATGATGCGCGTCACACTGAGCAAACCCAGCGCGCCAGGCACCAGCAGCCAGAAGCTCGGCAGATAGGTGACCGCCGCCGGCGGCCCGCGGAAACGCAGCTCGATCAGATAGGCCAGGGGCGTGGCAATGAGGGTGCCGAAGAACCCGCTTATCTCACTGCCCACCAGAACCGTGGCAATGCGTTGGGCGCTGAAAGCAAGCAACAGCACGAGGATCATCCAGTGGAACGACCCTTTGGGTGCCGAGAAGTGCAGAAACACGCCGATCCCGAAAACCAGCACGCCCACCCACGAAGCGAAGGGCAGTTTCGTATACCCCCCCGCGGAAAAAACCAGGGCCTGCGGAAGATAACCGATGATCGCCGCGCCCACGGCAAGGCCGAAGGCAAGCAGCACCAACTGGATGAAACCCGTGATCAATCTGCTGGAGCCGCTGACCATGTCTCCATACGCGAGTTCCACCATGCCAAGCGTCAACATCGCGCCGGGCAGGAAGGTGATGAGCGGCGGGATCAGGGCATGCACCGGATCGAGCCGCAGCCCGTGGCGGATCGCCAGGAAAACCACTGTGGAAACCAGTGTTGCGGCGATCACCGGCATCGGAACCGAAAGCACCGAGCGGGTGCGGTTGAGAAGTTTGAGCAAGCCGACGATCAGACCGAGGATCGCCGCGACCCCGATGTTGACGAGCGTTGGCATCAGCACAAACGCCAGACCTGTTGTCAGAATGGTGTGGCCCGCCACCATGCCGAGCGGCCCGAAGCGCGCCTTCTGCCGGCGGATGACGGCAAGCCGTTCCAAACCGGCGCTTGGAGCCACACGGGCCTTTTGCGCTTCCTCTCCCAGCCGGTAGATCTCCGCCATCTGGTCGAGCCGGAAGTTTTGCGTTTCACCATCTCCCAGGGTGACGCGTTCGCCCGCGCTGTCGTGCAGCGAGATGAAGATCGCGGTGGGAAATGCGACAATGCGGGACCTCCTCATGCCGTAGGCGGATGCCATGCGGCGGAGGATGATTTCCACTTTGGCGGTTTGCTCGCCGCACGCCAGATAACCCTGCCCCAGCCGGTACATGAATTCCAACAGCACGCTGGTGTCAACCACCGCAGGAAGACTCGGCGCGGCGGGCGAGGGAGATTCGGCTTCCATCGGGCGGGCGGGCGGTTCAATTCAATCCCCAGGGGATGCCAAGCAGGAACCATGCGACGAACAACAGGGTCCAAATGACATATATCCCGATGACATAGGGAATCATCAGCGCCACGATCGTTCCGACACCGGCGTTGCGGTCGTATTTCTGCGCGAAGACCACCACCAGAGCGAAGTAGGCGTTCAGCGGAGTGATGACATTCATCGGCGAATCCGCCACCCTGTATGCGGCGAGCACCGCTTCCGGATCCACTCCCAGTTGCACCAGCAGAGGCACGAAAATCGGGGCAAACAAGGCCCATTTCGCAATCGCACCGGTGATGAGCAGGTCGATGATGCCGACCACCACGATGAAGCCAAGCAGCAGGACAAGAGGCGGAATGCTTGCGGTCTTGAGCACATCCGCCATCGACACCGCAAGGATGGTGCCGATGTTGCTGTAGTTGAAATACGCGATGAACTGGCTGAGCACGAACAGCAGGAGGATCAGGCTGCCCAGCCCGGCAAGCGCTTTTTCCATCGCCTTGATGACATCCGTGCTGTTTTTCAAGGTGCCCGCGCCGAATCCGTAAGCGGCGCCCGTCACGAGAAACAGAACCATGATCACCGCGATCAGGCCGTTCATCAGCGGTGAGTTTCCAATCAAGTCACCGGTCTCGGGATGGCGCAGCGGCGCGCCGGACGGCAGCGTGAGCAGCGCGAACAAAATCAAAACTCCAACAAGTCCGATGGCCGCGAATTTCAATCCGCGCGCCTCGTCGCCCAGCGCTTCGGCCTCCGTGGCTTCGGGCGAATCCGGTGTGGCGGACAAGTCGCCGGCCTTGTTTTCCACATACTTTCCAAGCCGGGGTTCGATGATCTTTTGCGTGATCCAGGTGATCACCACTGTCAGCAAAACAACCGATCCCATGGAGAACCAAAGATTGGCGGTGAGATCGATCGACAGCGCGGGATTGACCAAGTGGATGGCGTCGTTGGTGAACTCGGTCAACACGGCGTCCAGCGGCTTGATCAGCATGTTCACCGTAAACGCGGCGGCCACCGCGGCGAAACCCGCCGCAAGCCCGGCCAGTGGATGACGGCCGATGCTCAGAAACGCCGAACCCGCCAAAGGAATCAGCACCAGATAGCCGGCATCCGCCGCGATGCTCGAAACGATTCCCAGAAACACCAGAATGTAGGCAATCGCCCAACCGGGAGAAGCCGCCACCAGTTTGCGGATCAAGGCCTTGATCAGGCCGGATGCCTCCGCAACTCCCACGCCGACCATCGCCACAATGATCAGGCCCAGCGCGGTGAAACTCATGAAGTTCGGAATCACCGAGGAATACATGAAGCGGATGCCGTCCACTGTCAGGAGGCTGCGCGCCGTGACTGTGCTCGACTCCAGTTTGTCGGTCGACGGATCAATCACCTGCAGCGTCGCCGAGGCGCCCGCCATGTGCAGGACGTGTGACAACACCACGACGATGATCATCAGGAAAACAAAGATCATTGCCGGATGCGGCACCTTGTTCCCCACCCTCTCGACGACATCGAGGGCGCGTTTCATGAATCCTTCTGACGACTGGCTTGTGGCTGCGGAACTCATCTGTGGATAGTGGTGTAAGTGGTTGCGAATATGATCAATCACCCATTGCTGCCAAGGAGTAATTTCAAAGGAGCCGTTAGGGCGTCCCGAATTCGGCCAGGCGTGGCCGCTCGGGCGGTCCATGAAAAGGTGGCGCGCTACCGCCGGCAGCTCATGCCCATGCAACGCCAGAGGTTATTTTTCCTTTTCTTCCAACAACCTGCCGATCTGCCGCAGACCTTCAACGGCGTAGCCGGGGATGAGGCCGGACCGGTCGGGGGCGACGTTGAGAAGGTAGTTGGCGCGGCGGCCGTTGCAGAACTTGACCATGTATGCGACATCTTCGGCGCTCGCCATGTTCGATTCGTTGTCCTTGGTGGACCAGAACCATCCGGGACCTGGTTTATCGCAAACCTCGGCCGGATTTTGGTTGTCCTCAGGCGGCAGGTGGAGTTTTGCCCCTGTTGCCTTTAGATATGGATACTCGTAACTGTGGATGTCGGTTTTGGTGAAATCGAGACAGTTGTTGGCGATGACGATGCAGGAGGGCTGGAGGGATTTCATGTGGCGCAGGATGTCCGGCCAGTCGTTGACGGTGTATTTGTTGTTGTATTGGTCGATCCATAACAGGTCGATGGGACCATAGGCGGTCAGGAGTTCGGTCAGTTGCTTTTTCATGAAGCCGGTGTAATCCCCGCCGGCTTCGGGCGGGAGTCCGTGAAGTTTGTCCTCCTCGCCTTTTGG
>Ga0315904_10011403_pt1 | contig 11344 bp, 14 predicted proteins | sample LakEriMetagenome_6_FD_203529 | JGI IMG/M metagenome (GOLD analysis project Ga0315904, IMG submission 203529) | Freshwater fungal communities from buoy surface, Lake Erie, Ohio, United States - Buoy 12 MA120 | ecosystem: Environmental > Aquatic > Freshwater > Lake | place: USA: Lake Erie, Ohio... | reverse complement strand
GAGGGGGTGCTGGAACGCACCAGAAAGCTATGCCGCGCCGTCGAGCGCAAGGTTAGGGGAAAGTGAGATGAGCACACAACCCGAAGCACTGCGTCTGGCTGATGCGCTGGAGAGCGGGACATATCTGCTGTCGCGCGAACGCGACGCAACAGCCGCCGAACTGCGCCGCCAGCACGCGGAGATTGAACTACTCAAAGCCGAGCGCGATGCGCTGCGGGCGGAACTGCGCGAAGCGACTGAGTCCGTGGACGATCCGGCAGTCAACAACTTGCGAACGCTGTCGGAAGCGATTCACATGCTACGGACCGAGCGCGATGCGCTGCGGGCGGATTCAGAGCGGTATCGGTGGCTATTCTGTCACGATGACAAAACTGCTCGCGTGAACAGTGTATGGCGACTGTGGGACGGGCAATCTGATTGGGGCGCCGCCATTGACGCCGCGAGGGAGAAGAAATGACTGACCTCGAACTGCTGGAGTTGGCGGCGAAGGCGGCTGGGATTAAAGCATTGCGCGACCCGGACGGCATGCTGCGCGATTGCACCGGCTTACTTCCAGAGAACAACATTTTTTCCGCGCCGTACTGGAACCCCCTTACCGACGACGGCGATGCGCTGCGGCTGGCGGTGAAGCTAGCGCTGTTTGAGTCGTTTGATTTCTCGCTGAAAATCAGCGCAGCTTGTAGCGAGGACGACCCCTGCGCCGCCACTCGCCGCGCCATCGTCCGCGCTGCTGCTGAGATTTTGAAGGATATGCCATGACTGACCGCGAACTGCTGGAAGACGCTGCGAAGGCGGCGGGCATTAGCGTTAACTGGCATGGCGACACCGACCCTTGGTGTTATGCCGAAATTGCACCCGGCATTAAGTGGAACCCCCTCACAGACGATGGCGACAACGCCCGCCTTGAGGCAGTGTTGGTCCTGAACGTAATTTGGGGAGCGCGCGCTGTACGAGTGGGCCGCAATCTAATAGTTGTCAATAAAGACGGACCAATGGTCGAGCGTTACCAAGACCATGGCGGGGATCGACAGAAGGCGCGGCGGTGGGCCGCTGTGCGTGCTGCCGCTGAGATTGGGAATGGCATGAAACAACCATCGTGACAGCAAGGCGCACATATCGCGGTTGCTTAAACAAACGCCGATTTGAAAATGAAGAAGCGGCGGCAGTAGCGATCATGCGTAAAACTGCAAAAGGCGCTCCGCCGCTACGGTTTTATGCTTGCAAGATTTGTTTGGGGTTCCATCTAACAAATAAGGAGAAGAAATGACTGAATGCAGCACTACAACTGACATTGTTTTTGCAGTAATTGCGCTTGCGGGGTGGGTAGTGATTGCGTGGGCTTTGGGCAGAGCATCGAAATCTCAGAAACATGCGGATTAGTTTCTGAAGGCGTTGAGGTCAATGAAAGACGTTTTTACCTAAGCGATGCACACGCCCGAAGCTCAGACTGACACAGAAGAAGAGTAGCCTCTAGTTTTTCTCCGGCTTCGAGCGCCCAGACAAGATCGTTTCTGAGCCCCGAAACGTCTCCAACACACGACCCGCTAACGCTCTCCACTCGGCTCCCTGAATCGGCTGAAGGGCTTCTTGACTCGGCTCGAACTTCGAGCATTGCACGGCTGCGATCTTTGAGGCGCATCCAGTAAGAGTCACGCTCAACAGCAGCGGCCCTGTAACGATCAACAAGCGTCTGTAACGCACTCTGTACCTCCTTCTCTGCCTTCCGGTATTGCGCGTTCTGTGCGGCCCCTACGGCTTCAATAGATGCAATCTTGTCAGCGTTAGATGACTGGCCTTTGTGATAGCCATGAAACCACAAGAATGCCATCAACAAACACGCGGCAAAGATGCGATACCAAACGGGAGTCACGGGTACTTGTTGTGCGGAAGCTCGAAATGAGGCCCGTCCCGGAACGACGTCCAGTCACCGCCCCAGGTAATAGGCACCCCTTCAATCTTGGCGGCTTCTTTGACGGTCTTAGCCAGTTCAGAATACAGAGGCCAATCCCACCGGCCTTCGCCGTTTACCAGCGCCATCAAATCAACGGCATGGCCTGTAAGGTGACGGCTTTTCATGGTTCTGGTAGCCCGCTTCGCAAAAAGTTCTGCTTGACGGCTAACGGATCGCAAGCCTTCAGTGACAATGAAACTGTCCGGCGCTAGTTCGTTTGCGCGATAAATGACCCGCACAAGATCAGCATGCAGGCCTTGAAGGTTTTTTACTGAACGAGCGTTCATTTGAATAGATGCGAAGCCAACCACGAAACAATCCCGCCAAAGATTGAGGCGAGTCCCATTCCTGTCCACAAAGCGCCTTTGCTGCGTTCTGCCATGCCAAGTAAGTGCTTAATGTCCTGGCTCTGACTGATAACCTGCTTCTCAAGGTTGTGAACCTGAGTCAAGAGCATTCCGAAGTTGAAATCATCAAGCCTGCGGCTGGGGGGATTAGGTTCCATGGCTATTTGAAAGTCAGGGGTTCTTTAGTGAAGAATTGACGGAGAATGATGTTAGTAATCGCCACGCCGAAAAAGATGTACGGCCCAATTGAAGCAGGAAGAATAGTGGACAGAAGCGGGTAGTTAAGCTCTACAAGAGCAAGCACGGCAATAATGACGTTAAACCACTGCATTTTCGATTTAATGGCTGGTTTCATTATGCACCCGTTAGTTATAGCTGGCGGCTGACGTAAAAAGAGCGTCTAGTTGCGCATCTGACAACCCTAGAGAAGCAGACAAATTCTGCACCCACTGGTGTTGCCTGTTTACTGTAGCGGCATACTCCCATTCGATCTTTGCCGCCTTGCGTTGCGTTTGATCTGGGATTGCGTTTATGGCTGCTTCTACTTGATCCAGTAGGTTAGCATTGAGCAACGCAAGACGCGCTTGACGCATAGTAACGCTGGCCACAACAGCGTTTGATTGAGCGGCGGCGATAGCCTGTAACTCTTCTGGCGTGTAGCCTCGTACAGTCTCTTGGCCTGTTAGCAGATCGATGACTCGAATCATGTTTCACCCCAGGATACGTTGATGCCTCCGGCGTCAAATGCGTCTGTGCCGTTCACGGTGGTAAATCGTATGCGCTCCAAAGCGCCAGAAAGTGCTTTTCCGCCGCCGCCATTTATGGGTGTTCCGGTTCCGGACGAGTAATGATTCAGTCTGGCAACAAAAGTATTTCCGCCAAATCGTTCGATGGAGATTGCGCCCCAGCGTTGCCCATTGGATATTGAAGGGGGGGGTTCCATGATAAACCCAGCGGTTGATGTTGCATACTGCCCGAGGCCTGGCCCCCACGCCGCCCCGCTGGCGTATCCAGTGTTTTCAATACCCCCGCTGGTCCCGATCTGCACCAACAATGGCGACGTGCCATTGGTGGATACCCCATCCATCATTAGCGTCACCCGCCGCACCCACGAAGGAATGCCGGTGAAGTCGATGGCCGCACCGCTAGTAGTTCCTACATTCACTCCGAGAAACGGCTGTGCCGAACTAGAATAACTCAGCACTTCCACAACGTTATCCGCAGTGGCCCGCAAGATGCAGGTATCGCCAGGCTGTGTAGAGATGTTCGAGCCAGTCTGAGTTACTAGATTTGCGCCGTTAGTAAGCGTGAGTGCGCCTGCAAACCGGACAAAGTAGACCGATCCTGCAACTACCAAAAAACTTGCAATGGCTGTCGTGCCAGTGATATTGATATTTCTGGTGTTCGGCGCGCTCGTTGTGAGGTTGATAGTGGCGGCAGACGCAACGTCAATTCGCGTTGTGTTTAATCCGGCAGTCCAGACTGGAGCGACGCCAGCACCCTGCCCGGTCAAGACTTGACCTGCAAGGCCAGTCCTATCCAGCTTTGCTAGAGTAGCCGCTCCATTGTCTAGCATTGACGTAACAATATCTCCGCTGCCAACGACGCCAACGTCAAATTCTGGTGCTGAATAAACAAGACTGCCATTTTTGTTTTGAACAAGAATAGAGCAAGCAGCAGCCGTATAGATTGCAGACGGCGTTCCGGCATTGGACGGATATCCGTTAACAGTGCGAATAGGTTGCGCTGCTGGCTGAGTAAGCGCCGAATCCCAAAAAACCGCAACAGGGTTAGTTTGAGGCGGAAGATTAGCCGCACCAATCCAGATATACCCGTTTTCGAGAGGCGATCCTGCGCTGTCAAAGAAAACCGGGCGCGGAGGCTGGACGTAAATGCTCATTGTTGTTCCTCTTCTGCAGAAAGTTGTCTGCCAGATTGGGCCGCTGATTGCAGCCACTGAATACGCACATCTAACGATTCTGGCATTCCAACAGAATTAGCAAAGTTTCTAAATGCTTTGCTTATTGCGGTTTGTTTAACCGTGTTTTTGCTTACAGACTGATTAGTAGCCGCTTCAGTTGCTAATTTTTGAAACTCTTTGCTGGCAAACAATCGCCCCGCCGCCTCCATTTTTTGTTTTGGAGTTTCGCGCAAAAACGATTTAACGGCGTTTGAAAGAGAAAACGCCACAACAGGCCCAGCAACTTTTGCGGATGCGCCATAAGCTACAAAGCCTCCGGCAGTGTTAAGAACGCGAGCAATCATGCCTTCTGCATTCAATGCTTCTACCAATGCCTGATTTGCTTTGCCAGTTGTAAGAACGTTTGCCCTTGCTTCTGTAATTCGTTTTGATACTTCATACAGATCACGCATTGCGTTGTCAGCCTCATTCCCCATAATGCCAACAACTTGCTTGTAAACGGGCGGGTTCGCCCGAAGACCTCTATACATTTTCACATATTCAGCGAACCCAAAAGCCCCTTCTTGACCCGCGCGGGCAGAACTAGATACAGACGAAATTGCCGTTGCGATTGTTTCTTTGCGAAGCTCTGGCGGAACAACTTTCATTAGCTTGTTGAATTGAGCGGCATCTCCTTTTGAGGCAGAAGAAATGGCGGACAACATAATGTTTGATACGCTTCCGTCAATATCTTTCCCAAAAGCGCTAACAATTCGTTTTTCAAGCGCCTTTTTGCTTGCGGTAATCAAATTTGCCGATCTAAGTTGCCTGCGAAGCTCTTCGCCTCCAATTTGCCCAACGTTTGATAGCTGGTCTTCTGCCAATGCTGCATACAGACGCTTTAAAGACGCGGAATCCATATTTCCATAAGGAGAGTCTTTTCCGGATATGGCTTGTCCAATAAGGTTTTTTTCTCTCAAAAGCCTTCCGTAAGTCGCCCCAGGCTGAGTTGCAAACTCAAAAAGCCTTTTTTCTTGAGAAGTCATGCCGCGCTCTCCAACCTCAGAGAACACGTCTGACAAGGTTTTAGAAAGGTTTGGAAGGCTAACCGGTACTGTTTTAGGAATTACATTTTCAACGTTTTCATAAAGACTTTTGGCTTTGTTATCCAGCTCATTTTGCGTTGTTTTAAGTTTGTCAAGAATTTTTTGAGATACAGTCCCCGGAGACGGCCTTCCCTCAACAAACAATGCGTCAAACTGTTGCACTACATCATCTGCTTTTCCAATTGCCTGTTTGACAGTAGAAACCCATGCCGATTCTGCTTCGCTTCCAACGGCGGATCGAGTAAGTCCGGCAACCGCACGGATTTGTGGATTGTCGCTAAACACATCAAACGGCAATTCAATCCCAAGACGTTCTGCTGCGGCTTTTGCTTCTGGATTAACTCGCGCAAATTGCGCAAGTTTTTCTTGTGCCAACGCTGACCCCGATGATGCTTGCCGCACAAGGGAGCCAATTTCATACGCTTCTTGAACTGTTTTTTGTGCTGGAGTTAAAACTGGTGCAGCGGGCGGCATTTGCGGCTCTACGCCAAAAGCACGCTTTACTCCGCGCCCAACAGACTCAATAACAGGACGCGCCGCCCGTTGCGCAAACTGTCCCGCCGTTCCCAAGGCCCCAGCTACGCCAATATCTCCAACGTCAAACTGTCCGCCAGTCGCTAGTTGCGATGCTTCAATAGCGGCCTGAGTTCCTGCTCCAGCCAATCCAGCGCCAAGCAATGAAGTTGCCCTTCCTGCCGGAGTAAATGCAGCGATTCCGCCAATAGCTCTAGGGATGTCTCCGGTCGAAAATCCAGGAGGAATTGCGTATTCTTTTTGATCCACAGAAGACCGAAGAATAAAGTTTCCTTTTTCGTCCTGCCTTACTTGTATGTCAGGAAACCTTTTCAGCAATATGTTCACAGATTCTTGAGGATTTGAAACTAAGCTGCCAAGAGCGGCAAAGAATGAAGCGCCACTCATTTGATTTAGCTCTGGCATTGCGGTCCATTGTGGCAATGCGCGAGTTTCTGGCGTCGATCTACGAGAACCGGTAATCATCTCTCCAATAGACTCAAGAAAGCCCATTTTGCCCGGTTGAGCAGGATACGAAGATTTTGGAGAAAATGATCCAGTTGGCTCTGGAACTTCTGTGTCAGCAGGATTAAATTGATACGGGGCCTGCGGAACAGGCGTTCCTGTCGCGTCAAATCTGGACGACGGCGTAGGAACAGGTGTTCCGGCAGAATCAAAGCGCGTAGAAGGCTGCGGGACAGGGGTTCCGGAAATACGAGCCCGTTCAGCAGCTTTCTTAGCCATCCATTCTTCTGGAGACATAAACTGCGCAGACACGGACGGCTGTTTGTCACGCGACGCCATCCATTCTTCAGGACTCATTGCGCCCCCATCTCTTTTTTGTATGCGTTCCAGTCTTGTTCTGTCATGTTGGGAGGCCGCTTAACAACCCTTCCGCGAACTGTTGCGCTATCTTTGGCTTCTGATTTTGGAGCCACAGGAGAAGACTCTTGAGTTTCATAGAAAATGTTGTTGGGATTAAGGCCATACTCCTTTGCGATGCGCTCAATTCCTTTTCTAACAACAGATTCTTGTTGCCCTGCCGAAGAAAACAACTGCTGTGCCTGCCCCTTAAAGGATTTTCTTTGAGACGGGGTAAGTCGTTCTCCAGTAATAAGCCTGTTATACAAACTAAGAACTCTTTCCGGTACTCCGGCGGCATTAGACGCTGTTGCGTATTCTCCTTCTCTAACAACAGAGCCAGGATCAAGCATCTTCATATAGCCAAAAATTAAAGCAACATCTCCAACCGCCGTATCTTGCGAAGCAAGAACACGAGCGTAAGCGTCTTTTACCTCGCGGTAAGACTTTGTTTGGGCACTGTATTCTGCGCGAATTTTGCCTTCTGCTTCCGGCCTTTTTTCAATTGGGATAATTCCTGTTTTTTCTGCCGTTTTTGTTTCTCTCAGATTTTTAAGTTCTTCTTTTTTAATATCAAGCTCAACAGATAGCTTTTCTGGAGCAAGATTAGCTTCAGCTTCTTTAATCCGCGCATCTGCTGTAAGTTTTGCGAGTTCCGATGGCTCTCTTGCCGCCTTTCTTTCTTCCTCTGCTTGCGCACGCGATTCTCCGGCAGCGGCGCGGGCTTCTCTCTTGCCAGTGTTGTAGGTTTCAACGATGTCCTTTGCCCACGGGAAAACCCCTACAGCCATTACCATAGAATCGGCAATGCTTTCAGGAGTTTGTTCGCTAGAAGAAACCATGTCCTTTATCTTTTTAATGTTTTGGGCTTCTTCTTTCATTCCAGAACGTTCAGCGGCGGAACTTTCTGTATCGAGGTAAGAAATCAACCTTTCTTGGTTCATTTTGCCTGCGACAATAGGCATTAGCACGCGACGCATGTAGTTTTGCTTTTCTTCTGAAAAAGACTTGCCGTAGTTTTTGTATGCGTCGGCAATGTCCTTAGGAAGAGCAACCATAGCTTCATCAATATCAAGCTGAGTAAGGTTCCCGGATTGTCGCTTCTGTTGAACACTCGCCATGATAGATTCAATGCGCTGCTGACGAGATGCTGCCGCAGCGGCATTTTGCTCTGCCTGCGCCCTCTTGAACTCCAGTTCGTTTGCTTGCGTTTCTCGCAGCGCCCGCAGTTGGTCAATGTTGGCAAATTGCGCGCCAAGTTGGAGACCTTGCGACACGGGGCCAAGCAATCCGCCCTGCTGCTGAAACGCTGAAGCGTAGTCAATAGGCTGAAGCATGATTTATCCTTCTAATCTAATGGGGCAGCGGCGCGCAGTCCGGGCGGCTGCGCAGGAGAAGACGCGCCAAACGGGTTCCATCGGCCACTAGCCAAACCAAACCCGGCAATGGCAGCAGGCATCCCCAGAGCCTGCACGAATGGCGCGGCTTGTCCAAGCGTGCCACCAGCCAAAGCCGCTCCACGCTGCGCCTGAAGCCCCGCAATCGCCTGTCCTGTTTCCATTCCAGCAGACCCAACGCCAGCGGCAGATTGCTGCCCAAGCGATGTCAGCCCGCCCAGGCGGGCGTATTGTTTGTCTATGGCCTCTTGCAGCATCATCGGGCGAAACTGAGCCAGCGCCGCTTGGATGTTGCCGCCGCGAAGCCCTCCGGTAGCAGATGCGCGCTGCAACATTGCCTGCTCGCCTTGGCGAGTCAATGACTGTAGCAACGGGCTTTGCTCGATCTGAGAGATTGCGGACTCTTGTTCTGATGCTCCACGAAGGCCAATCAACGCCTGCTGACCCTGAAGGGCTGGCTGTCCAGCGGCCACATAAGGCTCAAGTAGGCGACGCAGCTCGTCGAATTGACGAGCCTGCTCTGCAATCCCAGCGTCTGCTGCCTGCGCCTGCTGCCTAGAAGCCTTTTCCGCCGACTTCGACTGAAGAACGCTTCCCCCAAGCAATGCAGCTCCAACCCCAAGAATTTGACCCCACATTTTTATTCCTTAAGATATTTCCTGCCCGCTTATCCGCAAAGTCAATGCAGTAGCGGCGCTGGCAGTGGTAGAAATAAAATCTCCTGGCTGCAAAATATGTCCAACAAGTTCTGGGCAAAGATATGTTTCGTCCGGCTGCACAGACTTGGTGTCTATAACCAGATTGGAAGCGCTTGCACTTCCGCCATTTGCGACAAGGTTTACAGAAAACGTCCTGGGTGCTGTGTCCGTGTTAGTTACGGTTGCTTTTGTGATAATGGCTCGGGTTCCGTTCGGAGCCGCGTATTGCGTCGTTTGCGCAGTCGCAAGCTGCAATGGCGGGACCAAAACTTTAAGCAGTACGGCCATGTTTGCCTCAGTTATTTACTCTATCAACAGTCAAAATGACAGACGGAATTGCAGGAACAGGAGCCGCAGCAGCAATTGCAGTCAATTGTACTGCAACATCACTTGCGGACCACATAAGCTCAAAGTAGTCCCGCGCTTTGAAGTTGTAAAAAAAGTTCCACGCCGCAACCAGTTCTCCATCTGAACTTTTCAGGCGCACCTGGGAAGCTGTATTTGCAACGTTCACTCCGTTAACGCGCAACCAGATAAACGCTAAATGGTTGCCTCCGGAAGTGTTGTCCAATTGGGCAGAAAATTGAATGTTATACACGCCCTCAGTGTCGATCTCGACTTCACTTGTAGACGGGCTGCGCAACCTTACTCCCGACGAAATGTCGGTATTGTTGTACGTCATCGCATATGCCGTGTTGATTACAGCGGCATTTTGCGTAACGGAACTAAAGAACGACCCGTAGCGCGCCGGTTTTGCCGGAACCTCTGGCGGGCGCAAAACAGCCAGCTCAACCATGTCTTTAAGACTGGCGGCGGATTGCGCGGCCTCTTGGGCTAACGCTTGAGCAGAGGCAATGCTTGCTTCAGAGTTATCGACAACGATCGTCGTTACGCTGTTTACTTGCTTGAACAGAGCCTCAAAAGCTTTGATGGCCTCGTGGTCTTCAAGAAACTTTGCAAGCTGATCTCTTGTTAGGCCAATAGCCATTTACGCTGCCAAAGGCTCTAAACGAGCATTGAAGTTAGACACAGAAATATGCGCGCTTGAGTTTCCACGAACTCGCTGAATCCGCCAATTCTTCATGAATCCCTGTTGCCACCACACAAGGCGCTTTAGTGCGTTCCCAGTTGTTCCGACAGAAATATACTTGTCTTGACTCCAAGACTGTCCGTCAATGCTGTATGACGTGCTTATCTGCGGATTCGTGCCTAGCTCTACGCGTCCAGTTAGCGCCACAAGTTCTATCTCGTGGAAGATGCCGCCCATGCCGTTATTGTAGAAAATGGGCGCGGAAAACTCCCACCGAACGATGCTTCCCCAGTGGTGTCCGATCTCGTTGTTAAAGTAACCGATCCTAGAATCTTGCGGATCGCCAACAATCCACTTGCCATAGCAATACACCATGTTTTGAGCGCGGTATTGCTCAAACCCGTCAACGGTGCTTGTTAGCACGAACCATACACGCTGCTGCAAAGCCTCGCTAGACGTGTGGTCGTAAACAAGAGTTTTGTTAGGCAGATGCACATACAATAGTTTGTGCGCTCGGTACAGGCGATATTCAATCTTTACCGCTTCCAATTCGTCTTCGGAATACTCAGACAGCAGAGTGTCTATCTCTGCCGTGGCAATTTGCGTTGCAGTGGCGTTAGAAGCAACGTAAATGCTGTTTGCTTCGTTACGACCCGACCCAACAAACGCCAATTGTTCATCAAAAACGCATACGGCATGCGTTCCGACGGCCCCTTTCTGAATCTGCGCGCCATCAATTCGCGCAAACGGGAAAAACTCTCCGCCGACGTTATCGAACACCTCAATGGTGTGCCTGTTAACAGCGTAAACCTCGTTTCGAAGCCGCAACACTGCTACTACAGGGTCAGGGTCCGCTTCGGCTGATCCATACTTCAGGGGATTCACAGACAACGGGTCTCCAATTTCAGTAACAACAAGATTGGTTCCGTCCGTGGTCATCCAGTATCCGTCAATCCAAAGAATGTCATTAACTGGCCCCAGGTCTGGGTCGGTGTTTTGCGTCAGCGTACTTGTTATTGAATTCCAAAAAAACAAATTCCCTCCGCTTGCAATGCCGAGCAGGTCGAAGGAATAGTCCATAGTGACGTAACCAGAGCCGCCAACAGAACCTAGCGTTGTTACAGTGCCATTTTCAGCCACAGAGACAAGGCTAGTACCCATAACCCGGTAGCACACGCCTTGCCATTCAATGCAGCCACGGTCGATGCCGGGGCCAGTGCCAAGTTGTGTAATGCCGTCGTGCGGGCGCAGGTAATACTCGGACATTCCGGAACCACGAGGAACCGGCATCATGTTTACAGGATAAGCGGCACGAATGTCTGGCCCGTTATCCGTGTAAATTCCTGAGACAATAGGGACTGGCGTCACCATTTCGTCCTATCTGCCCACCAGGCGGCGCTCATCTTGCCTTTGTAAATGTTTGATGCATGCCGCGCCTTGAACGACTTCCTGCGCGCCCGATCCGCGTCGGACTCACCTTCTTTTGCCGGAGAGCCGCTAACGCCTTGTTGACCAAACCGGATGGTTTTTACTTTGTCACC
>Ga0315904_10011402_pt1 | contig 11345 bp, 15 predicted proteins | sample LakEriMetagenome_6_FD_203529 | JGI IMG/M metagenome (GOLD analysis project Ga0315904, IMG submission 203529) | Freshwater fungal communities from buoy surface, Lake Erie, Ohio, United States - Buoy 12 MA120 | ecosystem: Environmental > Aquatic > Freshwater > Lake | place: USA: Lake Erie, Ohio... | reverse complement strand
GTAAGTGATAGGATTTAGCGACACAGCGAGGGAGTTTAATATGGCAAAAAAAGCCAAAAAAGATGAGAACAAACCTTTAAATAGTAATGATTTATTCAATCTTTCTATTGCCTGGTGTGACGGCGGTATGACAGATGGAAAATTTACAGAAGGAATTTTAAATACAACAATTAAAGCTCCCGCTTATGGATTTTATGTAAGAGAATCTATTCGTGTACATGGCAATCAAATAGGTAGACAGCGCCAAGCACTTTTTGACCACTGGCTAGACCACATGACATCAGACTGGATTCTTTGGGTAGATTCAGATATCTGCATTAATCCCCGAGTAGTAAAAATGCTAATTGATACAGCAGATGAGAAAGAAAAACCAGTAGTCACTGGAACGTATTTTGTTAATCTCTCTCCAGAGAGCGGAAAGACTGGAATAGCACCAGCCTTATTTAATAACATTTCTCAGTATTCAATGGCTCAAGTACATCCGTTACCTGACAATCAAGTTATTCAAGTAGATAATGCTGGTTTTGGATTTGTTCTTATGCATAAATCAGTTGGTCTTAAGATGAGAGAAATGTTTCCTGGTGAATCTGTATTTGAAGAAGAAAAAGGTATTGGGGAAAAATATGTTAGTGAAGACATTGTCTTCTTTAGAAGAATGAAAAAATGTGGGATACCTCTATACGCACATACCGGGGCTCTTGTACAACATATGAAGAGATATCCTTTTGATATTGATCTTTACACTATGTACTGGACTTCTCCTATAGTTAAAGATAAAAAAGTAACTGAGGATAAAGTAAAATCAAATTCAGATGAATAAAAATCCAGACCCCAAAAAATATACTAAGGTTCTCAACTCTTTCTACTTGGACACTAGTGATTATTCTGATAATTATGTTCAAAAAGAGTGTAGAGAAAATAAGCAGTGGGAACCTTATGTAACGCATTGGATGATGAAAAATATTAAGCCAGGCTGGGTTTGTTTAGATATTGGTGCAAATATAGGTTACTACACAGAAGTTCTAGCAAGACTTTCAGGTCCTAATGGAAAAGTTTTATCTTTTGAGCCATTAAAATTTTTAGTAGATAGATATAAAAAAGCCCAAAAATATAATGAATACTCTGACTGTTCTTCAATAGAGATATATAACTACGCTCTATCTAATAAAGAAGATGTTGTAGATATTTTTATATCCCCGATGAATATTGGTGCTAGCAATATTATGACCAACAATAAAATTAGAATATTAAACGAAGATTATAGAGTAGAAAAAGTAAAGTGTATAGAACTTAAATCTTTGTATAGCGGTCATATAGATTTTATAAAAATAGATATAGAGGGGCATGAGAGCGTCGCATGGGAGGGTTTCCCAGAAACAGCAAAAAATTGTCCTCTTATTTTAATAGAATTAAGTAATGATCATTCAAAAGAATTTGTAGAGTTTATTTTTGAAACTTATGATGTTTATGATATATTAAATAATAGTGTTTCTATGGAATTTTTTTATAAAGTAGTAAAAAACGATAAATATGTTACTCATATGGATTTAGTCTTAAGAAAGAAGAACTGATGAATTGGCTTGTTACCGGGGGAGCTGGATATATTGGCTCTCATATTGTTAAGTGTCTTGTAGAAGATGGACATACTGTTAGCATTTTAGATAATTTTTCTAGCGGGAGTATTAATGAAATTAAAAATAATGTTAAAGTTTTTAACGAAGACATAACTAACATAGCTGGAGTCCATAGGATATTTTTTGAAAATAATTTTGATGGGGTCATACATACGGCTGCAAAAAAGTCTGTAGCCCAGTCTTTTTTAGAAAAAGAACTTTATGAAAATGTTAATGTTTTTGGTACTTTAAATGTTTTAAATTTTGCTATAAAAACAGGAGTAAAAAATTTTATATACTCTTCATCCGCAGCCGTTTACGGAGTGGTAGATTCAGATAGAATAAAAGAAGATACTGAAACAAATCCCATATCTCCATACGGGGTCACAAAACTTGTTGCAGAACAACTTGTAACTAATGAAATAAATTCTGGAAATATCTTAGGCGGTTCTATTAGATATTTCAATGTTGCTGGAAAAGATAAAGAATTAAATCAAGATAAATCTAAAAGTAATATATATCCAGCAATATTTGACAGTATAAAAGAAAATAGGAACTTTTCTATTTTTGGAGATGATTACCCCACACCAGATGGAACCTGCGTAAGAGACTACATACACGTCTCTGATGTGGCTAGGTTTCATGTGGAGTTTGCTAAAACATTAGAAAAAGATAATTGCCCTAGAGTAGTAAATGCTGGAGCTGGTACTGGAGTTTCGGTAAAAAATGTAATAGATTCTGTCAATAAGTTTCTTCCTAGCCCCATAAAAACTCAAGTACTCCCACAGCGAGACGGAGACCCGGCATTTTTAGTTGCAGACACGTCTTTATCTAAATCTTGGATGGACTTTAAGTGCGACTATACTTTAGATGACATATCACAATCCGCGGTAGATGGGTTTATAGATGAGCATCAATAAAAAACTTTCTGGAATTGGTGAAATATACTACATAAATTTAGACTCTAATCCTGAGAGAAAAGAGTTTATGGAGAATCAATTCTTAAAATACGAGATAAAAAACTACACAAGAGTTTCTGGATTTGATGCTAGAAAAGAGGGTGTAGAAGATATTTTATTGGGAAGTAGACCAGATAAAATGTCTGATGCAGAGATAGGTTGCACTATTTCACATTTAAAAGCAATAAATTATTGGTATAACAATTCTGACTCAGAATATGCTGTTATTATGGAAGACGATTTGATGTTTGATTTAGTTGAGCATTGGAATTTTACTTGGGATGAATTTTTTCAAGAAATACCCTATGACTGGGATGTTGTTCAATTATCTATAATAACTATTGACAGATTGTACCCTATGTTACATAAAAGATTTATCAATGATTTCTCTACAGCGTGTTATATTATAAATAGAAACTATGCAAAAAAGTTAATAGAACTACATGTACATGGCGATAAATATAAAATAGATTTAGGGTCTAAACCTCGTGCCGTGTCTGATGATTTAATTTATAACGCTGGCAACACTTATTCCATACCAATACTTTTAGCAAATTTACATTTAGAATCTTCTATTCATCAAAATCATTTAGATAGCTACCACAAACTAAGTTATTATTGTATAGAATTTTTTTGGAAAAATTTAAGCAAAAATTACACTATTAAAAATTTGATGAACTACGACGCAGAACTATTACACTACTGGCAAATACTTAGGATTGGTTCAGATGAAAAAAATAATGAAGTAATATCTGAATTAGAAAAAATTTATCATATAGACTCTTTTTACAAAAAATACTTAACTAAAGAAAAAAATAATAAATGAAAGTTGCTGTTTACACCATAGCTTTAAACGAAGAAAAGTTTGTAGAACGCTGGTACGAGTCGGCAAAAGATGCAGACTATCTGTTAATAGCCGATACTGGATCCACAGATGCAACCAGAAAAACAGCAGAAAAACTAGGGATACATGTTCATAGTATAAAAGTAGCCCCGTGGAGATTTGATATAGCAAGAAATGCCTCTTTGGTTCTTCTTCCAGGCGATATTGACTACTGCATAGCACTAGATATGGACGAAGTGCTTGTACCTGGATGGCGAGAAGAGCTAGAAAAAGCGCATGAAAAAAATTTAACACGACCTCGATATAAGTACACATGGAATTGGAATGCAGACGGTTCTCCTGGTCTAACTTATGGAGGAGACAAGATACATACTCGACAGGGGTATCGATGGAAGCACCCTGTACACGAAGTTCTTGTTACAGACAGAATCACTCAGGTAGAAGGATGGGTTGGCTTAGAGATACATCATCACGCAGATAACAGTAAATCACGTGGTCAGTATCTACCCCTTCTTAAAATTGCTGTAGAAGAAGATTTAACTGACGATAGAAATGCTTTCTACTACGGAAGAGAACTATTCTTTCACAAAGAAAAAGATAAAGCAGCAGAAGAATTTAAAAGACATCTCTCACTGCCACGCGCAACCTGGAAGCCAGAGAGAGCTGCTTCTATGAGATACATAGCAAAATGTCTTCCCGATGAAGCAGAGTACTGGTTGAAAAAAGCTATTGACGAGGCTCCAGGAAGACGCGAAGCTCTTGTCGATTTAGCAAAGCACTACTACAACACAAAAGACTGGGAAAACTCTTTAAAGTACGCTGAGAAAGCTCTGGAGATTACAGAAAAGCCTCTTGAATATCTTTGTGAAGCAGAGGCATGGGGAGAAGCCCCCTGGGACTATGCGGCTATTGCTGCCTACAATTTAAAGATATATGACAAAGCATTTACTTATTCTAAAAAAGCTTTAGAAATAAACCCGAAAGATGAAAGACTAGTAAAAAACTTTATTTTTTGTCAAAAGGCTTACGAGGAGAAATAGTCTTTTTCTGCGCCCTTTTATCGCGCATTTTCTTAAGTCGCTCTTCTCGCTCTTCGTGATAAATATTTACAGCATTTGCGCTAGTTCTACTACGCCATGAGAAATTACATTCAACACAAAAAACAATCTTTGCAGTAGTCCATCTACCGCCTCCTGGTATATCTACTACCCCCGTGCGAAGTTTCTCTGGACGAGCATTGCAGTGAGGGCATTTAGGAAATCTCCTACGACGAATCTCTTCTCCTGCATAAGAAACAGAGAGAGTGCGTCTAATATCTACCTCATCCTTACCGCCCCAGACTCCCCAAATCTGTCTATGCTCCAGAGCCCACTGTAGGCAATCTTTTCTTACAGGACATTGATGGCAAAGATTTTTTGCTTTATATCTATCTTCTTGCTTGGATGAAAAGAACCAATCTATAGCATGTCTATTCTTTGCTTCAGCGCAAAGAGAGTCCTTCTGCCAATCTAAGTTATCTGCAGGTTCCCACACTTATATATTATCTCATATAGTGAACCAAAAAATATGTAACACGCCGAGAGCTAAAATTCAATAAATGTTGTTTCTTTAACTTCCTCTAGCAAATCTCCGTATTTAGTTTTTCCATCAGAAGAGCAGACCGCAAAAGATTCTCCGTCTAGTACACCTGAAAACAGGTGGCTTTCCCTACAGTTTTCTATCAGCCTAAACCCCTCTGCTAAAGAGATAGCAACGCCATCTCTCTGCATGGCATAGACAAGAGCTTTTCTTACTACTTCATTATTGACATCGACATGTTCTATGGTGAAGTAAACCTGGTGATACGGAGCAGACTTTTCGTAATACTCTCCGTCCCACTCCTCCCAGAGGGATTCTCCAATTCTCAGGTCTTTCATTTAACAAATAACCCTAATCCTGGAGAGGGAAGATTTCTTACTTTTCTTATCTTGTTTCTTTCATTAGATGTTAACCCGCCCCACACTCCCCAAATTTCATTTCGTATTCCCCATTCAGCGCATTCTTCTAGATGGGGACACACCTTGCATATCTTTTTTAAATCGTAGGAATCTAAATACGCTGGACCAATAATTTCTTCATCTTTATCGGGAGCAAAAAATGGTTCTGTTCCTATCTCTCTACACGTAGGATCTTCATACTCTGCTGGATACCGTAACTTTGATTTTTCATCGAAATTAGACACTAAAACTCCTTATTCTCTGAGGAAAGTTTTGCACCGACTTCATATCCGCAACCTGCGTATCCGGCTATGTCTATCCAAGTATCTGGTTGATAGTTGCTCTTAGCGGCATATCTGGCGAGTTTTAAACCAATCATTGCCGCGGCAACATCTTCAGTAGTCACCTCCCTACCAAAAATTACTGTCCAAATTCTTGCTATGCGTTCGAAATTATCTTCTGGTTCACCATACTGACTATTTCTGTCATTAGTGATTATTTGAGCTGCTTTTCGCAACGCTTCAACACGAAGAGTGACTTTTTGTTCTTCTTCAGACATTGTAGTTCCTTACCTTGGCGATTACTTCGCAACTGTAGTGAACATCTTTGTTTTTGTCTACACTTTTCTCGCAAATAATTTCGCAGTCGACATATCGAGAAATTTCTTCCACTTCAAGATTTAAAAAATTTGCTAATTCAGAATTGACTTTTTCAACTATATTTTTATAGTTATTACCTTCTAAGTGTATTTTTATGCTTGAGCGAATCATTTAATAATAAGTTTTTCCAGCATATGCGGAGAGTAGTGTGCTCCCTCAAGAATAGGCTGCCGATTATCATTTGATTTAACAATGATATCGCCGTACCTGACAGCAACAATTCTTCCCTTACGTCCATTGTGCATCTGACCTGACTTACCCTCAAAGGCATTTGCTTTCACGCGAACAACATCAGCAACCTTTAAGTCACCTGGGCGAGCATCTACCCATATCTCGTTAGGGTTATCTTTAACAATAGCCTCTGAAAGGGAGAGTTTAGAGAAGACTGCCACAATTTCTTTTTTATTTGCTTCTGTGGTGTCTGTCAGAGAGTTCCACGCATTGATTAATTTAATAACAGAATCGCCAACAACTTTCTTTGTCTTATTCTCAGTAAGTTGCTCTTTTACCCACTCTACATCGATAGGTTCTTTCACGAAGTCCTCTTTTCAAAATTTTGTATTATTCTAGTTGAAAACTACTGAGTTTTTACGGAAAACACGGCATCGACAACATTATTTACTGTTTTTTCCCAGCTAGGAATTGCATCGAGGTATATTTCCTTTTGTCTAATAGCTAAATTCAATCTTTGCTGTTCGGTCATATCCTCAATAGAACTTCCAAGGACAACCCATTCCATTCCCAGTACCCCGCTAGAGCGCCAGTCCGTGACTACGGGAACCTGAGCAAAAAGCGCCTGAGATAGCGCTATTGACCACCACGGGTCGTTATCCTTATAAACGGAAACAAGAACTCCTACCGCTTGAGATATTTTATCGATGACTGATAGGTGGGTGTCCCAAGTCTGTATTTTTAGGTGCTTTACTTCGCAACTGAGAGTGTTTCTCATGTTTCGTGACCACTTAGTTGTTTGGTCATCTACTAGCCAATACAGACCACCCTCAGGCTCTTCAACCATAGTTCCTAGCAAGAACATCACAGAGTCCATACAGAGTAAATTCACTCTTTCTGGATTGATATTAGGCACCTTATCGGAGATATATTCGGGTCTAGACCACGGGAATGCTGGTACTAAGACATCCTGCCAACTGCTCGTATAAAGCCCCTCAACGGTGCTGTAGAGGCTTTTAAAGGTATCTTCTTGTATTGCGTACCCATATTCTCTACGATTGCCATAAAACTCTTTAATAAGGTTTCTTGGGTTATTGAGGATATCTCTGTAGGAAGCGTAGATTTTTTGAGGTTCAGGAGCGTCCATAAAAAGTCGCAGTTTACCGAGTTCTTTTGCAAGTTCAATAATAGATAAAGACCCGTAAAGATGGTGAGCTGTAATGCTTGTCGTCGGGGCAAGTCCAACTAAAATAACATCATATTCATCAAGTTCTTCTTTTGTCATAGTGACGCTTGGTTTTCTTAACCAAAAAACGCTATGACCATCGCACTCCAAAATAAACTTTAAAAGCGTTGCGAAGGTAGGAGACCTCTCCCCAACCCTCGGAGAGGTTTGAGCGGCAGTAGCCCCAGTAATCAATACTTTCATCAAACACTCCACTTACACGTCATATTCACATGATACTTGAAAGCCGCCTAACTTTAGTTAGACGGCTCTCAGTGATTTCCTTATATTTTTAGAAAGGAGCTTGTGGTGCTACCGGAGCAGGTGCAGGAGCAGGTGCTGGCGCTGGAGCAGGTGCTGGCGCAGGTGCTGCTGATGCTGCAAGAGGGGTGGCAACAGATGCTGATGCAGGAACAGAGTAGTACTTTTTAATTTCGTTGCTCTTTGTTCCGTTATAAGTACGAGTTCCAAGTTGAGCACGGAAGCGACGACCAATAAGAGCCTGTTCTACCTGTGCATTAGTTGGTTGTGGGTCTTGATTGAAATATGTCATATTCAAACCAAGAGCGCCCATCTTGGAGAAGAACATACCAAGTGCCTTCTCATTGCCTGGACTAACAACCAAGTTATCCCAAACAAGACGCTTGTTGTATGCGCCACCTTCAACCTGGTTCTTGAGTTTAAACATTGTTTTTCCAGTTTGCGTTACGGTGGCAGTTGCCTCAACAACGACCAAGTCGTAGTCGCCATCTGGTAGTGGTTCGTATGAGCCAGCCGCCGAATCTCCAGCGGCTTTGATGAGTTCAGACCAATTTAGTGTTGTCACTTGGTTGCTTCCTTCTTAGTAGTTTTATTTTCTGTATTTTCCACTTGCGTTTGTTTAGGTCCAAAGACCATATCAAGCATTCGTTCAATAGAAAGATTCTCTTGCTCTACAACAGCACCGAGTCTTCCTTGAACGCGCTCTCCAGCTTCGTATTGATTTGTCCTTTCCACATACATCCTACGAACCTTGTATGGAGGTTGCGTTGGATCTGGGTTAGGTCGTTGCTCGACAGTTAGTGCGCCGAGTAAGTCGTAGAAGTAAGGTGCTTGAATAGCAAGTTGACCTTGAAGATACGGGCGATATCGACCATCCATACCTGAGCGAGCCATTGCAGTAAGTACCACTGCTTCTAACGGATTTGTTGGATGCATAGTTAAATCTCGTAGGTCTCGCAAAAGCGCACCCATGTGTCGAAGTAACTCTCCCCATTGTTGCTGAGTCATTTGATTGGTTCCAGCAATGTTTTCCAAGCACTTAACTTGGAGTTCTGATACAGAGTCAATAATAAGACTCTTGAAGTGATGCTTGCCGAGTTGAAGCCATTGGTAGGTCTTCAAGACGGTGTCATAGTCACGAACAGGTACAACGCATGTGTCCCATGTGCCATCTGCAATAGGTGGCTCCTCACGCAGAGGATCCCAGTACTTAACGATGATGGGAAGGAATCTATGTCCACCCTCAACATCAAGCATGAGACGGGGATATGGCGCTGTAACAGCAAAAGTTGATTTACCAACCTTTGACTCTCCATAGACCATGACAGTTAAAGAGCGTTGGATTTCACCCATCGTCACTCGCTTCCTTTAGTGTCGCTATCGTAATATGCGTATGGGTCGGAGACCGCATACATTTCGCTAATTGCTTGTTCAACGGCGCTTCCGTCATCAAACATTGGGCAGATAGCGAAAAACTGGCACTTCCACTTGCAGTCACGGCTGGCTCGTGGATACGCAACAGAGGATGGTTCTTCTCCATCATCTAGTGCTTTTCTTACTCTCATCAAATCTGCAATTGTTCCGTGGATTCTATTCCAAAAAGAACGCAAAGTAAAAATATTATGTCGAACTTCAACTTGGTCATAGAACGGCGGACGAGCATTAGCTGTTCTCTTTACCTTCTTGAGCATGGTAAAGATTCCACCATCAGAGCGATGCTCCTCGTCTTTCTTTGTTGATTCTAAAAGCATATACGTTAATATCTGCTCATTCATGTTTGCTAGCGAGGCAAACTCTGAAAGCGAACCACCAACAGTTTTGAAGTCTCGGAACATCCGAACTCCATCACCTTTTCTCCGCACTCGCATATCAAGTTTTCCTTGAAGTTCTACTTCACCATTAAATAGCGGAGCAACAATTTGCTCTTCAGTAGATATCATTTCAAGTTCTGCATCGATACCGTTTTCTGCTACCCACTCTAGGTAGCCTTCTAACATAATTCTTCCCAAATCTGCCTCTGCCTCAAGAGCCTGTACATCTCTAAAATCAGCAAGGAGAATATCCTTATCAATTTTTACCAGTTCCGCATGTGCCTCAAGAAGAGGAGTTCCTTTTGCATAGTAAGCATCAAGCGCTGCGTGAATACGACTTCCCAGCGCAAGAGGTCCTGTGTACTCTTTTGTTTGAGGTTGTAGTGAGCGATAATAGGTAAGCCACCATCGACGGCGACAGTCTTTAAAAGTCTGTAATTCAGAGTTTGATAAGCGCACTACTTTTGTCATTTTTTGTCTCTTTCCTCTTTAAGCATTCCTAGTAGCTGAGCCTTATCCCGTACTACCTCTTCAAAATTTTCCTCTTTTTTCCGCAAGACGTCAATAACACGTTCTTCGATGGTGTCTTCTGTGACATAGTCGGTAATAATAATTGAACTATGAATTTCACTACCAATACGGTGTACTCGGTCAAGTGCTTGCTTGTAATCAACTAAAGACCAAGGTCGTTGAATCATAATCAAGCGTTTAGCAGCAGTTAGCGTCACTCCGACTCCACCCGCTTGGGCGGTAAAGAGAATCCATTTTATTTTTCCACTCTGGAAGTCGTCAATTGCCTTTTGACGCTCGTCTTCATCTTGAGCACCAGTAATGAGACCATGAGGGATTCCAGCTTTTATCATTCGCTCACTAAGAATGTCAATCATTTGACGAGAAACAGCGCAGACAGCAACCGAATCATCTCCAAAGTCTCCATGTGCAATATCATCCATCAACGCATCAACTTTGCAAGAAGGCTCAGAAAGTTTGACTATCTCTTCTCCTGTATCAGGGTTTACTGATATTTCTGTGTAAGCATTGGCAAACTGGATAAGACGAGTCGTTTGAGCAAGAACGCTTGGCGCTGTCAGTACCTCACCAGACTCGAGCATCGTAATCATCGTATCTCTCATCTGCTCGTATGCCTCCGCTTGAGTAGAGGACATCTCAACATCTCGTCGCTCGCGGATAACTGGAGGAAGGAAGGGAAGAACCTTCTGCTTAAGCATTCGTCGCATACGAGGATTAACAGTTTTATAAAACTCATCGCTCATCTGAGGCTTGACGCCAAGAACCATCATTCCGCCAAAAGCATTGAGCATCGTGTCAACCATTCGGTCAATCCACTTAGTTTTTGATGGCCAATCTTCTGGAGATATCCAATGAAGTATTGACCACAAATCAACAACATTATTGGCAATAGGAGTTCCTGTTAAAGCAAAGCGAATATCTGCATCACCCGTGGCAGCCCAAAGCGCTCTACTCTGTTTTGATTTAGGATCTTTAGAGCGATGAATCTCGTCGGCAACAACAGATTTAAAATCAATGTTATTGAGTTCTCTCTTGTGGACTTCACACTTATTGGTGCTGACTTTGTCATTAAGACCGCCACACTCCACGCATCGCGCTAAAGAGATAGAGCCATAACCAGCAAGGCGAGAGTGTGAACGCAATGATTCCCAGTTAATAATAAATACCTGAGCATCGCTTTCAAACTGTTTTTTACGCTTGGCTGATGTTCCCTTAATAACTTGAGTAGTAACTTCAGGCCACCACAAATTAAATTCTCTTGCCCAGTTCTTCTTCAAAGTATTTGGACAGACAAT
>Ga0315904_10011397_pt1 | contig 11347 bp, 16 predicted proteins | sample LakEriMetagenome_6_FD_203529 | JGI IMG/M metagenome (GOLD analysis project Ga0315904, IMG submission 203529) | Freshwater fungal communities from buoy surface, Lake Erie, Ohio, United States - Buoy 12 MA120 | ecosystem: Environmental > Aquatic > Freshwater > Lake | place: USA: Lake Erie, Ohio... | reverse complement strand
ACCAAAATTCGCATGTTATTGTGCCATCAAATTGCGCAATTGCACTCGAGTATTATTACTTTTGCGATCCCAACGATAGACCACGGCAACATTTTTACCTTCGTTGATTACTGCACCTTCGACCAGATACAAACCTGCCAAAATGCCTTTGTTTTGTGTGGTAATTGTGGTGCTGACACGACTGGCCACTCGTAATGCATCATCACGCACTGCCGCATTGGCCTCTTGTTTGGTTTCGCGGTTTTCTGATTTGCCAGGTTCTTCATCCAATGCAATCAGCTGGTCCTCACCGGCTCCGCTACGATTGTTGCTAAAGGAATTGGTGCGTTGATCCTTGGCTGACTCAAGATTTTGACTGATCATTCTCACACTCACAGCACTGGTAATTGATTCTTTGTTGATAAAATCATTGAGACTTTTTTTGGCTTCTAGTTCAGCAACTCGAAATGCTTCACGTGCCGCGTTTTGACTAGACCCCCATACTGGTGCATATCCGGTGGTTTCGATAAAATCAATCTCGCCACTGAGAGTATAACCGATTTTAATGCCTTGGCGTTTGAAATCACTAACAGCCAAACGCTGATCAGCAATAGGAATAGCGGCTGAATTTGTAGTTGACGTGTTGCCGGTCGAACTGCAACCTGACACAGTCAACATTACTGCGGCCACTGCTGTTACCAAAATATGTTGTTTCATGACTTACCTTTTCTAGTTACAATACAGTCCATTATACACGAATAAGAAATCAAAGTCAAAAAGAAAGGGACCAAAATGATCCCTTTTGTGTTGTTGCAAAACGACAAATTAGGCAGCTACTTTAGTTGCCTTTTCTACGGTTTTGGTGATTTCTTTTTGTGCTTCTTTGGCCACTGCTTCTACAGTTTCGGCAAACTCTTTGAAACCTTTGTGAGTTGTGCGGATCAAACCAAACTGAGCATCTACCACAGTGTGAACACTTTTACGAACTTGCTCGGGCATGTAGGTTACCAAAGTTGTGGCACCTTTGTGCATGTTGTCGATAGCCACTGTTACATCAAATAACTTGCTAAAATCAATTTTTTGAAATTCCATTTTGCTTTTCCTTTTTAAATAAGCGAATTTACTACTGCGAAAGCCCGCCCCATGCGGCACCTTCTTTGTAGTATTATATATGATACTTATATTGCAGTGCAACAAAAATATATACCGATATTATGGATTTTGGCTAAGTAGTTTTACCAAATGGAGGATTAACATGAGCTGGTCAGCAACCTTGAACATAACCAACGAAACCGATTACAACCTAACAGTGAATCACAATGCCGTGGGCGATTTAACCACAATACCCCCAGGTGGATCTTGGACTAATACCACATCAGATCCCAACAATACCAATGCCCTGCGTTTTTGGTCAGTGCCCAATCAATGGTACATGCAAGGTAGCGTGGCCTATGGACCCATGGCCGGGGTTTACATGGATCGCGGTTGGCAGGCGCCAACGAATCAGAGCATCAAACTTGTGGCTGATGCCAATGGCACAGGCTTTACACAAACTCAAAATGGTGGTGCCACTGTGTTGCCTTGGAACGGATTCGAGCAAGGCGGCACTATCTCTATGACGTTTTCGAAGGGTTAAATCAAGACCTTGGTCTAAGTTTGGCTAATCCAAGTGCTTTTAGTATGCAAATATACATCCAGCCAATGTCAAACTCCCACCATTTCATTCGAAAGGAAGCATTAGCACCGTCTGCGTGATGATTGGCGTGCAACTCCTCCCCGCCGATCCAGAAAGCCCAAGGTATTAGATTCCGTGAAGTATCTGGTGTCTCTACATTTCTGTAACCCCACCAGTGACTGAGCCCGTTTATGACTCCGGCCGCAAAAAATGGTATCCAAATCATTTGTATGCCCCAGACCAAGAATCCCCATGCACCAAACAATGCTACATCAATGGCCAACATGATCATGATGCCCAAGCGACTGTGACGGGCATACAAGTTGCGTTCGATCCAATCGTTGGGTGTGCCTGTGCTGAGTCGTTCAACCATGGCACGGTCCTTGCTGGCTGAGTGATACAGGAATGCACCTCCAAACAGCACACGCCAGATACCATAGATCTGAGGACTGTGTGGGTCACCAGCTTGATCACTCTTTTGATGATGTAGGCGATGTATGGCTACCCATTCTCGGGTGATCATGCCTGTGGTTAGCCATAACCAGGCTCGCATAAAGTGAACTACCACTGGATGAAACTGCACAGCTCTGTGGGCTTGGCTTCTGTGCAAGTAAAGTGTCACACAGGCTATGGTAATTTGCACCATTACCAAGGTGGCTATGATTGTAAGCATGTTATTACTTAGCTGATCTAACCAGCTGTCTCCTGGAATGCCAGCCAAGGTTGATGCAACCACAGGTGAAATATACGCCTATTAATATCGGCTGTTTCTCTTTGCAGGCTGTACCACGACGCAGGAGCCAAATTCACAGCCACATCCGTGTCACCACCAGCTGTGGTCATCTCCAAGCCGTGTTTGTCGGCCAAGTGGGTCATGGTGCGATTCCAGGCCACACAGTGCAGATACAATCTTTTGTAATCACGATTTCTGGCCCAAGTTATACCTTCAGTCAGCAGGTCGCCACCTATGCCCAAGTTACGATATTCTTCAAACACGCTAAGGCCAAATTCTATGCTACGGCTAGTAACCTGTGCCATGTGCAACACACCCAGCCATCCAGTGTGATTGTAGCTGACCAGGAACGTGTGTTGTGTGGGTTCGCTTTCAATGCGTTCTACCAGATCATCAATGTAGGTGTCTGATACTGCCATGCCAAAATAAAGGCCACGATCTTCAGCATTAAGGCCTTTGAGCCAATTACCAAATTTGTAGTGTTCTTCGGTGCTGAGAAATCGTGTGCTGATCATTATTTCTTGTAAAGAGCTTGTGCGTCTGTCCATTTTTGATTGCGAGCCAGTTCTGCGGCATATTTGGCTTGACCTGTGGCACATAAGATTTCCCATATTGTGCTTGCGATTGCTTTGATTGAGTTTAACATAATTTTTCCTTTTGAGTAAATTAAACAGTAGAGACTCATGGTTTCTACTGAGATATTTATGCTGTGGTGCAACAGATAATAACAAAAGATAATGAACAGCGTGCCCGGTCTTGATTAAATAACCTTGTGCTTTCAGTATTTCTTCAAACATCACAAACACAATATTGGCTGGATCAAACAGGTGTGTCATATCAGCTGGTCGACGATCTAAATCACTGGCAAGAAAGCCTGGGCCGTCGGGTGGCATTGATAGAGGTTTTAAACTACGATCCGGAGTTTCAACAACTGATCCAGCACTGTTGTGATCACTGTGATCTGGTAGTATTGTTTATGACCGAACTTATAACAGATGAGTGGTGTCAACGTTTTGATTTGCCTAATGTTGTGTTATTTGTGAATGGGCGATTGAACTGGATTCCGTCACAGGCAAGTGTGCATGACTGCATGTATTTTTTCTGGAGTACCTGCGATTTTTACAAACGCTTTCCAGAGGCCCTGCAATATAATTCATCTCAGGCTCACAAATATTTTGATGTTTTGCTGGGACGCAGAAAATCTCATAGAGACAGCATATACAACCAAATTGATCATGAAAAGAATCTTGTGACCTACTTTCCAACGCATGAAGATGCACCCATAATCAATTACAACCAAAAAGAATTTGTATGGCCTAAAATTTTAGATACCTACGGTGCTGATGTGTATTTTACTGCCCAGGAAGTAACCGTGCAAGGGGTAATAGTCAGCCTTAGTCAAATTATTCCACAGGATTTATACCAACAAACTCATTACACCTTGGTAGCCGAAACTCAGGCCGATAATGACTGGAGTTTTTACACTGAAAAAATTGCAAAGCCAATCTTAGCCCGTAGATTGTTCGTGGTAGTATCTGGACAATATTACCTACGCAACTTGCGTAATATGGGATTCAAAACTTTTGACGGCATAATCGATGAAAGCTACGACAATGAACCCGATGTTGTGTCCAGAGTCAACATGGTATTAGAACAAGTGAGATATTTGCAAGATCAAGATCCCAGCACCATCAAAACTCAAATTCAGCATATTTTAAATCATAATTTTGATGTGATGATGAGTTGCAATTGGCAGAAGCAGTTAATTAGCCAGTTAAAAGAAGTTTTGGAGTAAATAAGTTCAAAGGAGAACATTATGTTATCATTTTTAAAACGTATTTTTGGAGCAAAACCTGCTGATGCTACCTCGGCGCCCTACAAGGTGGAAGGTTCTGCACATTTTCCATTTCCCAAAGCTGTAGCAGAAGAAAAGAAACCAGCTGCTAAAAAACCTGCTACCAAGCGACCAGCAGCCAAAAAACCAACTGTTAAAAAGCCAAAAGCCTAGTTGACCAAGAAGTATCTGACGAGGCCTATGCCGTCGATGATGACCAGGAACACAGAGTTGGCCATCAAGCCAAAACTTTTCCTAGTATAGCAGGCCCAGGCACTGCTAACACATCCTGCGATAAAAATAGTATAAAGCGGCACCACTGGAATGTGGGGTACTGTGGCAGCAAATATCACAGCTGACACCACACTGCACGCCCAAGCAAACACTTCAGCACAAAATCTTACTCGATTGCTGTGCCAATCGTGTCTCACATAGTGTACAACATCCTGAATGATCTTGTTCATAACATGCCACGCAGGAAATACATGGCACAATAGATCACGAATCCCAAGAACAGGATCAAGGCCAAGGTAGCGGCCAGTTCCAGGCTGTCAACATCACCATCCATCTTGATCATGTGTGTGACCACAAACACCGCAAATATCACCACAAGAAAAAAGACGCCAAGGCCCATTACGCCAGTCCCAGTTCTACTGCACGATTGTACACTTGCTCACTGGCCAGGTTCTTGCCTTTGCTTTCGCACTGGATGTCAAACTGGTCCCAGAACCCCAACACCCAATCAGTGACCACCGGGTTCCAATAAAAGTCTGAATGTGCTCGCAGTTTTTGTTTCTTGTGACCAGACTCTAACAGACTTGCATGATCTGGTTTATGGTGAACGGCATGGTCAACAAGTACATCTTCACGGCTAACGCTGTAGTGCATAGCAGGACGAACACCACGCCAACTGTCCACGACACGTCGGACCCTATCGTCGTCGGGCGAAATATATTCTCCCGTCTTGATCCAGTGATGGTGAACATCAAGCACAGTAGGCACAATATCAGCAAGTTCAAGGCAACGATCCAGGCCATGTGTTATTTCTTCGTTTTCAAATGTAATACAACTGCGGGCTGTGGGCGATAATCGCGACCAGGCACGGCGTGCACCGGCGGCACCGGCTTTACCTGATATGTGTACGTTGATTTTGAAATCCTGGAAGGATTTCCCATAACCCATCCATCTGGCCATGTCAGCATGATATTCAAACTCCTCTATGCTTCTATTTACTATTTCTTCCGACTCACTACCCAGCACACAGAACTGGCCAGGATGAAAGCTCAGTCGCACATCAAGACGTCGTGCGGTTTCACCAATGGGTGCAAAAATCTTTTCTAAGTGATCTTGTATCTCCCTGCGTTGCCACCAGGCTTTCCAGTCCTTCTCAGTGTAGCCTTGCAACATCTCACTGCCTAAACGTACCATCCTACGATTCTCAGGCAATGAGGCCACACGCTCAATCAGTCGCACGGCCGCGGCTGTGTTGTGGTTCATTATGTCCCACTGGCGTTGTTCTGCCTCAGCCGGATGCTCACGCAACCAACGCATGGTAGTACTACGGCCATTGAGGTCACGGTCCTTGGCATTGACCTTCATGCCGCCACATTCGGACGGATCATTGAGCCATTTGCAACAGAAACCAATACGCTTGAGTGTAGTCATAACAGCAATTATACGCGACTACTAGATTTTTGTCAATTGGCCAGCATGCCAATCACATTTTCCATGCTGTCTTTGGTTAGATTGTCAAGATCAAGAAAATCTTTACCGAATTCTTTTGTGTGATCAATGACCACCCACTGTACCTGTGGTGTATCCTTTATGGCCTGCCTGATCAAACTGCGCTGATTATGCTGTCTGTGTGACGCTAATTTGTCACTTGGTTTTTCGGGTTCTGACAAATCAAATCCCAGCAACAAAACGATATCACTGATAGATGAAGTTAGATGCATGGCCACGATTTGTGCATGATCTTCAACGTCATGTACAAAATCCCCTTCGTAAATTTTTACACCTGCTGGACGACCGATATCTCGATAGACATTATTGGGTATGTAAAAATTACAAGTGGCATGAAATGCTCGTTTGACAAGTTCGCTGGCCTTGGTCATATCATGGCATATCACATTGTCTGTGCCACAGGATCGCCAGGTTTGCCATCCTCCCCAGATACTTCCACAATTTTTGATGCTGTCTATGTTTATGGTTGGATCTAAAACATAACCATTGGTCACGATCCAATTGATGTTCATTCTGCGCTCTTTAGAGTTTGCCATTTAAATCCGCCCAGGCATACCCAAGCAAACACACGATCCACTCCGAGATTTGAATTAAAAACTATGTCTCCGCGTGTGCCTGAATAGCCAGGAACCTGCAATGCATGACTGATTTTGTGTAGTCCAATTTGCAAACGTTTGATTGATGTCAAACCGTCTATACCAATTTCAATCTGTGGTTCTCGATTGACCCCGATGGCGATTCCTTGATCCCTGTTGGTGCCAACATAAGCAGTGTTAATTTTGTGTTTGCCGATCACTATGCTAACTTCTTCATCCCAGATGCTCAAGGCTTTTTCTGGAGTTTCTGTGTTGACACCAACACGTTTGTTCAGCACATTGAATGTTTTATTGTTGAGATTGGTGTCGCCACGTGTTTCAAGTTTTCTCAAAACTCCAAGTTCTTGAATGTTGCTTTCGGTAATTTTGTTAGATAATTTGCTGCCATCAACCATATAATCATCACCAATTTTCACAGAATCAAACTTGATTCCTTGCAGTCTTATATTATCACTGACTTGTTGTGTCAACATTTCTTGCCATTGTGTTGAAAGCTTTTCTAGAGTTTTTTGTGATATACCTTCGGCCAGTGTGCTCCAACTGAGATTATCAATGTTTACACTGCCCTTGACCACTAGGTCGTTGATTGTGGCCACGTTGACAATGTTTAAATCTTTAGCAGTCAGTTGATTTTCAATTATGGTGTTGTCATCCATCACCGTTAATTGGCACGCGGTGGCTTTGTCGTCTATACCGGTGCTGGCAAACTTGGTCATAAAATCTTGTCTAAAACGATCCATGTTTTCGTCAACCTGTTGTTTCATTATCGAAGTGATATCTATCTGCCCTATGTTTCTTATAACGAGATCCACAGCGGCTTGATTGACCATGCGTTCTATTTTTTCTAACCATACAGAATCATGAATCAAGCCTTCGATGATTGTCAAAATATTGTCTTGTACCGCTTGTTCTATCATGTTTTTTACGACAGAACTTTCCAAAGTAAAGTTTGCGTTACTCATGTTGTCTCCGTGTATCCAGTGTCACGCAATGAAAGCCACCTCCCAAAGTTCTGCTGTGACTCAAATTGAGAGGTATGGTATCAATGCCATGACGATTTAGTATAGTAATTAGTTGTTTTTGTGCGCCATCTAAAATAACCGTTTCTGGGTCCAGAACCAGCATGTTCATGGCAATCCATTTACTAGCATACGGATATTGGTAAAAATCCTGTGGAACGATCATTTCATCGGTAACCCAAATTTTATCCCAGTAATCAAAAGCACGTGGACAGTTATCTTTGTTGACTCTACTGGCGTTGAGCAGAACCAGACCTTCACGCAATGGCACAATGGTGCTGTCAATATGCACACCTGCATAAAAGTTACACAGTTCTATCGTGACTTGTGGAAATTTTTCACACAACCAATCGTAGGCGGCACGATTGCCCGATGCTGATTCTAAAAACAACCAGGTGTTTCCCAATCTGCATACATTGGCTGCATCCAGGACCATGCCTTGATCTCTAGGCATGGTCAATATATTTCGGGCTTCGGCTAGCAATCTGCCGTAGTTTTTGATTTCTTGATTGCGGCAGGGATACATCATGTTGACATCAACCACTGTATCTCCCCAGATCAATATACGATCTCTAGGACAGTAATTGTACATGCCTCCTAAAGACTGAAACGCCATCTCACATGGTCGATCAACCGTGGCACCATACTTTAACAAGGTCTCACACAAAAGATCCAGTTCATGATTGGCCTGATCAATAATGTGTTGTGGCACAGGTCCACTGGGCACTGGGGTTTCGGTCCAGGTAGTTTTAGAGCCTTCTTGGGCAAACACAGGATCTTTGCTGGGCCAATTGGCATGTGTAGCACTACCTACCACTATAGACTGTAAGGGATCCCATTCATTGATGCTATACATCACATGTGCCCTGTGATCTGCAAGGTATACCTGGGCGTTAGTCCTAGATTGGCTGCCATGTGCGGAGTATCATAGGACCATTCAACCGTGGCTCCGGCTTTCCAGTCCACAAAAGGTCTATCCATGTATTCGGCATAATGACCAGGTTGCCAGTCTTCAAGAAAAACTATGGCCCTGCGTATGTTGTGTTCCTGTCCATTGAGTTTGAAAATTTCAATGTATTTGCTGTAGAGATCACCGTGTGTAGGAAGCACAGTGCCAGTTCCCATTTTATAATAGCTGGTGGCAACATCTTTCCAGCCCAGTCCTTGAAAAATTTCAATGAATCTTTGATTCCAAGTTGGCTGAGCTTTTCTCATGTCACACATGTGCCCAGTAAAATTTTTAGAATATCCCTGGCCCTGCCAGATGTGTATTTGTGCCGTGTCGTTGAAAGTTTCGTGAAAATATTCAAGATGTTTGTATTCGTCGTTCCAGAACGGATACAACTGATAGTGGTGTATGGTGTGTTTTTTGTCAGAGTCTGTTTGCATGCGTAAATATGTTCCTATGAGTATTCCGCTGGATAGATTATATCACTTCATTGAAAATATTGCCGAAGAGATCAATCAAGATCATGTACTAATTTATCGATTTTGGCCACATGGTGCCAAAAATATCAATAATCTTTGTGTGCTAAAACGCAATCCGGACATGAGGATTTGGCCGCAATTACAAATTTATCCCAAACTAATCTGCAACGATCAGGAACCATTGGATTTTGATTTTTATCAAAATATCACCATGGCCGATCGTAAAGAAAACAGGTCCTCCGATGACGTTGAATGGTTTCAATTGCTTCATTCAATCGGTTATCAGTTTCCATTTGGCAAAAACTTATCACCGGGTGCATCTATCTACAACAAATCTTTGCTGCTCCACAGCGAGCAGAGATCATCCAATGTGTCCAAATATCAAGACGATAGATTTATTCCTGTATATTACTGGAGCCACGGTTTCATAGCACAAGATTGGTTTAGATTTGCACAACATGTAACTCAACACAAACAGGTTTGTACAAAATTCTTGATTTACAATCGTGCCTGGAGTGGTACCAGAGAATATAGATTAAAGTTTGCCGAATTACTGATACAGCATGATCTTGTCAAGGATTGTAAAACAAAGATTAACTCAGTGGAACCAGAATTAGATATACACTATAGTCAACACAAATTTTCCAACGAAGCCTGGCGGCCAACAGAAATCTTAGAAAATTATTTTCCAGTTAGCACAGCAAAAAGTTATTACAGTGCTGATTTTGATATCGAAGATTATGAAGCCACTGACATTGAAGTAGTGTTAGAAACTTTGTTTGATGATAGGAGACTACACTTAACAGAAAAAAGTTTGAGACCCATAGCCTGTGGGCAACCTTTTATACTGGCAACCACGCACGGCAGTTTACAGTATCTACGCAACTACGGTTTCAAAACTTTTGACCATGTTTGGAACGAAAGCTATGACTTAGAAATTGATCCTGTGCAACGTTTAATATCTATCGTAAAACTTATGCAGCAAATAGCTCAGTGGACTCCACAACAGCGACACCAAAAATTAGCGCAGGCGCAGATCGTAGCAGATCATAACAAAAAACATTTTTTCAGCCACCACTTCACCCAACAAGTCGCACAAGAACTAGAAAACAATCTCAAACAAGGATTTCAAACTCTATCCCAATGCAACAACTTTGAATCGTGGATCAAGGACTGGGAATGTATTACCTCGCATCAGCAAATACAACACTGGCTAGAGTCAAATTCCAATCCTGACTTGCCAAACAGTCAAGATGTTGATCTCGTCAAGCGAATTGCCGTTGAAAAATTATCTAAGGCCAACACACCATGAATCTCATAATCAAATTTGTGTTTTACATAACTTGTAGTATTGTTAGTGTATCATCCTGGGCGCAAACCTATGTACAGGTCAATGGCATTAGCCTACATGACCAGTCTGGATACAATGGGTGGAACTGGGGTGCTGGGCTAGAGCAAACTGTGGCCAATCGTTGGACCGTAGCAGGTGGTTGGTATTATAATTCGGAATACCGTGGATCTACCTATGCCTATGGCCGTTATGCTTTCTACAAAAAGGGTGCATGGGACATTGGTGTTGCTGTGGGTGCTGTCACTGGATATCAACGTGCTAGTCTAGTGCCCATGGCATTTCCAGAAGTGTGTTATGGCTGGACATGTGCGTTGTTTGCACCCAAAGTCGAGGACACTGGTGCCAATGTTGTTGGTGTCAGACTAAGAATACCTGTTAACTAGGTCGGCAAATATTTGAGGCTTTGATACCGTTTAATGTAAACTGACTGACCCACTTGTCTACATCCGAATGTAAACCAGGCATGCGATGTGGCAAGAACCATAAATTTAAATAAGTCCAAGTTGTACAGTCTACCCACCAATTGACATAATCATTTAGATGTAGCCTTATAGGTTCCCATCCAGTCGCTTGGCTTACCTGCCGCAAGTCTTTCATCCATGGCCCCATAATATGCCTCCAGTTCTGGGCAGGCTCGGACACATCCTGGAATCAAGGCCTGTGCTCGTTTCCATTCGCCTGCATAGTATAGGCTGATAAAATCTCTATGCAAATCTGTTTCTGTTGCCAATGTATATATGCGCACACCTTCGGTCTTGCCTTTTACTGCTATACAATCTAGTTCCGCAACCGAGTAGGCATCTCGGACAAGCTCAGCAGTACGCGGTCCCAATATGATGCGAACGCCATAAGGTTTTGACTGGCCTTCGAGTCGGCTCGCCAAATTAACGCTGTCACCAAGGCAGGTGTAATCAAAACGCTGATCGCTGCCCATATTACCAACAACCACGGTACCAGTATTGATACCAAGGCCCATGCCAAAAGGCGGA
>Ga0315904_10011396_pt1 | contig 11348 bp, 4 predicted proteins | sample LakEriMetagenome_6_FD_203529 | JGI IMG/M metagenome (GOLD analysis project Ga0315904, IMG submission 203529) | Freshwater fungal communities from buoy surface, Lake Erie, Ohio, United States - Buoy 12 MA120 | ecosystem: Environmental > Aquatic > Freshwater > Lake | place: USA: Lake Erie, Ohio... | reverse complement strand
CAACTTCACCTGTTGGACCCGTAACAGTCGATGCCGCACCCTGTGAGCCTGTAGCACCAGTTGGTCCAGTCTCTCCGTTAATTCCATTTGTTCCTGTAGCACCAGTTGGTCCAGTTACTGTTGATGCAGCTCCAGTCTCTCCAGTTGCACCAGTGGCTCCTTGGATTCCTTGGCTTCCTGTAGCACCTGTCGGACCAGTCTCACCTTGGATGCCTTGTGCACCCGTAGCGCCAGTAGCTCCTGTAGCGCCCTGATTTCCTTGGACACCTTGAATTCCCTGAGCTCCAGTTGGACCCTGAATACCTTGATCACCTTGCACACCGGTTGCTCCAGTAGCGCCTTGAATTCCCTGGCTTCCCGTTGGACCAGTCTCACCCTGTACGCCTTGAACTCCAGTTGCACCCGTAGAGCCAGTAACACCCTGAATACCTTGCGCTCCTGTTGGCCCAGTCTCGCCTTGAATTCCTGTAGCACCAGTTACGCCCTGAACTCCTTGAGCACCTGTTGCACCTGTAACACCCTGTATACCCTGAGCACCTGTAGCGCCTGTTGGTCCAACCTCACCCTGAGGACCAACGAAAGCGCCGACATCATTCCACACAGCAGTTGGTCCGTCATAGACGTATAGGTGACCATTAGCAGCAACAATGTAAGCGTCGTTGTCTTGGTTTCCAGAGGAAGGAAGGTTCCCTACGGTGGCAACAGTTCCCTTAATCTCAAGTGAAAGACCTTGCGAACCTGTGGCACCCGTAACGCCTTGATTTCCTTGGCTTCCCGTGGCACCCGTGACACCTTGGATGCCTTGTGCACCTGTAGGTCCAGTTTCTCCTTGGATTCCCTGCGCACCCGTGGCACCCGTGACACCTTGAATTCCTTGCAAACCAGTTGCGCCCGTGGCTCCTTGAATTCCCTGAGCACCCGTGGCTCCTGTGGGACCAGTTTCACCCTGAATTCCTTGCGAACCTGTAGCGCCAGTTGCGCCTTGCGCTCCAGTGGCTCCAGTTGCACCTTGAACACCTTGGACACCTTGAACACCTTGAATACCCTGCGGACCTGTGGCACCCGTAGCGCCCTGAGGACCAGTTGCTCCTTGAGAACCTGTTGCACCAGATACACCTGTAGGACCAACACCAGTGGTCATCAAAGCTGCAGAGAACCAAGTACCCTGACCAGCGCCACCCCATTGAAGATCTCTTGTTGTACTGTCACCGTTATATGCAGTGAAGTCTACGTAGTCAGTAGTTCCATTTAGGTAGATTACTCGGCTACCGCCCTGTGAAGATCCTGAACCTGTTACTGTCTGGTTTTGGAAGATAGCAGATGTGCTGCTATTTTTACGAATCTGAACATTGTATTGATTTGTTGTACCACCAGCAGCAGTCCACCACACGTGTAGAGCGATGTTGTAGTAGCCAGCAATGGTTGGAGTAAATTGTTTAGAAGTTGCATTCCACCAGTTGTTAGGGTCAAAATCATCAACAAAAGAGATAAGAACATCATTGGTATTGCTTGCAATTGATTGGTCACTAGAGAGTTTTCCAGAAACTACAGCATTTGTAGCCGAGATATCTGCACTAGCACCAGTAGCACCGGTTGCACCTGTTGGGCCCGTTGCACCAGTTACGCCCTGAGGACCAGTCACTGTTGAAGCTGCTCCAGTACTACCAGTTACACCTTGAATACCTTGAGCACCCGTAGCACCAGTTGCACCTGTTACACCCTGATCACCAGTAGCGCCTGTTGCTCCTGTTACACCCTGCGAACCAGTTGGTCCTTGTATGCCAGTTGCGCCAGTTGCACCAGTTACACCTTGGATACCCTGTAAACCAGTTGCACCTGTTGCACCTGTCGCACCTTGCGAACCAGTTGGACCAGTTTCACCCTGTACGCCTTGAACACCTTGAATACCTTGTACACCCTGTGAACCTGTAGGACCTTGGATGCCTTGCTCTCCTTGAGCACCCGTTGCTCCAGTTGCTCCCTGTATACCCTGCGCACCGGTTGCACCAGTTGCTCCTTGGGTTCCTGTAGCGCCAGTAGCACCAGTTGCACCCTGAGCACCTACACCACCAATAGCACCCGTAGCGCCTGTTGCTCCTTGGATGCCTTGCTCACCTTGTAAACCTGTAGCACCAGTTGCACCTGTTGCTCCTTGAAGTCCAGTTGCGCCCGTAGCGCCAGTTGCGCCTTGCGCTCCAGTGGCTCCAGTTGCACCTGTTGCTCCTTGAAGTCCAGTTGCGCCCGTAGCGCCAGTTGCTCCGTTAATGCCTTGGTATGCAGTTGTCTGAACCGTGTCATCTGGGAAAACAATACCAGCAAGAGAGAATGAAAAAGTATCAGATGTAGTTCCGTCACCAACACCGATGTTTACTTGAGACGGAGCGTCATCAAGAATAATTGAGTTGAAGCGAGTACGAGCCTCAATGTAGTTGGCGGAGCCAGAACCAGCATCTGCAAGCAAGCTTAAGTAGGTAGGACTGTAAATGTCAGTGAAGCCAGTTAGAGTCGGACCAGTTGGCATTGGGCCAGTGGAACCTGTTGCACCTGTTGCACCTTGAGCGCCGATATCTCCCGTGCGGGCAAAGGTGATAATTACATCTTCATTGTTGGAAAAAGATGTTGCAGAACCGGACACGTAAGAAATTGGAACAGTGAAATATCCTGTGTTTTCAGTAATATTTCCTGTAATGGTGAAAATAGCAAAATCAGAAGAGTTTGTTTTATTGCTAATTCTAAAGTGACCCTTGATAGGGCTTGTTGAATCATCAATGGTGCGTAAGAATGGCTGAATATCAATAGCACCATCAGACTCGTCATCGATATACATACTTGAGGCAAGTTGAATATCTGAATCGCTAAACTGAAGTTTTCCAGAAGTTGGATCGCTGTTAGTTGTAGTAGTGCTGAAGGTGTAGTCAAATGTTGCCCCACCAAACACACCCTGTGCGCCAGTAGAACCCGTAACTCCTTGAATGCCCTGTGCTCCAGTTGCACCTGTTACACCTTGTGCGCCTGTTGCTCCTTGGATGCCCTGTGCTCCAGTTGCGCCTGTTGCGCCTGTGGCTCCTTGTAAACCTGTAGGACCAGTAACACCTTCAACGGCAAGGCTTGTTGTTACGTAAGAGTAAGAAGATGTACCTTCTGTGAAAAAATCAACAGTTCTGCTAGTTGAATCATCGTTTACAAACCAAACTTCTACAAGCATTCGATTAGTAGGATCTACAATAGTAGATGGAAGCGTTATATCTACATATGTTTCAATAGAGTTTGTGCCATCATAACCAATAGCAGAAAATCCAGTGTCCCCAATAGTTGCAAGAACTGTTCCAGCATTATTTGTAAGTTTTAATCTACAGAATACTTGTACATCTGCATTTATAGAAGGTTTTCTTAAATGTAAGTGAAATCTTTGAGAACCAAATGGAATGAGAGAAACTCCAAAAGGAGTTGAAATATATGTATCTACTATTCCCGAAGTGGTTCCAGCTAAGGTTAGACTAGTAATAGTTTGAGAAGCAGCTGTAGGTTCAAGAGAAAGTTGGTTGTATGACCCAACTTCAGTAACTGAGTAGTTAAAGTAGTAAACTCGTCCAGTAGAAGTTCCTACAAGACCTTGATTACCAGTTGCTCCTGTAGGACCTGTTGCACCTGTTGCTCCCTGAATTCCAGTTGCTCCCGTGACACCTTGGATACCTTGTGCACCCGTAGCACCAGTAGCTCCTGTGACACCTTGAATTCCTGTGGCACCTGTAGCGCCTGTAGGTCCGGTCTCTCCTTGAATTCCTTGCAAACCAGTTGCGCCCGTAGCTCCTGTAACGCCTTGAATTCCTTGTGCACCTGTGGCTCCTGTGGCTCCCGTGACACCCTGGATTCCTTGCGGACCTGTTTCACCTTGGATTCCTGTGGCACCTGTGGCTCCAGTTACACCCTGTATACCCTGTAAGCCAGTTGCACCTGTCGCACCTGTTGGACCAGTCTCACCTTGAATTCCTGTGGCACCAGTTACGCCCTGTATACCTTGTATACCCTGGGCTCCTGTGGCTCCCGTGACACCCTGGATTCCTTGCGGACCTGTTTCACCTTGGATACCGGTTGCACCAGTTGCTCCAGTTACGCCTTGAATGCCTTGAGGACCTGTCTCACCTTGAATACCTTGAATGCCCTGTGCACCAGTTGCACCTGTTACGCCTTGAATTCCCTGAGCACCAGTTGCGCCAGTAACTCCCTGAATACCCTGGACTCCTGTGGCTCCGGTTGCTCCTGTGACACCTTGTATACCCTGGGCTCCTGTGGCTCCCGTGACACCTTGGATACCTTGCTGACCTGTTGCGCCCGTGGCACCCGTGACACCTTGGATGCCTTGAATACCAGTTGCTCCAGTTGCGCCGGTTACACCCTGTATACCTTGGATGCCCTGAATACCTTGTGCGCCAGTTGCACCAGTTACGCCTTGGATACCTTGAACTCCCTGTATACCTTGGTCACCAGTTGCTCCAGTTGCGCCGGTTACACCTTGAATACCGGTCGCGCCTGTTACACCCTGAATACCTTGCGGACCTGTAGGACCAATATCTCCTAAGTCACCAGTACGAGCAAAAGTAATAATTACATCTTCGTTATTTGAAAATGATGTTGCAGAGCCAGTTACATATGCACAAGAAACTTCAAAATATCCTGTTTGCTCAGTGGTGGCACTAATTGTGAACAAGGCAAAGTCATTTGAATCGGCCTTGTTTGAGATACGGAAGTGGCCCTTGATTGTTGAAGTCGAATCATCAATGGTACGAAGCATTGCCTGTACATCGGCAGAAGAGTCGTCAAGGTCATCAATGTAAAGAGTTAAAGCACCAGAGAATGGGGATTCACTAAAGGAAAGTTTTCCAGCACCAGGATCCCCACCTGCAGTAGAACTATTGAAAGTGTAGTCAAGGGTTACGCCACCAAAGTTGCCTTGAGCACCGGTGGCTCCAGTTGCTCCAGTTGCTCCTGTAGGACCTGTAGGACCTAACGCTCCCTGAGGACCGCCACTGCCAGAAACTTCAACAACACTGGTTGTCTCTGTAACATCAACATTAATGACGGATTCAGAAACGGTTACTGAATAAACATCACTGTTGATTTCTATGGAACTCATTATTTAATCCCTATTTACTTAAATCTGAGTTACTTCAGGAGTAATAACAAACTTACCTTCAAGAATTCTTGTTACAACTCCTCCTCCAGATGTTAGTTCTAGGTCATAAACATAATTACCAGCAGTAAGAGCTGTGGTTTGAGCAGCACTAATGTTAATAACAATTGTTCCAGCGCTGCCGCCAAGCGTTAATCCAGCAGTTAAAGTTGCTGTTGGACTGGCTCCGAGTGTTAAAGAACCATTTCCAGAGGTGTACGCAACTGTAAATGTTGTAGAAGTTGGGGCAGATATGACTAAGTACTCAACGTTTCCAGAAGAAGCGGTTAGGTTGTATAAAGTTACAGTGCTTCCAGATGTGTATCCGTGAGCCGCAGAGGTAGTAATTGTTGCTACATTACTAGCAACTACCGCAGCAGTAACTGTTTTTGCCGCACCAGCAGTAGATACAAGAGATAAAGCAGCAGAATTGCTAGAGTATGCAGAACGAATCTGCATGGCAGCGCTGTATCCAGCAAGATTAACAGTAGTACCGTCAATACTCCATGTAACAGTCTTGTTAAACGTAGCACCCTCTTGGCAAGTAAGCTTTGTGGGACCACTTCCAGTAGAAGTTGGGTTGATTTGGCTGGTAATAACCTTCTTTATTTGAAGATTTCCCTCTAGCAACTGAGTAGTGGCTCCGCTTGTATCAACAGCGTATAGAGTCCATGTTCCAGGATCGTTTGGTCCAACTGCTTCGTAAGTTGTGTTGTAAGTAAAATCTAAATCTAAATATGTTGTAGGTCCAACTGTTCTAAATTCTGCAGCACCTGCAGGATATGACTTAACGGTATATCCATTCCAACTAGAAGCATCTAAACGCAGGGTGTAGTTTGCGTTGTTGTAGGCTGCCAAACCAGACAAAGCACCACTAATCGTGTGAGTCTGAGTGGCGTTCCAGTTATTAGAGTTTGTTAAAGAAGCATCGTAGGTTGCAGAAGCAGCGAGAACTAGAGGACGAGCAGGGGCTGCACGGCGGGCGCGAGGCATGTCTGGGCTAAATACCTTAGACGGAGCAAGAGCTTTTGCTGGGTTTGCTGTTTTGATGAATAGATCAATGGCATAAATGCCAGTGCGCATATTCTCAAGAAAATCTTGGTTGTCAAGAATTGTGTAAGAAACACCTTGACGGGAAACAGAAGTTACGCGATCAGGAAGTGCGCAATCATCGCCATCCCAAAGTTTTACTAATTCAATTGCAAATAGACGGGCTGCTTGTCTTCCTGCTACTGGGGGACGGATGCCGTATGTGTAGGTTACTTCAAGATTTCCAGGAGGCCATGGAGTGCCTTTGTAGGCAACTAAAGTACTGTGCTCAGCAATGTAGTAATTATCAGGATCAACAATAAGACCGTTATACATTGAGCGAACAAGGTGTATTTCTTGTACTGGCTTGCCACGCAAACGAATACGAGAAATAGAAGATGTTCCGTCTGATTGGTACGCGGAATCGTTCCAATCTTCGCTAGGTACGTTGTATACCTGACCGCTTGCTATTTGCGGAGAAAAGTTTTGTGCAGATGCTCCCTCGTAGCGGAAAGCATCAATAGCAGTAATGTAACGCTCAGTTACAGTAGTAATTCCAGAGTATTTACGACCAGACATAGCCCACAAAATGTTAGATGCCATTTGACAAGCATCGTCGGCATACTCTGAATCAGAATATGTCGTACCCAAATCGGTAGGGGTTACCCAAAGATTTGTCATAGCTATAAAGTCCTCGTGAAAGAAGTGGCGGGCGCAGAAACCGAGTTACCGATTACCACGCCCGCCTCCGATGTTTTAGTTAACTACCAGCTTATGGTTTTACTTAGTTATCATCATCATCTGAGTTGACAATAATGTCGGTAGCAGAACCACTGGAGTATGCTTCGCCACCAGGAATGTTGTAACCAGTATCAACATCAGCAACAGGTAGGTTGCTAACTGCAGTTCCAGCTCCAGTAGAAGCGTTCCAAGTGTAGAAGCCCTTGAGTTGGCTAGTTGATGGTGAGTATGTACCACGAGCGTAAGCGTATGGACGATCAGTAACGTCTGGGAACTCCCAACGACCATCAGGTCCTACACCGAATAGGGAGTTTCCAATTCCGTAACCTTCAAATGTGTTTGCAAGCAAACCATTTTCAATTACGCGGTCACCTGATTGACGTAGGCGAGCGTAAGGGAAGATCCAGTGGAAGTATGGGTTTGTTGAGGTGCGCTTTCCAGCTGCAACTGCGTGTGACCAACATTCAATAGCCACGCCGTTACCTGCAGGGTCATCACCAATCAGTGGTGCTGCCCAACCAACGCTTGTGTCATCACGAAGGGTGACTGTAGGGCTTGAAGTTGTTACAGTGCCAGTCGCTGTTGTTGAGAACGTAAAGCTGGTGTTTGCTGTTAGTGCTGCGATGCGCTGTACACCGTTAAGTGTTCCACTAGTTCCTGGAGTTAGACCAGTAATAGTTACGTTGTCGCCTACAGCAAGACCTGTTGTTGAGGCAAGGAGTACTGTACAAATACCACCAGCAATAGAAGCGCTAGTAATTGCAAGTGATCCCGATGTTGACTGGTCGCGGCTTAGAAGCACACCACCAGCAAGTAGGGCTGTTAGTTCTGGATCTGGTTCACAGATAGCAAGTTCCATTGTGACGCGCTTTAGAACGTCTGGAGCCTTGTAGGACACGCATACGGTTCCGTTAGCGGCCTTTTCTGTAATTTCTTCACCATCTTCATATTCAGGGGTGAAGGACATGCGAATAAATGCGGACGTTGTGTAGCTGTCCAAATCTCCGGTCAATAAAGCGCCACTTGAACTTAAACGAGTGACGCGAATAGCCGCACCTTGGACGCTAGCCGCGTAATCTTGAGTTGCCATGTTTGGCTATCTCCTATGGTTGTTAACTAGACGGATGATGAAAAGTCGACCCGGACTGCGTAATGACAATCTGGCTCAAAGTGGACAGCCGCTGCGCGTACGGCTTTTATGCGCATGTCATTTGTATTGGACGAAGCAGTTATGCCTTGTGCCAAACTTTCGTTTACTACCTTGGTTTCACCAAGATGTACATCTACGTAACCAGTAGCAAACATCCACTCAGTTGTATTGCTTACTGCACGGTTAGCGTGTCCGATAGGACCAACGCCCGTGTATCCAGAACCCACAATTACTGGTGTTCCTAGTTTAGTTACGAGAATCTGACCCTTTTCGTTCACATCATCTACATCAAGACGGGCACTAAAATCCACACGCTCTAGGAAGTCATAGCAGATACCGGCCATACGACGTGACATATGGATAACACCGCGGAGACCTGCAGGGCTACCTGCAAGTGCGCCTTCCAAGCGGGCTAGTGCTACACGTGGGCTATCTCCACCACCAGTAACCGTTACATCTGTAGATGCTTTTTCTTTTACAAGATAGTTGTTGCTTAAAGTAGCAATAGGGCTTGTACCAAGTGTTAAAGCACCGTCTGTTGCTGTGTAAGCAAAAGTAAATGTTGTTGCAGTACCAGCAGTGATTACGTAGTTATCGTAACCACTTCCAGAAGTTAAGTTGTAAACCGTAACAATATCGCCAACTTTAAACTGATGTGCGGTGGTTGTGGTTACAGTTGCAAAGTTTGATGACACGGTTGCTCCCGAAACAACACGTGCGGTGTAGCCAGTAAAGTGCTGAGCAGCAGAACCAAGCCATAGTTCGCTTTCTATAGCCTTTTGAGTCGCTGCATCCATAATCTTTGTGACACGCTTGAAACGGTCTTGTGCAGGAAGGCTAAAAGTAGAGGAGAAGTCTTCAACTTCAATCCCAAAAGGAACATAACTAGCAAAGCGTGGCTTGGTTGTTCCGTCATATAACTCACCATTTGTGACATCGTCATCATTAATGGTTAGTAGACGCAAAGCAAATGCGTCTGAATCAAACTCATGAGCTGCATAGCGAGCCCAGTGATCCTCTGATTCTGAGTATTGAGAAACGCTGGCGACACTCAGGACCCCAAAAGGGTACGGAGTTAAGGGGTGAGCTGGCGTGATTGATAGATCTTTTGCCATTTTTCCTACGTGCTCCTTATATCCTGAGTGTCGCCGTTGCGTTTATCTTTTGAGACTAGTTAAGACTAGAACTCAATTGTGGTTGCTGTTGTAGCGCCCAATGTGTCGCGGAGAGCGGAGCGAGCACCGTTAACCGAAACTGTCGATACTACCTTTAGGGATTCAACACCAACAAAGGCTAGACCTTCAAATGTTTCTACGAACATCTTGTAGTCGTTTGTGCCAACGAGGGTTGAGTCACGGATAACACCGAGATCAAGCGTGCCACCATCAAGGAACAAGAATGAACCTTCAGCAAACATGTACCAAGTGAATGTGTCAGGGAAGTCAGCAAAAGCGCCTGAACTCTGTGCACTTGTTGCACCTGAATCATCAAGGTGGAATGTAATGTTTACACCACGAGCACGAAGGAATCCTTCGATATCTCCATCAGATAGTGCCTGAGCGGAATCGCCTGGCATTTGTAGAGCAAAGTCAGCCTGAATAGCTGCCTTAACCCATGCTGGAGCGATAACGCGAAGGACAGCGCCTTCTTCCATACGGTGACGAGCACGGTATAGAGCAGCTGCGCGGCCAATCTGAAGCAAGAAGTCTACGCCAAGACCAAGTACGTTTGTGCTTGTAACAGCAGTTGAAGCTGATGTTAGCTTGGCTAGGATGTTCTGCTCTGCTTCGCGTGCATGCTGAATAAGACCAAGCTCGTTGTGGCGAGCGATCAATTCAGGGTATGCACGAGTTGCAAGGTTACCGAACTGCATCTGTAGTGTTACTGCATCTGCAACTGCTGTTGTTTCTGATGCAGCTGTAACAACTAAGTTGTCCTTGGTTGCACTAGATGTGGCAGAGTTTGTTACATATGCTGTATCAAGAGCTGTTGTCCATACGCCTACTGCTGAGCCATATGCTGACAAAGCAGGTGGTGTGATGTAACGGATACCGCCACGATCAGCCTGGAATGAAGGGAATGCGTCGCGGATTGGGCGAACATTCGATCCGATTCCGAAAACTTCGTAACGAGTTGCGAATGGTGATTGGTAAGAACCAGAAGCAGTCAATGCTGCTGGAGCTACTGCTTCACTGATTTTTGCCATGTTTGCTTCGGCATCAGATCCAAGCTGGAAAGCTTCTGGATACTGTGTGCTGAATGAAGCAACGATGTGCTGTTCGCCGTCGCCACCGTTTACACGGCGTAGGCCATGTAAGCGCTTTGCGAAAGCATCTGCAACATCTGTCATGTTGGATAGTTCTGTACCGGCTGTCACACCTGGAATGTCAGCACCTGCAGTAATTGCTACTGGAATTGCGCTGGTCATTGAAGATGGACGGCGGTCTGCTGGGACCTCAGGGGTTACATCCTGAGCGTCAAAAGCGTCGGCAGTCAAGGGGGCCTCCACGATTTCTTCCTGTGCCACTGGCACATCTGGGGTTTCAATTGATTCTTCGGTTGAAAGTTCAACTGTTTCTTCTACGGCAAGTTCTGCTTCTACAACTGGTGCTTCTTCAGCAGCAGGTGCTTCTTCAGTTACTTCTGGGTCTTCGGTAGAAAGTTCGATAACTTCTTCCACGGAAGCGGTTTCTTCGACGGCTGACTCTTCGGCTGAAGCCATTACTGGTTCTTCCTCTTCGTCATCCTTCTTATCCTCTTCTGGAGTTTCGTCCCCGACCTCTTCAGCAGCTTCTGCTGGTGCAGCTTCTGCGTCTGGTGTTGTCTCCTCTGCAGGAGCAACTGGCTCCTCCGGAGCAACTGGCATTTCGTTTTCCATGTTGTCTTCCTTTGGTTGTTCGGTCGCAGCTTCACTCACAGCAGCCTCGTCAATGTTTTCTTCGACGCTGGCTTCTTCGCCATGTACGCGAGCAACGGCTTCAGTAGCTTGCTGAGCAAGTTCCCTAGCCTGTACTTCACGGTTCTTGACTTCAGAACGAACTGAATCAAGCATGTCAGCGAGTGAGGTCATTGCCTCAACTGTCTGTGGAGTTGGTTCTTCGCCTTCTACCATTTCAAATTCACTGATGATCTCGTTCTGAAGCTCAACGATTTGTTCGTCAGATAGCTCAGATAGTTGATCCATCATGTTTCTGATTTGGTCCACTACTGTCCCTCCTTCGGGGCAGTCGGGGGAAGCCATCTATGTATACGGCTTCC
>Ga0315904_10011393_pt1 | contig 11349 bp, 8 predicted proteins | sample LakEriMetagenome_6_FD_203529 | JGI IMG/M metagenome (GOLD analysis project Ga0315904, IMG submission 203529) | Freshwater fungal communities from buoy surface, Lake Erie, Ohio, United States - Buoy 12 MA120 | ecosystem: Environmental > Aquatic > Freshwater > Lake | place: USA: Lake Erie, Ohio... | reverse complement strand
GCCGATGAGGAACACTGGCATTCGGGCCGTTGGGACGAATCCAAGCGCCAGCGACTCACCGAAGCCGGGGCCGATTTCGCCATCCCGGACTACCACGAACCGGCCGGCGTCTGGGCCTGGCTCGGCGGTGGTCGTTGAGACGGACCGGATCGCCGCTTCGCCCGGCCCCGGGGCCAGCCCCAACCGACCCCATTCGACCATTCCCGAACAGCTCCGGCACGGCAGTGCGGAGAGGGTCTCCCAGCCTCACGGAGAGTGGTCCGACAGCACCTGGGCCGGTGCGATCGTCGGGATCGTCCGGGGCTCGGTCAGGCTCTTCCAGTCGGGGGGCAGGTCTTCGATCGTCTCGGTGAGGATCTCGCGGACGACCCTGCGGTCCTCGGAGGACAGCCTCCGGAAGGGCTCCGAAGCATCGGTGCCGCTCAGGACCTCGGCCATGCGGCGGTAGATCTTCTGCTTGAGCGGCGCGGGCAATTGGCGGAAGGCCTCGGAGTGGATGAGGAAACTGCAGGGATGCTTGAAGAGGCGCGTCTGCAGGTCCAATTGCCGGAGGGAGCGCCCCTGCTTGTCCCGCGGACCCGACGCCTCGAAACTGCGGACGAACTCCTGGCCGCCCTTCACCGGATGTTCGAGCGGGACCTCCTCGGCCAAGAGCAGTTGTTTGACAAGCCCCTCGACCGGCGACTTGAGGTAGTCGACATGGCCGTAGGCAGCCAGGTGCTGGGTCGCCATGTACTGGACCCGGGCGATGAAGTTGTGCAGGTGCACCTGGTGCCCCAGCACCATCAGGGCCACGATGTCGCTGCCCGGAGACGGGTATTTCGAGGGATCGAAGAACTCGTCGAGGCGCGTCTTGTTGCCGCCGAGCGCCGGGTGGGACTTGGCCTTCACGAAGTCGTCCCCCATGCGGTTGCCGCGGTGCTGCGCCGGACCATGCGTCCCGGTCACGTACCACCCGCCCCACCGGTCCGCCATCGGGGTGCGGTGATCGACCGGCTCGATCCCGGTGGCCAGATCCACGATGCCCTGCCGGTCGGTCTCCACCGAACGGAAGAGGTGTCCCGGAACGCCCATCGTCCGCGAGGAGGCGTGGCACTCGAGGCAGTTGTCGATGCGCTTGATGACGGGCTTGTCGGTGGGCTTCTGCTCCACCACGTAGAAGACCCCACCCAGGCGCGGATCCACCTCCGACACCTCCACCAGCGGAGACCCGGGGATGTAGCCCAGGTAGACGTCGTCGTTGAAGAAGACGGCCCGCGGGTTTCCCGGGTGGATGTGCTCGCGCTGCAGGGACGTCTTGGAGAACACCAACGTTTGCGAGGAGGGGTCCACGCCCAAGGCCTTCTGGAACGAAGGCAACCACCCCAGCTTGGCATCCCATGCGAGCGTCACCTTTCCGGCCTCGATCTTCCGGATCAATTCGGCCACGGGGCCGGTGGTGGGTTCCTTGGAATACCGCCGCGCCTCGGTCTCCAGCTCCACCAGATGGGTCGAACCCTGGAAGTCCCCCTGAGCCGCGAGGACCGGCCCTCCGCAGGAAAGCCCGAGGCCGACGACCCAAGCCAGCGCACCCGATCGGCGGGATCCGGGGGAGGATCGAACATTCATGCCCGGTGAACCTTCATCGCAAACGGCCAGGCGACGCCAGCCTCCCTTGGCCCGAATCTGGACGCATCTTGGCCTGGGCGTGGGTCACCCACGGACCGCTCAATGCCATCGGAAGACCGCCAGCAACGAGGCGGCCATGGCGGCGATGACGATGAACCCCACCACGGTCCAGAACCGGCGGCGATCGGGCTTCTTGGGCCGCCCCTGGCCGAACTCCCGGGCCACGAAGTCGTCGTAGTCGAACGCCTCGTCGTCGGGCAGATCGAGCCCGGAGACGGCGGCCTCCTCGTTCCATCCGGAGTCGCGGGAGGCGCCGCAGCCCGGGCAGGCGACCGCCTTGCGCGGCACGAACTCACCGCAGACCGGGCAATCCCCCGGGGGTCGAAACACCTCGTCGCTCATGGAGCCGAAAGGCTGGGGTCAATCGTCGTCGTCGTCAGCATCGGGGGTGACGGCCCATTCCGGGTAGGGCCGATCCGGACCGGCCATGGCATTCCAGAGGATGCGGTTCAGGACGTCCTCCGGGGCCTTGTCCACCTCGCGAAAATTCAGGCGAGCCGAGACCTCTGCGTCGCGCCTGAGGATGGGATTGAGCAGCGCCTTGGCCGGCGGATTCATCTGATCGAGCGGCACGGTGTTGGGCACCGCCGTGTAGGGCGTGAAGTCGGGCGTCTCCTGGAAACAGTCGGACATCGGCGTGGCGCTGGCGTCGAACTGGTTCATGGGCTTCATGCCCAACACCTGCTCGGCGGTGCGGATGATGCTCGTGGTGTTGTACTGGGTCGAGACCACCGCACCGCGCCGGGTGTAGGGGCTGATGCAGAAGGCGGTGGTGCGGTAACCGCTCACATGGTCCCAGCCCGCCTGCGGATCATCCTCGATGGCGAGGATCAGCGTCTCCTTCCAGAACCGGCTGTGGCTCACCGCCTCGACGATCCGCCCGAAGGCCAGGTCGTTGTCGGCGACGCAGGCCGCCGGGGTGGGCTGTCCGGCCGAGGTGCCGCTGGTATGATCATTGGGCAGGCAGATGAGGGTCAGGTTGGGGAACTCGCCCCGGGCCTCGAAGTCCTTCAACTCGCGGATGAAGTGATCGGCCCGGTACTGGTCGGGCACCGACATCTCCCAACCGACATAGTTGGTCGGGGTGAATGGGAGGAGGCTCGGGACCATCGCCCGACTGGAGAAGATCACCTCGTCGGACTCGCCCTTCCAGGTCCGGTAGCACGGCAGGAACGGGATCGACCCCTTCTTCTTCGGGTCCCGCCAGCGGACGGTGGGTTCGGCGAACTCGCCGTAATTGCGCAGGGTCTTGCCGTGCTTCAGGGCGTTGTCCCAGATGAATCCGGCCGGGGAATACGCCAGGGCATCGGCATCGTCCTCGCCCATGCCGTCGGGGTAGCTGCGCGGGAATCCGGCGAAGGACTTCTCCATGTAGTCGGTGGAGAAGGCGGTGGTCGACCACTGGTGTCCATCGGCGCTCAGGATCCCGGCGCAGTAGGTGTTGTCGAGGAGCACGAACTCGCGGGCGATCTTGTGCAGGTTGGGGGTGATCTTCTCGCCGAAGATGCACAGGTCGGCGCGTCCGTTGCCCCGGGGTTCATCGCCCAGGACCTGATCATAGGTCCGGTTCTCCTTGATGATGTAGATGACGTGCTTGAAGACGCTGGGCTCGCCGATGCGCTCGGGCACGGGCCGCGGTTTCACGCCACTTCGGGCCGGAAGCCTCGAGGCGAGGATGGCCTCGCGACGGAGGTTGCGGGAGACGGTCTCCGAGAGCTTCGGCAGGGTGCGACGGCCAGGGATCGGCACCAGCGACACGGTGCCGTTGTACTGGTGGGTGTTGAAGCCCTCGGCGCCGGTGTCGGCCTTCTTGGTCCTGGAGGCCATGCCTTTGACGTTGGCCACGATCAGTTGGCGGCGCGCGGTGTCGTGCACCAGGGCGGCAGGGAACCATCCCACGGGGATCAGGCCCGCCAGCCGCGATTCGCGGTCGGCCGGGTCGAAGCGGATCACGGCGATCGCGTTCTGGGACCCGTTGGCGACATAGAGGCTCTTGCCGTCGGGGGCGAAGACCAGCGCGTTGGGCGAGGCCCCGAAGAGGTCGGCCGGATTGATCTTGGCCCAGATCGTCTCCACGACGGCATGGGTCCGGGTGTCGATGACGCTGAGGGTGTCCGCACCGGCGTTGGCGCAGACGACATGGCGGCGATTGGGTGACACCGCCAGGGCCGAGGCGTGCAGGCCGGTGATCACCTCCTGCGGCACCCCGTCGACCGGGGCCTTCAGGTCGATGATCGAGACGGAGCCCTCGCTGGCGATGTGTCGGACGGGATCGACCCGGACCGTGGTGCCGCGGCCGGCGGGTCCGGTCAGGTCGTCGGGGCCGGGCCGGCGTCCGCCCCAGTTGCTGACATAGACCGTGTCGCCCACCCGCACGACGTCATACGGCGCGACCCCGACCCGGAACTCGCGCAGGACCCTGCCGGACTCCGTATCCAGTTCCAGGAGCCGGTTGGACAGATTGGCGCAGACGTACAGGCGGCTCCCGTCGGCGCTGAAGGCCAGACCCGCGGGGATCTCCTCCTTGCGGCGCGGGGCATCGGCCGGGGGCAGCGGCAACGAATGCGAGGGGCTCAGCGAGCCGTCGGCACCGACCCGGAACACCTTCAGGCTGCCGTTGACGTTGCTCAAGAACACCCGCTTCCCATCGGGCGAATAGACCAGACCCGTGTAGCTCACCTGCCCCTTGGCATCCGGCTTGAGGATGTTCGCGGAAGGGACCGAGGGCCGGGGCTCGTTCACCTGCTCGGACGGCAAGGGAACCCGCTGGAGGATCTCGCCCGTCACCGGACTGAGCACCAGCAGCTCGCTGGTCTTTCCCGACACCAGCAACCGGGAGCCATCGGGCGACAGCGTCATCGCCTGAGGGCGAAGGCCCGCGAGTTCGATCTGTCGACCCAAGGGGGTCAGGGTCTGGTTGACCGGGGTGACCGAGCGACCGTCGGCCTTGTGGCCCACGGTCTCACGGATGGAGACCGGCGACGCGGCCGTGGCATCGAAGACGGCACCCGCCAGCAGGGCGGCACCCAGGCAGGTGCGGAGAAGACGGGACCCGGGAGGTCGGACGCAGGATTCCATGCGTCTTTTTTCGGGCGTCCGGACCGACGGGGCAATGCCGGAATGCGCGGGAATGGTCGAAGCCGTGCGACGTTACGGTGACAGGACCCCGTGGCATCGGCCCAGTGAAGGGAGCCCCTCCAGACGCGACGCGACGGCACCTCGCGGCGGTGGCGGCAACAGCGCTCAGGGCGCGGCGGTGATCCTCAGATCGTCGAATCGGATCGGGGTTCCCGAGAAGGGCATGCCCCAGACTCCGGCCTTGCCCGGAGGCAGCTTGTCGGACTCGTCGTGCTGCAACAGGGGCTCCTTCGGCTCGTCCTCGGCCTGCCAGGCCTTGGCGGCGATGCGGACACCGGTTCCCGACCTGCGCACGCTCAGGCGGAAGCGGGTCCACTGGCCACTGGTCCACTTGAACGGGACACTGGCCTTGATCTCGTCGCCCTTCACCAACTCCAGGGCGTTCTTGGCCGGGGTGACGCGCACCTTGTAACCCCCGACCCCGTTGAGCCCGACGGCGAAGGTGGGGAACTTGCGACCCGACTTGGTTCCGAGGATCCGGGCCGTCACCTCGACCCCCTCGGCCTCGTTGGGACCGAAGAGCACCCCGAAGGACTCGAGCGGGGCCCCCGGCAATTCCAGGAAGCGGTTGCCCTCGTCTTCGCGGACGGCGAACTGCCCGTCGAGGACCATGAAGGATTCGGGCACCTCTCCGGGCTTGGCCGCGGTGAACGACTCCTCGAACACCGGCTTCGCGCCCTGCGCGCGGAGGGTTGAGATCGCGGAACCGAGGGCGACAGCGGTGAGAATCCCGACCTGGAGGAATCGTTTCATGCTCTTGAACCTGTTAAGGCAACCCGGTGGGTGCCGCAAGCCCTGCGGCCGCGGATCACAACGGCGGTGGAGAGGCCCCGGCCGTGGGACGGCCGCTCAGCGGATGTCGAGCACGATGCCCAACTTGTTGAGGATGTCGCCCTCGGCCTGGGAGAGGCGGTACAGTTCCTTGTTGTAGTCGGAAAGCGCACTGATCTCGCTGGCCTCGGCACTGGTCAGGTCGCGCTGGATCTGGAGCACCTGGAAGGCCGTGCTCTTGCCGTTGGCGAGCTTCTTCTCCTCGGCATCGAGCGCCTGGGCGGCGAACTCGCGCTGCTTGCGCGCCGCGTTGACCCGCTCGAAGGCGGTCTTGGCCGAGCGGATGGAGATGTCGATGTCGCGCATGAGGTTCTGCTCGATGCGCTTGTAACTCAGCAGCAGGCGCTCCTGCTCCAACTTGGACTGCTTGTGGCTCTCACGGGCGTTCCGGTTGACCAGCGGGAAATTCAGGCGCAGCCCCGCGTAATGGTTCGGCAGCTTGCGGTCCTGGAGATCCCGCAGGGACATGCCGAACTCGGGTTCGGCACCGATCACGCCATAACCCCCGAGCAGATCGAGCTGGGGGAACAGCTGGTTCTTGGCGAACTTGAGGCGGACCTTCTGGGAATCGAGCTGGAGGCGGGCATCGACGATGTCGGGCGACAGGGTGAGGGCCTTGTGCCAGCTGTCCTTCTTGTCGAAGGCGACCGGCTCGGCGGTGAGCTGGAGCGTGGGGTTGAGGAGGACGTTGTCCCAGCCGCCCAGGTCGTCGTTGATCAGGTTGCGGAGATTGGTGGAGGCGTCGCCCAGGCGCGCCTCGCTCTGGAGCAGATCGGCCTTGGCCCGGTAGACCTCGGCCTCCGACTGCTTCTCGTCGAGCGGGGCCAGCGCCCCCACCTCGACCCGCTTCTTCTGTTCGGCCAACCGCCGCTCGGCCGTTTCCACCGCCTTGCGCTGCACCCGCACGTTCTCACGCGCGGCGATGAGATCGTGGTAGGCGAGGGCCACCTGCGCCACGACGGTGATCACCTGACGGCGGGCCCCCTGCTCGGAGCGGCCGATGCCCAGCTTGTTCACCTGGATCATCATGCGGGTGGAATCGATCCAGAAATCGCGAAGCAGGGGCTGGGTCAGGTCGAGGCTGACGAACGGGCTGTAGAAGAACCCGGAGTTGATCTCGGGTCGGGTGGGCGTGGCGAAGAAGACGTTGTTGTTCCGCACCATGCCGCTCTGGAGGGAATAGCGGAGGCCGGTCTCGGTGGGAGCCAGGCCCTGAAGACCGACCGTGTAGCTCTCGGCCCACGACTCGCCGCCCGGCGGGATGAAGTCGCCCGGGTTGCCGACGCCGGCGCTGGTGCGGAAATTCTGGCGCGCCGACATGCCGATGGACGGGTCGTAGCCGGCATAGGACTGGCGGTACTGGCTGAGGGACTGGCGCGGATTGAAGTAGGCGATCCGGATGTCGAGGTTCTTCTGGAGCGCCAGCTTGAGGCAATCGTCGAGGGACACCGCCTTGAGTTCCTCGGCGGCACGGGCGGTGGACGAGCCCAAGGCAAGGGCCGCCAGCAAACCCCCGGCACAACGTGCGGCGCGGGACCAGAACTTCTTCGTTTCCATGGGTTGGACAGTAGGATTTGCGCGTCTTGGTAGCCTCAAGGATCGGCTGAAGGACGCCTTGAACGGCCGGTTTCTTCAGATCCTCTGGACTCAAACTACCTCCGCGATGACCGGCAAGGCCAGTCCAAGGTTTCAAACTCCGCGTGACAGGACGACTTGCGGCCGGAACCGCTCGCGGGATTCCCGCCGGGATCTTGCCGCAGGCAGCCCCATCACCCCAGACTGTGGGGACACATGAAGCGCGTCGTCCTGCTCGGCTGCACCGGCTCCATCGGCACCAGCACCCTCAAGGTGGTGGAGGACCAGCCCGATCGGCTGCAGCTCATCGCACTGGCCGCCGGGGGGAACGCCGACCTGCTGATCGAGCAATGCCGACGCCATCGGCCCCGGGTGGCCTCGATCCACGACGCCGGGAAGGCCGAGGCCGTCCGTTCGGCCCTGGGTGGCGAGACCGAGGTGCTGGCCGGTCCCGGGGCCCTGGTCCGCCTGGCGACCCTGCCAGAAGCCGACATCGTCCTCATCGCCATCGTGGGCACAGCCGGACTGGAGCCCGCCCTGGCGGCCATCCGGGCCGGCAAGGACATCGCCGTGGCCTCCAAGGAGATCCTGGTGATGGCCGGCGAGACGGTCATGCGCGAGGCGCGGGCCCACGGGGTCCGGGTGCTGGCGGTGGACAGCGAGCATTCGGCCATCTTCCAGTGCCTCGACGGCAAGCCGGCGGCCTCGGTACGCAACCTGTGGCTCACCGCCTCGGGCGGCCCTTTCCGCGACGCGGCGAAGTGGCCGAAAGAGGCCTTGGAGGCCGTCACCGTCGAGCAGGCCCTCAAGCACCCGTCGTGGGTCATGGGCCGCAAGATCACCATCGATTCGGCCACCCTGTTCAACAAGGGGCTCGAGATGATCGAGGCCCGGTGGCTCTTCGACATCGGGATGCCCCGGGTCCAGGTGGTGGTTCACCCGCAGAGCGTGGTGCATTCGATGGTGGAGTACGTCGACGGCTCGATCATCGCGCAGTTGTCCACCCCGGACATGTGCCTGCCCATCCAGTATGCGCTGTTGTATCCCGATCGGATCGACAGCGACCGGGTCCAGACGAACTTCGCCAAAATCGGCCAACTGACCTTCGAGGAACCCGACACCGACCGCTTCCCGGCGCTGGGCCTGGCCCGGCGGGCCGGCGAGGTCGGCGGCACCCTGCCGGCGGTGCTCAATGCGGCGAACGAGGTGGCCGTGGAACGCTTCTGCAACCGCCAACTCGGTTTCACCGGCATCGCGCACCTCGTCACTCGCGTGATGGACGCACACCGGGTGGTCGATCAGCCCACCTTGGACCAGATCCTGGAGGCCGACCGCTGGGCCCGGGCCGAGGCCTCCCGCCTGGGATAGGACGCCGCGGGATCTCCCCTCCCTCCGCGACCCTTGTCATTGCTCATCGCTCACCGGCGGCTTGCCCGGGGGCAAGGGCTGTCCCCGTAGGAAGGCGGCCAGGGACGGGATCTTGTCGGTGTTGATCAGGTCGACGCCGGCATCCCGGCAGACCTTCCAGGCCTCGGGACGGTCGGGCAGTGCCCAGAAGCGGATCTTCCGGCCCTGGGCATGGGCCCGGCTCACCAGTCCCCGGAGACGTTCCTCCTCGGCCGCCGACATCTCGCCCTCGCCGTCCCATCGAAACAGAGTCCGCCAACTCTCGCTGACCAGCGGGACCAGGGAGGCCGGCGCCAGCGAGGCCGGCACGGCGTTGGTGAGATCGCTCATCCGACCATCGAGCGCGCACCATCGGTCGCGGTCCGCTCGGGCCAGGTCCCAGGCCCGATCGCCGCTGAGAACCACCGTGACCGCGCCCGTCACCACGCCCGAATCGCGGAAGCGGGTCAGCATCGGCGCATAGGGAGCCAACTCGACCTTGAGACGCTCGTACACCTGCGCCCCCTGCCCCTTGACATCCACCAGCAGCATCAGGCGCGTCTTGGGGTCGGCGAAGATTCCTGTCCGATTCCGGACCCGCTCGGCCAGCGGGTCCAGATACAGGGATTTCAGGGTGCGGTCGGCCTTCAGGTCCTTGCGGTCGTGGGCGACCCACAACCGACCGTCGACGAGGTACACATCGGCCTCGACGCTGCAGAAGCCGTGGTCGAGCGCCTCGAGGAGCGGGCGCTTCTGCTCGTAGTCGTTGTGGGAATGCGCCTGCGGCAGGGGGGTGACCTCCGCCGCCTCCGAACCCGGGGCGAGGCCCAGAAGCCAAGAGGCCACGACAACACGCAGGAACACCGGGGGATTCATTCCGATCAACCTGCCCCAGCACCCCCGCGGAAGACAACCCACGAACACGTGACGACGGGTGGCGCGGATCCGAACCAAAGACCGCCTCGCCCGACGGTCACTTGCCCGGTCGCTTCGCCGGGGTCACCCAGTTCTTGTGCCAGTCGAGGCTCCACAGGCGCTCCAGACGAACGAGCTCGGCATGCCCGTCGACGAAGCCCGCATTGATGGCCCCCGGGAGATTGTCCTTCGGATTGAAGACCTGGTTGCGACCCCAGGTGGCGCTGCCGTGACGGGGCAGGGTCAGACGGACCATGGCTCCGGCGAAGTCATCCCCGGTGAACAGGTTGCGGGCCGGCGGATCGTTGGGCTGCGGCCAGGTGTCGATCCAGTTGCTGTCGGCGATCACCGGCGTGTTGGAGGGCGTGGGGCAGTCCGCCTCGTTGCGGTACTTCTTCGCCTTCTGATCGAGCGTGCTGAAGTAGGGGTCGTCGTCGCCATAGAACCAGCCGTTGAAGGTGTAGCTGGCCTCGTAGTCGATGCCCTTGGAACCGGTCCAGAGCCACGTCTGGTTGAGCGAACCGCTGTTCGGATGCCGGCGCTTGGCCTTGGTGGGTGCCGGCGGGGCCGAAGGGCAGATGCGGGCCGCGTTGATGCCTCCGTAATTCGTGGCCAGCACGGTGACCCAGAGCGCGTTGTCCATGGTGGCCGTGGCGGCGCCATTGTAGGGCACCGGTTTGCCATGGTCGGACAGGTACATGAACGTCGACAGGGTCAGCGACTTGGCGTTGTTGATGCACTTGATCGAGCTGGCCTTCGCCTTCGCTTTCGCCAGGGCCGGCAGGAGCATCCCGGCGAGGATGGCGATGATGGCGATGACCACCAGCAACTCGATCAGGGTGAATCCCCGGCGCATGCGGGAGGTGACGAGGGAGGTCTTCATGGTCGATACGGGAGAACAGGACTATGGCGCGCGCTCCGCCCGAAGAGGTCAAGGTCCGAGTGAGGGGGGGCGTCCACCCGGCGTCGACTAGCGCAACCCGCCGAACTCGACCCCCACCAGCGATTCGGCGGCAAGGGTGCCCAGTTGGCGGCGCAGCGCCAGGATGTTGCCCGCCTCGGTGGGGTGGTTCCGGTTGCTCAGAAAAATCACCCAGGTGTGGCTGCCGGGATCCTGCCACAGGGACGTGCCGGTCCAGCCGGAATGGCCGAAGGATCCGACAGGAAAGAGCGACCCGCGCGGACCGGCATAGGGGGAATCGATGTCCCAGCCGAGGCCCCGCTTCGGCAGATTCGGCGGCGTCTGCACCGCGATCATCCGGGCCACGGTCTCGGGGCGCATCACGCGCACCCCATCGAGGACGCCTCCGGCATCCAGCATGCGGCAGAACCGGGCGACGTCGGCGGCGGTGGTGAACAGGCCGGCATGTCCGGCCACCCCGCCCATCTTGCGGGCGGTCGGGTCATGCACCTCGCCCCGGAAGCACCCGTCGCCGCCGCGGCACTCGGTGGGGGCGATGCGGGCGACCGGCACCCCTCGTTTCAAAGGCCGATACCCGGTGTCGCGCATCTTCAGAGGCCGGTACAGGCGGGCCTCGCAGAAGGCGTCCAGCGACTGGCCCGAGACCTTCTCCACCAGCTTGCCCAACAGGATGAAGTTGATGTCCGAGTAGACGAACCGCGTGTCGGGCGGATGCGTCGGCGTCTCGTCGCAGGCCAACTCCAGAGCCTTGTCGGAACCGCTCCAGGCACCGCCTCCCAGGCCGGGCCGCAGCCCGGAGGTGTGGGTCAGGACCTGACGCACCGTGATGGCCTCCTTGCCGTGGGCCGCGAAGGCCGGGAGGTACTGCGCCAGGGGCTTCTCCGGATCGACCAACCCCTGCTCGATGAGCAGGG
>Ga0315904_10011390_pt1 | contig 11353 bp, 22 predicted proteins | sample LakEriMetagenome_6_FD_203529 | JGI IMG/M metagenome (GOLD analysis project Ga0315904, IMG submission 203529) | Freshwater fungal communities from buoy surface, Lake Erie, Ohio, United States - Buoy 12 MA120 | ecosystem: Environmental > Aquatic > Freshwater > Lake | place: USA: Lake Erie, Ohio... | reverse complement strand
GGAATGGATGTGTTTTCAATAAACGCAAATCAACTTTTCCAAGGGTTAAATTATTTGATACGCGATTCAAATGGTAACTTAATTAGTTATGGAACTGACCCCGTAATTGACCCTTATCAGCCAAATAAGGCATCTTTGCAAATGATTAATGTAGATGATTTTCAGATACATACCAATGTGCAGTTTCAATATACAATTGATGCCAACACAATTGCTTACTTAAATTTCACTTATGTAAGATTTGGGGTAGCTGAATATGATGAATTTAATCGCATTTTTTCTCAGCAAACACGGGATAGATATGCGGCTCAAAGATTTATAGTAGGTATAGATAGAATACGAGAAATGAACATAGAATAAAATGGAAAATCAAGTTTTAGAATACGACATTTTAAAAAACCTTTTTCAAAAAAAGGGATATACGTTTTTTGATAAAGGTCAGTATAACCTAAACATTTTTGGTATTAGAACCAAGAATAAAAAGGCTGATTTGTTTGACGATTGGATTGGCGTGTGCTATTTAGATAAAGACAATCAAAAGGTTTGTCATTCATTCAGAGCAACTACTGACGCAGGAACGTATTGGCTAAAAAACCCGCAAAACAAGAAAGGAACGGCATTGCTTGTTCCTAATCAGTACAAAAGCGTTTATAAATTAGGGTTACATCGTGGTCAATATCGCGCTTTAGTTCAAAGTGCGCCTATGAAAGTTTATAGAGATAATAATAAAGACACAATTCTTGATTTTGATGCGTGTACTATTGAAGAAGGCGTTTTTGGAATAAACATCCATCGCAGTAACCCATTATCATACTCTAAAAATGTATATAAATGGTCAGCAGGATGCCAAGTATTTCAAGAGAGTAACGATTATAGTCTATTCATTCATTTGTGTCAGACTGCCAAAAACAAATATAATAATAGTTTCACTTATACCTTATTGGTAGAGGAGGATTTCAATGAGTTATAGGATAAAAAAATATACTTTTTCCCAAGCTAAAAAACTTGGAGTTGAAGTTAAGCCAAGTAGTGTAGAGGGAAAAAAGATTGACGTTTTTAAAAAAGGCGAAAAAGTCGCTTCAGTTGGTGCTTTGGGTATGAATGATTATCCGACTTATATGGAATTGGAAAGAGATGGAAAAGTGGCGAAAGGAACTGCAAGTAAGCGTAGAAAAGCATATAAAATGCGACACGAAAAAGATAGACACGTTAAAAATAGTAATGGCTATTATGCCGATAAATTATTATGGTAATGACTGATAAAAGTCAAAAAATATTAAAGATTAGTGCAATTGTTTTGGGAGTTCTTACTCTTGGAACATTTGTTTTTTTGGGTATTCGAAGGCTCTCGCGGAGAAGAAATAAAGTTTTGGGAAAGAAAGGTGTTTTAGTTTGCAGTCATATCACTAAGATTGATGTGCCTCAAGCCTTGAATGTAGAGAACAACTTGGCAAACATTCAACTATGCCTTGATAACGATGTTGAAATAATCGAAATGGACATTCAGATAACAAAAGATGGTGTTCCCGTTTTATTTCACGACAACGATTTAGATAGCAAAACCAATGGAAATGGGTCTATTTCAAATAAAACTTGGTCAGAAGTTTCTCAAATTCGATATATCTCAAATACAAGTCAAGGAATAGCAACGCTTGAAAGTGCAATTCAACTTTTAAAGAAGTCGCGTAAATCCGCTATTTATCAATTAGATAAATGCAGTCAGCAAGAAATAGGTCAAATCAATAAACTTGGATTATTTAAAGGTGTTGAAAATCAAATTTTGTGTAAAGGATTTTCTTGGCAAAAACCTCAAACCGCGCAAGAAGCAGGGATTCTTTGGATGCCTATGATACCTACCGATTTAGTCGGTAAAATGTCTAATATGGAAACGATTAACAAAATTGTTGCAAACTGCCAAGGAAGTGAATTTTTGGAGGCGCAATTTAGCGACCAAGATTCACTACTCATTGATGGTACACTTTCTAAGGAATTGCAAAAAATAGGTTGTAATTTGTTTGTGGTTGCCGTAGCGGGGGCATCTACTACTAATGGAAAATCTTTCCGAGGCGATTCACCAAAGCAATGGGAGAAAATGATAAAACCTATGGGCGCAAAAGCCATAATGACCAACAAACCCATAGCTTTGAAAAACTTTTTACAACAATTTGGAGTTTAATAAAACTTATTAAAAAATAACAAGATGGGATTTTTAAATATGTCGGCAAATGTGGTAAATACGGCAAGTTTAGCACCAACAAACGGAACAAACGGAAATTCAAATATGTCTGATAAAAACAAACAAGAACGGATGGAGTTGCTTAGTTATACTAAAGCACATTTTGATTTGATAGCGGTTACGTTATTAATTACTTACTTGGGTTATGCTATTTATTCAATGAGAAAAAGTAAAAAATGAAAAAAGGTTTAAGACAATTAATTTCCGATGATAAGGGAATTGTAAGTTCAAAGCGTGTAGTTGCAATACTTTGCGTTTTAATTCTTTGCTTGTTTTTCATCTTGCAAGGTTGTGGAGTGATTGAAAGAGAATTTGATGTTCATTTATTGGACGCACTTGTTTATATTGCAATGGTTTGCCTCTTCGGAACTTCGGTAGAGAAAATCAGTTTTGGAAAGAAAAATGAAAATACTTAATGTCAAGAACGCAAAAAATATTAATTATTAGTGCCTTTAGTGTTGTTGTTTTGACGCTCACAACTTTTTTTATTGTAAGAAAAAAAAAGAAAGTAGATAAATCAAAGAATTTTGTCATAGGCGATAGTCAAACTCCTTTTATATCAAAAAACTCATCCAAGATTAAAATGATTGGCGATGTAGGTAGTGAGGCTAATTTGTGGAAGGGTGGTCAAAATTTAAAATGGCTAAAGGAAGCGGTTGAAAAACACCCAATTAAAAGTGATGTTAATTCCATAGTTATCAACATAGGTACAAACGGAGGGTTCAATCAAAATGACGATGTAGATGGTTTAGTTGGGGCGGTAAAAACAAAATTCCCAAATGCAAATCTTTATGCCGTACAAGGTTCTTGGGGTTGGGGTGGAAACCAAGAAATTACTCAAGAACAAGTTTCTAAATATTACGAGAAATTTAGTAAATTAGGTGTAAAAGTTATTAATCCCGCTATTGGAAGTGTGGCTGACCCTCACCGAAATTTGCCTATATATGCTGAAATTGGAAAAGCATTGGACAACCAAGTGTAGATGACAACGAAAACAAAAATATTTTTAGCAATAGGCATCGCGGTAGTGATTAGCGCGACCATAGTGCTTCTCGTTGCTGCTAAAAAGTTTAAAATAAAAAATAAGAACCCTAAAAAGATTTTGTTTGTGGGTGATTCACAAGTGGCTATTAAGAACGCGGATGGTCAAGCAATTACCTATACATATCCAAATATAATACGAGAGAAAAATCCCGATAAAGTAATTGATGTACTCGCTCTTGGTGGAAAAAAGACAAGTTGGATGTTGGAGAATTTGAAAGACGCTTTAAAAAGTAATAAGTATGACCGAATTTATATTCACGGAGGCGGTAATGATGTAAATAGTCCAACGCCATTAACGGAAACCATATCCAATTTTCAGACAATGGTAAATATGGCAAATGATAATGGGGCAGATACTTATGTCATTTTAGGCTATAAAATTGAAGGTGAGTCGGGCAAATTTGGGAACCCAAACATTTTACCTCTAACACCTTACGTTACAAGTGCTGAACAATGGAAGCCTTACGTTGAGAAAAGAAAAGAATTGCAAAAGTTACTTGGAAGCAAAATTCAAAATGCTCACATAGTTCCAATTTATGATTTAAAAAGTTTAACTGCTGATGGCATACATCCGAGCGCGGCAGGACATCAAATAGTTGCGGAAAAAATTTTAGAAACCCTTAAATAATTAATTATATGAACGAATATTTTAAAAAACTTTCAAAAGCAAGGAAAGAAGGTGCAAAATCTTTTGTCTACAATGGGAAAACTTATGTGGCCTCTAAGACAAAAACGGGAATGATGGTATATAAAGCGAAGTGATAAGGTTTAAAAACATATTGCGCTTAATGCGTAGTAAAAACTACGTTATTTACGATAAACCCTATCAACTCAACATTGTAGGCGTTCGTAACGCTCAGTCGCAACCTAACAAGTTTGACGATAATATTTTCGTTTTTTTTAAGGACGATAAAAATGATTGGGTCGTTTACGAATACCCTGCAACAACCGATGCGGGAACTTTCTTTTTGCTAAACCCTATGAGTAATTTGGGTACGGCTATGTTAAAAGAAGGTCAGTATGTAAATGCTTATGCTCAAGGCTATCACAAAGGTCTTTACCTCGCATTAGTTCAAGTAAAAGCAGTAACGACATATCGCGATTACGACCGCAATGCATTATTTGACATTTTTACGAAGGAAACTACGGGTTCAAATTACGGGATTAATATTCATAAAGCGGGGGCAAACTCCGAAGATGTAGACAATTGGTCAGCGGGATGCCAAGTATTTCAAAAATCTGCTGATTTTAATGAGTTTATGAATATGACATCAAAACATCGTGATTTGTACGGAAATGAATTTACCTACACATTGATAGATGAAAGGGCAATAATGCGTAGAAAACGCAGGATTGTTTTATTTATAAGTTTAGGTGTGTCTTTGATAGGTGGGGGTTTGTTGTTGTATAAAAAGTTTAAACGATGAAAAGAGCAGGGCGAAAAAGTCTCGCACAAACTCCTGCTCCAAAATCTGAAAAGATATACGGAAGTAGTAGTAACAAGGTCGGCAGCGCAGCCACTAAAAGCAAGGCAAAAACGATTTTGTTTGGATTGGAAATTACTGAAAAAATTAAGTCAAAAGTTAAAGAATACAATCAGAAAAATCCTTCAAAGACAATTGATTTGGCTACTGCGAAAGCGGTTGTGCGGAGGGGTATGGGTGCATATAGCAAAACACATAGACCAACCATTTCGGGTGGCGCACCCAACTCTCGTTCCGCTTGGGGATTAGCAAGATTACACGCTTTTATGCGAAAAAAAAGTGGCTCTACAACGGCAAATGGAGTTGTAAGGTCAGCAAATATTAAAAAAGTATATCTTCAAGATAATGACCTTTTAAATTTTAAATAATGGCATCACCAATTCAAAACTTTTTTGAAGTTATCCTTGAGGGCGAGAGTAAAACTTATAATGACCATAATTGGTATACATCAAGTGGTTTAAAGGGATTTATTGAGGGTAGAAATAGCAGTCCATATCCATTGCTAACTAAGCCACTATCGCAATATACGATTGGAGAAGTTATGGCTTTTCAAGATAGACCAAGAGATTCAAGCGGACAACTTTGGGCAACGGGAAAATACCAAATCATTCCATCTACATTAGCAGGGTTAGTGAAAGATTTAAATTTACCAACAAGTAAAGTTTACGACCAATCGACCCAAGATTTAATGGGTTATCAATTGCTAATAAATCGAACAAATCTTCGCAAATATCTTCAGCAAGAAGTACCCGATACGGATGAAAACTTAAAAAAAGCGGCATTAGATGTTGCTATGATTTGGTCTTCGGTAGGTGTACCTTTTCCCGTTCAAGGAAGTAAAAGAGCGGTTTCAGTTAATGAAAGCTATTATTCGGGTGGTGGCGATAGAGCATCAACTGATACTTTAGCGGTTCAAGTAGCACTTAAAGATTTACGAAAAAACAAGGACAAAGTTTTTCGTGGCTCTTCAAATGTTAATCAAAAAAAAACTAAAAGAATTGTGTTCTTTTCGTTCATAGGAATTACAATTATAGGATTATCGATTTATGCCTACACTAAATACGGGAAATAGCATTCAAATCACGATGTATTCGCGTGTACAATTGCCATATGAATATGGCGACCTTGCTCCCGTTTTAAGCGATGAGGCAGTACGAGAACACTATGATTTTCATTATGCAAACTATACCAAAGGTTTAAATGAGGCATATATGAAATACAAAGTAAAACCTCGTTTGATGAATATTTTAAAGGACATAAATAAGTATCCAAAAGAATTTAGGGAAAACGGAGGTGGTTATATAAATCACTCTATATTTTTTCAGAGTTTCAAGCCATATTCAGAAGAGCCAAATGAAATTCCCGAATCCCTGCAAAAATTAATGATAAGAGATTTTGGCTCACCCGATGAATTTATGAACTATTTCATTGGTATGGGCAAAAGAGTATTTGGGAGTGGTTGGGTTTGGTGGTGTTTAGAAGCAAATGGCAGAACAAGTATTGTTACCACAACAAACCAAGATACACCATACTCTCAAGGTTTATATCCCTTATTTGGCATTGATGTATGGGAACACTCATACTATTTAGATTACAAGGGTGATAGATTAAAGTATTTGAACGATGTATTCCAAATTGTAAATTGGGACTTCGTTATTTATAGGATAAAGCATAAATTTAACAACAATGTTTAATATTTCAGACCCAAACACCTTTTTAGGTGGTCAAAACGTACACAACCTTCTTATTATCGGTCTTTGTACTGCCATTTTGGTAGTAACTCTCCGAAAGTAATAAGAAAAAAATACTTATGTTATGTTGAACTTTAGAAAGTTGAACGGCTATACTATTGCCGTTATTTTGCTTTTCGTAATTTTAAGTATGTTTCTGAAAATGTGTGAGTTGGAACGAGAATCTAACTCCACATCACGCTCATTGCGTGAGGTTTTGAAAGAGAAGAAAGACTTGGAAAATTTTATTGACTTGCAAGGCAGAAATAATGCAAAACAAGATGTGGTTGAATTGCCTAAATCCGAGCAAAATTTAATCAAGGAAAATAAACCCTTGACAAAACTTGAAACAAAAGTTGTTTTTACGACAATTACAAACTTAGACACTATACGATTCAGTTTAACTGATACCATTTATGTTGAACAAGAAGACACTATGCCAATTAAGAAATTTAGATATTTTGATAGGTGGCTATCAATGGGCGGTAAAATTGAAAATAACATAGTTTCTTTTGACTCGTTGCGTATTGTTAATCAATACAACATAGAAATTGGAAAAGAGCGCAAATGGTTTTTAGGAAAGGAAAAAAGAGTAATTTATATACGGGATGAAAACCCACATTCAAACACCACGGATGTAACATCTTTTGTAATCAATGAAGATAAAAAATGGTTTCAGCGAGATGGCATTAAATACGGATTGGGCGGTGTTGCAATGTTTTTTCTTCTTCGTTAATAAACTTTTATGAAACTTTTATAGTATTATTCTCTGAAAATCAGTAATTGATACTTATTTTACACAAAAAATTATGGCTAAAGATTCAAATTGGATTTGGTGGACTATCGGGGGATTGTCGGTAGTTGGTCTTGGCGTTGGTGCATTTATCTTTTTTAAGGATAGAAAAGAGAAAAATAGTCAGCCTATAACACCCGATGTAACAAGTGGTGGAACAACCTACTCGCCATCAACAAGCACACCTGCTGCATCTGCATTATCACCAACTCCTTTTAAAAATAAAGAAGAAGGTAATGCTTTTCGTAAGTGGGTAAATGAAAAATATCCCGAATATGCAAAATCTATTGATTTGGACAAAACGGGAAGATTTGATAATAATACTATACGAACTGCTTGGGCAAAATATGGCAATGAATACAAGGGAATTGTAAATGTTGTTTCTCCAACACCAACGACTCCACAACAAGGATGGTCATTAGAAGATTTGCGAAATTTATTGGCGAAAGGAAATAAAACAAGTGACATCGAAATAGATAAAAAATCAAAGAGGATAAGGGGATTGGCATTAGATGGTACGGGTTTCGGTAGTAATAACATTTATGTCAACCTTTATCCCGATGGAACGCTTTATTTTGAAGATGGTACTGATGGTCAGAAAAAAAGCGGAACTTGGACAAGCGTAGGCGGTGATTTGTCTATCATTGTTGATGGACAAAAAGAAGCAGGTTGGGGTGGTTGGGCAGCCTATTATATGGCTAAAAAGTTGTATCCAAATGTTTCTGAATTTGCAGGTAATCTTGACAAAAAAGATGCTAAAGAAGCAATCTTTAGAAAGCATAAAAAAGCATATATGGATATATGCGATGAAAACTTGTAATTATGGCACAAATTACTTTAGTTGACGAAACCAATCAAGGTGTTCCTGCGGTTATTTTCCAAGATGGAAAAGGCGTGGGAGCAGCAGATATTGATGGAAAGGTTGAACTAAAAAATGGTATATATACTGCTAAAATTATTGGTTTTGAGGACAAAACTTTTGATGTAAAAGGTGACTCGTATGTTTTGATGAAACCGAGCAGCCTTCAAATTCGGGATGTTGAAATAAAAGCAAAACCGACTATTTGGAAAAAGTGGGTTAAACTTGGTGGAATAGGTTTGGTTATATTTGGAATCGTTAAATACTTAACAAAAAAATGAACAAAAAATTACTGATAGGCGTTGGTGCATTAGCCGTTTTAGGCATTGGTGGCTACTTGTGGTGGAAGAAGGGTCAATCAACATCATCTACTTCAAGTGGTTCAGAAGGTGGTGAAACGAAAAGCGCGGAATCATCGTCAGACACATCAACATCGTCAGACACATCGGGCGCAGGAAATGATACACCGCCACCCGCAGACCCTACGAGCGCACCTCCTGCGTCGAAAAAAGAGGCAAGACAAGAACGCAAACAAACTCGTAGAGATTGCGCTGCTGAAGCTAAAACTCAAGGTTTAAAGAGAGCATCCAAAAGACGCAGAGAGTTTATGAGAGAGTGCAAAGCAGCAGGAGGCACAAATGCCGACTTTGCGGGTGAACAAGCCGACTTTGCATTTAACGGCAATATTTATTAATTATGGAACAAGTTGTTCAATCAGCGACACCGCAAATAAGTAGCGATAGTCTTGCTCCTCAGCAGGAAGATTATACTATTCTTTGGATTTTGGTGGGTATTGTTGCTCTTTATTGGTACAATAAAACCTCAACTAAGAAAAATGATTTTGTTGACGCGGTTTATGAGGGCGACCCAAACGTAATTGATAGCTATTCTAAATTTATCAAGACCCCTTTGGGAAGCCGTTTTGAAAACACAATTTTGCGTAAAAGGAAGAAACCAAGCGTAAATCAAATTTTACGGATTGACCGCATTCTTCAAGGTATGTCAAAATATGAGCATATGATTTTCAAAAAAGCAAGTAAATTTGAACAAAGAAAAGATGTGGAAAGGGCATTGCCCCAAAACGAAATAGCGGTTTATTTGCCAATTCGAAAAAAGTTAATGGAAGTAATGGATTCAATTTAAAATAAAGAATATGAACAAAATAATTTTACCACTTATAGGAGCAGTAGGCGCATTCTACTTGTACAAAAAATACGCTGAAAATCAAGCAAAAACCACCGATGCAGGAGCAACCGAAGAAGATGCGGCATTAGGTGGTGGAGGCGGTGGTGGGGCAGCAGCACCTTCTACAAGCGAAGAGGTTGCACCCGTAGCAACTGAAGAAGTTGCACCCGTAGCAACTGAAGAAGTGAAGATGAATAAGGCTATGAAGGTTGGTCAAATAAAGCCATCTCAAGCGGGTGTAGGCATTCGTCCTGCTTCTAAACCAAATCGAGTTACTAACGTGCGTTTGGGTAGTAAGCCACCTATGAATATGGGACTTTCACGAACTCGTATTGTGTCAACAAATCCAAGAGATAAGTACGCAGGATATATGGATTTTGACTCAAATCCCGATGTATTTGGCGATATGATGTAAGATGCCATCTATTAAAGTTTCAAATAGAGAGGGTCTTCCTTTAGTTGCTGAAATTTATCAAGATTCAGAACTCGCAGGTAATACCGATACGGAAGGCGTATTGGAATTACCTGCGGGTGATTATGTTGCCAAAGTAAGCGGTTATGATGAAAAGCGTTTTCGCGTTAGAAATCAAGCCACGCCTAACTTTGTCGTTTTATCCTCACTTTCTGAAATAAATCAAAGTGGAAGTGGTCTTTCGAAAGAATTTCAGCAACAAGATTTGATTGTTTTAGCGTTCATAGGAATAGCCATTTTAACTACTCTAACAATTATGGCTAAATCAAAAAAAGGAAAGGCTAAAATTTAAGTCTACACCAAGCAAATCGGCTTTCTGCGCTGATATGCACATCTTGCCCCATTTCCAACAATTTAGCTACGCTACGACAATGTTTGATGTGTTGAATATCATCAAGCATAATTATTTTATTTTTTAGATAATCATCGTGCATTGACATTACCTCCATAAACTCGGCATAACCAACACCTCCTGCACTATCAAGAAAAATGAGTTGCTTTCGGTCGTTGTTGCAAAGCAAGTTCAGACCATCTTCAAACAAAACTTGCTGCCCAACCTCTCTCATATAAAAAGTTTTTGGAAAGTTTGAATCGTAGGTTGTCTTTACATCAAATTTTTCATTAAGCAAAAATTTAATTAGAGTTTCGCGTTTCATACTGAGAGCGTGAAAGGCTATTACGTTTTCATACTGAGCAAGATTGCGCTGCGCTATTTGATGATTAGCGGCATTGCACTCCATAGTGTACACATACTTGCCCGTTTCCGCAAAAATTTTTGTGCTTCCATTTCCGTGAAAAGTACCCGTTTCAATTACTTCGTCACATTCTGCGACCAATTCATTAACTACGGCTTTAAACTCAAGGGTGTTTAGTTGGATTGGATAATCTATCATTTTGTTCTTTTAGTTGTTTTTTTCGTGCATTTTCTTTTTTAGCGTCTAAGTGGATGAATACAACCATCACCATAAAGAACAACCAAAACAAAGTCCTTAAAAGCAGGAATTGAATATCTTCGGTTGTTACTTTTTCTTTTGGTGATTGCATCATTTAAAATTTAGTTCCTAAGTATTCGCAATACACTTTTTTTTGCTTCAATTGACGCTTAATACTCACGAGGGTTGTTTTCATACTCTTAATCTTCTTTTCGTGAGTTGAAATCCACTCCCTTACTTGTTTTCCGTTTTCGGCAATAAAGTGTCCTTTTTGGTCAGCTAAAAGTAATAAAATGATGTCATTGTTTCGTAAATCATTTACAATTGCTCTGATATGCGAGTCGTTAATTTGAACACCTATCTCGTCAAAAATGTGAGCGCAAATTTCGGCATTAGTTATCCTTTCACCTTGACTTGTTTTTTGAACCACTAATTGCCGCACTAAATTTTCACAATCAGTTGATTTTAAGCGTTTTTTTTTCATAATTTGTGTGTGTGTGTTTGAGTTAAATAATTTATTAAAGTATAGTTACTTTGGTTAGTGCAACCGCAGTAGGTTTACTCTTTTCGCCCATAATAGCGATGACCCTTTCGGTTTTTATTTTTTTATTATAATAC
>Ga0315904_10011386_pt1 | contig 11355 bp, 4 predicted proteins | sample LakEriMetagenome_6_FD_203529 | JGI IMG/M metagenome (GOLD analysis project Ga0315904, IMG submission 203529) | Freshwater fungal communities from buoy surface, Lake Erie, Ohio, United States - Buoy 12 MA120 | ecosystem: Environmental > Aquatic > Freshwater > Lake | place: USA: Lake Erie, Ohio... | reverse complement strand
AAGCAAATCCTGACTGTCCCCAGTTAGGATTAAAGTTCGTGCTCGCTAAGTCCGTGTACGCACCAGAAAAAATGGAGATAACATCCCATGAATTTTTTCCAGCTGCACTTGGAGCGGCCGTTTGAGATTGTCCTAATGAAATAGTCATTAAGAAGAGCAACATAAATAGTTTTTTCATAATAAAAAATTTTGAGTGAATAATATTTTTTTGGTTTCCTCAAATGTAGCACTGAATGTTAATTTTTTGTAATCAACGAAGTATACAAAAACTATACACCCAAAAAAAAGTGATGCAAAAGCTATTAAGCCCTTTAATTACGGGCTTTTTAGATTTTTTTTTTAATTTTCTACAACGATGTAATTTCTGTCTTTTTTTGATTTTCGGCAAAATGTTGAGTTGTTGTATGGTTAAAAATTGTTTTTAAAGTACGCTATAACGATGTAGAATATCAAAAAATAAATAAATTACACCTTAAATTAGAGAGTAAATAAAAAAAGTACTTTAAAAAAATACTATTGGTAATTTTTATGATAATAAAAAAAACATAAGATTAAAAGTATTTTATATATTAATTAGTTATTATAATTAGTGTTTAAAATATATTTATATTGAAAATTGAATTAATAAGTAAATGTATAGTTTCAAAAAGCAAGAAGTTTTTAAGCTATTTAATTAATTAATTAATTAATGCAGTTCTTTATGAAAATTTGAAGATAGAAAACTCGGATTTTAATACCAATTAAGTAGTACCCTTTTTTTTATTGTCTCAAATGATAATAAAACTATGGACTTTTGGTGCATTTGCCTTTCAGGTTCTAAAAATTTTGACACGAACCACACAAAATTTTACAAATTAATACTTGTTCATTTGAGTAATTTGGGGCAAAAAAAGAAGTTTTACAACTTAAGTAGATTTTTTAGTCTGCAAACCAAACCTATGTAATTCAAGTCCATCATTAGTTTAGTTTTGTACCATCTGATAGCAATACTTCAAACAAAAAGGGACGGAATAATTAATTTATTTCGTCCCTCATTTGATGTATTTTATAAATTAATTCTTCACTAAAATAATTTTAGATAAGGTATTCACTTTTAGTAGATACATTCCAGTTGCAGTATTTTTTGACAAATTAATATGTGAAGTACTTGTTTGCACATCAAAAGATGTACTTTCGATTTGTATTACTCTTCCTTGCATATCAAAAACTTTTATTTCATCTGTTTTCGAAGTATTAGCAATATAAATTTCACTACGTGTTACTGGATTAGGATACATTAAAATCTCTTTATCTTTTTTGAATTTTGTAGTATTCAAGGCTGAATCAAAATAAGGGACAGCAAAATTATACGCTTCAATTCCAATTTCTTTACCAATTAATCGTCCAGGAATATCGTCTGCGGGAGGATATGAATCCCGCCCCAAATTCTAGAAAGGCTACATTGATCTGAAGCATCCTGATAAGTTGCCCATTGTAAGGTGATATCTTGACTTGGACCTTTTTCAAAAACCAAAAAGTCATTTTTAGGGGCTTTAAATTCGGACATACCGCCTGGGAAATAGTTATTGCCTGTTATAAGTGTCATTACTTCGGCTGCAGCTCTTGAAAAAGTAGAATGACCAGAAATAAATCCAGCAAAAGGAGGAGTAACAAACGTTGGTCTTTGGTATGGCCACCAGTTTTTACCTAATATCCAACCTGTACCAGCGACATCGGTTTTCGGATTTTGGATGGCGTCGTGTCCTATCCACGCTTTTAATTTTATTTTCCCCACATTAGCATTATTTATACCACTCAAAGGATCACCTTCTTTAATTAACTCTACAAAACCAGGATCTAGTTGAATACCTCCTATATGGTAGTTTGGTATACTTGGATCGGTACTTTGTCCTAATTCGCACATATAACGTATCGCAGAAATAGGTCTTACAGAATCTGCCCAACCTTTAATACCCCAGGCAGTAACTGCTGCATCATGAACAGCTCCTCCCAATATAAAATAGGCTTTAACATCCCATTCCAATGGAGCTAAAACGTCACCTTTACCATTGAATTTTTTTACAAATTGAGGATGATCACTTGCATAATTTAATATAGAAAACCAATGACCTGGTGGAGTTTCAGAATCAGGACCATCAGCCCAAAATTCTGCTAATACTCTGGTATAATCTCCTCTTGGGACCATTTGGGGTTGATAGGGTTGTCCTGTAGCAGGATTTATACTATATCCTTTTCCGATATCGCCTCCTTTATTTTCATCATAAAAATTAGGGTAATCAGCTGGTGATTTTGGTAAAGATTCAAAAGCGATGTTTCCAAGTGATTTGGGCGAAATATCAATCATGACACCATCTGAAGCATCTAAGAGAGAACTCCATTTAGAGACAAGTCTATAATTCCATTTGTATTGTTCACCTGATGCTGTTTGTGTATTGATATCTAATTGGGGTGGCAAATTGGGTTGATGGTAAACGGTATAATCATTACCGTCATGTTGTAGTATTTTTTTATCTTTTAGAGCAAATGGAAATACTTTCCCCCATTCCGCACTTAAAAAAGAGGGAGTAGAGCCTGGAATAATATTTCCACTTTGGTCTATAAAGGTGTTAAAACTTAATGGTTGCCAACGATTACAATTTAATATACCCGTTCCTTGTCCTATTAAATCCAAATCAAGTGCTGGATTAATGGGCTTATAAAATGTATTTCTATAACTATTTACTTCATTTGAACCATCGATTAAACCATAATTGATTAATGTTTGTCCGATGTAATTTCCTAAAGCGGCCGCATCTCCAGTTTCGTAATCTACGGATGTATAGTTAATGTCATATCCTAGTTGACTCATGATTAAATTAAATCGTTCAATGCTTTTTACAGTTCCAGGAGAACTTAAAAAACGAAAGGTTAATAATCGGTAGGCGGCATAACTCATGGTCTTATTTACGGCATCTGCTTTATTTTCATTTGGAGTATATTGGTTTAAAGTACTTTGAAATCCGTTTAAGGTATTGCCCATTAAATAAGGACTTGCTTTAGTATCATAAATGGCCCAACTGTCATATAAAGCAATGGCAGTGTGAAATAAATTTCGAGCATGTACAGTTGGTCTTGCGAAATCTTTTCTGATGGCCGCAAGTAAAGCTTCATTCCATAGTCTAGCCACCGAAATATTTTCTGGAACGTTATTGACATTCAGAGTAACACTTAATTCTTTTGTAGAAACGATACAATTATTTTTCTTTTCTTGTACCATTATTTTCCCACTAGACTCCATTTTCCATTTTACAATAATTGTACCTGTACCCTGTCCACTTAATATTTTTCCTCCTTCAACAGTCCAAATGGCTTCTGTAGTATCTTCTATAGGAAAGGTGTAGGATTCGATGGAATTAAATCCAGAATCTGTTGGGCCTGATATTTCATTGGAAGACTCATTATAACAACTGTTATCATTTGCTGTAGCCAAAGAATTATAACTACAAGAATTAGGGTCGGTGCAGCCATATATTTTTGCACTTGGTGTAGCATTCAAAATTTCAAATCCTCTTCCTTCAGTGAATCGTAGGGATTTATTAATGGGCAAATCTGTATATACTTGAACAAAACCCGAAGGCCAAGTGATTTTTATTTCGTTTATTATAGTTGCCTTATTTAAACCAAAATGTACAGGTTTTAAACTTTGCGATAACATACCAACTCCATTGTAATATCTAATAAGGGTTCCATCATTGGTAGTAACTGAAAGTTTTGTACCAATAGCATCTTTATTAGAAACAGTACCTATTAATGAAACTTTTAACCACGCTAAATCACTGGTTTGATTAGCATTCAATGTTTTATTTTCATAAAAAAAAGATTTGCTATCGGTATTGGTCACATAAATGTCTAAATCGCCATCATTATCATAATCAAAATCAAGGATTTCGGTACTTCTTGTTAACTCATTTAGTCCAAGGCCAGAAGTTATGTTTATAAATGATTTTTGCCCTTCTTTATGTAGGTTCTTGAAATATATATTTTTTTGACCTTGTGGTAAAAGTTTAAACCCATTTGTAACAAACAAATCTTCATCACCATCTAAATCAAAATCTGAAAAACGGCAACCCCAACCCCAACCAGAAGAATTAACATTTAATGTCTTAGCAACATCTTTAAAAGTAGTATCACCATTATTATTAAACAATGCATTTTGATAGAATGAAGCAGTATTTGTTGCGGTTATAAAAAAATCAAAATTTCCATCTAAATCATAATCTCCCATAGTAATTCCCATATCGGAACTTTTATTATCTATACCATAGTCACTGGCTTTTTCAATAAAAGTGTCGCCACTTTCATTTAGTAGTAAGGAGTTTGGTTCTCCAAAGTCATTAGTAGTGTAGAAATCCATCCATCCGTCATTGTTGAAATCAAAGGGAAACATAGTATAACTTGATAAGCTAGGATTTTGATCTATTTTTGTACTAGAAGTTACATTTTGAAAAGTACCCTCTCCATTGTTTTTGTATAATGTATTTCCGTCACAATTATTCCAATCACAAATAAAAAGATCTAGAAAGCTGTCATTATTATAATCAACCCATGTAGCTCCAGTATTGACACAGGTAGTAGTTTTTTTAATTCCTGCAAGTACCGTGACATCAGAAAATGTTCCGTTTTTTTCATTGTGAAAAAGTTGTACATTGTAGAGATTTGTAAAAAATAAATCGGGATAGCCATCGTTATCATAATCGCCCCAATAAACGCCAAATTTATACCCATCTAAGGCATCAGAAGCAGGAATGTCTTCTTGTTTTGGAAAAAGATTAACTAAATTAGAAATGTTGGTCACATCGGTAAAAGAACCATCATTGTTATTGCGAAATAAACGGCTATGAGATTTTTCATCACTAGCATCATCTCTATCTTTAGCTACGACAAAAATATCTAAATCGCCATCTAAATCATAATCAGCAGCTGCAACACCATTATTATTTTCCAATTGTGATAATCCTGAAATTGTTTCTATCCGTTCTAAAGTTTGAGCAAATACATTAGTATTAAAAAGGAATAAACTAAGAACTGAACAATAAAAAATGAAGGAAAAATATTTTTTCATAACTGCAATTTTTTTCCAAGTTAATGTTTTTTTAATTTTTCTTTGAGCACTCTTTGAATTTTCTTTGCATCTTCTTTGAACTTCTTTTTTACTTCAAATTCGATACATTCATTGTCAAATTTTACAATTTTAAATTTATAGTAGTATTCTTTAATGAGAATACCAGCTACTAAAAGTGAGAAAGCTAGAAAACTAAAAAAGATTTTGTTAGTAAGCGGCAGTTCTATATAATATACTCCTATGATCATGTAAACGGATACTCCTATTAGTAGCGCATTCTTTCTTATTTTTCTAACTTTTTGTACGGAAACAAATCTTGTGTCCTCAATATTTGTTCTAATTTTTTTACATACATCATAAACAACAAAATAGTTGTTGGAAACGACACCAAAGGCATTCATGAATTCTATTTGCTCTTTGTTGTTTTTTATTTCGTTATTTGCTGTAGTCTCAACCATGATTTTATGCTTAATATTCTTTAATTATTGTTCAAAATTTAGTTTTTTATCTTTTGAGTGAAAAGTGAGCTTTGAATACTTTATTGATATTATTTTCTAAATAGTCAATTGTAAACCAATAATCCGTTGCAGGAAGTTCATAGCCATTAAAAGTTCCGTCCCAACCTTCACCTCTTGTTGTTATTTGCTTAAGTAGTTTACCATAACGATCGTAAATTAAAATTTTACTATTGGATTGGTCGTTTAGACCAACAATATTCCATGTGTCGTTTGAACCATCACCATTTGGAGTGAAGAATTTAGGATAGTCTATAATTAGAACCTCTTCACTTATATTAGTACAACCCAGCTCATCAAGAACGGTGATGGTATGTGTACCACTACTTACATTTGAAAAAACATTGGATCGTTGTGCTTCACCACCATCAATTTGGTACAATACCGTGTTACTTCCTCCTTGAGTGATAACAGTAACTGTAGCATTTTGAGTGAAAGCATCACTCACAATTGTGGTAATCGAATCTATGGGATAACTTTTTGTAATTGTAACAGAATTTTCTTTGGAGACACAACTAGTAAGGTTATCAGTTACGATGAGCGAGTAGTCTCCTTCTTGGGTAGCCTCATAACTATTTCCTGTAGCACCTATAATTTTAGTTTTGTTTAAGAACCATTCAAAATTATAATTAGGATTATCCAAACCACTTTCAATGGTATATGGATTTAGTAAACTATTTGTGCCATTTTCAAGGCATATGGTTCCATCCTGAAGTGATGGATTTGGTAAAGGATTTACTTTAATGGTAATATCCAATGGATTCCCCTTACATTTTTCTAATATTGGAGTTATTGTGTATACAGTGGTTCCTACGTTCGCAAGAGCTTTAAGAGATTGCTCAATGCTATTGCCTGATCCAGATTTTGCACCAGTAACTCCCGTTTGAACTGCAGTCCAAGAGAAATCGGCACCAAGTATATTTGACGATAAAGAGATGTTGGTAAATTCTTCACTACAAATAGTAGTATTTCCAGAACCAAAAACTTCAGGAGCAGGATTTACAGTTATTGGAATCGAAATAGAGTTTCCAGAGCAACCATAAGCTATAGGAGTTATTGTGTAGACTGCTGTATCTGCTAGTAAAGTCGAGTTTACTAATGTTTGAGAAATACGCTCACCAGTAGAGGCAGAGGCTCCTAAAATAAAATTTGGTGCTACTGTCCAACTATACGTTGTTTTTGCAACCGAACTAGAAAAATCAATTAAACTAGTTTCACCTGAACAGATGACCTGTTGAGCTGGATTGGCTGAAACTTCAGGAATCGGATTAACAGTTATAGAAACCAATTGAGAAGTACCCGGACATTCATTGGCAATAGGATCGACAGAATATATTGCTTCGCCAGGCTTGTTGCCAGCAGTTGACAATAGTTGGTTAATAACTGTTCCTGAGCCTGCACTTCCACCTATAGCATTAGCTTGAACAACGTTCCAAGTAAATGTAGTACCAGTAACATCGCTAACTAAGTTAATTGCAGTAGCGGTACCAGAGCAAATGGATGGAGAATTATTTATAACAGATAATACAGGTAATGGATTAATTACAATTTGTTGTGTAGTGGAAGCAGCACATTGCCCTGAATCTGGGGTAAAAGTATAGGTGGTAGTTGCATTTGGATTTATTTGAGGCGACCAAGTTCCTTTAATGTTATTAAGAGAAGTTGTTGCTAATTCCGGAACAATTTGTCCAGCACATATAGGAGAAATAGGATTAAATAATGGAGTGATTGTAGCGCTTGAGTTTATTGCAATCATTAACTGTGTAGTAGTAGCACATTGTCCACTACTAGGTGTAAAAGTATAAATTGTTGTTGCGGTATTATTTAATGCAGGTAACCATGTTCCTGAAATTCCATTAGTAGAATTCAATGGTAATGGAGATAAAGTAGCCCCTAAACAAATATCTGGGACAGGTTTAAAAGTTGGAGTAATTTTTGGATTTACAGTTAGTATTAAAGATGTAGTTACAGCACATTCTCCATTTGTAGGTACAAATGTATAAGTTGTAGTAGTAGTATTATTTAGTGATGGCGACCAACTACCAGTGATTCCATTATTGGAAATTGTTGGTAAGGCATTTAATGACTCACCTGAACAAATTGGTGCTACAGGATTAAATACTGGGGTTATTTTCGGATTTACAGTTATTGTTAATGTAGTTGTTAATGCGCACTGACCCGAAGATGGTGTAAACGTATAAGTAGTTGTTTTAGTAGTATCTAGAGCGGGTGTCCATAATCCAGAGATTCCATTAGTTGAAATGGTAGGTAATGAGGGAAGGCTGGCTCCTGAACAAATTGGTGAAATAGTATCAAATAGAGGAATACTATTTGGATTTACGGTTATAGTTAATACGGTGTTTGTTGTAGCGCACTGACCGGAATTAGTTGTAAATGTATAGGTTGTGGTTTTGGTATTGTCTAATGCTGGCGACCAACTTCCAGATACAGTATTGGTTGATGTTGTAGGTAAAGGAAGTAAAATTTCACCAGAACAAATCGGAGCTACAGGATTAAATATAGGAGTTACATTAGGGGTAACGGTTATAGTCATGGTAACAACTGAAGCACATTCATTAACGTTTGGTGTAAAAGTATAGGTAGTTGTTTTAGTTTTATCCAATGCGGGAGACCAGCTTCCTTGTACTCCATTCTTTGAAGTTGTGGGTAATGGAGCTAAAATAGTTCCTTCACAGATGGGTGCTATTTGATTGAAATCGGGTATTGTTTTTGGTATAATGGTAATAGAAAGTGTAGCAGTTGTCGCACATACACCTAGATTTGGACTGAAAGTGTAAACGGTTGTTCCCGAATTTGATGTATCAACTATCGAATTCCAACTTCCGTTTATTGCGGGTGTATTGTCAGAAGTTGTTGGTAATATAGGTGCCAAAGAATTTTGACATAAAGGAGTTATAGTAACAAATGTTGGAACTACTTTCGGAGTTACAACAACATCTAATTTTTGTGTTGGTGAACAAGGAAATAAGCTTGGATTAGGGGTAAAGATGTAGCTTCCGTTGGTTGTATTATTTACCGTTGCAGGACTCCATGTACCACTAATTCCATTTGGGGAAGTTAAATTCAATGTTGGGGCAATGTCACCACTACAGATAACAGGAATTTGTGCAAAATTAGGAGCGACGCTTGGATTCACAGTAATTGAAATAGTAGTTTTGGTTGGCGAATAACAACTGCCTGAAGAGGGGGTGAAAGTATACAATGTAGTACCTGATGTAGTTGTACTAACTGAGGATGGATTCCATGTTCCACTTATAGCAGGGGAATTAGTAGAATTTGTAGGTAAAACAGGTGCAGTAGCATTTTGGCAGACAGCCGCAATAGGGTCGAAAGTTGGAGTTAATGATGGAGAAACAACAACTTCAATTTCAGCGCGAAGACTCTCACAAGTACCAATGGTCTGACTTACATAATATTTTGTGCTTGAAGGTGATGTAGTTGATGGGGTTGGAGGTGTCGCAGATGCAGTACCACCAGTAAGATTTGTTCCATACCAATTTAGTGTAGCACCTAGGGATGATATCGCAGTTAGTTGGGAAGCGACACTGTTTTGACAATAGTTGATTGGTGTGTTTACTGCTGGTAAAGCAATGGAAGAGCTATTGTTGATTGTTACTGCAACGGGTTTAGTTATAGAACAACTTCCTAGTGTACTTTTTATATAATAGGTTCCGCTAGTAGCAATTAAATTAGGATTTAGTAACGCAATAGTAGTTGCTGCATCTGTCCAATAGGTTAATGTGGTGCCAGTTGTACTTCCTAGTGTTACGGCTGGTAATGTTATATCAACGGTGCCTCCAGAGCAAACAGGAGCAGGATCTATAATGTTTAATGTTAAAGTTGAATTTACAGTTATTGTTATTGATTTTGAAAGTGGACAAACTGGGGATTCTACCAATGAGATGTCATCTATAGCAAAATCATTACCTCCTCCCGATGTTTCTCTATCATAAATTACAATGGAAGCAAAGGAATTTGAACCAGAGTTCCACTTGTAAGTGTGTTTTTCCCAAGTACAGGATGATGGAGGTGAAGATTTAGGCACTCCTAATGAAACACCATTAATAAAAATTTCAATACGTGCAGGTGGACCAGCCGTTAGCGATTGTAAATAATAACTAAAATCATAATCTGTATAGGGTTCTACAGAAACTCCGTTTTGAATCCAAAGCCTGTCGTTTCCACCATTTTGGTCCGAACCATCAGCAACCATCATGTTTCCAGCTCCTGAAGTTTTATCAGGACAAATTGAAAAAGCCGTAAACCAAGATTTTGGATTTGTAACTATGGCATATGCTTTTTTTATACCAAATGGATTTGGATTGACATTAGTTATGTAATCGGATGTAAAATCAGTATTTCCTAACTCAAAATCGCCATTGTTGATTAAATTAGTTGTAGAGGTGGTTTTTCCTGTACTTGCTGTATAGGTTGTTGTCTGTGTTGGGCTTACTGTTATGCTAGCACTATTTGGTGTTGTTAGGGAAGGATCTGTAGGGTTTGCTGTCCATGTGTAGCCAGTAGTAGCACCGCTAACACTTATAGTTGTTGGGCTACCTGGGCATACAGTAGGTAAAGTTGCGCTAACGGCTAATGGGTTTGGAGCAGTAAGAACAATTCCTGTAATAGGCGGTAAACTAACTCCTGCAAAATCAGTTATGGTAACAGTATAAGTCCCCTCTAATAAGTTAGTAAATTTCCCTGTACTATTGTTTGCTGATGAAGTACCGGTTAAGGCATAATTATAAGGAATGCTACCACCGCTTGCGGTTGCGGTTATAGTACCATCGTTAATAGTAGGACAAGAAGGATTTGTTGAAGAATTGCTTACTAATGTTAAAGGTAATGCTCCAGCTTTTATTTCAAAATCATCAACTGCAAAATCATTTCCAATAGTACTAGTGCTACTAGTAAATAATCTAACAAGGACGTTAGTAGCATTTGCAGTAAAAGAAAAGGACACTTTTTGCCAACCTACAGCAGGTAAGGGAACCTGTGTGCTTAAACTTGATGGATTATAATTTGAAGCATTAACAAAAAAAGCATTAATAGTGGTTTGAGTCGCCGTATTGGTTACATCATTTGATACAGATTTTACATAAAAACTGAATGTGTATGTTGTACCAATGGTAAATCCTGCAAGAGTTCCGCCTGTACTTGTAGCTGTCCAAAAAAATTGATTGCTAGAGGTTGCTCCGTCAATAACCAACATTTTTCCACTTCCGCTGGTGTGATCACCTCCAGAAATATAAGTAGAATTCATAAGATTTGGATTAGTGGTCCAAGCATATCTTCCGGGAGTACTAGTGCCGTTTACGGGATTAATCAATGTGTAATTAGATACTAAGAATCCATTTCCGCTACCTCCACTTTCAAAGTCTCCATTTGTTAATAGATTTTGTGCATTCGTATAGGTAAACGAAAGTAGAGACGTTGTAATTAGTAGTAGTAACGATTTAAATCTAGTTAACATTTTTTTTGTTTTTTTATAATTTACTTCACAATCAAGAATTCCGATCTTCTATTTTGCGCATGTTGTTCATCGGAACAATTGCCTTTACAATCCACCTTTGGTTCGGTTCTTCCGTATCCTTTCCCAGTGATTCTCTTAGCATCTATTCCTTTAGAGATCACATATTGAACTGTTGCTTTGGCTCTTCTATCGGATAAGGATAGGTTGTAAGCATCGCTTCCTCTGTAATCGGTGTGTGATTTTGC